>Ga0079224_100002328_pt1 | contig 23001 bp, 16 predicted proteins | sample Stecom2015_FD_80414 | JGI IMG/M metagenome (GOLD analysis project Ga0079224, IMG submission 80414) | Agricultural soil microbial communities from Utah to study Nitrogen management - Steer compost 2015 | ecosystem: Environmental > Terrestrial > Soil > Agricultural land | place: USA: Utah... | reverse complement strand
GCGCAACATGGGAGAGGGCATGGCCGAGGACATGGGCATGAGCGTTGGGATGACGACGATGATCGGCATCGGCACCACTACCGATACGACAGAGATTATTATAAAAAACGCCATAAACACTATAAGAAACAGGCAAGATATTACGAAAAGCACCGCCGTTATGATCACTATGGATATCCCAGGTGGGCCCGTGCGCATCGTTATCGAGCGAGACATCATGTTTATTTCAGGGATTATTGTACGTTCTACGACCCCTATCGTGGAGGCTATGTATATTGGTCAAGCAATCGTTGGATTTTCACACCAAATGTTCCGGCCTTCTTAGCGAATGTCGATCTTGGAAGAGCCCGCATACAGCTAATGGCAAATATACCCTTAGAAAGACATCCTGAATATTATTATGACGAATATGCGCGCGCTTATCCACGCAGCACAAACATACATATCAACCTTTCCTTACCTCCTTTTTAGGAGGTATTTATACCTGGAAAAGTCCTAGTCTTGTATAAGATTTAGGACTTTTAACGGGATAATAATTGCAACAACGCTTCTTTAGAGAAAGATGTTTTAGTCAGGGTTATCGAATCGATCAGTTTAGTGAACAGTTCACTCTTACTTTGCTGTAATTGCAACACTTTTTCCTCTATTGTTTCCTTACAGATCAATCGCACTGCTATTACATTTTTTTTCTGTCCCATTCTGTAAATACGATCGATCGCTTGGTCTTCTACCGCCGGGTTCCACCAAGGATCAATTAAATACACATAATCCGCCTCTGTAAGATTCAATCCAACTCCGCCGACTTTTAAACTCATCAAAAATACCTTTACACGCCCATCCAGTTTAAATTGCTCAATCAGCCCCTCTCTGTCCTTTACCTTTGTACTTCCGGTCATCTTAAGGGTTTGCAATCCTTGTTTATGCAACTGATCTTCTACCAAATCCAACATATGCACGTATTGGGAAAACAATAAAATCTTATGCTGAACACTCCTCTGCCCGATCTCTTCTATCAGCCACTCAATTTTGGCGGCGTTCGGTACATTGCTATACTTATCTTTCAACAAAAGCGGCGAATTGCAAATCTGGCGTAGTCGCATCAAGCCCTTTAATACGACTGCACTTTTATTACTTAGCTCTTCCTCCGTTTGTGCCGATATATAAGATCGAAATTCCTTTTCATATACGTCGTATATCCTTCTTTGTTCTTCGCCCATTTCACAGTACATAACCATTTCTGTTTTCTCGGGCAAATCATCCATTACTTCTGCTTTTGTCCTTCTTAAAACAAAAGGTTTAATTTTATGTAAAAGCTCTTCCAGACGCCTATTTTCACCGAATTTATCAATAGGCGTAGAATAAACATCACGGAAATATCTTTTGTTACCTAGTAGGCCTGGACAAGCGAACGACAACTGCCCAAATAAATCAAAAGTATTGTTTTCCAAAGGTGTTCCCGTTACCGCTATCTTAATCTTTGCCTTCAATCGATTGGCCGCTCGGTATCGCTGAGATAGCGGATTTTTTATATGTTGGGACTCATCTAGAAATAGGTGATCGAATTCTATTTCCTGAAAACGATCCAGGTCACTTACCATGGTGCCGTAAGTAGTTAACACGACATCCCAAGAATCTATTGTATGGTTTTGATCCCGTTGTCCTCCATGCCAAAGAAAAATCCGCAATGAAGGTGCAAATTTTTCGAATTCCTGCAACCAATTAGTCAATAAAGTTGCCGGAACAACAATCAAATTCGTACCTGATTTTCCTTCCTCTTTCTTTAGTAGCAAAAAAGCGATAATCTGAATGGATTTTCCTAACCCCATATCATCCGCCAAACAACCGCCGAAGCCTAGCCGACTTAAACTATGAAGCCATTTTACACCATCCAATTGATAAGGCCTTAACTTGCCGATAAATCCCTCTGGAATCTTTAGCGACGGATCCTCTTCCTGATTGCTCCACTGTTTAAAAAGAAGCAACTCTTGCTTTACACCGGAGTCGAACATGTCGGTTTCGTAGGCACTTTGCAAAGCCTGAAAATTTATCTTGGCCGTTTTAAGTAAATCTCCCTCCCGTCTTCCCAAGCTAAAGAACTGTTCAAACTTGTGAAGCCACTCGGCAGGCAATATACCATAGGTTCCATCGTCTAAGAGTACATAGTTTGATTTATTTCTAACCGCTTTTTCAAGGTCGCGCAGTCGAGCTACCTTTGAGCCGTAAGAAATCTTCACCCTTGTATTAAACCAATTAATACCGCTGGTAACTTCTATATTTATTGCAGCCTTATACGGACTTCGCTTGCTTATCGATAGCTTATCATAACCCATGACCGCTATTTTTTCGATTTGCCATTGCTCAAAAGCCTCTAAAAACCAATTTCCGTCGAAAAACCGATCTTGATGTAAATAAAAATACAGTAAATCGTCATCTAACTGTTCCGGAAAATAAGGGTGTTGTTTGAGGATAAAAGATAAGAACTGCAACTCCTGCTCATCGTTACGACGAATCAAAAATGAATTTCCATAATCGTCTTTCCCATAAACGGGTCGTTTCGAACGAATGGGAATTTCGACTGTCCCGTAGCGCATAACAGGTTCTATCACGATGTAATTTTCAGACTCTGACAAATAAATGATTCGCTCGGTAGCTTGTACCGGCGTTTCCATAGATGACTGATCGTACCCCTCTGTAAGAAATGCGTAGTTCACCTTTAAGGTATCGCTTACCTTATCCAACAATTCACTTTGCAAGAGATGATATTTCGATGCATGCACGATCAGATCAGTCCCTAGATTCTTAAAAAATCGGCATACTCTCCACACATTATGGTTCTTAAATGCATAAAAAGTTTTCCCTATGTGCAGAAAACAATCAAAGGCAAAGACGAGCTCTTGCATGCTGTACCATTGATCTGCTATCTGCAATAGCGGGCTTATTTGGTAGAGGCTATCTTTTTTCCGAATTCCAAGCGTAAATTGGTCAGCCCCTATTACTTGCAGGCTCACTCTACTAAAATTCTTTGCCTGAAATTGTTTTGAATTCCCTTGATAGTAAACGGGCATATCAAAGGGATTTTTCACTATTTCGTGTAAAGCCCGAATATCATCTTCGTTATACGGTTCCTTGGTTGGTTGGGGAAATCGACTGAGCGCTGCCAAAAAGCGAATATATTCCGGCCGCTTTTCATGCCACAATAACGTTGTTGCATCAATAGTATTAACCAAGGCCTTAACCTTCCCGTTAACGGCAAACGCTAATTCCCCAAGCTGAATTGTAAGGTGGCCATAATGTCTGTGGGGATAAATAAGAATCACTTTCCCCTCCAAATTTTGTTCACGGAACGCCGGTTTAACATCCGGTAAAAGCTTACCTTTAAGATACCGTACATTTTCATCCGTTATTTTCAATAAGCCTTGTATTTTTGGCGTAAGTATTAATTTATTCTCCACATAATGCATATGGAAATGCGAAGTGATGTCTGCTTCGTCTTCCAGACCATAATCTCGCGCAACTTGCCGTACTCTCACATGTCGTGAAATTCCGTCAAAAAAAAATCGGATATCTGTGTTTTTTATTATTTCATAAAGAACCCGATTGCTATGTTGGCACATTCGAAGCGGTGTTTCTAAGCAAGTGCAGTGAAAATGGAGACGCTTTTCAATCCGATCTGTCCATACCCTTATCTGTGCAGTATGTAAGTTAGGGTGCGAATAATCAAAGACGCCTCTGTCGATGGATAGTTGTTTAACATGAACTGATGCATTCGGAACGAGTTGATCAGACGAGTGTTTGTACATCAAGATTTCTGACAATTGCTCATCCGCAAAACCTTCAATTGTATAAGAAGCCTCTTCTGAATCAATTATTTTATCTGTAAAGGTCATTTTATAACATTCTTATGAATATACTTCCCGCAAATATTGTCTATCTTCAACAAAGCTATTCATAAGCAAATTAAGATTTGCAATAAAGAATGAATAATATCAAGAAATGTTCAGGAGCGCTTTTTATTGGAAAATATAGAGAGGGGTTAAGGCGATGAATAAATCGCTTGCAAACTCATTAGTGCTTTTAGGAATCTATAGTAACAAATAATTACATACAGATGAAAATTATTATTATCGGTGCGACAGGGACGATTGGCAGACATGTGGCAACACTTTTTGAAGGCAAACATGAACTCATTAAAGTGGGGACTACGAAAGGAGATTACCAAATAGATATTTGTTCCGAGCAATCAATAAAGATTTTTTTTGAAACTGTTGGTCCCTTCGATGCGCTCATTAGCACGACCGGCAAAGCTGCTTTTAAGTCATTGAAAGACTTAAGCAACGCCGATTTCCGACTTGGTTTGGACAATAAGCTCTTAGGCCAAATCAGTTTGGTACTCATTGGACAACACTACATTAACCCGGCCGGCTCGTTTACACTGACATCAGGTATTCTATCTGAAGACCCCGTTCCAGGAGGATCTGCACTTAGTACAGTGAATGGTGCTATCAATGCTTTTGTAAAAGGAGCAGCAATCGAGCTAAAAAATGATGTGCGCATAAATGCTGTGAGTCCCGGCGTTGTGGAAGATTCGCCTTCTTTTTTTGAAGTTTTTCCGGGCCACATCCCCGTAAAAATGGAACGAGTAGCAAATGCTTACTATAAAAGCGTAATGGGTGCGTTGACAGGAGAAACAATCCGAGTATTCTAATTTCTTTTCAATTGATATATGACTAAATGGGAAATTGACCCAAAGCATTCAGAAATCCACTTTCGGGCAAAACACATGCTTATATCTACCGTAACTGGCTTATTCACCAAATTTGAAGGAACCGTAGACACCCTGGAACCTAATGATTTCGTTCAAGCATCGATCCATTTGTCTATCGACGTCGATAGTGTGTACACGAATGAATCTTACCGCGATGAACACCTTAAATCATCCGCGTTTTTTGACGTTGATAAGCATCCGTACATTACTTTTCGATCCACGGAGCTAAGCAAGGATGACGACAACGCAAGCACATTTGTGTTAAGAGGCATGCTCGACATAAAAGACATGGTTAAAGAAGTACAATTCCATGTTTCATTCGGCGGGACGGCAGAAGAGAACGGTCGATTAAAAGCAGGCTTTCAGGTATCAGGAATTATCAACAGGAAACACTTTGGTCTAACTTATAACCCATTAATGGAAGCAGGAGGAATGGTTGTGTCAGAAGAAATCGAACTGGCCGCCAACATTGAACTAATTAAAATATCTTGATGTATGAATAACTTTAAAACGGTGGCCGATTCTCAAACGGTAATGACCGAGCTCATGATTCCCTCCTATTCTAACTTTGGGGGGAAAATACACGGCGGGGTCATCTTATCGTTAATGGATAAAGTTGCGTATGTATGTGCCGCAAAACACGCCGAAACTTATTGCGTCACCGCGTCGATCGACACAGTTGACTTTAGAGCTTCGGTGGAAGTGGGTGAGATTATTTCATTACTTGCTTCTGTAAATTATGTTGGTAACTCTTCACTTGTAGTGGGTATAAAAGTGTTGGCCGAAAATGTGAAGACGCATGCCGTTAAGCATACAAACTCGAGCTATTTTTCAATGGTTGCTTTAGATGAGGAAACCCACAAACCGGTCCAAGTTCCGGGCTTGATTCTGGAAAACGAAACGGAGATACAGCGCTTTATTACGGCGATGCACAGAAAGGAATTAAACCGCTATTATAAGCAAGAAGGCGAGCGTATCAAAGCTGATTTTAGGAATCAAGATTTTATTGAAGTACTAAAAAAAGAGCGATGCATTTTAAAACAATCGTATTAGTTGGAAGGTACATGCCCTCCATCTTTAAAGATTGCTACTTCCAGCTCTCCCTCCGCCGAAATAGCGCCACGGTACATCCCTGAAGTATTGAAGGGCATAGCAAGATTGCCCTCTTTATCCAGGGCGATCAGACCGCCGTTCCCCCCGCTCTTTGCTACTTTTGCGAGCGCAGTTTCCGCAGCTTCCTCTACTGTCAAACCCCTATAATCCATCAGGGCTGCCACATCATAAGCTACTACATTCCGAATATAAAATTCGCCCCAACCTGTGCAGGATACGGCAACCGATGCGTTATTAGCATAGGTACCTGCACCTATAATGGGGGAATCACCTATTCGTCCAAACTTTTTATTAGTCATTCCACCCGTTGAGGTTCCTGCCGCTAAGTTGCCTTGATTATCAAGGGCAACACAACCCACTGTTCCGAATTTATAATCATGATGACCACCACCCAGCTTCACAGCGGTCTCATTCGCCTTTTTTTGGGCAGCTTCTTGCTGAAGAGCCTTTTGAAGCCCATCCCATCGCTCCTTCGTATAGAAATACGACGGATCTACCATTGTTAGGCCTACTTGTCGAGCGAAGTCCTCTGCACCATCTCTCGCCAACAACACATGTTCTGATTTTTCCATAACTGCACGTGCGGCACTTATTGGATTCCGAACAATCTTTACGCCTGCAACTGCTCCTGCACGTAAGCTCTCTCCATCCATAATAGCTGCGTCCAATTCATTTTTGCCTTCGTGGGTAAAGACGGCGCCCTTTCCGGCATTGAATAAGGGAGAATCCTCCAACACTTGTATGGTTTTCTCGACCGCATCTAAAGCGCTTCCATCTTTCTGAATAATTTCATAGCCGACTGTTAATGCTTCCTTCAATTTTGCCTTATACGCTTGTTCCAATTCAGGCGTCATACGGCTAGGCTCGATGGTTCCCGCACCACCATGTATGACAAGTACATACTTTTTTATCTGCTGTTGTGCATGTACAAGGACCGGTAGTAAGGAGAATATTAGAATGAGTCTTAAAGGTAATGCCATCTTTTTGTTGGATTTATTTATGTAAAAGTACAGATTTTCATTAGAATCATCGGACCTATAACCAGCTCACGGACATACATCGTTTCCAACAGAAGCGAACCATCGAATATTATTCAAATTTTACATTTTATTAATGAACATTATTCGATAAAAACTATAATATTCTGTATTTTTGTCAGCTTTTCAACAAATGTAACTATGCATGATATACAACTAGATCGCATCGATCTGGAAATATTAGATTATTTACAGAAAAACTCAAGGATGACAAATGCCGATTTAGCTCGGGAATTAGGCATGGCGCCATCTGGTATCTTAGAACGTGTTCGCAAACTTGAACAAAAGGGAGCATTAGTACAATATACCGCACGGGTCAATCCCGAGGCCGTTAATCAGAACCTGTTAGCCTTTATCTTTATTAAAGTGGCAGATGGTTTAGGCTGCGATGAAGCTGACAAACTGCTTAGCGAAATCGAAGCGATCCAAGAGGTTCATCATATCACGGGCGAAGATTGCTATTTGGTAAAAATCAGAGTCTCCAGCTCGGGGGAATTGATGCAATTCATGAAAACTTCGCTGAGGAATATTCCAAATATTGTATCAACAAGAACTACCATCGTGCTGGAAACAGTTAAAGAAAATCAGCACATCGTTATCAAAAGAGACACAGAAAATGACGAAAGCTAAGAATACATCTACAGCGGCCATTATTATCGCTTATTTGTTAATTTACATTGTCTGGGGTTCCACCTATTTTTTCATTCACATTGCTCTTCAGGGCTTTACTCCCTTTCTTTTGGGAGCCATACGATTTACGATCGCAGGTACGTTGTTGTTGATCTGGTGCAACAAAATGAAAGAGCCCATTTGGAATAAACAACTGCTAAAAACGGCAGCTGTTACGGGTATACTCCTTTTGTTCATCGATATGGGTTTAGTCATGAAGGCTCAACAATATTTACCAAGCAGCCTAATTGCTATTGTAGCAGCTTCTACCGCCATCTGGATTTTGCTGCTCGATAAAAAAATGTGGAAAGTTAATTTCCGGAACTGGAATACCGTTGTGGGTGTCATAGTAGGATTTGTAGGTGTCATTCTACTCTTTAGTGAACAATTAGCTGCCTCCTTTACTGAAACCGGCTTATCCAATAAAGCAATCGGTATGTGCTTACTCATACTAGGAACACTTTCGTGGGCATCAGGCTCGGTATATTCGAAATACAGCGTATTACCTAGCGGTGTTACCTTTGCTAATGCCGCTTGGCAGATGCTAATAGCAGGCATATTATTTTGGGGTGCCGCCTTTGCACATGGCGATGTACAGCAATTTCATATGCAGGCCACACCTATCTCTTCTTGGCTAGCCATCGGATACCTGATTATCTTTGGTTCCATTCTGGCCTTCACAAGTTATATTTGGTTATTGAAAGTACGTCCGGCAACAGAGGTTAGTACCCATGCCTATGTCAATCCATTGGTGGCTGTCTTTCTGGGCAGCACCTTCGCCAACGAACAGGTAACTTTGATTCAAATTATAGGCCTTGCTATTATTTTGTGCGGCGTTGCCATGATAAATTTCGTCAAGGCAAAGAAGGGCAAGCAAATGAAGCCACTGTGCCCCGATCAATAGGAAGATTTTCACTTAGCCATTATGTTGTAAAAATTATAATCCGTCATTGGAGCATCCGTGAATCCGAGCTGCCGACCAATGCTTACCACTTGTCCCCGATGGTACGTGTTGTGATTTACAAACTGCATGATGTACTCTAAAGCCGAAAATTCGCAGTTAAACCACGGACTTTCGACTAAAACCGGCTCTTGTAATTCTTTAACCGTCAAGACACTTACATAATCTGCGATTTGAGCCGACTGCTCCACCAAGCAGCTCATTACTTCGTCAATCGTAAAAAGATCTTTTTCCGGATCGAAGTCATATTTCTCATTAATGATAGCAAACCAATAACCCTGTGTTTTATACATATGTTTCAATGTTAATAGAACACTTGAGAAACTGGAAATAACCTCTTTTTCAAGAAGTTTCTTTGGCTTTGTGTTTAACCAGTTAACTAATGTAATGTTAGTCCACAAATTGTAGTCTACATAATTTCTTATCAGATTAGTGAGTCCTACTGTTTCGAGTTCGAAGATCAAGTTTTCTTTTACCATAATCGCCTAGTTTTATAGAACAAAGAAAGGATGCGCCAGTGACAACAGTATGTCATCCTCTTTTATTTTTGCGAGCCCGCAAACAATCTTTTATAACTTGGCAACTTAAAAATCTTATAACGGCAATCAGGCTTTACAACATGTTAAAAAACATACGTTAGCAGTGCTTTAAGGGGCTATGTGAGCAATCGCTGAGACTTAGCTAACCAGTCTTATCATATCGTTTGAATTACCGGAGCAAATAGTACATTAAAATGGCTGTTTTATGCATTGTATTATACTATCAATTTAATTAAGTTTGTTTAGAAATGCCAAAGAAGATTAAATGGATTATCAGGCTATTATTCAAGAATCTGCCAGCTGGATAAAGGATTATATCAAAGCGAGAAATAACACCAATTTATGTTTTCACGACATAGAACATATACATCAGGTAGTTGATGCCAGTAGGAAAATCGGCGAATATTATCAGCTATCAGCGGAAGACAATTTCATTGTTCAGGTAGCTGCTTATTTTCACGACGTGGGATATTATACAGGACCTCCCCAAAATCACGAATTACGCAGCGCCGAAATTGCTGAAAATTTTTTGCAGGAAAGGCAGGTGGAAGCATCTGTTATTGAATCCATAAAAAAATGCATTGTTGCTACCCGCATGCCGCAAAATCCACAAAGCTTGCTAGAAAAAATTGTTTGTGACGCGGACCTATTCCATTTGGGAAGCGATGGCTTCAATGAAAGGAACAAACTCATGCGTAAAGAAGCAGAAGGTTGCCAAGGCAAATCAATTGACAAAGAAACCTGGCGTAACGGAACGATCGCCTTGATGGAAAGGCACCACTACCATACCGAATATGCGAATCTTTTTCTAAAAGATAAGAAACTTGAAAATTTAGCGTCACTTAAATCAAAAGCCAACCATACGTCCATGGAAGAAGAAAAAAAACAAAAGAAAGATAAAGATAAAGACAAAGATAAACGTCCCGACAGAGGGATCGAGACCATGTTTAGGGTCACATCTACCAATAATCAACGTTTAAGTGACATGGCAGATAACAAAAGTAACATCCTTATAACCGTCAACTCCATTATTCTTTCTGTTATTATAGCCTTACTTTTGAGAAAACTCGACAGTAATGAGCATCTTGTTTTACCTACTTTTGTCTTGCTTGCCGTTAGTTTATCAACCATGGTAGTTGCGATCTTAGCTACTCGCCCTTATATACCCAACGGCATTTTTTCTGCCGAAGATATGAAAGAGAAGAAAGTAAACCTTCTCTTTTTCGGTAATTTTTACAGAATGGGGTTGCAAGAATACAACGAAGGTATGCGTACGGTAATGGAAGACCGTGATTTTCTATACGGGACCTTAATTAAAGACGTTTACTCACAGGGTGTGGTGCTGGGCAGGAAATATCGATTACTGCGAATCGCGTACAACATATTTATGTATGGCTTAATTGCGTCTGTTCTATCATTTATTGCGGTCATTGTCACCATTCAATAATACTACCATGCTCAAAAAACGAGAGAAGCTTTTAAATAGTCGAGACATAAGTTGGCTTTCTTTCAATGGTCGAGTGCTTGAGGAAGCGGCAAAAGATGAAGTTCCTCTGCTGGAGCGTTTAAAATTCTTAGCGATCTATTCTTCTAATCTAGACGAATTTTATCGTGTAAGAATTCCCGTCTTAATGGCATTGAAAGAATTAAAGAAACGAGCCATCGCCTCGCAAAAGCTCATAAAGAAGGGTATACTAAAGAAAACCAAAAAAATTATTGAAACACAACAGGCTTATTTCGGAAGTATTTTAAAGCAGCATATTATTCCCGATCTAAAAAATAAAAATATCCACTTAGTATATAATGAGGACATCCCCGATTGTATTAAGAAAAAAACGGATCGCTTCTTTTTTGATACCATTGCTGCTTTCCTCGAAATCATTCACCCTGAACAAAAAGCGTTTTCTCCAAAGAACAACCAGCTTTATTTGGCAGCTGATTTCGGCGATGCGAACAAAGGACTGGCGCTTGTAAGCATTCCCTCTGATGAGATACCTAGATTTTTTCACACACAGATTGAGAATACGCACTACGTTGTATTAATTGACGACATTATAAGAGCCAATCTAAAATATATTTTTACGCAAATCCCTCAGTGTGTTTTTTCTTTCAAAGTAACACGTGATGCCGAGCTTGACCTACAGGACGAATTTAATGGTGACCTAGCTAATGAAATCGAAAAATTGTTGGTTTTAAGAGATTATGGACTGGCCACTCGATTCCTATATGCACCAGGCGTTCCACAGCCAACGCTAAATCATTTGATTAGGTGTTTGCAACTCGAGCATGCCAATCATATTGAAGGGGGAGTTTACCATAACTTAAAGGATTTTTTTGCTTTCCCGATAAGAGACCAACAGCTTCAATACGCGAAATTGCCTGTTGCGGAAATCACCTACCAACATGCAAGCTTATTTGAGGAAATAAAACACCGTGACCTGTTGCTTCACACACCATACCACTCTTATGACCCCATTTTGCGTTTTTTTAACGAGGCAGTTCTCAACCCGGAAGTAGAAGAAATTTTCATTACACTTTATCGGGTAGCCACCAATTCTCAAATTGTACATGCCTTGATAAGCGCAGCAAAAAACGGCAAAAGGGTAACCGTATTTGTGGAATTGAAAGCTCGTTTTGATGAAGCTAATAATATCAAATGGGCAAAAAGGATGGAAAATGCAGGAATCCGAATTATATATAGCGATCAGAAGCTAAAAGTCCATGCCAAAATTTCGTTAGTCAAACTTCGCGCTAATGCACCTGTAAACGCAGTAGCGTTACTCTCAACCGGTAATTTTAACGAAAATACCGCGAAGACGTATACGGATCATTCGTTGTTCACTTCCTCATCTTTTATAACCGGCGAATTAGATCTACTCTTTACTTATTTGAGCAGCACAAGCTTTGGAAAGGAATATCCGGCTTTACCTTTTCAACACTTACTTGTGGCCAAATTTAACTTACTTCCAACCTTTTTACATCACATAAATAATGAAATCAATCGGGCTTTGAACGGTGAAGAAGCCGCGATTATTATTAAACTAAACAACTTGGAAGAAGAAAAGTTAATTCATAAGTTGTACGAAGCTAGTCAGGCAGGCGTTAAAATTCATCTAATCGTACGAAGTATTTGTAAAATTCGGCCCGGAATACCCGGATTAAGCGAAAACATACGTGTTGTCCGTATCGTTGATCGCTATCTTGAACACGGACGAATATTTGTTTTCCACAACAGTGGAAATGAACGCGTATTTCTCGGCTCATCGGATTGGATGGATCGAAATATTTACCGTCGTATCGAAGTGTGTTTCCCGATTTATAACGAAGAACTAAAACAGCAGATTAAGCAAATGCTGACTCTGCAACTACAGGATGATATAGCGGCTGTCCAATTAGATAAAAACGCCCAAAACGTGGAGTTGGCCGAAGGGACCACTCGCTCGCAGGAGGAGATACATAAATTAATTCATGCATCATTTCGTGACCTTATGTATCAATAATTAATATGTAACCATTAATAATACATCAATGAAATCGTTATTTACGTTATACATAGCACTAATTGCATGTGCGGCTTGTGCACAAAAAAAAGATCCCTCATTTACCTCACCAAGTCATTATAACTTAAATGAGCCTCAGCAAATGGAGTTTCCACCTGAACTAGAAGAAGTATCAGGCATAACCTTTGTTAATGGGGATTCGAACCGACTGCTTGCGCAGCAAGATGAACAGGGGCATGTATATTATTTAAAAGCAGGTGACAAGTCTACTAAATATGTTAAGTTTGCCGGTAAAGGAGATTATGAAGACATTGCTGTCAGTAACGATCGTATTGTTCTCCTTCGGAGCGACGGTTCTTTTTTTTCCTTTCCGCTTCAAGAACTATATGAAGCAGAGATCGATGCGATGGTTTCCGAAAAAATTTTACCTAAAGGCGAATACGAAAGCTTAGCTGCTTCTATCACGAACAGTCGTCTATATGTTTTATGTAAACAATGTAGTGTCGACAAAAAAACATCACAGACCACCGGTTACATTCTTAAACTTGAGTCAGGGGGTCAGATTATAAAAGAGGGAAGCTTTTCTATTGATAATGAAGAGATCAGTAAATATGTAAAACTAAAAGGTAAAGCTTTCAGACCATCGGCATTGACGCGAAACGAAAAAACAAATGAATGGTATTTTGTTTCGTCCATTAATAAGCTTTTAGTGATTGCAGATCATGATTGGAAAGTAAAAGAAGCGCATCTGTTGAATCCAAAGCTATTCAATCAACCGGAAGGTATTGCTTTCGACAAGGATAACAATCTTTATATAAGCAACGAAGCAGGTGATTTGGGAAGAGCCACCTTGCTTAAATTTAATTATAAGCATTAGAAAAAACAGGGACTACCTTTTGGCCTAAATAAGACAGAAGATATCCATATTTTCCTTTCAAAAACAGACGGAGGCATATGAACAATAAATTTTTACTTGTTTCTTTTACGCTTCTTTGTATTGTCTTTATAGCAGCCAATGCACAGGAACCTTTTATCAAAAGTCGGACAATATTCATAGGCGATGCCGGAGAATGGAATACGGCTCAGCATGCCGTTATTGAAGCTGCCACCCGGCAAGTGCTTACCGGTAAAACCACGGTCTTTTTTCTTGGCGACAATATTTATCCTAAAGGAATGCCGGTGAATCCATCTGAAAAACAAATAGGCGAAGAAATTTTAAAATCACAATTTAGTCCTTTTCGAGCGAAGCAAATACCTGTGTACTTTTTACCTGGAAATCACGATTGGGATCGTTCAGGTAAGCAAGGTCTCAGAAAGCTTAAAGCCCAATCAAATTATCTTAAAACTGTTGGGGATTCTTTATTACGGATGGTCCCCGAGAACGGTTGCCCTGACCCGGTAGAAATTAGTATTTCAGAGAACCTAACGGTCATTGCCTACGATAGCGAATGGTGGTTGTATCCTTTCGACAAAATAAATCGCGATACAACTTGCAACTGTAGCAGTAAAGAAGAAGTATTGGAGCGTCTAGAAAGTTTGCTTTATAAAAATAGAAATAAAACGGTATTACTTGCGTCGCATCATCCTTTTTCTTCTTACGGAGTACATGGGGGATATTTTTCTTGGAAAGATCATCTTTTCCCACTGACTAATTTGAGCAAAAAACTCTATCTTCCCCTGCCTTTGGTAGGGTCATTGTATCCCATTTTAAGATCAACCGTATTCTTACATCCCGAAGATATCCCCCACCCACTCTATCAACAAATGATACAAGATATCAAACATACAGTAGATGAATTTCCTAATCTATTGTATGTAGCAGGCCATGAACATGGCCTCCAACTTTTGTCTGATGGCAACACGTTACAACTTGTTAGCGGCGGCGGATCAAAGGGAAGTTTCATTAAAAATGGTAAAAAGGCTTTATTCACAAATAAAGAAACGGGATTTGTTATTGTCGACGAATGGATGGATAAAAGCAAGCAGATTCGGTTTTTTACTTCGAATGGCGGCATGTTTAAAGAAACATACAACTACAAAAAGTCTTTTGTTGATCCCATTCCCTTGGGAGATTCTCTTTTTCTAAGCCACTCCGATATAGACAGTACCGTGACGCAGGCGAACCCTTTGTACAATCGAGTGGGAAAATTTCACCGAAAACTTTTCGGCGAAAACTACAGGCAAGAATGGGCCGTCGACTCAAAAGTGCCCGTTATCCGAATTTCCTCCTTTCAGGGCGGTTTAACGCCCTTGAAACGAGGAGGGGGTATGCAGACAGTATCACTACGACTGGCGTACAAGTCGGGGAAGGAATGGGTTATTCGAAGCTTTAATAAGAACACCGATGCCTTGCTCCCTCCGGAACTGCAACAGACGTTTGCGCGTGATTTTCTCGATGACGCCAACAGTGCACAGCATCCTTATTCAGCACTGATGATACCACCATTAGCTGATGCCGTTGGCGTTGCTCATAGTAATCCCATCATTGGTATTATTGCACCCGACACAGCCTTGGGCGCTTATAACAACATTTTTGCCAACACGCTATGTTTAATAGAAGAGCGCGAACCTTTGGGTGACTCCGACAATACGCTCAAAATGCTCAGTAAAATCAATCACGATAATGATGACATCTACAAAGCAAAGACTTTCCTGCGAGCCCGCATGTTAGATCTTTTGGTAGGCGATTGGGATCGCCATGAAGATCAATGGCGATGGTATGACGATAGCAAAGGTAAAGACAAAGATTACCTACCGATACCGAGGGACAGAGATCAGGCTTTTAGAAAAGTGGAGGGTCTTTTCCCAAATATTATGTCCCGTAGTTGGGCACTACCTACATTACAGGGTTTTCGTGCGACTATCAATCGACCTAACTATTCTTTATTTAAATCACGCTTCTTAAATGCACATTCAAAAAATCAGTTCACTTTTGAGGAATGGATGGAATTGGCTCATGAATTTGTCGCAAACATCACCGATAGCGTACTGGAAGAAGGTTTGAAGAGACTACCAGCGTCTTCTTATGCCATTCGTCACGATTCCCTTTTTGCCGAGCTCAAGAATAGAAGGGATGCTATCCCTGCAGCCATGGAAACTTATTACCGCTTTATCAACAATATTGTAGATATAAAACTAAGTGATAAACACGAATGGGTGGAGGTGGAAGACGACAACGATAAAGGCCTAAAGGTGACGGTTAGAAAGATAAATAAGGAGGGGGAACGGAAAGACAAGCTAATGGAGAAGGAATATTTACCGACTTTGACCAAAGAAATCCGAATTTATTTAGCAGATGGGGATGATAGTGTTTATATAGAAAACAAGCATGCTCCCATTAAACTTCGTGTTATCGGTGGACAAGGAAAAAAGGTCTATCATATAAACACCGCTGTCCGACCGGTTAAGATTTATGATCCGGGTCAGCAGTCCCTTTTTTCCGGACAGGTATCGAAATTGAGAAAGCACCTTTCCAAAGACAGTGCCAATACGGCATTTGTTCCGGTAAATTTATATAATGTTTGGATGCCACTGATAACCGCAGGTTACAATGCTGATGATGGAATCCTGATTGGAGGCGGATTTAGGTACACCCACCAGCGCGGCTTTAGAAAAAGTCCCTTTGCCCATCAACAACAATTACTTGTGTCGGGCGCCTTCGCTACAGGAGCCGTTAAAGTAAAATATAAAGGAACCTGGAAGGAAGTAGTGGGTAAGGCGGATCTTTTAACAGACGTCAATATACATGCACCAAACAATACACAAAACTTTTTTGGCTTAGGGAACAGTTCCATCTATGATAAAGATAGTCATTCAGTAAGGTATTACCGAACTCGATTTAATCTATATGAGATGCATGGAGCATTGCGATGGACGCCGACTGAAACTGCTTCGATTTCAATAGGGCCCTCCTTCCAATTGTATTATTATGATTCAGATGATAATGAGGGTCGATTTATAAACAACACCGATCAGCTTCATACCTATGACAGTTTAACGATCGCCAAAGACAAGCTTTTTGCGGGATTTAATGCTTCCTTTCTCAAGGATAATAGAAATAGCAAAATAATGACAACTGAAGGGGGATACCTAAAATTAGATATACAAGGCTTAACGGGTTTGAATGATTACTCGAAATCTTTCTTTCAGGCAAAAGCTGAAGTTGCAGTCTATAAAAGCATTTGGCAAAATGCTGTAACCTTGGCTAATCGATTGGGTGGCGGGACAACCTTGGGAAAAACGACCTTTTATCAGGCACTATTTTTAGGTGGACAAAATAATCTCTGGGGATATCGCCAATATCGATTTGCCGGAGATCATTTATTTTTTAATAATTTTGAAGCCAGGATTAAGCTGGCACAGATCGGCAGCTATATTTTACCGGGACAACTTGGGCTACTAGGCTTTTATGATATCGGTAAAGTTTGGGTTGACGGATTGGATAACAGTTCCATACATCAGGGTACGGGAGCCGGTGTATATTATGCCCCCGCAAGAATTGCACTTTTGCAATTGGTAGCAGGCCATTCAAAAGAAGGTTGGTACCCTTATTTTACCATGGGATTCCGTTTTTAACTACTAATTCCTCAGATCAACAATGTTTGCGCAGGTAATCGATTTATCGGAAAATAAAAAAGATTTATTAGGCGAGCTCGATATACAGCTGTCCCTCGATAGCTTTATAACACATTTAAGAAAGCTCGCAAGTACTCAGGATAACGTGAAGCATGAAATGCTAGAATTTATACTTCACAAATTCTTAGAAACGAGAGAGACTTATGGACCGTTGACGGAAGAAAATTTAGCAAGTTACAAGCAAATCTTATTCTATACCTATAATTTGCTGGTACCTCCACTCGAAGACGAACACGATACGCTCTGGGCGCTGGCAACACCATTAGGAAAAAATGTGTTTTACGGCACACAAGGCTTCTACAATCTGTTGCGTCAGGAATTTTGTGAAGAAACTTTTAAAGACATCGAAGAAAAGACTAAGAAAAAGGACCTGCTCGAGCAGTCCATATATAGCCTACTTCTAGAACGTTTTTACGAAATTCCCGCCGTGGAAGACGAAGTGATCGAATTTTCTTCGAAAGATGAAGTAACGGGCTTACCTCGCTACTATGCCATCCAAATTGATAAACGCTTTGTGGACATCACTCCCAAAATGAAGCTACCGGAACTGGATTATAAAAAAATTAGACAGAATAACGTTCAGCAGTTTGAATGGAGGTTTTTACGTGAATTACTTCCGCTCAACCAGTTCTCTTTTACAGGCTTTTCGATTATTACGGTGAAGGAAATCACACCCGATCGCGTTATCCAGAATATTCGGGATATCGTAAGTCGAAACTCAGACGAAGAACTTGAGCACGCTTATGACGTATTGCAAGAATCCTTGCAAACGCTTACCGGTAATCAACATATTAAGTTTGGTTTATCTCCCATCTTGAAACTGAACAACAAACCAATATTGGATCAGGTATATATGCATGCCAGTATATTACCTGCTCTGTTGAAGAAGAAAACAAGAAACTGCCAGGAAGCTAACATTACGGAATCTTACTTGCTCAACCCTCAAATCATAGTATATAATGTCGGGATAGATTTCGGAGATAACAACTTCAAATTCCTGAACGACCTTTCCGATCTCGGTGTTACTTCTTATGTATGTATCCCCTTATATTATAACAATAAGGTAACGGGACTTTTAGAAGTTTATACCAACGAAGGTCATACCTTTGACAAGATTGTCCTGGCAAAGTTGCGCCGAGCCGCCCCTTTACTTGCGCAGTTACTGAATGATCAAGCACATAGATTCAACGCTCGCATCGACGCGGTAATAAAAGAAAAGTTTACATCCTTACAACCAGCCGTCCAATGGAAATTTAATCAAGCTGCATATGAATACTTGAAAAAGATAGCGCCGGAAAAACCGAAACCCATTATTGAAAACGTTCAATTCAAGAATGTTTATCCCTTATATGGGGCTATTGATATTAGAAATTCTACAATTGAGCGCAATAAAGCCTTAGTTGCCGACTATAAAATACAATTAGGTTTATTAAAACAGGTATTACAAGACATCAAAAACGTTTATAGTATTGCACTACTCGATGAAATGGAATTTAATTGTGATAAGTGGTTGACCCAATTAGACACGAGTCCAATCGACGTTGTACAAATGAAGGTTAAAGACTTCATGGAGAAAGAAGTGTACATGTTATTGATGCACTTCAAAAACAGTAATTCAACTTTAGCAGCGATCATCGAAAAATATGAACAAGAAGTACTAGCGGAAACAGGGAAAGCCCATCAGCATCGACGCGCGCTCGAATCATCCATCGCCACCATTAATACCGCTATTAACGGTTATTTAGAATTATTAAATGATGAAATACAGCGCTCTTATCCTTGCTATTTTGAGAAGTTCAGAACCGACGGTGTTGAATATGATATTTATATAGGGCAATCTATTGCTCCTGAAAGGCCATTTGACATGCTCTATCTCAAAAACGTAAGGCTTTGGCAGCTTACCTCAATGGCTTCCATTGCAAAAATAACGCACACCTTACTTCAACAGATGGAAACTCCGCTTGAAACGACCCAGCTTATTTTTATCAATGGAAACGATATAGACATTAGCTTCCGCGTGGACGAAAGGCGTTTTGATGTAGAAGGAGCCTATAACATTCGATACCACATCATAAAAAAGAGAATCGATAAAGTTCACCTAAAAGATTCTTTTGAACGGCTCACCCAGCCTGGAAAGATTGCTTTGGTATATTACGATGCGAGAGAGATTAAAGAGTATATGAGCTATATTAATTATCTCCAAAATAAAGACATTTTATTAGACGATATGGAAGAGCTTGAACTAGAGGAATTACAAGGCGTAAGTGGCTTAAAAGCGATACGAATCGGTGTAAAACTTTAATTGCTAAAAAACGCCTACTAAGCCAATTCCACGCCGTGCAGGCGTAACGGTCCAAGTAATTTGGTTCTGCTTTTTAAAAGGGTTTCTATACTTACTCTCCTCCATACGACGGACTATTGCCTTCGTACAGAACCAAGATATAGCACCGCCAAAAGCCATATCGGATAGCCAATGGGAATCGCTGTACATACGACTTACCAGTGTAACGCCCGCAGTACTGTAAAATAGCGCTTTTAACAGCGGGCTTTTTACTCGATGCCCCAGTACCAGCGCGCTCACGGTTGCGATCTGCATATGTCCGGATGGAAAGGAATGATAACCTGCTTCCGGAGAGAAAGGATCGAAGGCCCAGGGGCCCACGTCCGTTGCCGGTCTCGCTCGCCCTACGGCGGTTTTCATCAAGGTCTGTAAGGCGCCACTTGTCAGGTATGCAGCACCCAACATGAGCCCCGTTTCTCTCGCCCATTCATTTTTAATAACTAACCCCGTTAAATAAAAGCCGCCGGTCATGATAAAGGCCGCATAAGGTTTACCATAATGAAAACCGGCGCGCTCAATGCCATCCCACACTTTAGAATTCCGATCCTGCCAAAAGTTCCTGTTTGGTTTGTCTAAGGTCGTTAATAACGCGGTTCCGCCAAGAACCGCCCCTACCTTTAACCAATCAGATCCTTTCCATCGAATAGGGCTCGAAACGGTATATGCTACACCGTCCACAAAACGGATTGCATCAGACGTAATTTTTTGTTTGTTTATACTATCTACGGAGATGCTATCATTCATCGCATAAGCAGCAAATCCCATCGTACTAAAGATCAGTATAAATACTGCCTTGCTTAGGTAATTCATATGTTGTAAAAGGATATTCTTCTGCAAAATATGGAATTTCAGCAAAAAACAGAAATATAGTCGTCTCTTCAAAATGAATGCTTTGCATTTAACCTTACCTATTAGATTTCGCTTCTCGGGTATTCCGCTAATACAACCGTTGCCGATCGCTTTTTACTGTTTCATAACAATTTTATAATAAAAGATAGCCTATATTTACGTCCTAATATATTTTCCTACCATGAGATTACTCCTTAAGTACTTAAGTAGACATAAATGGCTCATACTTTTAGCGTTGATATTAGCGGCGATCAATCAGGTTTTTTCCTTATTGAATCCTTATATTCTTGGGAATCTGATCATTGACCCTTATGCAAATAAAGCACAGCAGTTCCGATCCGATGGAGCAGATGGTGCTTTTTTTAAGGGTATTACCATTGGCTTATTGATGATTATTGGTGTAGCGATGGTTTCACGTATTGCGAAGGCGTTCCAAGATTATGTTGTTAATGTTATAATACAGAAGTTTGGTGCACGGCTTTATACCGACGGACTTCGACATGCACTCAGGCTTCCCTTTCAGGATTTTGAGGATCAACGAAGTGGTGAAACGCTTTCCGTGCTGCAGAAGGTGCGAGCCGATTGTGAAAAATTTATTACCAGCTTTGTCAACGTGCTATTTGCGACGCTTGTGGGTATTGTTTTCGTTGTTATCGTTGCCTTTAAATTAAGTCCTCTTCTTCCTTTGATTTACCTGGTAGGAGCAATTGTTCTTGCTATTCTAACCAGCGTTCTAAGTCGAAAAGTTAAGTTCATTCAAAAAAATATCGTAAGCGAAACGACTGCACTTGCCGGCTCTACTACGGAATCCCTCCGAAATATAGAACTGGTCAAGAGTCTAGGCCTCACCCAACAGGAGATAAGTAGGCTGAACGATACAACGATGAAAATACTAAAACTTGAACTAAAAAAAGTAAAGAGTATTCGGTCTGTAAGCTTTGTACAGGGGACCTTCGTTAATTTCCTTCAACAATGCATTATGTTTGCATTGCTATTCTTCGTTTTTCGCGATAAGATTACGGTCGGGCAGATGATGATGATGCAATTTTATTCATTCTTCATTTTTGGCCCTTTGCAGGAGTTAGGAAATATAATCATGTCCTATCGGGAGGCGGAGGCATCCTTGAACAACCTGCAACGCTTATTGAATCGAAAAGTAGAATACCAGCCCCTTGCACCAAAGAAGATCGATGCTATTCAGCAGTTGCGCTTTAACGAAGTGCGTTTTCAACATCAGTCGGCTACACGCCCTGCCCTTGACGGAATTTCCTTCGATGTTTCACAAGGTGAAACCATTGCTTTTGTAGGACCATCCGGTTCGGGAAAAACAACACTGGTAAAATTACTCGTAGGTTTATATCATCCGACCTCAGGCCACGTATATTACAACGACTTTAACGATAATGAGATCGATTTTGAAGAATTACGACATCAAATAGGTTTTGTAACACAAGATACGCAGCTCTTTTCGGGTACTATCCGTGAAAACTTACTCTTCGTCAATCCATCGGCAACTGACGACATGATTTTGGATGTAATAAAGAAAGCGTCGGGACAGAATATTTTAGCAAGAGCGGAAAAGGGTCTTGAAACCGTGATCGGTGAAGGAGGTCTAAAGCTATCCGGTGGTGAAAGACAGCGTTTATCAATCGCTCGCGCGCTATTACGGCAACCCCGCCTTCTTATCTTTGACGAAGCCACGTCGGCGCTCGACTCCATTACAGAGGAAGCGATATCTAATACTGTCCGGGAAATTACAGCGCAAAGAACGCATTTGACCATTATGATTGCCCATCGCTTGTCAACCATCATGCATGCCGACAAAATTTATGTATTGGAAAAGGGTAAAATCGTGGAAACAGGAAGCCATTTCGATTTACTATCGCTTAAAGGTCTTTATTATGCAATGTGGCGACAGCAGATCGGAGAACGTAAAGAAGAAAGCACGATGGAAGCAAACTAAGCGTTCGATTGACCATTTACTTCTTTCGACAACACTGCGGTAAGGAGCTCTATTACCCGCGAAAGTTCACGGGTATTCAAAGAGGCGAATCCGAAACGAATCGCGTTATAGTTAAACGGACCGGTGTTATATTTCCTGCCATCACTTATCAGTATGCGGTGCTTGGCAAGCTCCGCAGCCACATGGATCAATGGATAAGCTTCACTAAAACGTAGCCAAACTGCCATGCCTCCTGTTGGAATTTCAAACGAGGAAAACGCAAATAGCCGTTCTTTCATTAATGCACATACGTAATCGCGTCGTTCTCGGTAGATATTCACGGATTTTTTTATGTGTCTTGCAACATCACCTTCCCGCATCAAAGAGGCTAAAGCATCTTCCATTATAAAATCGCCTCTCAAATTTATCATCCTTCGGACATAAGCAGCCTCATTGATCATCTCTTGGGGAGCTACCATGAAGCCTATGCGGACAGACGAGGCTAAGCATTTCGTAAAAGAGCCAATGTAAATGACGCGCTCCGGACAGTAACTTACCAGAGGCAAAAAGGGCGAGGATTGATAGTGAAAATCATAATCATAGTCGTCCTCTACAATCATAAAATTGAAACGTTGGGCAAGCGCAATAAG
>Ga0079224_100002327_pt1 | contig 23004 bp, 23 predicted proteins | sample Stecom2015_FD_80414 | JGI IMG/M metagenome (GOLD analysis project Ga0079224, IMG submission 80414) | Agricultural soil microbial communities from Utah to study Nitrogen management - Steer compost 2015 | ecosystem: Environmental > Terrestrial > Soil > Agricultural land | place: USA: Utah... | reverse complement strand
GGCCGGGCGCTCCCGGCCGCGGGGCAAGGCGGGCCGGCCAGGCGGACCGACCGCGGGGAAGGCCCGCTGCCGCTGAGCCCCGCTCCGCCTGCGGCGCAGCCCCACCTCGTTGAGACAGCAGCGGGCCACCACCCGGAAGCCGTTGATCTTGGAGCCATCGACCGGTCCCGGTCCGCTCACCGGTACAGGACAGTGTTCCTCGACCGGTCGATGGCTCCAAGATCAACGGGGGTGGGCGCGGGGCCGGGGACAGCGGGAAAAGCTGAGCAGGACCGGGGCGCGGCAGGGGCCGGCCGGTGGCGGGGGCGGCGCTGCGCCGCGGGGAAGCGTGCAGGGGCGGCGCGGGGTGTGCCCCGGCCGTGTTCAGTGGTGCACCTCCGGTTCCGTCCGCCAGTCCAGCCGCTCCGGGGGCGGGCCGAGGTTGGGGGCCGGGCCGTCGGCGTCCGGTTCCGGCGGCGGGGCGGGCGGGCCCTCCTCCACGGTGGCCAGGGTGGTCGCGGGCAGGGTGAGGATGCCCGGGTTGGCGTCGGCCGCGACCGGGCCGTCCGGGCCGGGGACCAGCATCGCGGTGGGCGGCAGCGTGCGCAGGCCGTGCGCGTCGATGCGGTGCGGGCGGGTCCCGGCGCCGGGCCGGGCGGCGTCCGCCTCGTCCATCTGCGCGGCCTGGGCGGTAGCCCGCCCCCAGGACGTCGCGTCGCGCAGGTGCCGGGCCAGGTCCAGCGGCGGGATCGAGGAGGCCGCGTTGCGGACCGCGACCGGCGCGGTGGCCGCCGTCCCGGGGTGCACGTCCTCCACGTAGCTGTCGGCGACGGTGCCGTCCAGCGCCTCGCCGATCACCTCGGTGAGCCGGTGCAGCGGCAGCTCCGGGGCGTCGCCCAGCCACTCGGCCAGCCGGGCCGCCGGGCGGCCGGCGGGCTGGCGCATCAGCACCGGGAAGACGTCGTCCCGCTCCAGCCGGGCCATCACCTCGTCGTCGGCCTCGGGGAAGAAGAGCACCAGCCCGGTGCCGGCCGCGGCGGCCGCGGCGATCAGCCGGTCCAGGTCGGCCCCGGAGAGGGCGTCGGCGCCGCAGACCATGATGGTGCGGCCCCACCGGCCGTCGGCGGCGGCGCCGCGCATCTCCAGCAGCCGGCAGAGCGCGGCCGCGGTGTAGGTGCCGTAGGCGCGGGCCGCGACGCCGCCCGCGGCCCGGTCGGTGGCGATGATCTTCACCTGGGCGTAGGGCTCGGCCTCGGCCCGCGCCCCGACCCCTTCGAAGGGGGCCAGGTGGCCCTCCAGCTCCCAAGCGCGCTCGACCCGCTCCCGGTCGGTGCCGCAGCGCTCCCGGATCCGCGCCCGCTGCTCCGCGGTGAGCAGGTCCGGCAGCGGCCCCTCGGCGTCCTCCTCGGGCAGGGCGAGCGCGCGCAGGCCGGCCAGCAGGGCGTCGGTCCCGGCGTCCGGGCCGAGCACCTCCAGCACCGCGCCGAGCAGCTCCACGTCGGCCTCGGTGTCGGCCTTGGGGTCGAACGCGGCGGCGACCGCGGCGAGCGTGCGCGCCCGCTGGTCCGGCTCCAGGCCGATGCCCAGGTTCATCCGGGGCAGGTCGGCGGGGAGCACCCAGATCCGCGGGGCGATGCCGGCCCGGCGGACCAGCGCCGCCAGGTCGCCGGCGACGGCCCGGCCGGACAGGTCGAGCACGGTGACGTCGCCCCCGGAGCCGACCCGGGACGCGCCCACCGTGGTCAGCAGCGCCGACCAGCCGGCGTCGCCGCCGCCGGCGACGAGCACCGCGCCGGTGTCCTCCGGCACCTTCAGCCCGTACCAGCGCGGCTGCGCCTCGAACGCGCGGCGCCGCGCCCGCCAGGCGGTGTGCTCCAGGGCGTGCTCCTCCTGGCGGCGGCGGAGCTCCCCCTCGGCGGCCCGCCGCTCGGCCTCCAGCCGGGCCCGCTCCGCGGCCAGGCGCTCGGCGATCACCCGGCGGCTCTGCAGCAGCGCCACCGTCACCGGCACCGCGACCACCAGGCAGCCGAGCACCGCGACCAGGGCGAGCAGGCCGGGCAGGATGCGCAGCGGCCACAGCGCGACGGCGAGCAGCGCCAGCCCGCACAGCACCCACAGCGCGGCGACCAGCGGCCGGTTGGTGCGCGCCTCGGTGCCGCGCTGCGCCTCCACCCATTCCGGGCTGACATCGGCGCGCTCGGCGGGGGCCGGGCGGCGCGGCGGGGGGCCGGGGTCGTCGATCAGCACCTCGTGCCGCCAGCCGAGGTGGGTCGTCCGATGCTGCGGGGGTCCAGTCCTTGGTTCGGGCAACTCCGAGCACCTCCTGGTGAGAGGAAATGCTGACAGGGCGGAGCCGAGTTGTCACGACCTTTCACGTTGATCTCGGACTTATCGACCGGTCTAGGACCACTCACCGGTGCAGGTCCGCGGACCGGGACCGGTCGATAAGTCCGAGATCAACGCGGGGTGGCGCGGTGGAGGCCCGGGTCAGAGGTTGAGCAGGGCGATGCCGACCGCCACCACGGCCGCGGAGACCACCCGGAGCCGGCCCAGGCCCTCCTTGAAGACCAGGGCGGCGATGATCGCCCCGAAGATGATGCTGGTCTCCCGGAGCGCCGCGACGGCCGCCAGGCTGCCCATGGTCTGCGCCCACAGCACCAGCCCGTAGGCGGCCATGGAGAGCAGGCCGCCGAGCGCGCCGACCCGCCAGACCGGGCGGAGCCGGGCGGCCAGCCGGCCGCGGCGCAGCAGCAGCGCGGCGGCGAGGAACCACGGCCCTTCCAGGATCATCAGCCAGGACAGGTAGGCCAGCGGGTCGCCGGAGGCGCGCACGCCGATCCCGTCCACCACCGTGTAGCCGGCGATCATCACCCCGGTGACCAGGGCGGCGCCCAGGGCGGGCAGCTGCTCGCGGCCGGGCACTCCGCCGGCGAACACCAGCGCGGTCAGCCCGGCGGAGACCACCAGCACGCCGGCCAGGTGCAGCGGGGAGAGCGTCTCGCCGAGGAGCACCGCGGCGCCCAGCGCGACCAGCCACGGCGAGGTGCCCCGGGCCAGCGGGTAGACCTGGCCGAAGTCGCCCACCCGGTAGGAGAGCATGAGGAAGCCCATGTAGCCGACGTGCAGCAGCGCCGAGAGGCCCAGCGCCGGCCAGGACTCCGGGGCCGGGACGCCGGCGAAGGCCGCGGTGACCGCGCCGCCCACCATGCCCGCCGCGCCGATCAGCGCGAAGCCGAGCAACCGGTCGGTGATCGCGTGCGCGATGGCGTTCCACCCCGCGTGCAGCAGGGCCGCGGTGAGGACCGCGATGACGGCGGTGGTGGTCAATGCGCTGCTGGTTCTCCGTACGGGCCGGTGGACGGAGACACCCTAGCAACCGGTTCCTCTCCATCGGATCATCGGCCCTTTGCACGGCGAAGGCCGGCCCGGGGCGGGACACGTACCCCGGGCCGGCCTTCGCGGACGCCGTTGCGTCCCCGTCAGGCGGTCAGGCCTGGACGGCGAGGTCGGCGACCTTCCCGACCTCGGCCCGCACATCGAACTCGGCGGAGAAGCCCTGGGAGGCCAGGACCTTCACCTTCCAGTCGCCGTCGGCGGCGAAGAAGCGGAAGGTGCCCTCCTCACCGGTGGCGACCTCGCCGACGAAGTCGCCGGAACCGTTCAGCAGCCGGGCGTAGGCGCCGGACAGCGGCGTACCGCCCCGGCTCACCACGCCCTGGATGACGGCCTGGTCGGCCGCGGCGCCCTCGGAGAGGACCACGCCGCCGACCGGCGCGCCGCACCCGTCTACGCTCACTTCGCCTCCCCCAGCTCGACCGGGACGCCCACCAGGGACCCGTACTCGGTCCAGGAGCCGTCGTAGTTCTTCACGTTCGGCAGGCCCAGCAGCTCGTGCAGGGCGAACCAGGTGTGCGAGGAGCGCTCGCCGATCCGGCAGTAGGCGATGACGTCGCCGTCCAGGTCCACGCCGGCCTCGGTGTAGATCTGGCGGAGCTCCTCGTCGGACTTGAAGGTGCCGTCCTCGTTGGCCGCCTTCGCCCACGGGATGTTCCGCGCGGTCGGGATGTGCCCGGCCCGCTGCGAGGACTCCTGCGGCAGGTGCGCGGGGGCGAGCAGCTTGCCGGTGAACTCGTCGGGCGAGCGGACGTCGACCAGCGCCTTGTTGCCGATCGCCTCGACGACCTCGTCGCGGAACGCGCGGATCGAGGCGTCCTGCTCGCTGGCGGTGTACTGGGTGGCCGGCCGCTCGGGCACGGTGTCGACCAGCTCGCGGGAGTCCAGCTCCCACTTCTTGCGGCCGCCGTCGAGCAGCTTCACGCTCTGGTGGCCGTAGAGCCGGAAGTACCAGTAGGCGTAGGCCGCGAACCAGTTGTTGTTGCCCCCGTAGAGGACGACGGTGTCGTCGTTGGCGATGCCCCGCTCGGAGAGGAGCTTCTCGAAGCCGGTCTTGTCCACGAAGTCGCGGCGGACCGGGTCCTGGAGGTCCTTCTTCCAGTCGAGCTTGATCGCGTTGCGGATGTGGCCCTTGTCGTAGGCCGAGGTGTCCTCGTCCACCTCGACGAGGACCACCTTCGGGTCGTCCAGGTGAGCCTCCACCCAGTCGGCGTCCACCAGGACGTCGGAGCGGCTCATGGGGAACCTCCTTGATCGATGTGTGCAGCGGCGTTGAGAGGGGCGTGCGCGCATGCGGGCCCGGCCGCCCGGAGGCGTGCGTCGGCGGTCGGGTGTGCGAGTCGGTTCGCGGACTCCGGCGGTGCGGTCCACCGCCGGCCGTGGGCGACCAGCTGCATGGTGGTGTCCCTGCTGCGTGAGCGGTACCGGGAGGCGGGGCGGAGATGCGCGCGGCGTCGGCGGTGGTCCACGGGCGCGCCCGGTTCAGGGCGCAGCGGTGGCCCGCTCTACGGGCGGGGCAGACAGAGCGCGGCGGCGACGTGGCAGTAGTCCACTGCCCGCCGCTTCGTCAGAAACGCGCCTGTCACCGAGTTCACGTCACCGATCGTACGGGGTCGGGCCGCGGATGTCACCCGTGGCCCACCTCACATCCCCCCGGTCAGGCCAGGACCTTCCCCAGGGCGGCGATCACGTCGGCCCGGCGGGGCAGGCCAGCCGCCCGGACCCGCTCCCGGCCGCCGGCGTCCAGCACCAGCACGGTGGGGGTGGACTCGATGTCCAGCCTGCGGACCAGCTCCAGGTGGGACTCGGCGTCGACGTCGAGCGCGGCGACGCCCGGCACCATCCCCGCGACCTCGGCCAGCACCCGCCGGGTGGCCGCGCAGGGGCGGCAGAACGCCGAGGAGAACTGCACCAGGGTGGCCCGCTCGCCGAGCGGGCCGCCCAGGTCCGCGGCGGTCAGCTCGGTGCCGCTCACCCCTGCTGCGCCTGCCCCTGCTGCTCCTGCCCGCCGATCAGCTGGACGTCGGAGGCCTCCGCGGAGACCTCGACGCCGCCGGGCTTGGCCTCGATTCCGGTGATCGCCAGGCCGAACGGGAGCCGCGGGATGGGCAGCGAGACGGCGAGCCGCTGCTCGACCTGGCCGCCCAGGTTCAGGTCGGTCTCGCCGATCTGCACGTCGACCGGGGTGACGGCGATGCTGTCGCCCTGCACCTCGATGTCCAGCCCGGCGGAGACCGGGCGGCTGAACCCGCCCAGGGACAGGTCGCCGCTCATCCGCGGCTCGCCGCCCTCGTTGTTGATCACGATGCCCTCGGGGAGCCGCTTCTGCAGCTCGCTGTAGGGCAGCTTCACCGTCGCCTCGGCTCGCCCGGCGACCGCCTGGGGGGCGCTGCTCATCAGCTCTGAGAGCGGGGCCTGGACGTCGTAGGCGGTGACGTCGACCCGCTCCAGCTGGACGTCGCCGACGTTCATCGCGCCGGTGACGATGTTGATCTCGGAGTAGTTCCCGCCCACGGCCTGGGTGAGGAAGGGGATGCCGCCGATGGTGACCGCGGGCTCCGCCGCCAGCTCGTACTGGGCGGAGACGCGCTTGGCGATCTCGCTCTGAGCCGCCGCGTGCAGGCCCCGGTCCGCCACCACCAGAAGGATCAGCAGAAGGACCAGGAAGACGAGGAATTTGCGCATCGGGATTCCAGCACGCTCCATAGGGGTTCGGCGACGCCCGCGGACCGGAGAACCGGCCGGCGGCGGCCCCACTGCGACGTCTCGGACGTCGGGGGACGGATACCTCAAGGAAGGGTACTTCACCCGCATCGCGGCACGGGCGACGCCCTTCCGCGGGCGCCTCGGGGCCGGTGGGCGCCGTGCGGGCAGCCCGCGGCGTCCGGCCCCAGGGGGACCGTACGAGCCTAGCCGCCCGCCGCCGGCACCCGGTTGCGAACCCGGAACGATCAGCCGAACACGGCGCGATGATCTCGGCGCTGCGGGGGCCGGAGCGCTCCGGCCCCCGCAGCGCCGAGATCGTCGGCGGAGGGCGCGGAGGCTAGCGGGGCATCAGCATGTCGGCGAGGTTGTCGGTGGCCGACGCGCCGGACAGGGCCAGCTCGATGACGTTGGTCGCGGTGACGAAGTGCGCCGAGCGGCGGGCGAACTCCCGGACGTGCGGCTGCTGCTCGTGCTCCTCCAGCGCGAGCTCGTCCCGGTAGATCGCGTAGACGATGCGCTGCAGCGGGGCGCTGGGCACAGTGTGGCAGGCGAACAGCAGGGTGTCCGGCTCCCGCCGGGCGACCTCGTCCACGACCAGGTCCGCGCAGTCGTCGAAGCCGTCGGCGCCGCCGTCGGCCAGCGTGTAGATGGTGATGACGCCGCGCAGCCTGGACGGTGCGCGCGGGGCCGGCGGCTCGTCGTAGCCGTCCTCATAGCCGTCGGCGTAGTCGTCCCGGTACCCGTCGTCGTAGTGCTCGTCCTCGGTCCGCTTGCGGCGCCGTCCCCACACCTCGTCGTCCCCCTCGTCCCGGTCTTCTCGGTCGTGCCCGTCCAGGTCGTCCGCGCCGCCGGAGCGCGGTGCGCCGCTGCGCCGCCGGCCCCGGCGGCGGCCTCTGGGCTCCTCGGGCGGGTTCTGCGCCCGGACGAAGCCGGTCCACAGCGCGCCGAGCGCGCCCGCCATCAGCACCTGCCCCAGCATGCCCAGGCCGAGCCGGGTGATCGCGATCTCCAGCAGCACGGCCAGGGCGATCAGTCCGACGACCGACAGCCGGTGCCCCGCGGTGCGCCGCCCTTCGGCGCGCGCCGCCACGACGGCGCACGCCAGGAGCAGGCCGGCGGAGAAGATGTGCACCGCCGCCAGCGCGATCCCCGGGATGAGGTCGTAGTGGTCCGACATCGCCGGGTAGTCCCTGCCGAAGTTCCCGCGGACCGGATCCAGGGCGAGGACCACCACCGGGACCACCGACAGCACGGCCACGGCCAGGCGCAGCCCGAACCGCGTCCGGGCGGAGGCCACCGCGTACTCGGCCGTCCCCCAGGCGGCGAGGAGCGGGCCGAGCAGGCCCGCGCCGATCTGCAGGAGGCGGAACGTCGGACCGGAGAAACCGAGAAGCGCCCCGATGAACGCGGCGCTGAGCGCGACCGCGACCGACACCGCGGAGCCGGCCAGCACCTTCGCGTAGGTGTGCGGCTCGCGCAGGGTACGCGCGATCAGCGCCGCCGCGGCGCTCCATGCGACCAGGGCGCAGACGAATGCCAGTGCTACCTCGACCATCCCGCTAATCATGCTGCACGCGGAGGAGTGAACGTGAATCGGCGGCGCCGCGGGGTCCGCTCCGCGGGGCGGAACGTGCAGCCCGACACGGCGCGATCGCCCGCACCACCGGGCATGCTGTGAGTTACATCACGACACGTCCGGCGCCCCCTCCGGGGCGTCCGGCTCCTCCGACCGGGCCATAGGCTCGATGCCATGCCGGGCCGAACCCCTGGGCGCCACCGCGCGGCCTTCTTCGATGTCGACAACACGCTGATGCGCGGAGCGTCGATCTACCACTTCGCCCGCGGCCTCGCCGCCCGCGACCTCTTCACCACCCGCGACCTGCTCCGCTTCGGCTGGGGCCAGCTGGTGTTCCGGGTCGGCGGCAACGAGCGCCGCGAGCACATGGACGCCGCCCGCGAGGCGGCGCTCGCCTTCGTGGCCGGGTACCGGGTGGACGACCTCGTCGAGCTGTGCGAGGAGATCTACGACGAGACCATGTCCGACCGGATCTGGGAGGGGTCGCGCGCGCTGATCCAGCGGCACCTGCGGGCCGGCGACCGGGTCTGGCTGGTCACCGCCACCCCGGTGGAGCTGGCCGACATCATCCGGCGCCGGCTCGGCCTGGAGGGGGCGATCGGCACCGTCGCCGAGAGCGTCGACGGGGTGTACACCGGGCGGCTCATCGGCGACATGATGCACGGGCCGGCCAAGGCCGCGGCCGTGCGCGAGCTGGCCGAGCGGGAGGAGCTGGACCTGTCCGCCTCCACCGCCTACAGCGACTCCTCCAACGACCTGCCGCTCCTCGGCGAGGTGGGCCGGCCCAACGCGGTCAACCCGGACGACCGGCTGCGCAGGTACGCGCTGGCGCACGGCTGGCCGGTGCACGAGTTCCGCCGGCACCGCGCGGCGCTGCGGGTGGGCGTCCCGGCCGCCGCGGCCGGCGCCCTGGTCGGCGGCTTCGCGGTGGGCGCGGTGCGCCGCCACCGCCGCTGACCGGCTGCCCGGCTCCCGGGCCGGCCTGTCCGGCGGCCCCGCGCCCCGCGGGACCGCCCCTGCCCGCAGTACGGCGCCGCCCCGCCGAGCCCCGCACCCGCCTCCTCGGGCCTCGCCCGTCCACCGCACGGCGTGCCGCCAAGATCAACGGGGGTTGGCGCAGGCCGGAGCGGACGGGAGAGGCGCGGCAGGGTCGGAGCGCGGCGGGGAGGCGGCCGGCGGCGCGCGGAGTACCGGCACGACGAGGCGGCGCCGGGGCGCGGGTGAGCGCGCAACGCCGAGGCCCGGCGCAGGGCGGCTTCGGCAGAGGCGGCGCCGCACCGCGGGGAGGCGCGCAGGGCCGGGGCGCGGATCGGCCCGGGACCGGGGCGGCCCGGAAGGGGAGGAAACGCCGGAGAGGCGTGAGGAGAACGGGAGAGCGGTCAGGCCGCCGCGGCCGCCAGGTAGCTCTCGAAGGCCTCCTGGGAGGTGTAAGAGGGGCTCCAGCCCAGGGTGCGCTCCAGCTTCCCGTAGTCCAGGACGCGGTCGCAGCAGAGCAGGCGGAGCTGCTCCGGCGAGTAGTCCAGCTCGGTGCGGCGGGCGATCCCGCGCAGCATGCGCAGGCCGCGCTCGGGGACGGCGAACCGGCGGCCGCCCACCCGGCGCAGGCAGTGCGAGAGCGGCAGCGAGCCGGGGGCGGCGACGTTGAACACCCCGTCCAGGGCGCCCTCGCCGTCTCCGCCGAGGGCCATCCGGCGCACCGCCTCCACCCCGTCGTCGGGGTGGATGAACTGCATGCGCGGGTCGTAGCCGCGCACCGTGGGCACCACCCGCAGCCCGAAGTACCGGGTCAGCGGGGTCTCCACGGCGGGGCCGATGAAGCTGGCGAAGCGGAGCACCGCCACCGAGAGGTCGGGGCGGCGCCGGGACAGCGCCCGGGTGTAGCGCTCCACCTCGGCCGCGTCCTGGGCGTAGGCCGAGCGCGGAACCTCCCGGGAGCCGATCTCCTCGGTGCACGGGGCGCCGGGGTCCGGACTGCCGTAGACGGCGGCGCTGGAGCGCACCACCAGCCGCTGCGCGGCCTCGGAGCGCTGGCAGGCGCTGAGCAGCTGCATGGTGCCCAGCGCGTTGCCGCCGGAGGGGGTCCGGCGGCGCTTGCCGCGACCGCGGGGCGCCTCGGCGAAGCCGAGGTGCACCACGGTGTCCGCGTCCGAATCGCGCAGGGCCGCGCTGATGCTGTCGTCGTACAGCCGCACCCGGGTGAACTCGGCCGCACCGAGCGGCCGGGGCACCGCGGCGGAGTCGATCGCGACGACCCGGTCCACACCGGGGTCTTCGCTCAGTTGTTCGGCGACCCTGGCACCCAGGTACCGGGAGACACCGGTGACGAGAACGACGCGGCCCATGGCCTCACGCCTCCGCAGATCGGCAATCGTGGGAAGAGGGGGATGTGTCTCCGCGTCGGCCGCAGGCGTCGGCGGAGAGACGGTCCTACTTCTTGTTGCGGCGCGCGACCCGGGTGCGCTTGAGCAGCTTGCGGTGCTTCTTCTTGGCCATGCGCTTGCGGCGCTTCTTGATCACGGAACCCATGCGATCACCTTCTCGCAGAAGACATCGAGGACACGACGGCCCGAAAGCGCCGGAGGCGCCAAGGGCGATCGGGGGAGTGCGGCTGCGCGGGCGGACCCGCCGACGCGGACACCGCACCCGAAGGACCAGCCTACCCTCTCCCCCACCGGTGCATGCACCAGGCGCGTCAGGCGCCGGGCAGCACCGGGTCGGAGCCGTACAGCTCCGCCGCGGGCTCGGTGTAGCCCACGCTGACCAGGCGCTGGTCCTCGAAGGTCAACGAGGTCACACTGGCCAGGTTGCACTGCCGGCGGTCCGGGCGGTGCCACAGCCGCTTGCGCTCGGCGGCCATCCGCGCCATCCAGATCGGCAGCTGGTGGCTGACGCAGACCGCCTCGCGCCCCCAGGCCTCCTTGCGGGCGTGCTTGATCACGTCGACCATCCGGTCCACGATCCGCCGGTAGGGCTCGCCCCAGGACGGCTGGAACGGGTTGTACAGGTGGCGGAAGAGCGCGGGGTCGCGCAGCGAGCGCGCGGACACGTGCCGCCCCTCCAGCCGGTTGGCGGCCTCGATCAGCCGGTCGTCCAGGCGCACGTCCAGGCCGGTGGCGGCGGCGAGCGGTTCGGCGGTCTCCCGGGCGCGCTCCAGCGGCGAGGAGTGCAGCGCGGCGATGTCGCGCCCCGCGAACCACTTGGCGGCCAGGTCGGCCATCGCCGCCCCGTTCTCGCTGAGGTGGAAGTCGGGGAGGCGGCCGTAGAGGATCCCCCCGGGGTTGTGCACCTCGCCGTGGCGCAGCAGGTGGACGACGGTGGTCGTGGTCATCGGCCGATGGTTTCCCTTCGGATCGCGCGGGGTGGGGCGGCCGCGGGAGGCGCCCCTCCCGGACTCGCCCGGCTCCGGAACCGCCCGGCTCCGGGACCGCCGTCCGGAACCAGGGTCGATAACAAGCCTAGACCCTGCGTTTAATCCCGGGGCTCCGCGGACCGGGCCGGGCGCGCCCGCGGCGACCGCGGCGCCGTCGCCGCCTCGAATCCGCTCGAGAGGGCGACGGCGCCGAGCGCATCGCGGGGGCGGGCCTCAGGGCACCCGGGCGGCGGCCTCCGCGGCGCAGGGCAGCGCGGACAGCACCCGGCCGACGGCCTCCTCGTCGTGCGCGGCGGAGAAGAACCACGCCTCGAAGGCCGCGGGCGGCAGGTAGACGCCCTGGTCCAGCATGGCGTGGAAGAACGCCGAGTAGCGCTGCAGGTGCTGGGCGCGGGCGCCGTCGAAGTCGACGACCTCTGCGTCGGTGAAGAACACGGTGAACAGGTTGCCGCCGCGCTGCACCCGGTGCGGCACGCCAGCCGCGCCGAGCGCCTTCTCCGCGGCGTCGGCGACCTGCGCGGAGACCCGGTCGATGTGCGCGTACACCTCGTCGGTGGCGTTGCGCAGCGTCGCCAGGCCGGCGGCGGTGGCCAGCGGGTTCCCGGACAGGGTGCCGGCCTGGTAGACCGGGCCGGACGGGGCGAGCTGGTCCATCAGGTCGGCGCGGCCGCCGAAGGCCGCGGCGGGCAGCCCTCCGCCCATCACCTTGCCGAAGGTCATCAGGTCGGGCTCGACGCCCTCCAGGCCGTACCAGCCGGACCGGGAGACCCGGAAGCCGGTGAGGACCTCGTCCAGCACCAGCAGCGCGCCGTGCCGGCGGGTGATCTCCCGCAGCTTGGCGTTGAAGCCGTCCTTGGGCGGGACGATGCCCATGTTGGCCGGGCAGGCCTCGGCGATCACGCAGGCGATCTCGTCGCCGGACTCGGCGAAGGCCCGCTCCACCGCCTCGATGTCGTTGTAGGGCAGCACCAGGGTGTCGGCGGCGCTGGCCCCGGTGACGCCGGGCGAGTCGGGCAGCGCGAAGGTCGCCACCCCCGAGCCGGCGGCGGCCAGCAGTGCGTCGACGTGGCCGTGGTAGTTGCCGGCGAACTTCACCACCTTGCTGCGCCCGGTGGCGCCGCGGGCCAGCCGGATCGCCGACATGGTGGCCTCGGTGCCGGAGTTGACCAGGCGGACCTTCTGCACCGGGGTGCGCGCGGTGATCTCCTCGGCCAGCTCCACCTCGCCGGGGCTGGGCGCGCCGAACGAGGTGCCGTGCGCGGCGGCCTCCTGCAGCGCGTCGACGACCGCGGGGTGAGTGTGCCCCAGCAGCAGCGGCCCCCAGGAGCAGATCAGGTCGACGTAGGTGTTGCCGTCCACGTCGGTCAGGTACGGGCCGTTCCCGGAGGCCATGAAGGGCGGCGTCCCGCCGACCGCGCCGAAGGCGCGCACGGGGGAGTTGACCGCCCCGGGCACCACGGCGCCGGCGCGTTCGAAGAGCTCAACGGAAGTCTGATGTGTAGCCACGGGTCCAGTGTGGCACCGCCGCCGGCCCGGTCCGCGCTGCCTCCCCGCCCCGCCGCGGAACCGGGCGGGGCGGCCGCGGCGCTCCGGGCCGGCCCGGATAGCGTTTCGGGGACAGCGTGCGCGGTCCCGGGGCGGCCCGCGCCACCACCTCACGCGCATCCGAGGGAGCCCGATGACCGAGGTCTTCGCCACAGCCGACCTGATCGACGAGCACGGGGACGCGCTGCAGAGCTGCGAGCTGCAGTTCCGCTCGTTCGGCGGGCGGTCCGCGTTCCACGGCCCGATCGCCACGATCAAGTGCCACGAGGACAACGCCCTGGTGAAGGAGCAGCTCAACCAGCCGGGCGAGGGCTGGGTGCTGGTGGTGGACGGCGGCGGTTCGCTGCGCACCGCGCTGATGGGCGACATGATCGCCGCGGCCGCCGCGGAGAACGGCTGGGCCGGCGTGGTGATCAACGGCGCGGTCCGCGACGTCGCCGCGCTGGCAGGGCTGGACCTGGGGATCAAGGCGCTCGGCTCCAACCCGCGCAAGTCCGCCAAGACCGGCGCCGGCCTGCTGGACGCGCCGGTCGCCTTCGGCGGCGTGGTGTTCACCCCCGAGGCGTGGCTCTACAGCGACGAGGACGGCGTCCTGGTCAGCGAGCAGCGCCTGGACCCGCCGAAGAAGGACTGACCGGCCGGGCCGAACACCATCGGGGGCACCGAACACCACCGGGGAACACCACCGGGGAACAGGGGGAAGGGCGGGAGATGGGAAGGGCGGGAGACGCCCCGGCCCCCACCGGGTGAAGGTTCAGGCCGGCAGCGACGGCCCAGGTGGGGGCGGGGCAAGGGTGCTCGCCCGAGCGCGGCACCCCACGGGGCAGGGGTTCAAGCGGGCAGCGAGGGCAGCGGTCGGGACCGGCCAGTCGGTCAAGCACAGCACCCCACGGAGCGAGGGTCCAAGCAGGCAGCGACGGCGCAGGCAGGAGTAGGGCCGAGCACCCCAGCCGGGCGCGGCGCCCCGCAGAGCGAGGGTTCAAACGGGCAACGAGGGCAGCGGTTGAGACCGGCCAGTCGGTCAAGCGCGGCACCCCACGGAGCGGGGCCGGGGCGGCGGGATCGCCGCGCCCGCGTCGCCCCGGGTGCCGAGGCCGGCCACCCAGAGATCACCACCCCTCCCTGACCTGGGTAAATACGCAGGGTAACGGGGAGGTGGGGCGCCCTGCACACCGCGACGTCACCCCGGTGACGTCCGGACCCGCATCCCGGCCCGGATCGACCCCCGGGAGGCCCGAAGCGCTCTGATCTGGCCGGCGATGAGGGGTTGGAGCCGCCCGGAAGGCCAGGAAGCAGAGGGCCGGAACCCGGGAGGAGCAGGAGTGGGGGCGAGATGTCGCATTCGCCCCCCCGAGAAGCCCTGCCTTGGCCACTCTGGGTGACCAGAGAGGGGTGGCGGGCACTTCAGGGCTTACTACTCGCTGGTAGATGTCATCGGGGGTGCCGTGGAGGTGTGCAGGGCTCCCTCGCCCCGCCGCAAACCCGGCAAATGGGATATGACCCCTGGTGGGCGCGGGCAGGCCCGCCCACTCCCGCCCTCGCCGCCCGCTTGAACCTTCGCTCCGCGGGGCGCCGCACCCGACCGACCGGCCGGCCCCTCCCCCGCCCTCGCCGCCCGCTTGAACCCGCACCCCGTGGGGCGCCGCACCCGACCGACCGGCCAGTGCCTCTCCCACCCTCGCCGCCCGCCTTGACCTCAGCCCCGCGAGGCGCCGCACCCGGGGAACGCCCACCGCCGCCCCTCCTTGGCGGTCTTGATGTTGCGGCCCTGTCAGAGCGCTCTGACAGGGCCGCAACATCAAGATCATCGCGAGGGCGGAACGGAGGTCAGGAGGTGACCTCCTCGCAGGCGTCGGCGAGCACGGCCAGCACCGCGATCGGGTCGGGGAGTTCGGGGGTGCCCGAGGGGGACGGCGGAGCGGGGGTCCCCGGCCGGGTGCGGGGCGGCCTGATCCAGGAGGCGCCGCCGCCCGAGGGCAGCAGCGAGGGGGCGGCCAGCACGTAGCTGTTCCGGCAGTGCCAGCGCAGCCCGGGCGTCTCGTCCACGGCCTCCGGGACGCAGTCGAGGTGGCAGGACCACCACTCGTCCTCGTCCGCCGGGGAGCGGGTGGCCACGAAGAACAGGTAGCGCTCGGCGTCGACCGCGGCGACCGGGCCCGGGCGGGTGCCGGCGCGGTCCATCCGCGCCAGGGCCATCACCCCGGCGCCGGCCGGCACGTCGAAGACGTCGAAGACCCGGCCGGTCGGCAGGATCACGTTGGCCTCGGGGGCCGCGGTCCACCAGCGGCGGATCGTGTCGGGGTCGGTGGTGGCCTCCACCGCCCAGGCCGCCGACACCGGGTGCTCGGCGGGGGCCGGACAGCCCATCCGGTCGCAGCCGCAGGCGCGCGCCCCGTCGGCGGACGGGGAGGCGCCCCGGCACACCGGCCACCCCAGGGAGGCGTACTCCAGGGCCGCGTCCATCCTGCTGCTCTGTTTCTCCGCGGCCCGGCGCCCGTGCCTGCGGCGCCGCCGGTTGAGTACGTCGGCCATCGTTTCCGCCTCCCCGCTCCGTGTCGTTCTCCGCCCGGAGCGGGGCCGCTTCGCGCCGTCCCGCCCGGGTGCTCCCGGTCGTTCCGGCCGTCAGCGCAGCATGTGCGCGGCCTCTACGGCCCAATAGGTGAGGATCTGCGCCGCCCCCGCCCTGCGGAAGCCGAGCAGCGTCTCCATGATCGCCCGCTCGCGGTCCAGCCAGCCCTTCTCCGCGGCCGCCTCGACCATCGCGTACTCGCCGCTCACCTGGTAGGCGGAGACGGGCACCGGACAGGACTCGGCGACCTTCGCGACGATGTCCAGGTAGGCCAGGCCGGGTTTGACCATGACCATGTCGGCGCCCTCGGCGACGTCCAGCTCCACCTCGCGCAGCGCCTCGGCGGCGTTGGCCGGGTCCTGCTGGTAGCCGGTGCGGTCGCCGAACTGCGGCGCGCCCTCGGCGGCCTCCCGGAAGGGGCCGTAGAAGGCGGAGGCGTACTTGGCGGCGTAGGCCAGGATCGCCACCTCGTGGTGGCCGGCGCCGTCCAGCGCGGCGCGGATCGCGGCGACCTGGCCGTCCATCATCCCGCTCGGGCCGACGACCTGCACGCCCGCCTCGGCCTGGGCGACCGCGATGGAGGCGTAGCGCTCCAGGGTGGCGTCGTTGTCCACCTCGCCCGAGGGGGTGAGCAGGCCGCAGTGCCCGTGCGAGGTGTACTCGTCCAGGCACAGGTCGGCCATGATGACGATGTCCCCGCCGAGGTCGGAGGAGAGGTCGCGGAGCGCCTTCTGCACCACGCCGCCGGGGTCGTCGGCGGCCGAGCCGCGCTCGTCCTTGGCCTCGGGGATGCCGAACAGGATGAGGCCGCCGACCCCGGCCGCGGCCGCCTCCTCGGCGGCCTTGCGCAGGCTGTCCGGGGTGTGCTGGAAGACGCCCGGCATGGACGACACCGGGTTCGGCGCGTCGATGCCCTCCTTGACGAACATCGGCAGGATCAGCTCGGAGGGGTGCAGCCGGGTCTCGGCCACCAGCCGGCGCAGCGCGGGGGTGCGGCGCAGCCGGCGGGGCCGCGCTGCGGGGAAGCGGGCGTTCACGGGACGGTCCTCCATCGTCTTACTTCACCGGGCCCCTGCTCACAGGGCCTTGCGGCGGCGGCCGCGCCGCTTCTGGCTGGGCTTGAGCGCGGGCTTGCCCGCCGCCAGGGCCTCGGCCCGCTGCTTGGCACCGTACTCCGAAACGGCCTCGGCGAGGGCGGAAACCGACGCCTTGGGGGCGACCACGTCCACCCGGAGCCCGAACTCCAGCGCGGTCTTCTCCGTCTCCGGGCCGATCACCGCGATCACCGTGGTGTTGTGCGGCTTGCCGGCGATGCCGACCAGGTTGCGCACCGTGGAGGAGGAGGTGAACAGGACCGCGTCGAACGCGCCGCCCTTGATCGCCTCGCGGACCGGGGCGGGCGGCGGCGCGGCGCGCACCGTCCGGTAGGCGGTCACGTCGTCGACCTCCCAGCCCAGGTCGGTGAGGCCGGCGGAGAGCGTCTCGGTGGCGATGTCGGCGCGCGGCAGCAGCACCCGCTCGATGGGGTCGAGCTCGGCGTCGTAGGGCGGCCACACCTCGACCAGCCCGGCGCCGGACTGCCTGTCCTCGGGCGGCATCAGGTCGGGCTGGATGCCGAACTCGCGCAGCCGGGCCGCGGTCTGCTCGCCCACCGCGGCGACCTTCACCCCGGCGAAGGCGCGCGCGTCCAGCCCGTACTCCTCGAACCGCTCGCGGATCGCCCGGACCGCGTTGACCGAGGTGAACGCCACCCACTGGTAGCGGCCAGTGACCAGGCCGCGGACCGCGCGCTCCATCTGCTGCGGGGTGCGCGGCGGCTCCACCGAGATGGTGGGCACCTCCTCGGGCACCGCACCGTAGCTCCGCAGCTGCTCGGAGAGGCTGGCGGCCTGCTCCTTGGTGCGCGGCACCAGCACCCGCCAGCCGAACAGCGGCTTGCTCTCGTACCAGGACAGGTCGGCCTGGCGGGCCACGCCGGGGCCCATCATGAACAGCGCGGGGGAGGTGACGTTGTGCCCCTTGGCGTCGGCGGCCTTCATCTCCGCGGTGAGCCGGGAGAGCGTGGAGCGGATGGTGGACTGCTCGGTGGTGCCGCCCATCCGGGTGACCGCGACCGGGGTGGTCCCCGGGTGGCCGCCCGCGGTCAGCGTCTTGACCAGCCAGTCGAAGCCGGTGCCGCTGCGCCCGCCGTCGTCGGGCACCTCGGGGAAGAACACGGCGAGCGAGGCGTCGTCCCGCCCGGCGAGGTCGGCGGCCAGCCGCGGCCAGTCGACCTTGTCCTCACGGGCGTTGACCACGCGCAGCTCGCTGACGCCGGGCGGCATCATCGGCACGCCGGCGAAGGCGGGCACCCCGGACACCGAGGAGACGCCGGGGACCACCTCGAAGTCCACGCCGGCGGCGCGGCAGGCGTCGGCCAGCCGGTCGCCCCGGCAGCCCAGGAACGGGTCGCCGCTGTACAGCCGGACGACCCTGCGGCCCTGCTCGGCGTGGCGCACCGCGGTGGTGTCGATCTCCTCGGCGACCTGCTCCGGGTCGATCACCTGGACGCCGTCGCGGCAGTGCGCGAGCAGCGGGGCCCGGTGCTTGGCCATCTCCGGTCCGGGCTCGCGGGCGGTGATGACGACGTCAGCCTCGGCGAGCACCTCAGCGCCGCGCAGCGTCAGCAGCCCGGCGTCGCCGGGCCCGATGCCGACCAGGAAGACCGTGCCGGTCCCGGGCCGCGGCTCCTCGCTCTGGGGGTTCATGGTCCGCCTTTCTCGCTTCGGACGTGCTCAGTCGGCGGCGTCGCCGGCGGCCGCATCGGCCACGATGCGGTCGGCGCCGTCGGCGATCATCGACCGGGCCAGCTCCCGGCCGAGGTCGGCCGCGGCCTTCAGCGACGCGGGCTCGGCCTCGACCTCGGCGCCGCTCTCGCCGCGGACGGACTCGGTGCCGTCGGTGGAGACCACCGCGGCGCGCAGCCGCAGCCGCCCGTCGGAGTAGGTGGCGAACGCGCCGACCGGGGCGGCGCAGCCGGCCTCCAGCTCGGCCAGGACGGTCCGCTCCGCGGTGACCGCCAGCCGGGTGGCGGCGTGGTCCACCGCGGACAGGTAGGACAGGTCGGTGCCGGCCCGCTCGGCGCGGCACTCCACGGCCAGCGCGCCCTGGCCGGGCGCGGGCAGCATCCGGTCCGGGCCGAACACGTCGGTGACGTCGCCGACCCGGCCCACCCGGACCAGCCCGGCGTAGGCGAGCACCACCGCGTCCAGTTCGCCGGAGGCGACCTTGCCCAGCCGGGTCTCGGCGTTGCCGCGGATCGGCACGTAGACCAGGTCGGGGCGGAGCGCGGCCAGCTGGGCGACGCGGCGCGGCGAGCCGGTGCCGATCCGCGCGCCGGCCGGCAGCGCGTCGAAGGCCAGGCCGTCGCGGGCGCACAGCGCGTCGCGCGGGTCGTCCCGCTCGGTGATGGCGGCCAGCACCAGGCCGTCGGCGGGCGCGGTGGGCAGGTCCTTCAGCGAGTGCACCGCGAAGTCGATGGAGCCGGCCAGCAGCTCGTCGCGGAGCGCGTTGACGAACACCCCGGTGCCGCCGAGCTGGGTGAGGTGCGCCCGGGTGACGTCGCCGTAGCTGGTGATCAGCTCCAGCTCGACCGGGACGCCGGTGCGCTCGGTGATGGCCCGGGCGACCAGCCCGGACTGGGTGGTGGCCATGTTGCTGCGCCGGGTGCCCAGGCGGGCGGCGGCTGCGGAGGTCATGCGTCCTCCCCGGGGACGGTCTCGGGCCGGGCGACCGCTTCCGGAGCCGAGGGGTCGAGGTCGAACAGCTCGCGCAGCGCAGCCCCGTAGCTGTCCCCTCCGGGGCGGGCGGCGAGCTCCTTCACCCGCACCGTCGGCCGGTGCAGTATCTTGTCGACGGTGCGGCGCAGGGCGCGGGAGACCTCCTCGCGCTCCTTCTCGCCGAGGCCGGGCAGCCGGTTCTCCAGCCGGGCCAGCTCGGCGGCGACCACCTCGCCGGCGTGCGCGCGCAGCGCGACCACGGTCGGCGCGACCAGGTCGGCGCGGCGCACCGACTGGTACTCGGCGACCTCCTCGTCCACGATCTCGCGGACCAGGGAGATCGCCCCGGTGCGGCCGCCGGCGTTGCCCGCGCCGGCCGCGGCGGCCTGGCGGAGGTCCTCGATGTCGACCAGGTGCACGCCGGCCAGGGCGCGCACCTCCTCGTCGACGTCGCGCGGCAGCGCCAGGTCGAGGAAGACCAGCGGGCGGCCGCCGCGCGGGGCGCCGGCCAGCGCGGAGCGCACGTCGCCGGCGGTGAGCACCAGGCCCTGCGCGCCGGTGCAGGAGACGACCAGGTCGACGGCGGGCAGCTCGGCGGCGGCCTCGGCGAACGGCACCGCGCGGCTGCGGATCGGCTCGTAGGCCTCGGTGAGGCACTCGGCGAGCCGCTCGGCGCGCTCGGCGGTGCGGTTGGCGACGGTCACCGCGGAGGCGCCCATCCGGGCGACGGTGTTGGCGGCCAGGGCGCTCATCGAGCCGGCGCCCAGCACCAGCACCCGCAGGCCGGTGAGCGGGCCCGGCTCGGGCAGCGCGGCCGCGACGCCGGCCGCGGCGGCCTCGGCGGCGGTCCCGGCCGAGGCGGGGCAGGACGCCGGGGCGGCCGCGGCGGCGGGGGCGGCGGCGCCGGGGCGGAGCCGGTCCAGCGCGACCTCCAGGCCGAGGGTGACCATGTCGGCGCCGGCGTGGTCCAGGTGGGTCTCGGTGTGGGCGCGCTTGCCGACCCGCAGCGCGCGCTGGCCGAGGTCGTTGAGGACCCGGCCGAGGGTGCCGCCGTGCTGGGCGTCCTTGAGCGCGTTGCGCACCTGGCCGAGGATCTGGCCCTCGCCGACGACCATCGAGTCCAGGCCGCAGGCGACCGAGAACAGGTGCTGGACCGCGCGGTCCTCGTAGTGCACGTAGGCGTGCTCGGTGAGCTCGGCGGTGGAGATCCCGGTCCGCTCGGACAGCTTCCCGATGACCTCGGTGAGCGCCGGGTGGAACTTGTCCACCTCTGCGTAGACCTCGGTGCGGTTGCAGGTGGAGACCATCATGACTTCGCCGATCACCGGGGAGGCGGCCATCTCCGCCATGAGCTTGAGCCGCTCTTCACCGTCCAGGGCGGCGCGCTCCAGCAGCGCCACGGGCGAGCTGCGGTGGCTCAGCCCCACGGCGAGGACACTCATCTGCACTCCTATGCGGTGATCGCGGATACGGCCGTGCCACCGGCCGTGTACTGCATAGCCTCTGCCGGCGCGCCGCCCGGGGCGGTCACGCCTTCTCCTTCGCGCCGATCCGTCCGCCGGGCGGTGCGGGCGCCCGGCCGTCCGCCTTCCTCTGGGCGTGGAAGGCGAGGATCTGCAGTTCGATGGATAGATCGACCTTACGCACATCGACGGCCGGAGGCACATTCAGGACCACCGGTGCGAAATTGAGCACGCTCGTCACCCCGGCCTCGACGAACCGGTCGCACACGCCCTGCGCCGCCACCGCGGGCACGGCGATCACCCCGATCGAGACCCTCTCGGTGGAGACAACGTCCTCCAGCGTGTCGATATGCCCGACGTGCAGGCCCGCGACCTCGTCCCCGACGACGCCCTCGTCCGCGTCGAGCAGGGCGGCGATGCGGAACCCGCGGGTGCCGAACCCCCCGTAGTTGGCCAGGGCGCGGCCCAGGTTTCCGGCGCCGACGATGGCCACCGACCAGTCCTGGGTGAGACCGAGTTCACGGGAGATCTGGTAGACGAGGTAGTCGACGTCGTAGCCGACGCCGCGGGTCCCGTACGACCCGAGGTGGGAGAGGTCCTTGCGGAGCTTGGCGGAGTTCACCCCGGCCGCGGAGGCCAGGTCCTCCGAGGAGACGGTGAGGATGCCGCGCTCGGCCAGGCCCTGCAGGGCGCGCAGGTAGACCGGCAGCCGGGCGACCGTGGCCTCCGGTATGCCCCTCTCCCGGGGCCGGGTCGAACGAGGGGTCACGGTCGGGCGCTCCTGAGCTGCGGTGGTCTGGGCCTGCAGAGGTCGAACCGTCACCGTTCGATGGTCCCCCATGCGCGCGCGGCGCGTCCGGTGGGCCCTCGGTGGCGGCGGAATTTGACTCTCAGATTACGCCCTTGTGAAAGCACGCACAAAGTGGGGTGCTCACTGTGCGTCCCCGCGGCCGCCCTCCGCGCAGGCGCCCTGGCCGCCGCCGGGGCCGCTCCTCGGCGGCACCCCTGCGGACCCGCTCCCCGCCCGTCCGCCCCGAGGGGGCGGGAGCCCCCTCCGGGCCGCCGCCCTACTCTCCGCCGCCGGCCAGCGCGGCGCGCCGCCGCCGCTCGCTGACCCGCCAGAAGTCGTGCGGGGCGCCGTCCACGAACGTCACCGGGATGCGCTCCCAGTACTCGTCGCGCTCCTGCCGGGAGGCGTCCTCCAGGTAGCGGACCTCGTACCCGGCGCCGGTGTCCGCGGCCACCCTGCGGATCACCTCCAGCGCCTCGTCGCACAGGTGGCACCCGTGCTTGCCGAGCATGGTGATGCGGGGCGCGGCGGCCGCGCGCTCCGCCCCCTGTCCCCCGTCCGCCACGGGACCTCCCTCGTGAACCGTGCTCACCAGAGCACCTCAGAACACCTCAGAACACCATTGAACACCCGGATTCCGGCGTTTCCCGGTCATCCCCCCGCAAAGGGCGGAAGCACCTCGACGACTCCGCCTTCTGTGAGGAACACCTCGCCGTGGTCCCGCTTTCCCACCGGGCGCTCGTCGACGATGAACGACGAGCGCCGGACCACCCCGGCCAGCCGGTCGTCCCCGGACCGCCTGCGCACAGCGGCTTCCAGCGCCTCGGCCAGGGTCTCCGCGGCGTAGGGCTCCTCCGCCGTGCCGGCGGCCTCTTTCGCCGCGGCCCAGTACCTGATCGTTCCGCTCGGCATCGGTTGATTATCCTTGTGCTTCTCGGAGGCATGAACTCGATTAATTCTCCACCGGGGGCAATGGCGCCTTCGATCGACCGCTGACTTCGGCGGGGTGACGGGAAGAGACGCATGAGCCACCTGCTGCTGCTGACGAACTCCAACGAACCGTCCGACCATGTACTGCCCGCCCTCGGCCTGCTCCTGCACTCGGTGCGGGTGGCGCCCGCGGAGCCCGGGGCGCTGCTCACCGCGGGGGGCGAGCGCGGCGCGTCGGCCGTGGACGCCGTCCTCGTCGACGCCCGCAGCGACCTGGCCTCCGCGCGCAACTTCTGCCGCCTGCTGGACACCACCGGACTGGACTGCCCGCTGATCGCCGTGCTCACCGAGGGCGGCGTCGCGGCGCTCACCACCGACTGGCAGGTGGACGACTTCCTGCTGACCACCGCCGGCCCGGCCGAGGTCGAGGCCCGGCTGCGGCTCGCCGTCGGCCAGGCCGACGCCGGCCCGGACGACCCGGACGAGATCCGCCGCGGCGACCTGGTCATCGACGAGGCCACCTACATCGCGCGGCTGCGCGGGCGCATCCTCGACCTCACCTTCAAGGAGTTCGAGCTGCTGAAGTTCCTCGCCCAGCACCCCGGCCGGGTGTTCACCCGCGCCCAGCTGCTGCAGGAGGGCTGGGGCTACGACTACTTCGGCGGCACCCGCACCATCGACGTGCACGTGCGGCGGCTGCGCGCCAAGCTCGGCAGCGAGCACGAGTCGCTGATCGGCACGGTGCGCAACGTCGGCTACCGGTTCGTCCCGGACTTCCCGGCCCGCTCCGGCGCCCAGGAGTCCGACTCCGCCGACCCCGCCGGCGACGCCTCCGCCCCGGCCGAGGCCGCTCCGGCGCCGCGGAGCTCCCGCCCCTCGGCGTCGGCCAAGCGCTGAGGGACGGCGGTGCGGCCGGCCGGGGCGC
>Ga0079224_100002326_pt1 | contig 23005 bp, 21 predicted proteins | sample Stecom2015_FD_80414 | JGI IMG/M metagenome (GOLD analysis project Ga0079224, IMG submission 80414) | Agricultural soil microbial communities from Utah to study Nitrogen management - Steer compost 2015 | ecosystem: Environmental > Terrestrial > Soil > Agricultural land | place: USA: Utah... | reverse complement strand
TCATCTTTTGAATTGGGAACCCAACTAATTGTTGCAAATCATAGAAAATACATAAATAATGATACTTTAATATTACTTGAGCAAAAAATAGAAGAATGGCAAAGAATGGCTATGAGTTTTCAGAACGGTCTAAACTAGTTTGTTTCTCTTTTCTCTTTTCTCTTATCTAAAATTTAAAATATATGAAAACAATCAACAAAGAAATACTAAGAGGCGGCCAGTTCCTCGTAAAAGAAACAAACTGTGAAGATGTTTTTACTCCGGAAGATTTTTCTGAAGAGCAATTAATGATGAAAGAAGCAGTAACTGAGTTTGTTGACCGTGAGTTATGGCCCAATAAGGCGCGATTTGAAAAGAAAGATTACGCATTTACCGAGGAAATGATGCGTAAGGCTTCGGAAATGGGGTTTACAGGTGTGTCTGTACCTACCGAATACGAAGGTTTGGGAATGGGATTTGTTTCTACCATGCTTGTGTGTGATTATATTTCCGGCACAAGTGGCTCATTCAGTACAGCTTACGGGGCTCATACGGGTATTGGCACCATGCCCATAGTACTTTATGGTACCGAAGAGCAAAAGAAAAAATATGTTCCTAAACTCGCTACCGGAGAATGGTTTGGTGCTTACTGCCTTACCGAACCCGGGGCTGGAAGTGATGCAAACTCTGGTAAAACAAAGGCTGTTTTAACAGATGATGGCAAACATTACCTCATAAGTGGCCAAAAAATGTGGATATCTAATGCCGGTTTTGCAAGTTTGTTTATTGTTTTTGCGAGAATAGAAGACGATAAAAACCTTACCGGTTTTATTGTTGAATATGATGCTGAAAATCCTAATGGTATAACTTTAGGCGAAGAAGAACACAAACTGGGTATTCACTCCTCCTCTACCCGCCAGGTTTTCTTTAGTGAAACCAAAGTTCCTGTAGAGAATATGTTGTCGGAAAGGGGTAACGGATTTAAAATTGCACTAAACGTATTGAATATTGGCAGGATAAAACTTGCGGCGGCCTGTCTTGATGCGCAACGCAGAACAATCACAGAATCGGTAAAGTATGCCAATGAACGCGTGCAGTTTAATACAGCTATTGTAAACTTTGGTGCCATTAAAGCCAAACTTGCCAATATGGCAACCAATGTGTATGCCGGGGAATCTGCTTCATATAGGGCTGCAAAAGATATAGAAAACCGGATTGCAATACGTCAATCTGAGGGAAATTCACACGAAGAGGCAGAACTGAAAGGTGTTGAAGAATATGCCATTGAGTGTTCTATACTAAAAGTAGCTGTTTCTGAAGATGTACAAAATACAACCGATGAGGGAATTCAGATCTTTGGAGGCATGGGCTTTTCTGCAGATGCTCCAATGGAATCTGCATGGAGAGATGCGCGTATTGCCAGGATTTATGAAGGAACCAATGAAATTAACAGGTTACTTGCTGTCGGTATGATGGTAAAAAAAGCCATGAAAGGGCATGTTGACCTTTTAGGCCCTGCAACCGCTGTTAAAGATGAGCTCATGGGAATCCCGTCATTTGACACTCCTGATTATTCGGAGTTACTGTCGGAAGAAAAAGAAATGCTTACCAAACTTAAAAAGGTATTCCTTATGGTGGCAGGTGCGGCAGTACAAAAGTTCGGCCCTGGCCTTGAAGAGCATCAGCAACTCATGCTGTGTGCAGCTGACATTCTTATTGAAATTTATATGGCAGAATCTACTATCCTCAGGACGGAAAAATTGGCCAAAAACAAAGGCGCAGAGAGTGTAAAAGCTCAGATAGCCATGTCTCAACTGTATCTCTACAATGCTGTGGATGTAATTGCTTCTAAAGGAAAAGAAGCTATTATTTCATTTACTGAAGGCGATGAACAGCGCATGATGCTTATGGGGCTTAAACGTTTTACCAAATACAACAATATGCCAAATGTAATTGCCTTGCGAAACAGTATAGCCGATAAATTAGCAACAGAAAATAAGTATTGTTTTTAACAAAGTATTTAACATAAAGAAAATGCTGATTAAATTAATTTTAGTCAGCATTTTTGTTTCAGAATGTATGGTTTCCTACTACAATAAACCATAAAACGTGGTTTTAACCATAAACAATTTTACAATTGATAATATAATATTAAGAAATTGTAAAATAATATCGTCCTCCTACTTTACTCTACATTATATTTGAGAAAGTATCAAAAGATATCTCTTTAGACAAAAACCCACGAAAATGAAAATTACCTTAAAAAAAACAAGATTATTTTTTCTGCTGGTATTAGCAGCGCTCTTTATAAACTGTGGAAACAGTAATGACGATCCTTTACCCGGTCAACAAGATACAGACGGGGATGGTATAGCAGACTTTGATGATGAATGTATTAACACACCCGGCCCCGCAAGTTCCAATGGATGTCCCGATAATGATAGGGATGATGATGGTATATTAAATGCGAACGATGATTGTCCCGACAACGCCGGGAGCGCTGAAACTAATGGATGTCCTGACAATGATGGCGATGGTATAGCCAATGCTGATGATGAATGTCCGGACGAACCTGGAACAGCTGAATTTAATGGTTGTACGGAACCGGATAGTGATGGCGATGGTGTACCGGATTCAGTTGATGATTGCCCCGAAGAAGCAGGCACTGTGCCTTTAAATGGTTGTCCGGTTGATGGTACAGGTAATATAGCATACGAACAGATTGGTAATGGAGTAAACTTGCAGCCTTCTTATTACAATAGCGGTAACCCACCAATAAGCTGGGATTTAATGGACGATTATCCTGCAATTACCACAATACGTATTGAGATTGAACCCTTCGTGAACATAGAAACTGTTAAAACATGGTTACAGGGGGCACAAGATATTGGTTTGACTGTAATTGCCACATATCATGATAATAATGATGGAGGTTTAGGTACCGATATAGTAGAAAACCTTACGAATGGTGCACATTGGTGGGTTGAAAATTATGCTGAATTAAGGGAAACCGGACCATTTGTTATCAATATGGCAAATGAATGGGGTAGCCATAGTATTACTGCCGGAGCTTATGCCTCTGCTTATAATGAAGCTATTGAAATTGTAAGGGGTGTTTATAGTGGTCTTATTATTATTGATGTGCCTGGATGGGGACAAAATGCTAAAGTGGCGGCAGATGCATCTCCTATGATTACAGACCAAAACATTATTTTATCCGCACATTTTTATGAAAATGCATATTATGCCCCTGAAAGCAGATCGCTGCAACCCGGGGATTTAGATCAGCTTGCAGCTACTGGGAGACCTTGTATAGTGGGTGAGTTTGGTCATGATGCTGACTCTGATTTATCTGAAGAAGATGGTGCAGACTGGCTTGCCATAGTAGAGCATGCACGTGATGACCTTGATTGGCCTGTGTTGGGCTGGGCGTGGAATGGAGATGGCGGCTCTACCATGAATATGGTGTCACCATCATGGGGTGAAAATGCAACTACTACAGACAGGGAACCTTCGGCGCATATGGATCGTATTATTGATGTACTGGATGGACCTTAATAATTAATTATAACAATAATAAAAATCCTCAGCTTTCCAAGTTGGGGATTTTTTATGATATTTACACAAATTTTAAAAGTAATGAGAGGTATTATATTTGTATTTTTAGTTATAATAGTTGTTAGTTGTGCCAAAACCGAACCACCGGAAACAGTAATTAAAAAGGCCATTGAAAAATTGGAAAATGCAAATACTTTCTCTTACGATGTATCTTCTGTTTCTAAAACTGCCTATGAAAAAGATACTATACAACAAAAATCTTCCTTCGAATTTAAGAAGGTGGAGTATGAGCCCTATTTAAAAGCTCATTTTACCATGGTAAGGGATACACTTAAAGCCTATTATAAAACTGCCGAGTTATTTACTGTAAATGATGAAGAAAAAAAAATAACCCAGCATAATTTCAGGGATAATGAAACACTCATAAAAGTAGTAAAATGGGGAGGTAACCAGGAAAGCCTTGTTGCTGTTGAAAAAGCCTTGAAGGAGTTCCAAAAAGACAATACATTTACCTTTATGGGCGAAGAAAAAATAAACGGTAAAACAACCTATCACTTTACTGCAACCACAAAAAAAAATATGGAAAACAGGATCAACTATTTTTGGTTTGACACCAAAACATATGATCTTATTAAGCTTAAAACAATACAAACAGTATTAAAAAACCGGGATGTAGATTATACATTTTATATATGCCATTTTGAGAATATACAATACAACAAAGAAATCAGTGATGGTGCTTTCTCACCTGGCCGGGATGGTTCTTATGAAACCATTGTTATGGATTACATAGCTCCGGAGCCCGGCACACCAACATTCCTTGAAGCTGGTAGGAAAGCTCCTGAGTGGATTTTAGAAGACATAAATGGCAATAAAGTTAAATCATCGTATGAAGATAAGTACACATTTATAGAATGTTGGAAATCTGATTGTGAACCCTGTATAAATTCAGTTAAGGGTTTGGATGAACTGATAGAGAAGTACGGTACTGTAGTCAATTTTATTTCTATAAACTTTGACCGGGAAAATACACAGACCAAACATGCTATCGATATTTATAAAATTAAATATCCAGTATTAAGAAGCAATGAAAAATTTGCAGAGGATTACAAAATACAAGCCCTGCCAACACGCTTTCTTATAGATAAAGAAGGGAAGGTCCTCTATTCAACATTTAGCACTATAAACAACCGGAAAAAAGAAATTGATTCCGTATTTCGTGAGTTAAAATAATGATTTGGCCAGTGGTCGTTTACAGTTTTCTTAAGCTGATTATTACTACTGCTCCTGCTGATGCATTGCTCCAATCACTTTTTCTTCATTTGTTATAACATTTGACAGGTTTAGAGCTGTTTCAATCAGTGCCAAATGAGAATATGCCTGCGGAAAATTACCTAGCAACCTTTTTGTCTTAAAATCTATGTCCTCACTAAAGAGGCCTAAATGATTACTGTATGAAAGTAACTGATCAAAAAGTGTAATGGCTTTTTTCTGCTCGCCAATTTTGAACAGGGCATTTATGAACCAAAATGTACAAATTGTAAATGAAGAAGACGGTAGTCCGAAGTCATCTTTATTTTTATACCGGTACATAAGCCCTTCATAACTTAATTCCCTCTCAATAGCCATTACCGTTTTTATATATTTGGGATCTTTTGCTTTTATGAATCCATAAGGTTCCATTAATAAAATGGATGCATCGAGATCGTTTGAATTGTAAGACTGTGTAAAAGCCCCAACCTTCTCATTCCATGCATTTTCATGAATATCGTGCTTAATTTCCTGTTCTAATGTTTTCCATTTCTCGATTTTGGATGATTTGCCGAATATGTGGGCAACTTTTAAGGCCCTGTCTATTGCTACCCAGCACAAGACTTTAGAAAAGGTAAAATGCCTTTCTTCTGTCCTGAATTCCCAAATACCTTTGTCCGCTTCTCTCCAGTGCTTATTTACTACCCATACAATTCCTTTGGTAATTGTCCATAATTCTTCACAATTTTCAATGTCGGTACTAAATTTCAATAACTGTTCATGAATAACATCCATTAAGATACCATATATATCGTTCTGACGCTGTTCATAGGCCGCATTTCCAATTCTCACCGGTTTAGACCCCTCATAACCGCTCAGGTGCCCTAAGATTTGCTCTGTTAGCTTTTTTTCCTTGTTAATACCGTACATAATCTGCAGCTTCTCGTCCTTATCCGGTATGAGATCAATAACAAACTGGAGATATCGCTTAGCTATATTTTTATGCCCCAAATCAGATACTACTTTTATAACCATTGATGCATCCCGTATCCAGCAAAAACGATAATCCCAATTACGTACTTCGCCTATGGTTTCAGGAAGAGAGGTAGTGACCGCAGCCAGTACAGCACCTGATTTGTCATAGCTTAATAATTTTAATGTAAGTGCACTACGGATAATTTCTTCATAGTATTTTTTATATTTAGGTGTCCTGTCTATCCAGTTAAGCCAATATACTTTTGTCCTGTTAAGTTCAAGGTACATTTTCTGAGTAGAAGGCATTAATATCTTTTCATTATAACCTACAAGAAAGAAATTGTCTTCTTCAATTTCAATTTCTTTGCCTTCTACAATATCTTCTTTATTAAAAGCAGTATATAAAAATAAAGTGTCAAACTTCTCTTTATCGGTTATACTTACAATAAAATCATTTTTTATATATGTAATGGTTTCATATGCGGCATACTCCAGTTTAGGGTCATACTTGACACTGAATTTTGGTTTTCCGGATATATGTTGAATGTACCTGACAATATCAGGAGGGGAATGGTATCCACCATTTTCTGTATAATATCGTGGCATAAAATCATAAACTTCAAAAGCATCTTTACCATTAGTGAAAGAAGTTACAAGCACACAAGTAGCTTTAACATACTTCTGGGTTATAGCATAAGAATCATCTACCAGAAAATCAAAACTTCCCCCTATTTCTTTATCCAATAGTTTAGCAAAAACCGATGAAGAATCAAATTCAGGTAAACAACACCAATCGAGGGACCCTGTTTTAGAAATTAATGCCGCACTCCTGCAATTACCAATGATTCCATAATCAAGATTATTCATAAATAAAACAACAATTTAATTTTTATAGCACCTTTAAAACTCAATAATTGCTTAAATTAACAAAAAAAATAAATAAAGAATTACATCTTTTATGAATGAAACAATAATAGTTTCTAACAGGTTACCATTACAAATTAAATTAGACGAAGAAAAATTAGAAATAAAACCGAGTGTGGGCGGATTGGCCACCGGCATGAAATCTGTTCATGCCGAAGGGGATAGCCTATGGATCGGCTGGTCAGGTCTTGCAGAGGATGTAATGAACGAATCTCTCTCCGAACAAGTAAACAAAGCCTTGAAAAAAGAAAATTGTGCAACCGTCCCACTTACACAAAAAGATGTTGATAATTTTTACTTTGGTTTCAGCAATAAAACTTTATGGCCACTATTTCATTACTTTTTAGAATATACCACATTCGAAGCTGAAAACTGGGTTTCGTATAAGGAAGTGAACCAGAAATTTGCAGATGTTGTTTTAGAGCATATTGATGATGGAGATACGGTCTGGATTCATGATTATCAATTATTATTGTTACCGGAATTGATAAAAAAAGAAAGGCCCGATACCTCAATTGGTTTTTTTCTTCACATACCGTTTCCTTCATTTGAAATATTCAGGACTTTTCCCTGGCGGGAAGAATTATTAAAAGGTATGCTCGGGGCAGACCTCCTAGGCTTTCATACCTATGACTATGAAAGGCATTTTATAAGTTCCGTAAAAAGGATATTGGGTTTAGATGTTCATTTTAATGAAATATCATATCACGATAGGATTATAAAGGTCGATTCCTTTCCGATGGGCATTGATTACAAGAAATTTCATGAAGCGGCTAAAAAACATATCACCCAACCTCCAAATGAAAAATCTGAATTCCAAAAAAGGCTAGACGACCACTTAGAGTCCTCACCGGATACCAAACTCATATTGTCAATAGACAGGATGGATTATACCAAAGGCATTCCTAACCGGATCAGGGCTTTTGAATATTTCCTGGACACATATCCGCAGTATATTGAAAAGACCAGGTTAATTATGCTTGCAGTCCCTTCTAGGTCCAATGTACCTCAATATCAACTTTTAAAGAAAGAAACTGATGAACTTGTAGGGAGGATCAATGGAAAATTTGCCACTGTAAACTGGACCCCTATCTGGTATTACTACAGGTCTATGCCGTTTGATAATTTAATTGATTTGTATACTTCTGCAGATGTTGCTTTTATTACACCTGTGAGGGATGGGATGAACCTGGTGGCAAAAGAATATATAGCCACCCGTGTAAATAAAGATGGAGTGCTTATTTTGAGTGAAATGGCCGGTGCCGCAAAAGAGATGAACGAAGCTTTGTTAATTAACCCTAATAATTTTGAACAAATTGCCAATACACTTAAAAAGGCATTAGAAATGCCTAAAGATGAGCAAATAAGAAGAAATTCCATACTCCAAAAAAGGTTGGAACGTTACAGTGTAGATAAATGGGCAGAGGAGTTTATGAAATCATTGCATTCGACACAAAAATCAAAAGATGTATTTGTATCCAAAAAAATGACATCTTCAATAGAAAAAGACATTTTTCAACTATTTAAGAAAGCAAAAAATAAACTCATCTTACTGGATTATGACGGAACGCTTGTAAATTTTGAAAATAATCCTGAAGATGCATCTCCTGATGAGAACTTATACAGCCTGCTGGATAAACTTAATTCCATTAAAAATACTGATATGGTTATTATCAGTGGCCGGGATAAAGAAATATTTTCTAAATGGTTTGCTAATAAAGATTATTCCTTAATAGTAGAACATGGTGTATGGCTTAAGCGCCCTAAAAAAGATTGGGAAGCATTGGAAGTTGTTAAAAATGAATGGATGGAAAATATAAGACCGGTATTACAGACATTTGTTGACAGGACCCCAGGTACTTTTATCGAAGATAAAAATTATTCCCTGGCATGGCACTACAGAACTGCCGACCCGGAACTCATACAAGTACGGGTTATGGAATTAAAAACAGTATTAACCAGCCTTATTGCCAATGATAACCTTACCATATTAGAAGGGAATAAAGTTATTGAAATAAAAAGCGGCAATGTAAATAAAGGGAGGGCATCCAATCGTCTTGTAAATGAAAATGGATATGATTTTATCTTTGCCATTGGTGATGACTGGACCGATGAATTTATGTTCCAGGAGCTCCCCGATGAAGCGCATACAGTAAAAGTAGGTTATAAAAAAACAAGTGCTAAATACTACATAAAAGGTACAGAAAAAGTAAGGGACCTGTTAAGTAAGTTTACATCCGATAATTAATTTTACGTGAGGAAAAGAGATTATAAGAGTTTAGTATAGTATGAATGATGAAAACCATTTTTACTTTAAAACCCCTGACGAATGGAGAGATTGGCTAGAAAAAAACCACAATACATCTACAGGGGTATATTTGATATTTTATAAAGTAAGTAGCGAAATGCAGAGTATGCGATGGGAAGAAGCAGTTAAAGTCGCATTATGCTTCGGATGGATAGATTCTACAGCTAAAAGGCTTGATGATGAATGCAGGCGGCAGTACTTCTGCCCCAGAAGGGATAAAAGTGTTTGGAGCAAGGTTAATAAAACGTATATAGAAACTCTTATTGCAGAAAATCTGATGCATGAAGCCGGTTTAACCAAAATTAAAATTGCCAAACAAAACGGGAGTTGGACAGCATTAGACGATGTAGAAAATTTAGTAGTTCCACCCGACCTGCAAAAAGCATTTGATAAAAATCCCAATGCTTTTGAAAATTACATGAATTTTAGCCCATCCTATCGTAAATCATATTTATACTGGCTTAACCAAGCTAAAAGAGTGGAGACAAGGAAAAAACGAATTAAAGAAATTGTTTCTCTTTGTTTCAAAAATATAAAATCCCGGGATAGCTGGTAAAATGGAGTATTAGTGTTTGTGTTCTGTTAACTCAAAATCCCCTTTAAGCATCTTAATTACATTAACCATAGCACGTGTATTATGATAGTTTACCTTCCATATTTGTGCTTTTGCGTTTTTTACAGCATCAGGGTTGGAATCGAGCCCCTCATCATACCAACCGCCATTTTCGTGGTCGATCATATAGGTATTAATATAATCCCATTGTTTTTCAAATAGCTCATTATAATTTTCTTCAGGAAAAAGTTTTGCCATCAATAAAAGAGAATTTAAACCCTCGGCCTGTGTCCACCACACTTTAGCCGGATTTACAATAGTGCAGGTATCAGAGTCGTCCAGGTAATATCCTCCATCATAAAAGCCACCTTTCTCCTTGTCCCAACCTTTAGCAATAGCATGGTCTACCATTTTCTTTGCTTTATGTAACGTAACAGTATCATTTTCTTTCCCCAAAGCATGGGAAGCCTCTAAAAGTAAAAAAGCAGTTTCTACATCATGGCCAAACGAAACATGGTCCAGCCAAAAATTGGCCTTTCTCGCCGCATCTGTAGAATCCTTAAATGAAACCGGCTTCCAATCCCTTTGCAGGTGTAGTGTTAAGTATCCTTTTTCTGATGTAATAGTATCTCTCACCAACACCAACATTTCTTCCAGACGTTCTTTTAAAAGACTATCTGGCCATACTTCATACAAAGCAGTAAAGCATTCCAATAGATGAATGGAGGAATTTTGGTCTTTCCAATCCTTACGCACAAAGTCGCTGTAATTATTATTATTTTCTTTGATGCCCAACAGCCAACTCCCATCCTGTTTCATTATATCAAAATAACCACCATATACAGAATCCCTGGAATGTTCTTCTAGCCAGTAAAATGTTTTCTTTGCTAAATCTAAAGCCACGGTATCTTTGTAAATTTTGTAATAATTAGCCAGTCCGTAAATAGCAAATGAGTTTCCATAAGCACTTTTAGATGTTGACAGTACCTTTAAAGAGTCACCATCAATCCCTTTAAGCGTATAAAACCCTCCATTTTTATCATCCCACATATGGTCTTTTAAAAATGTATACCCATGCTTTGCTATTTCTTTGTAAGTACTATCACTATAAAATGAAGCTAAAGTTGAAGCTGTCCACACATGGCGGGCCTGTGTAACTATCATTTTATTTTGTTTCCCCTGTTTTTCCCATGTCTCACTAAAATCAGGAAAAAAACCTCCATGTGTGCTGTCAATGGTTCTGGGATACCATATATCTACTATTTTATCTTTTAAAGATCTTTCTAATACAGAGGTTAAACCTTCTTCTAACAGAATATCCTTTCCTTCTTTTTCATTGGTCTTACAAGAAGAAAATACAATTATTGATAAAACAGAAAGCAGAACAGTGAATTTCATATATTATTTTTATTAAATTGCAATTTACAGATTTCTCATTAACTCTATAGAGCAAAAAAGAAAATCGATAAGATTTGTTATTACTTGCCATAGTTAGTAATTTTATACAAACCAAAAAAATACATGATTATGAAAAAAATATCATTTCTAATATCAGCAATTCTTATATTGACTATTTCATGTAAAGAAGCAAATAAGAATACTGAAACCATACCTGCTGATGAAACTTTCGATGAGGTTACACAAGAACAAGAAGAGGTTACAGAGGAAAAACTAGAACAAGCAGAAGGAGAAGAAGAATATCCGGAACTAAGAATCACATTAGAACCTAAAAGTGGAAGTTCGGCTAAAGGGGATGTTATTTTTACGGATAATAACGGGACTGTTGAAATGACGGCAACTTTAATGGGTTTAAGTGAAGGAGAGCACGCTATTCACTTACATGAAAAGGCAGATTGTACCGCAGATGATGCCACATCAGCCGGTGGACATTGGAACCCGACTTTTGAGCCACATGGAAAATGGGGGGCAACAGAAGGTTACCACAAAGGGGATATTGGTAATTTTACTGCCGATGCTGAAGGCAACGGTACTGTTAGATTCAGTACAGATGAATGGTGTATAGGATGTGATGATGAAAAGAAAAACATTATAGGGAAAAGTGTTGTAGTACACGAAGGTAGTGATGATTTTACATCACAACCTAGTGGGGACGCAGGCGCCAGGGTTAGTTGCGGTGGTGTAATTCAATAGATATCATTTTACTATAAATTAAAATAAAGCAGTCATTAGGGCTGCTTTTTTTATGTATTTTTGCTGCTGAACAATTCATGATATGAATCCATCAGCATCCGGTTGGATAGATAAATTAGGATCATTAATTAAAGATAAAGAGACTGTATTTAAAAGTATGGGCTCTCTTTATTATAGGTTAAGGGATATTGGATTTATATATGGAATGAACCTTGAAACCTTGCTTTATTTTGATGAAGAAAATGCCTGGTCTGAGGATGAAGTAGCAAAAATTAACCTCATAGTTGCGCTTTTTCATATTTATAAAATTGAGCTCAATTCAAATGATTATGAAGCATTCATTGAAAAATTAATTGAATTTTATTATAAATTAAATACTGATGAAGCCCCTGCTTATATTCCCAACAACTCTAAAACCAAACTTGAAACATTAATTCACCACAGGGTTTTTATTGATGATAGCATTATAACCAAAACTTTTACAAAAGTATTGACCAACTCCCTTCTATTTATAGATGTCCTGGCATTCAAAATGTATATTATCAATGATGAATTTCCGGCTTTACATGCAAAAAAGTTAGAGAATATAGTGATTAACCTTACCTATCATACATTAAATTCTAAAGAAGAGAAAAGCCTGTATGACAAGCAACTTGTCAAACTTTTTGAATCCTCTATATCTTATAACAAAGAAGAGATTGCTTTTGATGGGTCCTACCGCAACGAACTTAACATCCATTTTGATAAATACGAAAGTAAATATTTTTTGGACCTTACTTGTTTAGCAGCTTGGGATGATCATTCCCTTGAGTATAAAGAATCTGAATTTATTTATGGAATTGGCAAAGACTTAAAGTTTGATTATGAAATTATCACCGAATCCATAAATTATGTTGAAAACTTCTTTGAAGTACATAAAGATAATTTAGAGTTATTACGAAACTCCAATCCTGTAAAACAATTATATGATAATTCTGCAAAACTGGTAAACAAACTCATTAGGCGTAATAGTAAACGCTTATTGAAAGAACTCAGTGAAAGTAAAGAACTTTTATTACTTCTTGCCAAATCAACAAATAAAGACCTTTCTCCTGAAGAAAAGAAAAAAATACGCGATCAGCTTTTGAGCATATTTAAAGCCATACCGTCATTAGCCATTTTCGCTTTGCCCGGGGGAGCCATTTTATTACCTTTTTTTATTAAATTAATCCCAAAACTTCTACCTTCTGCCTTTGATGATAACAGGATTAATTAGCCGTTACCTTTTATTTTTTTAAATATCATTTTACATTACTACTAATTAGATTTATCTCATTAAAATATTATCCAGTCATCTTTAAGTTAATAATAATTACTTAAGAGATAATATATTATTTACCCATGCATGAATTTTCTTATATATAATCATTATATTTCATATAATTTTTACAAAACATAGTATAAACATCTTAAATATTTTGAGATGTAGAAAATGCGATGCATAGCAAAGAATTAAATACTCAAATCTTAACCACAATAATGATACTGCTAATCAGTATTGTTATGCTTTTTAGCTGGTTATTTAATATTAGCGAAATACTAAATATTTTCCCCAACACTTCTATAATAAAATTTAATACTGCATTATTATTTGCACTATCCAGCATAAATATACTTGTCTCATCTAATCGATCCAAAGCATCTTCGATATTATATGATACCGCATCCGCATTAATATTACTCATTTCTATTTTAACTATTTACCAATATCATTTTGAATCTAATTTTGAAATTGACAATTTTTTTATACAGGATGTATATTCATCCGGTTATCCAGGAAGAATGTCTGAAACTACTGCGTTCTGTTTTGTGTTAACCGGTTTTTCGTTGCTGGGGATGCATTCTAAAAATGTTTTATTCAGACGCTCTGTACAGTACTTATTACTTATAATTGCAATACTTTCATTTGTATCGTTAACTACTGATATTTTACAAATTCCGATAGAAAATAAAACCTTCTTTTTAAGTTCTATGGCTATCCCTACATCTATCTTATTTCTTGCTTTAACCTATTCTATTTCTCAAAAAAAATATTCTAAGAGGCATGCATGGCTACTTTACGGGAACTATACAGGAAGTAAATTAGTAAGGCTTATTCTACCATTCGTAATTATTTTGCCTTTAATGTTGAGTTATTTATTGCTCACATATTATAATAAAAGAATTATTGAAGCAGATTTTGGAGTGATTTTATATACAATTGCCCTTATACTCATGAGTATAATTTATATATCATTTATTTCCATAAAATTAAATAAAGCCGACATTGAACGAAATGAGCTACAAGTTCTATTAATGGCTACTAATCAAAAATTAAATCAATTTAAATATGCCCTTGATCAATCATCTATAGTTGCAATTACAGATTCCAAAGGGGTTATTACATATGTAAATAACACATTTTGCGAAATTTCACAATTCTCAAGAAACGAACTTATAGGAAATACGCATAAAATCATTAATTCTGGACACCATCCAAGAGTTTTTTTTAAAGATTTATGGAAAACCATAGGCAATGGGGATGTTTGGGTAGGAGAAATAAAAAACAAAGCAAAGGATGGTTCTTTTTATTGGGTATATACTTCTATAGTCCCATTTAAAAATTCTGAAGGAAAAGTTTATCAATACCTGGCTATAAGGCAGGATGTTACCAGCCGAAAAAAAGCCGAACTGCTCTCTCTACAAAACACTGAAAAAATAAAAGAACAAAATAAAGAATTAGAACAATTTGCATACATAGCTTCACATGATTTACAGGAACCTTTGCGGACAGTTACAAGCTTTGCAGGTTTACTGGAGGAAGAATATACCGATAAGCTGGATGAAAATGCAAGGCAATACCTTGAGTTTATCACTCAGGCTTCAAAAAGAATGAGTGAACTTGTAAAAGGATTATTAGATTATTCACGTATAGGCAAGGGAAAAGAAAAAGTAATTGTTGATTGCAATCAAATAGTTAAAGAAATACAACAAGATTTATCGGTAATAATTTCTGAGACAAACGCAAAAATCAAAGTAGAAAACCTTCCAACAATAAGTGCTTATAGTACAGAACTCAGGCTATTATTTCAAAATCTTATTTCTAACGCCATAAAATTTAGGAAAAACAATCAAAAACCACTTATCAAAATTTCTGCAAAAAAGACAGAACAATACTACCATTTTTTAATAGAAGATAATGGTATTGGCATAGCCAATAAACATATAGAAAAGATATTTATTATATTTCAACGTTTACACAATAAACATGAATATAATGGTTCAGGTATTGGCCTTGCCCATTGCAGGAAAATTGTAGCCTTGCATGGCGGTGAAATTTGGGTAGAATCAGAATTAAAAAAAGGAAGCAGTTTTCATTTTACCATTCCATACTAAACTAAAAAATATGAAAAAAAAGCTAAACTCTGTATTACTCATCGATGACGACAGGTCAACGAACTTTTTTAATAAAATAATTATACAAAAAACCAACTGTACTGATAATATTGTTGTAGTTGAAAGCGGTGAACAAGGGTTGGAGTATTTAAATACAAGTATTGATCAAAAATTTCCTCAACCCGACCTTATTTTCCTGGACATTAATATGCCTGGCATGGATGGATGGGAATTCATGAAACATTATGAGAAGTTAGATGACAATAAAAAAGGGAAAATCATTATTATTATGCTTACTACTTCACTAAATCCGGATGATAAAGAAAAAGCTGATCAAATAGTGGATATAAAAGGGTTTAAAAATAAACCGCTTTCTACGGCAATGGTATTGGAAATTGTTCAGAATTACTTTCCGGATCATTTTTAGTTATGAGTATGTTAGAAAGTATTTGAATTATATTTTCTAATTTTAAACTCTAATAATATAATCAGGAAATTAGTAATAAGTATATACTTTTTACGACAACAGTTGTATGGGAAAAAAATTAGAACACATTACAGAAGAATTAAAAAACTTTATCAAAACTCAAAAAATATTCTTTGTAGGCACTGCCATGAAAGAAGGAAGGGTCAATATCTCCCCGAAAGGGATGGATACATTTAGGATATTAGGACCAAATAAAATAGTATGGTTAAATCTTACCGGAAGTGGTAATGAAACAGCTACCCACTTACAGGAAAATGAAAGAATGACTATTATGTTCTGTGCTTTTGAAGGCAAGCCCTTAATATTAAGATTATATGGAAATGCCAGGATTTTTCATGAAAGAGATTCGGCCTATCGTGAATATATTGAATTGTTTCCTACCATTGCGGGTTCACGTCAAATCATTGAAATGGAAATAGACCTGGTGCAAACTTCTTGTGGTTTTGCCGTTCCTTTTATGGATTTTAAAGAAGAACGAACCCAATTGAAATCATGGGCAGAAAAACAAGGTAAAGAAAACATTAAAAACTACTGGAAAGAAAAAAATACGATAAGTTTGGATGGATATGAAACAGGTATCTTCAAAAATTCTTAAACAATATTATCTTATATCATTTAACTGTTAGAATATTTTTATTGAAATGTTAAATTCATATGCTTTTTTTAATTGAATTGATTAATTCATTAAATTAGATTAAAACCAACCTAATGACATTTTCAAGAAGAGATTTCCTGACATCTATAAGTATGTTAACTGCCAGTGCAGTATTTCCAATTCATGCATTTCGTTTTAGTGAAACAAAAAAAATCAGGGTTGTGCTGGTAGGAACCGGAATACGGGGGATAAGTTTTTGGGGGAAACGATTGGTTGAAAATTACTCCGACCTCCTCGAATTTGTAGGCCTGAGCGATATCAATCCGGGCAGGTTAGAATTTGGCAAACAGTATATAGGTACAAATTGTCCTACTTTTGTTGATTTTGATGAGATGCTTAAAAAAACGAAGCCGGATTTGGTAATCGTAACCACTAAAGATTCTACACATCACGAATTCATTATAAAAGGCCTTAAATTTGGTTGTGATGTATTAACAGAAAAGCCTCTGACTACTGATGAAATTAAGTGTCAGGCCATTCTGGACGCCGAAAGGGCATCCGGCAAAAATCTCATTGTTGGTTTTAATTATCGATGGAGTCCGTATAGTACAAAAATAAAAGAGCTGTTGGCTAATAATTCTATAGGCAAATTAACGTCTGTAGATTTTAACTGGTACCTTAATACCTATCACGGTGCTTCTTATTTTAGAAGGTGGCATGGGTTAAAAAGCGAAGGAGGTACACTATGGGTACATAAGTCTACACATCATTTTGACTTGTTAAATTGGTGGATAAACTCAGACCCTGAAGAAGTTTTTGCCTATGGCGATCTTGAACACTATGGAATAAATGGTCTCTTTAGGGGTGATAAATGCAGGACTTGCCCACATAAATCAAACTGTGATTACTATTGGGATATTACCAAAAATGAACATTTAATGAACTTATATGTAGATCATGAAAAACATGACGGCTACATCAGGGATAATTGTCTTTTCAGGGAAGAAATAGATATTTATGATAAAATGTCTGCACAGGTAAAATATAAAAATAATGTTACTTTAAATTATTCCCTCACCACGTATTCTCCCTATGAAGGATGGCGTGTAGCTTTTAATGGAACAGAAGGAAGGATTGAAGCTTGGTTGGATATTCCGTATCACAAAAATGTGTCAATCAGCCAGGAAGAATTACATAAAAAAGAAATGGAGCAATCGGGAGAAGATGAAATTGACCATGAACCAATAATTGTACATAAGCTTTGGAAAGATTTCGATACCGTTAATGTGCCTATGGAAAAAAGTGGTCACGGTGGCGGGGATCAACGGTTACAGGATAAAATGTTCAGGAATTCTGAGCTGGACGACCCTCATGGAAGATCTGCGGGTAGCAGGGATGGTGTAATGTCTGTACTCATTGGCATAGCTGCAAGAAAAAGCATTGAATCGGGAAAACCTATAAAAATAGGCGAACTGACCGACCTGCAACCTATGGAAAAAAGAATTTAGTTTAATAATTAAGCTAACCAGTCTTTAAAATCTTTAACCCTTTCCCGGCTTACAATGATCTCCTGTTCTTTAAAACCGTTCAGTTTTATCTGAAGCCTTGAATTTGTGTAATCGATAATATCTTTTATTGCATCAATGTTTACGTAAAATTTACGGCTTACCCTATAAAATTTTTCAGGGGAAAGTTCATTTTCAAGCGCATCTAATGTATTGTCAATTAAATAATTGCGCCCATCAACTGTAAAAACATAAGTGCCTTTATTTTCACTGTAAAAACATTCTACATCATCTACCGAAATTAATTTTAAATGCTGTCCTACTTTTACTGAAAAACGTTTTTTATACTCACGTTCAATAGGGTTAACTAATAATTTTTTAATGTCTTCAAAGCTAAGTTGTAAGTTCTGCGGTGAAGGTTTAAGATTTTTATACTTTTTTACTGCAGTAGCCAATTCGTCTTCATCTATGGGTTTTAATAAATAATCAATACTATTTAGCTTAAAAGCCTGCAGGGCATATTCATCATATGCAGTAGTAAAAATAATAGCACTTTTTATTTCAACTGCATCAAAAATCTCTAATGAAAGTCCGTCAGACAACTGAATATCTAAAAAAATAAGATCAGGGTGCTGATTGTTCTGGAACCATTCTAGAGCTTCGCTAACAGAATGAAGCATCGTATGCACTTTTACATCCATAGCTTCGAGCATCCTGTTCAACCTCCTTGCAGATGGCTTTTCATCTTCTATAATTATTACATTCATTTTTGAAAGTTACTGGTTAATTGGTTATTAAGTCATTGGATTCCTGTTACACGCTTAGTCAATCTGGTAAAAATATCACTCCCAATTACGCTGTTTACGGTCTTCTTCTTCCATAAATTGCTTTATTTTACGATTTTCCCAGTCTTTTCCCATTACAGGATTCCATTTAAATACTTTAACCGCATGAAAAAACACTCCTATACCCCATCCTAATGCTGAAAACAGAAACCATGGAAAAGCCCATTGATCCATCCAATAATTTAAAATAGACAAAGAAGGCACAACAATACAATATGCAATTAAGTTCCCGTAAAAGCCCTTTTCTTCTTCTACCCTTTGCTTTGCTTTTATATATTTATTAGCTTCAAACTCATCCATTTTTTATAATTTATCATTATCCATAAATTCCTTTATTTTTCTCTTCTCCCATTCTTTGCTAAAGAATACGCTTTTCCCAAAAACTCCTATAGCATGAAATCCCAGGCCAATACCCCAAAAAAATGCAGTAGAAAAGGTTCCAAAATTCCAGAAATCGTATTTATCATCTGCATTGATATAAACCATAATTATAATAAGAATGTTTACTAACAAATACCAAAACAAGTGATAATAAAATCCTTTTAATTCTTTTAGCCGCTTTTGGGCTTCAATATATTTATCTTCTTTCTCAAATTTATTCATCATGAATTCAAGTTTTAATATTATTTTTTTCTTCTAAAAACTTTTTAAGCTTACGTTTTTCCCAATCATTTCCAAAAAATGGATTCCAATTAAAAGTTTTCATAGCATGAAAAGTAATACCTATACCCCACCCTATCATTGAAAAAAGAAACCATGGGAGCTCCCATTGATTTACCATATAATTAATGTAAACTAATAGAGGAATTACAATAATATAAGCAGTTAAATTAATGTAAAACAAGACTTTCTGCCAATCAACAGGTTCTGTTTCACTTAAATTAAAAAAGTGTAAAAGCTTTTCATAAAGTGGTTTTCTCCAAAAAACCCAGGTAGCATAAAAAGGTATAGCAATTCCCCAACTTGTGGCGAGCCAGAATGTTTTAAGCTCCCAAAAATTTTCTTTTATTTCTGTATTCATATAAATCATTACCAGAACTATACTATTAATTATGAAATACCAGTAGAGATGGCTGTAAAACCCTTTTAAATGCTTTAATTGCCTTTGTGCCTGCAAATGAATGCTAATGTTTCTATCTTTTTCCATGTTTTAATATTCTAAGTTTATTCCCAATGAGTGTTACTGTCATTTTCTTCCATATACTGCCGTATCTTTCTCTCTTCCCAGTTTCTGCCTAAAATTCCATCTGTAAAATATACTTTATAAGCATGAAATAGTAAACCAATACCCCAACCTATCATTGGAAACCAAAACCACTGGAAACTCCAGGATGTTTTATAATTTATAAATATTAAAAAAGGAATTACAATCGGGTACATCATTAAGCTGGTATAAAACTCTTTAAGGTCTTCTACACGCTTACGTGCTTTTACATATTTGTTGTTGTCATCTATAATTTGTGATCTCATAACTGATGCTTGTTTTGTTAACATGGGTAATTTTACCATAAATTCTGTGGCTGTTTTTTCTACCTCAACCCTTCGGTTGGTTAAAAGGTCATACCGTTGCCTGATATTGAGTAATCCTACTCCGCTACTCTTATTTATTACTTGTTTAAGTTGTAGGTTGTTTTTAACAACCAGGTTTCCATCTTCTTCATAAATACGTATATGCAGCGGATTGGACTCGTTAACCATATTGTGCTTTACCGCATTTTCAAGTAATAACTGCAAAGACAATGGTACTACCTTTGCATCCGGATTTCCTGATTGTTCCGGTATTTCAAAAATGATACTATTTTCAAACCTGTTTTTTAAAAGGCTTACATACGTCTTTGCAAATTTTAATTCTTCATCTACACTCACCAGTTCCTTATTTTTTTGTTCCAGGACATACCTGTAAACTTTTGATAAAGAAGTAGTAAATTTCTGAGCCTGATCCGGATTCTCATCTATTAAACTGGTTAGAACATTTAAACTGTTGAACAGAAAATGTGGGTCTAACTGGTTCTTTAAAGCATCAAACTGGGCGGTGGCCGTACCTGCTATTATTTTTTGCTCTTTTACCTTATTCTTTTGTAGTTCTTTGTAAAAATAGATAGCATGAAAAGTGATGGAGACTATAATCGTAATAAGTAATGAAAATAAGTAATATGACATTTTTTCCTGAGCCATAAACTCCTCCCATGTATTACCCTCTATTCCTATTACTATAAAAATCCGGATCAAAAAAATTGCCAGCATTGTTAATGTTATTGCACCGACAGCTCCAATAGCAATCCTGTATTTTTTATACCTTTGCCATTCTATTTTTTCATTCAGATACTCATAGTAATACGCATTAACAAATGTTAATACAACTGCAAAAAGTTGATTATACCCAAAACTTTTAAAAAGATCTTTATTAAATATAACCTCATTACCGGAAGCTATCATAAAAATAAGTTGCATAGCCATGAGGATAATACCAACGATAATTCCCAGAGATAATATTTTTAAAAAATTCTTCATGTTTTATATTAGTTTTAACAGGTATCCGGATTTATTTATTACTTATTACAATCGGCCAGTATTGCTTCTGCCCGGTCTTTTCCCCAACGCGGATAATAAGGTGTTTTGTCATTAAAGGTAGCAAAAAGTTCCAATGCCCTTTCTATATCCTTACAAAATGGTTTTGTATCCTGGCCAAAAAATCTCGCACTGCCCATCTCCCATTCTGCCTTACAATAAACTACCCTCGGATTATGTGGTGCAGTTTCATATGCTTTTTTGTATAACTGAGAAGTAGGGCCGGACAATGTCATTCCGTAAGTAGCTCCGTCATATGATATCCAGACTGTATTTAGCAAAGCTTCCAGCACCATCAGTTCCGGGTTATCCGGGGATACTGCTTTGGCTGTTTCTAATTCTTCTTTAGCTTTTTTAAGTTGCAGGGTTAGTTTTTCCTTATCCCTTTCACCAAAACTGTAAACAATGTTTATGTGTGCTATATAGTAGTGTGGAATCCAGTTTTCTGTTTCTGCCTTAGAAATACGTTCAAACATATTGGCTGCTTCAAAGGGTTTTTCCTGTCCCCACAGTTCTAAGGCTTTTTCCATTCCTGCCTCATATTTATTTTGCTGGCCTGTAACTGTAAAGACTCCTAATAGCAAGGTTAGTAAGTAAATTAATATTCTTGTCATGATTTTAATGGTTTAAAGGTTAATATCTAATTCAATTTTTTCTCCTGTTGCTTTAAATTTAGCATCATCAAATTCCGGTGGGCCAAAAAAGCCTGAAGCATTATTAGATGTACCGACAGGTTCTGAAGGAATGCCAAACATACCCGTATCCAGTTTTCCATTTCCATTTTCATCATGAAATACTGAAATTGCATACGTTCCATTTTCTACACCTTCAAAAGTTACAGTACTCTTAAGATCCGATATTTCACTTACAGCCCCTTTTTTATGTTTTGATAGAAAAGTATCGGCCGAATCGTAAAGTGCCACGTATACTTTACCTTCATTACTTTCAAAATATGAAATGTTGACCACAATTGTTGATGTGCTCTGTGCGCTTATAGTAAAGCTTAAAAAAAGGGTGATTAAAATTAATAGTGTTTTCATTTGTTTGGTTTTTAATTACACTTCAAATATCTTTTAAACCCAAAGCTTTTTGAAAAATGAATGACTGAATTGTTGATTTTTAAGGATGAATTGTAAATCTGTCCAACTTTCAATGCTTAGTTTATTTTTGCCTGGCATTGTTAAGGAAATCTTGATTGTAGGTTAGGCTAAGAATTGATATTGGAAAAGGGAGTTATACCCCCTTTTTATACCCAACAAGCATTAATTGATCAATTAAAGTCTCAGCTTTTTTGTATAAGTCTTTCTATCTGTAGATATATGAAAAGTATACGTTCCCTTTTTTATATTTGCGGTATTAAATTTCTGTCCGATAGTTTGATTTTCATTTTTACCATCTATAATACCCGCATATAATAAATTTTCATCTTCATCGTAAACAAATATCTTCATATCCCTTTTTGAAATGTTAAGCTTGGTAACTAATATGTAACTATCATTTACAGCAATAAAAGGGTTATGAAAGGCTACAGACAGCTCTTTGTTTAGTTCAAAAGTATTGTTGTTTATCTCTATCAGATATGTTTCTCTGGCTTCCCCGGTATTTATTTCCATGTAATAGGTACCGACTTCCATCTCTTTTAGGTTAAACTTTTTAATAGTTGGAATATTAAATACTTCAGAATATATCATGATGCCTTTCTTATTTTTAAAAGACACGCTTACCGGTTCATTTATTTTTTCAATTCTGAGATTGAGTGATTTTTTATTGTCCTTTTCCAATTTAAAATAAGGATCGTTTGCAAAAACTGTTGCAACTGTTAAAAGAAACATTGCAAAAAATAATGTGGTTTTTTTAATATTTTTCTTCATGATAAATGTTTTTAAGTTTTA
>Ga0079224_100002325_pt1 | contig 23005 bp, 16 predicted proteins | sample Stecom2015_FD_80414 | JGI IMG/M metagenome (GOLD analysis project Ga0079224, IMG submission 80414) | Agricultural soil microbial communities from Utah to study Nitrogen management - Steer compost 2015 | ecosystem: Environmental > Terrestrial > Soil > Agricultural land | place: USA: Utah... | reverse complement strand
CTTCCCTCTCCATCGGATGGGGAAAGCGAGTACAGCGAGCAGGGGTGAGGTGAATTCCCCCAAATCCGCTAGAACCTGTATAACCCCATATTATTGACCAAGTTTATCCAATAATGCCCCAAAAATCCCGCCACGTCACGGCTTATCCTACCCCAACGCTTACCGACCGAACAGATCGTCCACGATTTCGAGCAGGTCGTAACCGGCTGTATTAACGTGCTGCAACAACCGGTTCTGAGTGGGGGTCAGGATATCGTCGGCGTTGTTCAGCAGCAGCTCAGATAACCCCAGTATCCCGGCCAGCGGCGCGCGCAGATCATGGATGACCAGCGCAGATGTGTCGCCATTAAGCCACCGCTGTTCGGCATCGTCCAGCCGCAGCGCAAAATTCCCCACAGCCTGCACCAGGGCCTCAAGGTCATCCCGATACCCCAGCACTGATGGTCCGGCGTCCTGCTCCAGCAGCATGTGAGCCTCCTCCATCAGCAGGTGAAGCAGGGTTTCCAGTTGTTCGTAGACCAGATCATTGTGTGTCAGCATGGCGTGATCCCGGTACTGCGCTGTCTTGCGGATTGTCCTTATTTTAATGCACGAGCAATGAAATACAACGTAATATACGCACTCACAGCCAAAAATTCACACAATTTGGGAAAATCGCACGTGTGACGATAAATGATCGCAGATTGGCCGGGTGCGCATCTGACCATCGGCCTGCTGTCAGTCGCTTCTAAAACGAGTATACTAGTACCATACACTCACACCTGTATAAGTACATCAGAAGGCGGCTCACCGGTGGCATCGGCAAGCTATCAACTGGAACATTTCTACTACGGGCCATTTGTACGCGCCGGCCAGCCAGAAGGCGACCCCCGTCTGCTGGCCCATTCGGCGGGCATCAAACAGGAACTGGCGGAGGAAATTGTCGCGCAGGCCATACTGCCGCCGCTGGATACTGTGCCTGACGGCGCATGGGCCATTGTGCGCGGCAAGGTCGTCCCCTTCGTGATGATCCAGGCCCAGCGCGGCGCAGCCGGCCAGGTGATGCGGCACTACGTCGTGATGCAGTCCGACGTGCTGCGGGCGCTGGGCGGCAATCTCGATGTCCTGCGCGGGCTGATCGAAATCGACATGCCCGTTTATGACCGGCTTGGGGATCGTCTGCCACCGCTGGCGCTGCCGCAGGCCGGGCCGCCGTCTGCTGAAGCGCAGATTGACCACATTCTCGAACTGATGACCATCACCCACAACCGCTTGGATGAAATCGAGGCGCTGCTGGCGGCGGTGGTCGCCGGGGTTCAGATCATCGTACAGGGCGCGCCGCCCGAACTCGATGCGCGGCTGAATCTGGTCAAAGGGCTGCTGGCGCTGCTGCCGCCGCCGGCCCGCTTCGGCGTTACCTTTACTACCCACAGCGAGCCGGACACCCACGTCGATGCCCAGATTCGCTATCTGAGCGGCGACGCGCCCCCGCCCGATACGCTGGTGTTCGACTGGGCGGAAGCACAGATCAGCGGCAGGATCGCAGAAGACGGCTACAGCCGCTTCATTATCAGCCAGCTTCGTCTGGATGCTGAACTGGTGATCCGCGAAACTGAGGCGCTGACTTCGATTGCGGCATGGCGCATCAAACGGGGCGACTCGCTGGCGGCGGCACTGGCTTATGCTTCGCACCGCAAGGCGCTCGATCATGCCCTGCGCAACAACCTGCCCGTCGAAATCGACGATGTGGCTGATGTGCTGGCGCAGGATCGTACACTCGACAATGACCTGCGACGCCTCTACGCCAATCACGTGGTGAACATCTCGCTGGCGCTGGACGACATGCAGTACGCCGATCCGCTGGCGCTGCTGCTGCGCCAGGATCATGAACTGGAAACTACCACCCATCAGCGGCTGGAAGCGGCGCTGAACGACGGCAAGACCGAACTGGTGGCTTCGACGCTGACCCGCTGGCTTGGCAGTCCGCTGGGGCCGCAGGGGCGGCGCTGGCTGGAACTGGCTCATCGCGCCATTATCGCGCAGATGGATCGCCTGTGCAGCAGCGGTGATCTGGAACAAGTCAACGCCTTTCTGCTCGAACTCCAGCAGGCCGGCCCCGGCGTTGAAGTGGGGCGCGTCGTGCCCAGGCTGGTGGAAATGGGCCTGCCCCTCAGCCCGCGCCATCAACCGCTGGCGCAGACCATCTTCCTGCTGGCAGTCAGTTATCTCGATACCGAGGTTCTGATGCGGCTGCTGGCTGCGCCGCGCTATACGGCCCAACTGCCGGCTGCGGTGGGGCGCGCTGTGCCCTATCTTCAGAACCGCGAGCCTGACCCCGCCCCGGCTGGCCTGCTAGTGGAAGCGGCGCACGCCTTTGATGAACACTGGCAGCCAGCGGTGCTGACGCGGCTGGTGGAAATTGGGCTGGCCGCGAATCGCCTCGACCTGTTCGATGCAGCGACGCTGGCCGGTTTGGTCGAGGTAGCCAGGTCCCGGTGGGGCGCACAGTATGCTGATCTGCTGCGTCAGGTCGTGGCGACACTGTCAGCCGACGAAACGCTGACCGCACTGGACGAACCCTACCGCCTGCTGCAAATACTTCTGCTGCTGGGCGATTACCCGGCGCTGGCGCAGGAAATGCTGCATCAATCGCGGGTGCTGTATCCGGGTGATGCGCAGGTGAATTACGCCAGCATGGTGCAGCGCCTGTTTGCCGAAACGCCGCTGTCCATCCCCCGCGCAGCCGAAGCAATCGGGGCGATTGAGGCCGGGGGCATCCGGTCCGTGCCGCTGGTGATGGCAAAGATCGGCGTGGTGCAGAGCCACGAAGGGGAAGAAGCCATCGACGAACTGGCTGCGGCGGTGGTCGAAAGCCTATTCCACGATCCATCCATGCTGAACGTGATGCAGCCCAAGCCCATGCACGATCTGCTGCGCCATTTTCTCAAACGCCGCGATGTCGCCGGCGCGGTGCGGGCTGGCAGCCTGTTCCCGGAAGTGGCCGCGCATCATGGCAACAAGGGCATCGTCATGATGATTCGCATGTACAAGGCGCTGTACCGCAACAAGGAACTGCAAATCGCCGGGCTGGAACTGCTGCGCCGCTACGTCCGCCAGTCGGATACCGAATCGGCACAGCGGGCGATCACCCACTTCGGGCGCGAACTGGGCCTGAAGGTGCGCGAGGCGCTTGAGGCGACGTACCGGATCAAACGGCTGATGAACGGCGCTGGCTTTGATGATTACGCGGCCTTGCTGCGCACCACCGCCGATCTGCTGGAAAGCACGGCCAGAGCCTATGCCGACCGCAACAATCCGCCCACACTCGGCGCGCTGGTGAACACCGTGCAGAGCCTCAGCGGCGGCCTGATGGACGACGAGAGCAACGCCATCGCCGAATCCGTGCTGGGGATGGGACGGGCCATCGTGGGGCTGAGCAAGAACTACCGGGATCGCGCGCCGCGCGATCTGGACAAACATATCGACAGCCTTATCAAGGGTGAGGCTGACCCTCAGCACGCGCTCGACGTGCTGTGGATTATCGGCGGCTACTTCGCCAATGGCCGCCGCTACCGGCTGCGCTTCCGCCACACGCAGCACCCATTGGCGGAGCGATCCGCCGCTGCCCTCAAGGAGGAGGCCGCCGTCAGCCATCAGGTGCTGCACGACATCCTCCGCGCCTTCCCGCCCAACCGGCCCCTGAACCTCACAGCGGAGGCGATTCTGGGCGAAGTTGAAAGCCTGTGGGGTGCGCTGGATGAGGCGATGCGCCGTGATCGGGTGCGCAATCTGGCGATTGATTTCCAGCGGCTGGCGCAGCTTGTGGCGCATATCGCCGCCAATGGCGACGCGCGCGCCGTGCAGCCAGATTCCGCGCAGGGCCGCCGCCTCGACGAAGGCAAGACTCAACCGCGCAGCACACTCGAATTCTATCGCTACGTGCATGGCTATTTTAAGGTAACGTGAGCCGTACTGATCCGGTCAGCCGCCGGTCACTTCCCGCAGGGACAGGCCGAAGGTGGCCGGCAGCAGGGTATCGTGATTCAGGGCAGAAACCGCATAGATAATCACCTCATCCGGCTGGATGGTGAAGCGCCATTCGCCGCTGGTGGCTTCGTCGTCCGGGCCGATCAGATGGCGCACGCGCGGCAGGTTCTGCTGCGTGCCGGGTGAAATATACTGCACCAGAAACCGCTGCGGAACCTGATTTGCCACCTGCTGCCAGCCGTGCAGCGTCCAGTCGCTTTCGTCTTCGGCATCATCCAGAAATTCAATCTCCGGGATGGCGATGTTATCCAGCGCCACACCCTGCCCCCCGCCCTGCGGCTGGCTGACGTACTCGAAGCGCAGCAGAATTTCCTGCCCGGCATAGGCTGACAGATCGATTTCCTGCGACACCCACACGGCTTCAGGCAGTTTGAGCCGCGATGGATGTTCGCCCAGTTCAACCGGGATCGTCAGGCGCTCGGTCCCGCGCTGCACATACAGGTCGATGGTTTCACCCGCTTCATACTCAGTCGCCAGCAGGTCGAGCAGCAGCGGCGGGCCAGCCCAGGCTGCGCCATCCACGCCAATCACCTCATCCCCGACCCGCAGGCCGCTGTCGCTGGCCGGGCTGCCCGGTGTCACTTCAGTGATCGTCAGACCGTTGTCGGCGCTGTCGAGCAGCACCCCCAGAAACGGGAATGGGCGCGGCTGTTCGCGGCTGCTGATGCCGGTGTAACCCGGCCCGTAGGCCAAACCGAAGCGGTTGTTCGTGCTGCGCAGATCGCCGGCCAGCATGTCCCACGTCGCGCCGTCATCCGCAGACACCACAACATAGACATAATCCTGCGCTTCGGGCAGGTCATACCACATATCGAACGTGAGCGTTGCGGCCTCCACGTCGCGGAGATCGAAGGCGCTAGTCAGCAGCGCGTTCCGGTTGGCATCGCGCCCTGCCCAGTAGAAGCGGTTCGCCGGGTCAGAATCAGCCGGCAGCGGCAGCAGCGGGGTATGTGCCTCACCGGTGAAGGTCAGGGTAAAGGCCGCCGGGCGCGGATTGCCGATCACATAGTAGCGCGTACCGTACTGGTTGACGCTCTGGTCCGGCAGGTCGAGGTCCAACCGACCGTTGATGAGGGTCGCCGGCGGCGCTGCCTCAGGCGGCAGATCAGCAAAGCGATGCAGGTAGCGCCCATCGCCAAACAACCGGCCCGGCACATAGCTGGTGACATTGGCAACGACGTAATCCGCAAAGAGCGCATTTCCGGTGACCTGCTTCCCGGTCACCAGATCAAGGGCGTCAATCATCTCCAGCGTCCTGTCGAACGGTTCCAGCCCGCGTCCCGGCTGGAAAAACAGGTTTTCGATCAGGGGCAGGCCGAATCGCTGCAAGGCATAATCTATAAATATCTGCTGGCTGCCTTCGGTGGCGGCGTCGTTGGTGGCGCTGGCCGGGCGGATCAGGCTGGTATCCGTTTCCAGGATAAAGGCCGTCGCCGGGTCCCGGCGAAGCTGGGGCAGTTCAAGCTGCCGGGTAAGATAGGTAGCCAGCGCCTCTTTCAGCCATTGATCCTGCTGCGGCGCGTGTGCCTGCATGATAAATTCGTAGAAAGCCTGCGTGAGGATCGTCATGTAGGCCTGGTTATCCAGCGGCGCGTTGGGCAGCGCGGAAGTGTTGAGCAGGATGGTTTCGTGCTGGTTGGTGTAGCCGCCGGGGGCCATCTCTTCCAGCAGTTGGTCATGATAGTTAATCAGGAAAAGCGGGCTGCCCAGATCGGTGGTGTAGATAATAAACAGGTGCGGGTCATGATCGACATCCGGCAGGCGCAGCAGGCTGGTCGGGTCGCTGATGCGGCCAATATTCGGGATAATCGTGGGTTCGCCGTAGATGCCTCGCTGGCGGATGGTCAGCAGCAGCAGATTGACCTGCGCGGCAAACTGATTCATCGCGTTGACGTTGTAGGCCAGACCTTCTTCAGCCCACAGGTAGATGCCCTGATACAGATTGCGGCTGACTCCGGCAAGGTTCGCCGTGATTTTCGTGGGCGTGTCGCTGCCGGCTTTGCCCACCCAGAACTCCGCCGTATCGCCAGGGCTGTAGCGCGGAGTCAGCGGTGGGATAGTGTAATCAGCGTCGAACCCCAGCAGCCGCTGCGCCAGCGCGACCGGGTCGCGGGTGGTATCCGCCGCTGTGTCCTGCGCGCCAACCAGAGGCACCGCCAGCAGCAGGGCGACGATCAAGAATTGTAGCCGGTAAAGTCGCATGATAGCCTGTTGCAGGGGGCGATACAGCTTAAGAAATCAATCAGGAAACTGCTGGTGCTGGGACAGCAAGCCGCATTGCCTGATTATATTCCCAAAGGCTATAAGCCGCCCTGTCTTACTTTTGCGCCGTTGAGCCGTTCGATCACTTCAGTGTACGCCTGTCCCACCCGGAATACCACCCTTTCTCACCGACACTTAACCAAGCTCTTTGCCCCTGCCGCCCGCCGGTCTATAATGAAGAGAACGGGTCACATAGCGGGGTTATGACATGCTGGAAGCCGGGGTACAGATTGGGCATTACACAGTAGTGGAACATATCGGGCGCGGCGGCATGGCCGATGTCTGGTCGGCGCGCGACAAACGTCTCAACCGCACTGTAGCGATCAAAACCATTGCGCGTGACCTCGACGCTGACAGCAACCCGGTCGAATTGTTCGAGCGCGAAGCCCGCACCATCGCCAAGCTGGAGCACCCGCATATCCTGCCGATCTACGACTTTGGCGAGTTTCAGGGCCAGCTTTATATCGTGATGCGCTTCGTGACGGGCGGCTCGCTCGATACCCTGCTGACAGGTGGGCCGCTGTCGTTCAGCGAGACGCTGCGCATCGGGCGGGCGGTGGCGTCGGCGCTCGATTACGCGCATCGCAACAACGTTATCCATCTCGATATCAAGCCGTCCAACATTCTGCTGGACAGCAACCAGTCGCCCTATCTGGCAGATTTTGGCCTGGCAACCGTCACCGACCCCGAAGGCCGCGCCGCCAACCCCGGCTACGGCACGCTGCTGTACATGGCCCCGGAACAGTTGACCGAAGACGCGCTCGATTTCCGCGCCGATATTTACAGCTTCACCATCCTGATGTTCCATCTGCTCACCGGCGAGCTGCCCTTCGATGCCACCACCTCGCTGGCGATCAAGCAGCTTCAGTTTCAGGAAGACCTGCCCAACCTCGACAAGATTCGCCCTAGCCTGCCGGAGGCGCTGACCCCGGTGCTGCGGCGCGGCACGGCGCTCAACCCGGCCATGCGCCCGCCGAGCGTCATGGCATTGATGAACGATCTGGAGCAGGTGCTGGCTCCCAAACCGGTCGTGCAGGGCACGAACGAAGCGGTTATTATCGCCCCCGGACGGGCCGCTGGTAAGGCCGGCGGGGCGCAGACGGCTGATCTGGGCGAGGTCATGCCGCTGCTCACCCCCGGCGAAATGGCGAAGCAGGAAGCCATCGACCTGTATCAGCGGGCGCGGCGGGCATGGGCGCGCGGTCAGGGCCGCTTCCTGATGGGCATCACCCACTACATGCTCGTCAGCGACTATTATGTCCGCGCTCAGGCTTACGGCCTCGAACTGGACGAAGCCGGGGTGCAGATGCTGCTGCGCGGCGCGCTGGAATACGACCATCAGGTCGAATACTGGTGGAATCAACTGGACGACGACAACCGGCGCTGGGTGGCACTGCACGCCATCCGCAGTGATAACGCCCCGGCACGGGTGCGCGCTATCTACCGGCTGGCGACCCTGCCCGACAACGTGCCGATGCGCATCCCGGCGGCAGTAGCGCAGTCACTGGTTGTCGAGCGCAACGAGGACGCCAAACAGGCCGCCGTCTTCGCCCTGCGCCAGCGCGCCAGTATGCTGCATCCCAAACGCAGCCGCTGGGACTGGCGCGAGCATATCTTTTCCAGAGACATTGACGAACTGCTGGCCCAGACCGCGCTCGACGATGAATTTCCGGCGGTGGCAGAGCAGGCGGCGCGGGCTATCGGGCGCATTCGTTCGCTGCACGCTGTCCGCTATCTGGGCGAGGCGCAGCGCAAGGGTCACAAACGGGCGCTGCGGGCACTGGCCTTTGTCCGCGATGAGGCCCCTTCGCTGCCATCAGTGGTCAGCCCGCAGGCACGCCTGTACGCCTGGCTCGATAACACGTGGCGGCGGCTGAGCGATGATCCGATGGGGGTGGTGTGGCGCTTCGTGTTCGGATTTCTCGGTGGTTTCATCGCCATGAGCCTGTACGCCTGGATCAACCTGTCCGGCCCGATGATACTCATTAACGAAATCATCGGTAAAACGCTGTCCACCGGCATCACTTTCGGCGTGTTCGCCGGCTTCGTGGTGGTGCTGGCCGGTGAGCTGCCGGCGCGGCTGGTCGGTTTCTGGCCGCTGTGGATGCGGCTGCTGGCCGGCCTGATCTTTGGCACGCTGGCCGGAACACTGGTATGGGCCGTGTATCACTGGCTGCTGCTGTACACTGCCCTGCCTGATATGGATGTGATGGCGCTGGTGCTTGGCGGGTTGGGGATCGCGCTCGGCTTTACGCTGGCGGGGGCGTTCCGTCTGGGCGGCTGGCTGGCGGCGCTGCTGACCGGCACGATTCTGTTCCTGTTTATCTGGCTGTCGTATGACCTGGTGCAACGGCCATTTCTGTACTTCAGCGGGCCGGAAGCGGTCATCATCCAGAGTCTGATGGTCGCGTTCTTTATCGCGCTTGGCGGCTATGCGCCGGCGCTGGTGCGCGGCATCCGGCGGCTGGCGCAGCGTCGGCAGCCGGCTTCTTAGTGTAAGTTGTGAGTGCCGAGTCAGAAGGTGGGCCTGTAAGAACACCAGCATTTTTGCTTGCCGGGAGGATAATACTGTAGCTCATTCTGCGGAAACATACCAATAATCAAGGGAATTTTTCTGGCGATTATATGGAATAATCCTCGAGATTGTTCAGTTTAGAAAAAGGGTACATTCCATATGGGCAGCCCAACATCTCTTGATTACTATCGTCAACAAAGTTGTTTCTCGGATTCGGATAAACTTGTCGATCTGTTCAAAGATTTACCGGATGATTTGTCGGAACTCTGCCGTATTGTGCGGGGCATATATGTTCATTATCGGGCAAAAAATCTTCCAGCCACAGTCCATGAACGTCTGAAAGAAGCCGATTCCCGCTATCTTTCGCGCATCCTTGACAGGATCGTGACATTAGATAACAGTGATCTGGTTGTAGCGCGTCCGCCCGAAAGACGGTTTATTGGTTGCTGTCGAGATGCCTCCCTGCTGCTGTGTTCGATGCTGCGCCACAAAGGTATACCCACACGTATCCGCGTTGGTTTTGCAACCTATATTCCTGCTGAAGCTCCCTTCTCATATACAGATCATGTGATTACAGAATATTGGAATACGGACAGCGGGCGCTGGCAGATGGTTGATTCGGAGCAGGATGAAACCCTGATAAACCAGAACCGAATCGATTTTGATGTACATGATATTCCCCAAGACAAGTTCGTTGCAGGAGGGCGGGCCTGGCTCATGGGGCGCGAAAATGCGCGTCTTTGGGAAGCCTTCGGAATAAATGACTTTGTTAAAGGGCGGTGGTTTGTTGCCGGTTATCTTATCCGGGACTTTGCGGCGCTTAACCGGGATGAAGTTCTGTTATGGGATTCCTAGGGTCTCATGAAATCTATGGATAATTTATCCATTGACGATTTGGAGCTGCTTGACCGCGTCGCAACGTTAGCCACGACACAGAGTGCTGATCTTGATGCGATTCAAACGCTTTACACGACAGAACCACGTCTCAAACTCCCCCAGAATGTCATGGTGTACTCACCGGTCTCTGAATGGCGCGAAGAACAAATCTCCTGCATCCAGTAACCAAGCTGAAGAATATGGCTTCTCACACGTATTGATGGCTGACGATTTGATATGGGTCGAGGTGGTAGCTATGATAGACCACCCGCCCATCGAAGGCCAGCAGGCAGCGGACGCGATCATGGATGGCCGGGTGGGTAATCAGCGGCAGCGCCTGATCGCGCGTCACCCAGCGCACTTCCGGCGTTTCGGTGCTGGTGGTGAGTTCGCCGCCGCGATAGTCAGCCAGAAAACTGAAAATCACCAGCCCTCGGCTCAGGTTGGACTGTACCATCCCCAGCGCGCTGATCGCAATTGTCACGCCCGCTTCTTCCTGCGTCTCGCGCATGACTGCCTCGACCAGCGTTTCGCCGATTTCGACCTGCCCGCCAGGAATCTCCCAGCTGCGTTTGTGGGTCCTGACCAGCAGAATCTCCCCGGCAGGGTTCGTGACCAGTGCGCTGGCGGCGACGATATGGCGCGGCGGTGTGAATGCGGGTGAGTTCAATGATTATTTAACCCCGCGCGTACAGCCGCCCGCCGAATTCGGCCACCAGCCGGTTATCGAGATCGTCGGCATACGCGGCCACCCGCGAAATCGTGCTGTTGACCTCCACCGGGTCGAGACCATCCAGCGGGCGCTCGCTGAAGACGTAGACCGTATCGTGATACACCCCCAGCGCGGCGTTGGTCAACTGCAAGTTCAGTTCCAGCATCCGGCGATACAGCGGCAGCAGGCCGCCCTGCGGCAGATGTATAATGGGCGACAGCACCTGAAAGTAACTGCCTTCCTCGTTGCGGTGGATGTACACCTCGATAATCGCCGAGCCGTAGCGAAAATTCCAGCCGTAACCGTTGTTTACGCTCAGGCGCGACTGGTCAGGATCGACACCGATGGACACCAGCACCTGCTGCACCATCGTGGCCGACCGGGCCAGCGCGTCGTTAAACGGTTGGGATGAGGCTTGCGGGTTGAATGCCATTGCGCTTCCCTCACTTTGTTCAGAAGTGCTCCGTCCCGAATCAAATACTGTCCGGCGGCACTGGACTCAGCACTAGAATCCCGGTTCCCCTGCGCGGCCACAGCGCAGGCACAGACCATCATAAAAGCCAACCCGCGCGCCGCACTGGGTACAGGCCGCGAAGGTATTCTCGCCGTACCACGAGGCCATATTCGGCGTCTGGGCGCGAGTCTGGTCGCGGGCATGGGGCATCACTGTGCCGCACATTTCGCAGTAGAACCCGCCCACCGTCGCCGCCGCGCTGGCGTAGCCGCAGCTTGTGCAATACACCCGATTCTGCACGCTGCACTGCTCGTAGCGGTAAATATCGAGGCAGCGGCGCACCGCTGCGATATGCACGCCGTAAACATAGGCCGACGAACTGCTGATGTTGCGGGTAATCATGCCAACCACCTGCTGCCGGTCATTGAACACCGGCCCGCCCCCGGCATCAGGCAGCCGCACTATGTCCGTCGGGAACAGATGCGGGGCCATCGAGCGCCCGGTTTCGCGCCGCCGGCCATAAACACGATCCGCCCGGTAGGGCATCACCAGAAGCCCGGCGTTCTCAGGAATATCATCCACTGGCGACAGCGTTAGCAGTTCGCGTACACCCTGATCGACCTTGACCAGCGCCACGTCCATATCAGGAAAGGAGCGCAGCACCTGACCAACCCGCCGGACACCCGGTTCCATTTCGACCGTCACGCTCTCGCGCGCCCCGATCACAAAGCGAGTCGTCACCACAATGCCATCGGTGGTCAGGAAAAAGCCCGTTCCCGGCCCGTTGGGGCCATCGAACACCCCGACGATGTAATAATCTCCCTGAGCCGGCTGTGGCTGCGCAACCGGCGGCGATGTCAGCGGACGGGTCGTGCCTGGCGGCTCGTAGACCGGTGTCGGCGGGGGTGGGGCGATCATCGCGTCAGCGATACCCGGCAGTGTGTTGGGCATCGGCATAGGCTGCGCGGCGGTATCGCCGGGCAGGTCAGGCGGTGGGGGCGGCGCGGGCCGGGTGCGTGTTTTCGGCGGGCTGAGCAGTTCGGCCAACTGTTCCTCCGCCAGATCATTGCCAGGATCAACCGCCAGCGCCTCGTTCAGCAGGCTGATTTTTTCATCCCGGTCAGCGGTTACGCGGGCCAGCCAGTTGAGCGTCGTGGCGCGCAGGCGGCCTTTCAGCGTCGGGTCTTTGAGCGCATAACGCAGCAAACGCCTCCCCTCGTCCGGGTTGCCTGCCTGAATGGCCTGTATCCCCTGCTGCACCGACTGGTAAGCTGTCATGTGCCGCGCCCCTGTGTGCTGTGCCGCCGCTTATCCCAAGTATAGCGTGAAATGGTGTCCAATCATAAGTCGCCAGTCTTCACCTGATTATTCCACCCGCAGCCATTCTTCTGCCGGGGTCTGCTGCTCCGGCAGGCGCATCACCTGAAACCATGTGTTGCCCGGTTTGAGGGGCAGGAATTCGCCAGCCGGCGTGCGCAGGCCGATCAGGGATTCGCGGGTGGGACGCACCCAGCGCGCCGGATACTGCTGCCCATCGCGGAACAGAATCGCATCGCCCTCGAACCACAGCTTGATTTCGATGCTGTAGCTCACACTGCCCTGAAACTCACTTTCGATAATATCCGTCAAGGTGTGATCCGCGTACAGGGCGACCACATTGGCAGCCGTGACCTGCTCCTCCGTGTTGGCGTCGTAATGGCCGAGGCCATCGGCAAAGCGGCGATACAGCCCGGTAGCCGCGTCATATTCCCAACGCACCCGAGTCGCCCGGTAGCGCAGGTCGATCACCTCGGCGGGTTCACCGCTGACCGCCGGCGGTTCCACCTGAAAGGCCATACCGTGCAGGTCCGGCGGGTAGCTCACGCCCTCCGCTTCGGCAAGCTGCTGCAAAGCGCGCACATTGGCGAACATATTGTGCGGAATAGGGATATTCTCGTCGCGCCAGTAATAAGGACGGCCATAAAGCACCCCCTTATACAACCGGGCCGCAAATTCCGACTCATCGAGATATTCTTCGACCCCGATGCTGGCCCCGGAATACGCCAGCAGGCCCTGATACATCGGCATCAGTTCGTAGTCGATCAGCCGCGCACTGCGAATCGACCCGACACGCTCCGGTGTCTGCCCGTAAAAAATCGCTGAAAAGCGTGTCAGGCCGCCCTCGGCATAATGCTCGAACACCAGATCCGCTGCGCCAATCCCCGCCTGTGGACGCACCAGCGGCGGCGCATTCGAGATTTTGACTACAATCGGGTTGCGCGTCAGTGCCAGCGGGTCCGCAACCGGCAGCCCGGTCAGCGGATTCACGCCCGGCGGGAAGTTATCCGGTCCGATCAGCGCGCTGCTGGCAGCAGGTCGATTCTCAATTCTTGACAGGCGGTTTTCAGTTGTATCATGAAAATCAAACGCCGCCGTGAGAACAACACACCCGATCACAACGAGTAGGATTTTCAGGCGGTGGTGCATACTGGCGAAACCCTTTACAATGGATAGATACCTCATTATACGAGGGGCAGAAGCTGTTGAAAACGAGAAAGTTTGGCCGGTTGGCCTGAGTTGACTCGGTTATAGGCGATGGCTATAATCAGAATATCGTTAACCTGCCACAAATCCGCACTGCGACTGCCTGCACAATCTATCATGCGGAGGACGATGTAAATGCCTCTACAGGGCAATATTCGGGATTTTAGCACGACTCAACTGCTAAATCTCATCAACCTCGCCCGCAAAACGGGAACCCTGACCATCTTTGAAGGGGTAAAAACCGGGGAAAAAGATGCGATGGGCCAGGACAAAATGGCCCCCGGTTCAGAACGAGCCAAAATCTCGTTCAACACCGGCAAGCTGATCTTCGCATCGATGGACTCGCAGGATGGTAATCTGGTCTCGGTGCTGAACAAGGCGGGCAAACTGACTGACGAGCAGGCACGGATTATCCGCGAACGGGCGAAAAACACCACCGACAAGGCGCTGGCGATGCTGCTCATTAACGCCAACTACGTCAGCCAGAGCGATATTGTCAACAGCATCAAACAGCACACCCTCGATGTCGTCTATAACCTGCTGACCTGGGCTGAGGGGCCATTTCGCTTCGATGATGGCCGGATGCCGGGCAACGAACGGATTCTGGTTCCCATCGACCTCGAAAATGTGATTATCGAAGGTTCGCGGCGCATCAAGGAAGCCGAAAAACTGGTCGATCACCTGCCGAACCTCGATTACGCCCTCAAGTTCCCCGAAAACCCGAGGGAAAAGTTTAAGGGAATTCACCTCAGCGTCGAAGAATGGCGCGTCGTTTCGTTCGTGAATCCCAAAAACACCATTCGCCAGATCGCCAAAGCCAACAATATGTCGGACATGGAGATTCGGCGGATCGTCTACGGGCTGGAACAGGCAGGGCTGGTGGAACTGGTGAAGCCGCCGGGTATGGATGCAGCCAACGCGGCACGCCTGAGGGCCAAGACCACGCGCGCACCGCAGGTGCAGAAGAACGTTGTCAACAAGCTGATCGACAAGATCAAGTCTATCTAGTCCTACTGGAAGAGCGGGTAGATTATGCAAACTGTGAAGATGGTGATTACCGGGCCGTTCAGTTCGGGCAAAACGGAGTTCATCCGTTCCATCAGCGAAATCGAGGTGGTTTCGACAGAACGCGGCATTTCGCCGGATACGGCAGAATCGCAGGAAAAAGAAGCGACGACGGTGGCGATGGACTTTGGCCGCATCACCGTCGATGATGATCTGGTGCTGTATCTGTTCGGCACACCGGGCCAGCGCCGCTTCGATTTCATGTGGGAGATTCTGGCGGAAGGAATGCTCGGTTTTGTGGTGATGGTGGACAGCGCCAAACCCGAAACCTTCCGCGAGGCCAAAAGCATTCTCGAAACCTTCCGCGCCTATGCCAATACGCCCTATGTGGTGGCGGCCAACAAGCAGGATCATCCCGATGCCTGGGCGGCAGAGGACCTGCGGATCGCGCTGCGCATCGAAGAAAACGTCAAGCTGCTGCCGTGTGTCGCCAAAGACAAGGAAAGCGTCAAAAACGTCCTGCTCGAACTGCTGTACTCCATTCTGGAAGAAATGGAAGGCTAAAGTCTTCCGCCATACTTACGCCTGCACAGGGACTGGAAAATAGTGGCAACGCTGGTGACGGAACAGGGCATTGTCCATTACGAAGCGCATGGTCGAGGACGCCCTGTTCTTTTGTTGCATGGTTGGCTGGGGTCGTGGGCGCTGTGGCACACGACGATTCTGGAACTGGGCAAGGAATTCCGCACCTACGCGCTTGATTTCTGGGGCTTTGGTGAATCCGGCGATCAGGGGATGGATTTTTCCGTCGATAACTTCGTCACCCTGGTCAACCAGTTTATGGATCGGCTCGGCATCCCCAAAGCGCCGCTGGTGGGGCATTCGATGGGCGGGACGGTCTCGCTGGGAACCGCTATCCGCGAACCGGAAAAAGTCGTCAAGGTGATCGTCGTCGGCTCGCCCATTCAGGGCACGTCGCTGAGCCTGCTGCTCAAGACAGCGAGTTTCGAGGGCTGGATCGGCCTGTCGCAAAAGCTGCCATTTTTGTTCACCGTGTTTCTGCGCGGCCTGCGCGTTTTTATGAGCGGCTATTCGTACCTGCTGGCACGCGATGGCCGTAAGTTAAGCAAGATGATGGATGCTGACCTGGCAAACCTGACCGGCAGCGCCTTTTTTGAAAGTATTGCGACGCTGCGCAAGACCGACCTGCGCCCGCGCATGGGCGAATTGAAGATGCCGATTCTGGGTGTGTACGGCGCGCGCGATCTGATCGTCCACCCCAACCAGTCCAAACTGCTCAAATCGACGGCCCCGCACAGCCAGATCGCCTGGTTTGAACATTCCGGCCACTTCCCCATGATCGACGAACCGGAACGTTTTCATAACACTGTGCGCAATTTTCTGAACAGCGGTTAAACTGATGACTACACCCATTTATCGCTACGTCATCGAGGACAGGACGCATCTTCTCCCGTTCAACGAAGCCGCCAGCCAGTTAACGATTGGCCTGAAGCCGCTGACTCTGCATCATGAAGATGTGTTCACGGCGCTGTTCCCGCAGGGCATGATGCTGGGCCGGCCGATTGAAACCCGCGAGGACTTTGCTGCTATCCGGGAACCGGCGATTGTCTACCGCGATAATCTGTGGTTCGATGAGGAGTTTCTGGCCTATTTTCTGGAACAGGCCCGCCGGCTTAACCGGGCCTGCCGCGCCGCCTTCCCTGCCGATGACCGGGCCTTCAGGACCTACACCGTGCCGCTGACGACTCATCTCGACAAAGGGCGCGATGCCGATGACAACCCCATCTACCTGATCGACCTGTGGTATCTGCCGCAGGGCTATGATCCGAACCCGGTTCCGGTGGTCGTGCCGGGAGATGCGAAGGAAAAGGGCTTCTACAGCGTCCCCGACTTCATGACGATGGAACAGGGCGACCTGACGCACTATCTGCCGGCACGCGGCGTGATTTCGGTGGAAAGCTGGGTGCATGTGTATTATGCCAGCATCATCTTCGGCGCATTCACCCGCGCCAGCCGTTTCGACGAACGGGTAGCCAATCATAACCTCTTTTCGCTCAAGCTGCTGTGGCGCGCCGTCCTCGAAATGAAGCAGGTGCTGGCTTCATCCGCTGCCGTAAAGATCGGGCGCGGCACTGTGATCCACCCCACCGCCGTGATTACCGGCCCGACGGAAATTGGCGATAACTGCACCATCGGGCCGGGTGTGATGATCGACAACTGCACCATCGGCAACAACGTTACGCTCGATGATGGCTGCGTGCTGATGATGAGCACCGTTGCCGATGGCTGTTTTCTGGCGTTCCGCGCGGCACTGTTTTTTACCGCTGTGATGGAAAACACCATCATCGCGCAGAACACCTGCCTGCAAATGTGTGTGGTGGGCCGCCGCAGCTTTGTCGGCGCGGGCAGCACCTTCACCGATTTCAACCTGATCGAACAGAAGCCGATCAAGGCGCTCAATGGCCGGGGCGAACTGGAACCGGTCGGGCAGATCGTGCTGGGCAGCGGTGTAGGTCATAATGTGCGCATTGGCTCCGGTGTGGTGGTGTATCCGGGCCGCATGATCGAATCCGACGTGGTGATTGTGGCTTCGCCAGAACGTCGGGTGATTATGCGCAACGTCACCTACGATCAGAGCGATCACCACCAGTTCATGCGCGATCACCGCCGCTTTTACCCCCGCGACCCCCGGCGCGAAGCTGTGGCCGCCGAAGATTGGGAGTGAGGGCTGTGGTCGAAGACACCTTCGCCTTCATTATCCACCCGATTCAGATCAAGAAGGATGCAGCGCGCAAGGTCCCGATTGCGAAGTACCTGACCGAAGGCCAGATCAATTATCTGTCGCGCTTTTTCCCGCCGCTGTACATTTCTGAGGTGACCGGCATCGTCTCTGCTGCCACCGGGCGCGAACTGCGCGGCTGGCTGCTGGCTGTGCCCTTTACCCCGCCGACCATGCTGGCCCTGCCTGTCGAAACGGTGTATCGCAAGGTGGTGGCGACGGGGCGCAAAGCCGAAAAGCTGGGTGCGCGCATTCTTGGCCTGGGTGCGTATACCTCGGTGGTGGGTGATGGCGGCAAAACGATTGCCGACCGGCTCGACATCCCGGTGACGAACGGCGACAGCTACACCGTCGTGATCGCTGTGGAAGCGGTGCGCGAGGCTGCCCGTGTCATGGACATCGACCTGCGCGCAGCCAAGGTAGCTGTTGTAGGCGCGACAGGGACCATCGGCAAAACCTGCGCGCAGATGTTGGCCGGCGACTGTGGCGAACTGCTGCTGGTCGGCCTCCGCCTCGACGCGCTGGCCGAACTGCGCGAACGCTGTGAAGGATCAGGCACAGCCGTGCAGATCAGCACCGAGATCGCCGACATTTATGATGCCGACCTGATCCTGACCGTGACAACTGCCCTGCACGCGATCATCGAGCCGCGCCATCTCAAGCCCGGCGCGGTGGTCTGCGATGTCGCCCGTCCGCGTGATGTTTCGGTGCAGGTAGCAGCGCAGCGTGACGATGTGCTGGTGATCGAAGGTGGTATGGTTGATGTGCCCGGGCCGGTGGATTTCCACTTCGATTTCGGCTTCCCACCGGGCAAAGCCTACGCCTGCATGGCCGAGACAATGGCGCTGGCGCTGGAAGGCCGCTATGAGGATTACACCATCACCAAAGACGTGAGTATCGAGCAGGCGCTGGAAATCGGAGAAATGTGCGCCCGGCACGGTTTCCGATTATCAGGTTTCCGCAGCTTCGGCCATGAAGTCCGCCCGGAGACTATCGCCACTGTGCGCGAACGCGCTGCCCGCAACCGCCGCACATGGTCACCGCTGGTGCTGTGAACTCATCGCATTGACAACCCTGTTAAGGCCGCGTTCCCCGGTTTGCTTATCGTTATCCATTGAAATATGCCGTATACTGGGAGGTGTGCTTGATTTGGGGTGATCGTGTATAGTTAGTGATAAATGGCAGCATCCGGCAATGAATGGTGAGGGGCATTATGAATAAAGGTCGAATCCTCGTCGTCGAAGACGATTTTGATATTTCCAACATGCTGCGGATTTACTTTTCCGGGCAGGGCTACGAAGTCCAGGTCGCCCCGCGCGGGAGCGATGCGCTGGCGGCCACCCGCAAGCAGCTTCCGCATCTGATCGTCCTCGACATTATGCTGCCCGATATGAACGGCTACGATGTCTGCCGCGAACTGCGCCAGACCACCCGCACCAGCCATATCCCCATCATCTTTCTGACACAAAAGGACGAGCGCAGCGACAAGATCGCCGGGCTGGAACTGGGCGCAGACGATTACATCACCAAGCCGTTCGACATCGAAGAACTCAAGCTGCGCGTGCAGAACGCCATCAATTCGGCGGACCGGCACAAACACATCGATGACAAATCCGGCCTGCCCACCGGACGCCTGATCGAGGAACATCTGCGCACCCTGATGCGCGCCAACCGCTACTGGGCCTATATTGATCTCAAGATCAACCACTATGACGACTTTGTTGATGTTTATGGCTTCGTGGCCGGCGACGATGTGATCCGTTTCGTGGCGCTGATGCTCAACGAAGTGGTCGAGGAATATGGCTCGTCCGAAGATTTTCTGGGGCATCCGGGGCGCGATAACTTCATCCTCATCACCTATGCTGACGAAGCCGACAAGATGCGCGAGCGCATCGTCGAGCGGTTCAACGACGAGGTGAAACAGCATTACTCGTTTATTGACCGGGAGCGCGGCTACATCCTCGTGCCGGATAATGGCGGCGAACGCCAGTGCCCGTTGATGACGATGGGCGCAGGGGCGGTTTCCACCCGCACCCACCAGTTCTCCGACATCCGCGAAGTCACCGAACTGGCCGCCGAAAACCGTCGTCGCGGGGTCAGCGGCGACTTCACCGGGACGAAGATTCTGACAGAATGGTAGCGCACGCTGCAATCCAGCCTGAGCAGGCTCATGAGGGTCAAAGTGTGGAGTTCTGAGTGCTGTGTACTGAGTCAGGGGGGATCGGTGGCTGTGGTTTTTGGCAGCCCGGTCGCCCGGATTGCGGCTACTGCTCAGCACTACCAACCGAACAGTTCAGGTTATTCGGTGGTTTGGCATTCAGGTTGAGGTGCTATGGGCCTGGCAATTATCCTCTTTCTCGGTGGGGTGGTCATCTTCGCGTGGCTGTATCTATGGCTGCGCCAGCGCCAGAATCTGGGCTACCAGCCGGCGATGGAACAGGTGCTCCACGAGGTCCCCGCATTTTCCGGCGACGACGCCGTGCTGGTCTCGCGCGAACACGGCCAGCTTGTCTACCTCAATGACCGCGCCCGGCGCTGGCTCGATCTGAACGGGGCCAATCCCAATCTCGAATACGTGGCGCAGTTTGCCCAGCCTACCGACAGCTTCCTCGAATTATTTGCCCGCGAATACCAGACTTCCTTCCAGCTTGGTTCGCGCTGGGTCGAAGCGTCGTCGCACCGTATCCCGGCCGGCAGCGAACTGCGCACCGTCGTGGTCATGCGCGAACTCGGCGCAACCACCACCAGCCCCGACGCGCTCGATCTGTCGCAGGCAATCAGCATCATCAACAAAATTGGCGAGATGGTCAACGCCAGCCAGAGCGTCGAACATATCCTGCAGACGCTGCTGTCCATCGTGAATGAAGTGGTCCCCGCCGACGCCGGGGAAATCTGCCTGTGGGACGAGCAGACCCAGACGCTGCACCCGCGCGGCTGGATTGGCGATGCGGCCTACGTGCTGCGGCTGGCCGAAGCCGGCGGCGTCTACGAAGTCGGTGAAGGCATCACCGGCTGGATTGCCCGGCATCGGCGGCCCGTTCTGTCAGTCGATCCGGCAGACCGCGCGGCCATCCTGCCCAAACTGAGCGACAATCCCTACAGCAGCTTTGTCGGCGTGCCGCTGACTCTGGGCGAGGAATTTATCGGGACCTTTGAACTGGCGGCCCACCAGCCCGGCGCGTTCAGCCAGCGCGATCTGGCCCTGCTCCAGGCTGTCAGCAAACAGGTCGCCATCTCGATTCGCAACGCCGAACTCTATGCCGCCCAGTCACGGCGCATCGAGGATATGGTCAGTTTGCAGCAGGTGATGCAGCAGGACGACCAGGATGACTACGTGCGCGCGGTCTACGCCGCCCTGCACGAGCGGCTGGCGCGTTTTGTCGGCGCGGATATGTGCGGCATCCTGCTCTATGATGAGCAGAAACAGGCGCTTTTGCCGCAGCTTCCGTTCCACGGCGTGCCCGATCAGGTAACGCGCCAGTACAGCATCCCCCTGCCGGAAGGCAGCCCGCAGTACGACATCTGGCACAAACAGCAGTACTGGATTTCCAACGATGTCAGCGACGAACCGCTAATCGAGGCGCTGGGGCTGATGCCGCTGGTCAATGCGACCGGCGTGTACAACACCACGCTGATTCCGCTGGAAATTGGCGGCAGCCGTATCGGCGCGGTGCAGGTGAGCAACAAACCTACCGAGGGCGGCTTTACCCTGCGCGATGTGCAGAATCTGCGCATTCTGGCGGCACAGGCCGCGATTGTGGTCGAAAACACCCGCCTGTACGAACGCGAACAGAGCCGCGAAGTCGAACTGCTCGGCTTGCAGGAAATCACCCATGCGATCAGCGTGTTTGGCAACGAGGACAACCTGTTTGCCGAAATCAATGCGCGCATCGCCAGCCTGATGCAGATCGAGATGTGCGGAATCCTGCTCTACGATGACGATAACCGCCAGCTTGTGGCCCGGCCTCCGTTCTACGGCGTCGCGGCGGAACTGGTGCAGCATTACACGATTCCGCTGCACGCAGGCAGCCGCATGGAAGCCATCTGGAGCGAAGAGGATGCCTGGTACACCAACAGTGTCGCCACTGACCGCGTGGTGATCGAAGCCGGGCTGGAGGCGCTGGCAGCGGCAGTCGGCGTGCGCCAGACCATGATCGTCCCGCTGTCTATTGGCGGGCGGCGTCGGGGCGTGGTGCAGGCGTCCAACAAAATCAGCGGCGCGCCTTTTGGCGACGACGATGTGCGGCTGCTGACCATTTTCGCCACGCAGGCGGCGGCTATCATCGAAAACGCCCGGCTGTACCGCGACCTCGAAAATCGCGCGTCAGAATCTGAAGGGCTGCGGCGCATCGCGGAACTGGCCGGTTCGGTGCTGGATGCCGACGAATCGCTGACCCCGGTGCTGGCCGAAATCGCGCAGCTCACCGGCAGCCAGATCGCATTCGTCAGCGTGTTCGATGACTTTGGCGCCAGCCTGATAACCCACCCGCGCTATGTCTACGGCATCGAACTGGGCGAACCACTGGTGCAGACCGTCAATCGCAAGGATAGTGACGCTCAGGCTGCTGTGTCGCGCCGGGTTTACATCAGCAATGAGGTACAGGCCGACCCGCGCGATTGTTACCGGACTCTGGCGCAGCAGTTGAGCCTCGAACGCGCCGTGATCGTGCCCCTTATCGTCGGGGATCGCAGCCTCGGCGAACTGGGTATCGCCAACCGCAAGCAGCGCCCCTACAGCCCCAGCGACGAAGCCATGCTGCGCACGATTGCGGCCCAGGTCAGCGCGGCGCTGGATCGGGTGACGCTGTACCAGTCGGCGGGCCAGAACCTCAACCGCCGGATGCAGGAACTCGACGCCATTTCCCGCGTCAGTAACGAACTGACGCTCACACTCGATCTGGACTATATCCTGAACATCATCCTCGAAGAAGCGATCAGGACCACGGCTGCCGATGGCGGTACGATTGCCCTGTTCCAACCGTCAGAACACTGGCGGCAGCGCAACCGGCCCGATCTCGAACGGCGTCTGGGCGGCGACCTGGAAGGTATCGCCGACATCGAGCGCGACGCTGCCCGGCTCGAAGGCGAGGCGCTGCTGGTCGATGATTATGCCACCAGCCCGTTACAGCCCCAGCCAGAAGGGATGCGTTCGGCGCTGGCGGCGGCCTTTGTTTATGAAGGGCGGACTGTGGGCGTCATTCACCTGTATCACCGCCAGCCGCACACCTTCGATGAGCGCGAAGTCGAGTTCGTGCGCACGCTGGCGACCAAAGCAGCCCTCGGTTACGGCAACGCCATCCGCTATCAGGATCAGGTCGAACGCAGCAATCAGCTTCGGCGGCGCGTCGAGCAGTTGAACCAGATTTTTGAACTGGGGCAGATGCTCCAGACCAACACCGACCCGGTGACGATGCTGGAGGCTATCGCCTACAGCGTCCAGCAGAGCGTTGGCTTCGACATCGTGCTGATGCTGCTGGTGGACGAGGACGGCGGCATCCTGCGGCGTGTGGCCCAGGCCGGCCTGCCGCTGGACGTTTTCGAGGCAAGCAAGAGCCATATCCTGCTGCGCGAGACTCTGCTGGCGCTGCTGGAAGAACAGTACCGGATCAGCGAGTCCTACTTCTTCCCGGCGGAATGGCACAACAACTGGGCATCAGTCGGCGATCTGCGCGCACTGAGCACCGCATTTGACGGCCAGCGTATTATCGAACCGCAGGACGAACACGGCTGGCACAGAGGCGATATGCTGATCGTGCCGCTGAACAGTTCCACCGGCACACTCATCGGCCTGATGGTGCTCGGCGGCCCGCAGGATAACCGCCGCCCGACCCG
>Ga0079224_100002324_pt1 | contig 23009 bp, 15 predicted proteins | sample Stecom2015_FD_80414 | JGI IMG/M metagenome (GOLD analysis project Ga0079224, IMG submission 80414) | Agricultural soil microbial communities from Utah to study Nitrogen management - Steer compost 2015 | ecosystem: Environmental > Terrestrial > Soil > Agricultural land | place: USA: Utah... | reverse complement strand
TCTGCTGGGAGCGCAGCATGGTGCGCTCGAGGGAGGCGGCGGAGGTGGAGTCCGCCAGCGCCTCCGCGACGGCGGCGTCATTCTCGGCGATCTGCTCGGTGCTCACCCGGCGATCCTAGTCCGAGTGTCGCCGGCTCCCCGCGGGCCAGGGGGTACGGGGCGCGCGCGGTGGCGGGCGTCACCGTAGGGTGGTGCCCTGCACATCATTCACGGAGGTGGACGTCCATGGGCAAGCTCTCGTTCTTCGTCGGGGTCGGCGTCGGTTACGTGCTCGGTGCACGTGCGGGACGCCAGCAGTTCGAGAAGATCAAGTCCGCCAGCCAGCAGGTGTGGGAGAACCCCCGCGTGCAGTCCAGCGTGCACCGCGTCGAGGAGCGGGTCACCCAGGCCGCCAGGGACCAGGCCTCGGCGGTGACCGACCGGGTGGCCGAGACGGTGAAGAGCCGGATCGGGGGGAGCGGCTCGTCGACGCGCCCCGCGGGCGAGTCCGGTGGTTCGCCGTCGGGCTCGTCGGGCAACGGGAGCCACGACGGGACGATGCCGCCCACCCCGCCCCAGCCGGAGGTCTAGCCACCCGTCCCGCCGGGGTGAGGGCGCCCGAAACGCCCGGCTCCGGGAAGGCTGCCCTCGGTTCCCCACGGCCCGGAACGCTGTGATGCTGGCAGCGTGAGTGACCAGACCCGTCCGCAGCCCACCCGCGCGCAGATCCGGCGGTGGCGCCGCTACCTGGCCGACGAGCGCGCCGAGGCCGCCGTCTACCGCGACCTGGCGAGCCGGCGCACCGGCGAGGAGCGCGCCATCCTGCTGGAGCTCGCCGAGGCAGAGGGGCGGCACGAGGAGCACTGGCGGGCGCTGCTCGGCGAGCACGTGGGCCACCCGCGGCGCGGCGCGCTGCGCACCCGGGTGCTGGGCTGGCTGGCGCGCCGGTTCGGCGGCGTGTTCGTGCTGGCCCTCGCCCAGCGTGCCGAGGCACGCTCCTCCTACGCCGCGGACGACGACGCGACCACGACCATGGCTGCCGACGAGCAGATCCACGGGGAGGTGGTGCGCTCGCTGGCCACGCGCGGTCGCAGCCGGATGTCGGGCATGTTCCGCGCCGGGGTGTTCGGCGCGAACGACGGGCTGGTGTCCAACCTCGCCCTCGTCCTGGGCATCGGCGCCACGGGGGTGTCGAGCCAGACGGTCCTGTTCACCGGCATCGCCGGCCTCCTCGCGGGCGCCCTGTCGATGGGTGCCGGGGAGTATGTGTCGGTGCGGTCCCAGCGCGAGCTGCTCGAAGCCTCCCGGCCGGACCCGCGGTCCCACGAGGCCATCCCGCACCTGGACGTCGACGCGAACGAGCTCGCGCTCGTCTACCGCGCGCGGGGGATGAGCCCGGCGGAGGCCGAGGAGCACGCCCGGGAGGCGCTGTCGGCATCGGCGATGCGCGGCGCGGACGAGGCGGAGGCGGACTACGAGGAGATCGGCACCGGGTGGACCGCCGCCATCTCCAGCTTCTGCTTCTTCGCCTCCGGCGCGCTGCTGCCGGTGCTGCCGTGGGCGTTCGGGATGTCCGGGACGACGGCGGTGGTGGTGGCTGCCGTCGTCGTGGGGCTCGCGCTGCTGCTCACCGGTGCCGTGGTCGGGGTGCTGTCCGGCGCACCGCCGCTCAAGCGGGCGCTGCGCCAGCTGGTCATCGGGTACGGGGCGGCGGCGGTGACCTGCGTGCTGGGGCTGTTGTTCGGCACGACGATGGGGTGACGTTGCGATGCCGGAAGTGACGGGGCAGCAGCTCACCCTTCCCGAACGGCGCAGGGACCAGCCCTCCAGGGACCTCCTGGCCTGGCGGTACCAACAGTTCGCCGGTGCTGCGGGATGACTCTGCTCTCTGCTCCCGACGGGCGGGCGTGCCCTCCGTAGGTACCTGCCCACCCCTTCCTTCGGCGGATGTCCCCGACCGTGCTGCGTCGATAGCGTGGTGAGTTGCCATAGAAAGCGCTTACCAACGAAGGGGCGTGACGATGACGTCTGTACGGCAACCTCTGCGGCACCGGGCGGTGACCGCGGCCGTGACAGGGATGGCGATGTGCGCTGCCCTGCTCGCGGCGCCGGCCAGTGCGCAGACCGAGGAGCCCGGGTTCACCGAGGTCCTCGGCTTCGAGGGGTACACCACCGGTGAGCTGGACGGACAGGACGGCTGGACGGCCGCCGCCGGGGCCGTGGTGAGCCCCGACCCGGTCAACCAGAACAACCGCGTCCTGGAGATGACCGGGAACGGCCTCACCGCCCACCGGGCGGTCGCCGCGATCGACGACGGCGAGACCGGCACGGTCTTCTTCCGCATGCGGCGCGAGGGCAGTGTCGACACCTCCATCGGCGTCACCGACGTCGAGGCGCCGGCCACCTTCACCGACAGCCGCGCCTACGCCAACAACCAGAACAGCGACGTGCTCAACGTCCGCGACGGCGGCGCCTTCGCCCCCGTGGGCACCTGGGCGGAGGACGCCTGGCAGTGCGTATGGCTGGTCGTGGACAACGAGAGCGACGACGTCGCCGTCTACAGCCAGGGCGGCCCCTACGAGGAGCAGACCCGCCTGCCCGAGGGCGCCGAGGAGACCTTCGGCTTCCGCACCCCGGTGGACGGCGCGCTGGACCGGCTCTTCTGGATCAACGGCTCCAACAGCTCCGGAAGCGTCTACCTCGACGATGTCGCGATCGACACCGCCGGCGAGAACCTCGCCCTGCCCACGGGCAACGTCGCCGACTGCGAGGTCGCCGACACCGGGCCCGAGCCGCTGCTCAACCCGCTGCCCGACCCCGCGCCGTCGAGCCTGGGCATCGAGGTGGAGGAGCTCGTCCAGCTGCCGGAGTCGCAGACCACGCCCGAGACGCAGGACCAGCGGCTGGTGCGGCACAACCGCATCACCCACCTGGACGAGGTGCCGGACGGCTCCGGCCGCCTCGCCGTCCCGGACATGAACGAGATCCTCTACCTCGTCGACAAGGACACCGGGGAGTACGTCGACTACCTCAACGTCCGCGACCAGTTCGTCGACAACTTCCACAACCACGCGGGCCTGGGCACTGGCTTCGGCTTCGTCGAGTTCCACCCCGAGTTCGCCGAGAACGGGCTCTTCTACACCGTGCACACCGAGGCGGGCAGCGCGCTGACCGAGGACGAGCCGGACTTCCCGGCCTTCGGCACCACCGGCTACCACAGCGTGCTCACCGAGTGGACGGCCACCGACCCGGCCGCGGAGACCTTCGAGGGCACCAGCCGGGAGGTCCTGCGCGTGCCCTTCGCCGGGCGCGTCCACACCGTCCAGCAGATCGCCTTCAACTGGACGGCCGAGGAGGGCGACGCCGACTACGGCAACCTCTACATCCTCGTCGGCGACGGCGGCAACGGCGTGAACAACGACAACCCGCAGGACCTGTCCACCCCGCAGGGCACGATCTTCCGCATCGACCCGCTCGGGGACGACAGCGCCAACGGTGAGTACGGCATCCCCGCCGACAACCCCTTCGTCGACGTCGACGGCGCGCTGCCGGAGATCTACGCCGTCGGTATGCGCGACCCGCACCGCATCAGCTGGGACACCGAGACCGGCAGGATGTACCTCGGGCACATCGGCGAGTGGCAGATCGAGGCGATCTACGAGGTCCAGCCCGGCGACAACTTCGGCTGGTCGGACCGCGAGGGCCCCTTCGTCGCCGAGAACCGGCAGATCTTCCCGCTGCCGGAGGACGACGCCCAGTACGGCTTCACCTACCCGGTGGCCGCCTACGACCACAACCGCGACCCCGGGCAGACCGGGGACGCCGGCATCGCCGTCAACGGCGGCTTCGTCTACCGCGGCGAGATCCCCGAGCTGCAGGGCAAGTACCTGTTCACCGACATCGTCCGCGGCACCGTGATGGCCACCGAGGCCGACGAGATGGTCCGCAACGACGGCGACCTGGAGGACCTCGCCCCGATCGCCTCGCTCAAGGTGTTCCTGGACGGGGAGGAGACGACCTTCCAGGAGATCGTCGGCGACACGCGCGTCGACCTGCGCTTCGGGGCCGACGCCGACGGCGAGCTCTACCTGGTGACCAAGGCCGACGGCACGATCTACAAGGTGACCGGGGCGCGGGACACCGCCGAGCCGGGCAGCAACGTCGTGGCCCACTACACCTTCGACCACCCGGCCGAGGACCCCACCTGGGAGACCGACCAGGGCGTCTCCGGCACGGACATCGAGCTGGTCAACGGCGGCGCGCTCATGCGCGTGGCCGACGCCGCCTACCCGGGAGCCGGGCGTGCCCTGCAGACCCAGCAGCTCAGCCCGCGGGAGAGGTCCAACGACGACTGGAAGGCCGGCGTCTACGACCCCGAGGGCGTGGAGTCGCTGGACGCCTTCGCCGGCGCCGAGGAGATCAGCGTGATGGGCTGGTTCAAGCGCACCGGGGACCTGCCGGCGCCGAACTCCGAGACGGACAACCCCGACGACGTGTACAACGCCATCGGGCTGGCCGGCGTGCTGTCGGGCAACTCCGACGGCCACGGCGTGCGCGCCCTGCTGGAGGTCATCCAGGTGGACGGCGAGCTCCGGCTGGTGGCCCTCGGCCGCCGCGTCGACGACGGCAGCTCGTGGACCTACGCGGCCGACCAGCCGTGGGACGAGATCCTCGCCAAGAACGAGTGGGTCCACCTGGCCGCCACCTTCGACTACGCCGACGGCGAGATGAAGCTGTACATGAACGGTGAGGAGCTGGCCGGCGAGTACACCGCGGAGAACCCGTGGGGCGCCGGGGCGACGTCCGACACCCTGCCGAACGGGATCAAGATCGGCGGCAGCTACCCGCAGAACACCGCGGAGCGCAACCCGTTCCACGGCCGGATGGACGACCTCATGTTCCTCGACACGGTCCCGACCGCCGAGGAGATCGCCGAGATCTACGCCGGATTCGGCGTGGAGCCGGTGGAGCCGCCGCCCGCGCCGTCGTGCACCTTCGACGAGTCGATGACCGACCTGATGGCGGCGGAGAACTGGGCCCCGCGCACCCCGGAGAAGTGGGAGCTGCCGGGTGACCAGATCATCCTCGCCGAGGCGGGCGACAACCCGAACGACGGCATCCGCCGCCCGTTCGAGTACGCCATCCTCGACGGCCACGAGTTCGAGTCGGTGCAGATCGACGCGAACGTCCGGCTCGATGCGCCGTCGTCGGTGAACAACCGGGACAGCATCATCGTCTTCGGCTGGCAGTCCGACACCGAGTACTACTACGCGCACATCTCGCAGGACAACGCGATCTACGCGCACAACGGCATCTTCAAGGTGAACAACGCCGACCGGGAGCGGATCGACGACCAGTGGGACGGCTCCATCGGTGCCCCGCCCGCGATCACCGACGAGGAGTGGCACGACGTGCGCGTGGTCCACTGCGCCGGCACCGGTGAGATGGCCGTGTGGATCGACGGGCACGACGTGCCGCTCATGACGGCGACCGACGACACCTTCGGCTCCGGCAAGATCGGCTTCGGGTCCTTCGACAACACCGGCCGGATGCGTGACCTCGTCGTGTCCGTCCCGGCCGAGGACGGGCCGACCGACCCGACGGCGGCGCTGGACGCCCTGGCGGCCTCGGTGGAGGGCTACGTCGCCGCCGGTGAGGTCGGCGGGCCGCTCGCCGGCCAGCTCACCAGGGCCGTCGAGCAGGCGCAGCGACACCTGGCCGAGGACCGGACCCAGCCGGCACTCGCGGCGCTCGACCGCTTCGTGCGGCACGTCGACAACCCCAAGCGCCCGGACACGCTGACTGAGACCGCCCGTGCCGACCTGCGTGGCCAGGCCGTCACGATCCGCGAGCTGCTGGGCTAGGAGGGGTTAAGAGGCGCTAGCACCGCCGGCCACCACCACCGGCCACCCCCCACGCCGGCCACCACCACGCCGAGAGCTGGATCCCGCCCCGGGCGGGATCCAGCTCTCGGCGCGTTCTGCTGCGGCCGCCTCGAGTGAGCCGGCGGGCGGCGGCAGTCGCAGCACGGGGCTTCCTACGGGAAGCGCTTTCTGTTACTGTTCCGAAGGAAAATGCAGCCCCGCCAACGGCTGCGCTCAGTGCTGAGGAGCCGCGCCCACAGGCGCGGGGAACAGGAACGCCGGCGATGTCAGAGACGCTCGACCAGCTTGCCGCCGCCCGACTCGTGCCCGTCGTCGTCCTCGACGACGCCGCCCACGCCCGCCCGCTGGCCGGTGCACTGGTGGAGGGCGGGCTGCCGGTGGCCGAGGTGACCTTTCGAACGGCGGCTGCGGCCGCGGCGATCGAGCAGATGGCGGCCGACGGGCGGGTGCTGGTGGGGGCCGGCACGGTGCTGACCCCGGCGCAGGTGGACCAGGCGGTGGACGCCGGTGCCCGCTACGTGGTGTCGCCCGGCCTGTCCCGGGAGGTCGTCGAGCGGTGCGCCGAGCGCGGTGTGCCGGCCCTGCCGGGGGCGGTGACGGCCACCGAGGTGCAGGCCGCGCTGGCCGCCGGCATCTCCACGGTGAAGTTCTTCCCGGCCGAGACCTCCGGCGGTGCGGCGGCGATCAAGGCGCTGTCGGCGCCGTTCGGGGACGTGCGGTTCGTGCCCACCGGCGGCATCGGGCCGAAGAACCTGGCCGACTACCTGTCCCTGTCCTCGGTGGCCGCCGTGGGCGGCAGCTGGATGGTGCCCCGCGACGCGATCGCCGCCGGCCGGTTCGAGGACGTGGCCGCCATGGTCGCCGAGGCCGTGGCGCTCACCCGCTGAGGGCGTAGTCGGCCGTATCATTTCCACTGATCGAAGGAGACCCGTAGTGAGCTTGCAGATCCGCGATGCCGCCGAGTGCCGGTATGACGTGCTGTCCCTGGGTGAGGTGATGCTGCGGCTGGACCCGGGCGAGGGGCGCATCCGCACCGCCCGCAGCTTCCGGGTCTGGGAGGGCGGTGGCGAGTACAACGTGGCCCGCGGGCTGCGGCGAGCCTTCGGGCTGCGCGCCGGAGTGCTGACCGCGCTGGTGGACAACGAGGTGGGCCGGCTGGTGGAGGACTTCATCCTCACCGGCGGGGTGGACCCCTCGCTGATCCGCTGGGTGGAGTCCGACGGGATCGGGCGCCGGGCGCGCAACGGGCTGAACTTCACCGAGCGCGGGTTCGGGGTGCGCGGGGCGGTGAAAGTGTCCGACCGCGGGCACACCGCGGCCTCCCAGCTGCGGCCCGAGGACTTCGACTTCGAGCACATCTTCGGGGAGCTGGGCGTGCGCTGGCTGCACACCGGGGGCATCTTCGCCGCGCTGTCCGACAGCGCCGCCGAGGTGGTGCTGGCCGCCGTCCAGGCCGCCAAGAAGCACGGCACCATCGTCTCCTACGACCTGAACTACCGGCCCAGCCTGTGGAAGGACATCGGCGGGCAGGCCAAGGCGCAGGAGGTGAACAAGGAGATCGCCCACCACATCGACGTGATGATCGGCAACGAGGAGGACTTCACCGCCTCGCTGGGCTTCGAGATCGAGGGGGTGGACGAGAACCTCACCGACCTGGACGTGGCCAGCTTCCGCGCGATGATCGAGAACGCCTCGGCGGCCTACCCCAACTTCCAGGCCATCGGCACCACGATGCGCAGCGTGCACACCGCCACGATCAACGACTGGGGCGCGGTCGCCTGGTCCAAGGACGAGGGCTTCGCCGAGGCCACCCACCGCGAGCGGCTGGAGATCCTGGACCGGGTGGGCGGTGGGGACTCCTTCGCCTCCGGGCTGATCTACGGCCTGCTGACCGGTGAGCCGATCGCCACCGCGGTGGAGTACGGGGCCGCACACGGCGCGCTGGCGATGACCACGCCGGGGGACACCTCCATGGTGACCAAGGCCGACGTCCTCAAGCTCGCCGCAGGCGGAAGCGCCCGGGTGCAGCGATGACCACGACAGGGAGCCGGGGATGACGCCGAGCCGCGCCGCCGTCGCCGGTGGCAACGGACGAGCCGCCACGCTCAGCGACGTCGCCCGCGAGGCGGGCGTCTCGCTCGCGACGGCGTCGCGGGCGATCAACGGGAGCACCAACCGCTCGGTGCGCGCCGACCTGCGCGAGCGCGTGCTGGAGGCGGCGGCCCGGCTCAGCTACTCCCCGAACGCCAACGCCCAGGCGATGGCGCGCGGCAAGACCGCCACACTCGGGCTGATCGTGCACGACATCGCCGACCCGTTCTTCTCCACCATCGCCGCCGGCGTCACCGAGGCGGCCGACGCCGCGGGCCTGGCCGTGACGCTCGCCAACACCCACCACGACGCCGAGCGGGAGCTGGGCTTCATCGGCACCCTGCAGAACTTGCGGGCGCGGTCGATCATCCTGGTCGGCGGGCGGCAGGACGACGACGAGGCCAACGAGCAGCTGCGCACGGCGCTGGCCTCCTACCGCCAGCGGGGCGGCACGGCCGCGATGGTCGGGCAGCCGATCCTCGGGGTGAACGCCGTCCACGTGGACAACCGGGGCGGCTCGGCCGACCTGGCCCGCGCGCTGCACGGCCTGGGCTACCGCCGCTTCGCCGTCCTCGGCGGGCCGGAGCGGCACCTGACCGCCGCCGAGCGGCGCGAGGGCTTCCGGGCGGCGCTTGCCGAGCTCGGCACGCCCGTGCCGGAGGAGGCCGTCATCCCCTGCGAGTTCGTGCGCGACGGCGGGTACGACGGGATGCGCGAGCTGCTGCGCCGCGAGCTGGACGTCGAGGCGGTCTTCGCCGTCAACGACGTCATGGCCCTGGGTGCGATGACCGCCTCCCGGGAGGCCGGCCTGGACGTGCCGCGCGACCTGGCCTTCGCCGGGTTCGACGACATCTTCGCGCTGCGGGACGTCACCCCGACGCTCACCACGGTCCGGATCGACATGGTGGACATCGGTCGGCAGGCCACCGCGCTGGCGCTCGCCGAGGGCGAGGAGACCCGGCTGGTGACGGTCGGTGGTGAGGTCGTCCTCCGCGAGTCCACGCCCGGCGCGCCGAGGCGCTAGCAGCCCCCGCACCACCACGCCCGCCACCACCACACCGAGAGCTGGATTCCGCCCGGCGGGATCCAGCTCTCGGCGCGTTCTTGCGGGGTCGGGTCAGACCAGGGCCTTCTCGCGGGCGGCGGTGAGCACCTGGGTGTACAGGCCGCGGACCTCCTCCGCGGGGGCCGCCTCGAGGATCTCGCCCTCGGGCGTCATCTCGGTGCCGAAGTTGAGCCCCGGGCCGGTCAGGACGAGCGCCTGGACGCGCTCGAGGACCTCACCGAGCTGGCGGACTGCACTGGCGGCGGCGCTCCAGCCGTAGCCGACGATGCCGATGGGCAGGTCCTTCCACTCGGCGTGGAGCGTGTCGATCGCGTTCTTGACCACAGCCGGGTAGCCGGCGTTGTACTCCGCCAGCGTGATGATGAGCCCGTCGTAGCCACGGACCTGCTCGGCCCAGGCGAGGGTGCTGGGCAGGCGGTAGTTGCCGGTGGCGGGGTGCTCGGGCTCGGCGAGGAAGGGCAGGTCGATCTCGGCGAGGTCGACGAGCTCGACCTCGGCGGCCTCGGGGGCGAGGGAGGCGACCCACTCGGCGACCTTGGGGCCGATGCGGGTGGGGCGCGAGGAGCTGATGACGATGCCGATCTTGTGCTTACTCATGCCCCCAGTAATACATGAACCTTCAACGATGTTCCCGCGGCCGTCACCGATGTGGGTGAGGTCACCGCCTGCTTGACAGGGGCGGAGCCGCGTCAGTACCGTGGAAAGCGCATTCCCGCCAGTGGCGGGCACCCACCCACACTCGTCTCATTGGAGAGCACATGACCACGCGTACGCTGCGGATCGCGATGAACGGCATCACCGGCCGCATGGGCTACCGCCAGCACCTCGTCCGCTCCATCCTGCCGATCCGCGAGGCGGGCGGCGTCGCGCTGGAGGACGGCACCCGGGTGCAGGTCGAGCCGATCCTCGTCGGCCGTCGCGAGAACGCGGTGCGCGAGATCGCCGAGCGCCATGGCGTGGAGGACTGGACCACCGACCTGGACTCCGTGATGAACGACCCGGGCGTCGACATCTACTTCGACTCCCAGCTCACCTCGCTGCGTCCGCCCGCGCTCAAGGCGGCGATGAGGGCCGGCAAGCACATCTTTACCGAGAAGCCCACCGCCGAGACCGTCGACGAGGCCGTCGAGCTCGCCCGCATCGGCGCGGAGACCGGCGTGACCGCCGGCGTCGTCCACGACAAGCTCTACCTGCCCGGCCTGGTCAAGCTCCGCCGGCTGGTGGACCAGGGTTTCTTCGGCCGCATCCTGTCCATGCGCGGCGAGTTCGGCTACTGGGTCTTCGAGGGCGACGTCCAGCCCGCGCAGCGCCCGAGCTGGAACTACCGCAAGGAGGACGGCGGCGGCATGGTCGTGGACATGTTCTGCCACTGGAACTACGTCCTGGAGGGCATCCTCGGCCGCGTCGACGCCGTCACCGCCAAGGCCGTCACCCACATCCCCACCCGCTGGGACGAGCAGGGCAAGGAGTACCAGGCCACCGCCGACGACGCCGCCTACGGCATCTTCGACGTCACCACCCCCGGCGGGGACCCCGTCGTCGCCCAGATCAACTCCTCCTGGGCGGTGCGCGTGTACCGCGACGAGCTCGTGGAGTTCCAGGTCGACGGCACCCACGGCTCGGCCGTCGCCGGCCTGCGCAACTGCGTCGCCCAGGAGCGCGCCCACACCCCCAAGCCGGTGTGGAACCCCGACCTGCCCGTCACCGAGCCGTTCCGTGACCAGTGGCTCGAGGTGCCGAACAACGCCGAGCTCGACAACGGCTTCAAGCTGCAGTGGGAGGAGTTCCTCCGCGACGTCGTCGCCGGCCGCCCGCACCGCTACGGCCTGCTCTCCGCCGCCCGCGGGGTGCAGCTGGCCGAGCTCGGCCTGCAGTCCTCCGCGGAGGGCCGTCGGGTGGAGATCCCGGAGCTCTCGCTGTGACCACAGCTCTGCGTGAGCTGCTGCTGCCGGACCCACGCGGGACCCGCTCGCCCTACCGGCCGGGTGAGCCGGGCCCGTGGCGTACGCCGTCGGGTCCGCTCACCGCTCGGGTCGCCTACGCCGCCGCGCACGTCGTGCTGGCGGTGTGGGCGGACAACAGCCCTGAGGTCCCCGCGACGGTGGACTGGGACGCGACCCTCGCCTTCCGCCACCACCTGTGGTCCTACGGCCTGGGCGTGGCCGAGGCGATGGACACCGCCCAGCGCGGCATGGGGCTGGACTGGCCGGCCACCGTCGAGCTCATCCGGCGCTCCGCCGCCGAGGCCCGCAGCGTGGGCGGCGCCATCGTCGCCGGCGCCGGCACGGACCAGCTGGACGAGCGGGCGCTGCCCGGAGACCGCCGTCGGGCCCTGGCCACGGTGACCGACGCCTACCGTGAGCAGCTCGCCGTCGTCGTCGACGCCGGTGCCCGGCCGGTCCTCATGGCCTCCCGTGCGCTCGCGGCCGTGGCCCGCGGCCCCGAGGACTACCTGGAGGTCTACCAGACGCTTCTCGCCGAGGCCCCCGGGCCGGTCGTGCTGCACTGGCTCGGGGTCGACTTCGACCCCGCGTTGGCCGGGTACTGGGGCAGCGAGGACCTCGATGAGGCCGGGGAGACCTTCCTCCAGCTGCTCCACTCGCGGGCGGAGAAGGTCGACGGCGTCAAGGTGTCCCTGCTCGACGCGGACCGGGAGGTCGCGCTGCGCGCCCGGGTGCCCGCCGGCGTGCGGATGTACACCGGGGACGACTTCAACTACCCCGATCTCATCGTGGGGGACGAGCGCGGCTACTCCGACGCGCTGCTCGGGGTGTTCGCGGCCATCGCGCCGGCGGCCTCGACGGCGCTGCAGGAGCTCGAGCGGCCCGGCGGTGAGGCGCGGGCGCGGGAGATCCTGCAGGCGACCCGCCCGCTCGGAGAGCACCTGTTCGCCGCGCCGACGTACTACTACAAGGCGGGCGTGGCGTTCCTCGCCTGGCTCAACGGGCACCAGCCGGGCTACCAGCTCGTCGCCGGCCTGCACGCGGGGCGCTCGCTGCCCCACCTCGTCGAGCTCTTCCGCCTCGCCGACCGCGCCGGAGTGCTGCTCGACCCCGAGCTGGCGGCCGCCCGCATGGGGCAGTACCTCGCCGTCGCCGGTGCCGACGCGCTGCCCCTCGCCCCGTCAGCGGGCTGACCCACCAGCCGCACCGCTCCCCTCTCCAGCCCACCGACGAAAGGCCCGACGTGACCGCCGACCTGTCCCGCCTGTCCCTCAACACCGCCACCACCAAGGCGCTCACCCTGGAGCAGGCGGTGGAGGCCGCCACCCGGGGAGGCCTGGGCGCCGTCGGGCTGTGGCGCGACCGCGTCGCCGAGGCCGGCCTGGAGCGCGCCGCACGCATCGTGCGCGACGCCGGGCTGCGCGTCTCCTCGCTGTGCCGCGGCGGCTTCCTCACCGCCGCCGACGCCGAGGGGCAGCGGGCGGCCCTGGAGGACAACCGGGCCGCGATCGTCGAGGCCGCCACCCTCGGCACCCGGGAGCTGGTCATGGTCGTCGGCGGGCTGCCGGCGAACCAGGCGCCCGACACCCCCGCCGTGCCCGACGGCGACAAGGACATCGTCGCCGCGCGGCAACGGGTGGCGGACCGGATCGCCGAGCTCGTCCCCTTCGCCGCCGAGCACGACGTGCGGCTGGTGCTGGAGCCGATGAACCCCATCTTCGCCGCGGACCGCGGCGTGCTGTCCACCCTGGAGCAGTCCCTCGACCTCGCCGCGGACTTCCCCGCGGAGACGGTAGGCGTGGTGGTGGACACCTACCACGTGTGGTGGGACCCCAAGCTCGCGGCCCAGATCGCCCGGGCCGGGATCGAGGGGCGGCTGGCGAGCTACCAGGTGTGTGACTGGATCCTGCCGCTCGAGGACGACACCCTCCTCTCCCGCGGGTACATAGGCGACGGCTACGTCGACTTCCCGACCATCACCGGCTGGGTCGCCGAGGCCGGGTACACCGGCGACGTCGAGGTGGAGATCTTCAACCAGCGGATCTGGGACACCCCCGGCGACGACGTCGTGGCCACCATCGCCGAGCGTTACTGCCGGCTGGTGCACCCCTACCTCTGACGCCCGGCACACCGGGCTCCGGCTGCCCGGCTACCCGCCGGCACAACGTGTGGGGTTCGGGTCCGCCGGCGACCCGAACCCCACACGATCATGGCGGGGCCTCAGCGGACGGTGCAGTCCGGCCCGCACCGCCGAGGCGTGCCCTGCCAGCCGCCTCTGCGCAGCGCGGTGACCACCTGCTGTGCCGTGCGACAGGGCGTGCCGACGACGTGAGTCCAGCGGAACGCAGCGTCACCTCGTCGGTCGCCAGCAACGCCTCGTTGTCCCGCCAGGTGTCGCGGTCCGTTCGTCCGCCGGGATGGGCGAGCTGACCGTCGAGCTCGACCCGCAGTCGGTAGCGCCGGTACCGGCAGTCCGCTCGGATCCGGCTCGCGCCCAGGCGCTCGCGTAGCTGGAGCTCGGAGACGGGAAGGCCGTGGCGGTCCTCGACGTCCCGGTGATAGTGGCGCTCCAGCGGGGACTCGATGCCCTCCGCGACGTCCGCGAGGATGTCGAGCAGCAGCCGCCGGTGGCGCACGCGGTTCCGCCCATCCACCGCCCGCCGGATCTCCTCGGGCTCGACCACTCTGGCGGCTCGTGTCAGCACGCCCACGACGTCGTCCTCCCGGCGTGCCCTGGCAGCGAGGTCCACCGCGGTCTCCGCGGCCACCGTCACGCGTAGGCGCCCCTCCCAGACCGGCGGCAGCGTCCTGCGGCGGTGGATGCGCAGGCCGCGCTGGGGGTGGATCGTGCGGGTGGCAGGCACGCTGATCTCGACCGTCCTGGACACTCGCGCGAAGCGCGTACTGGACGTCTCGAACCACCAGTCCGCCGCGGTGGAGTGGGAGAGCGCGGCGCTGTCCCCGGCGTAGGCCAGGGCGGCAGTCACCCGGGTCTCCCAGGCGACCGGTCCGGCGTGGGTGAGGTACACCCCGGGGTACGCGCGACGCCAGATCCGGTTGTCGACCTGGCCACGGATCCACTTGGCCGAGACACCCAGCTGTTCGAGCTCCGTGCGGGTCAGCACGAAGCTCTGCCGGCTGGCCATGCGGTCGATGCGGCGGCGGTCGGGGGTCATGGGAACAGCCTGGAGCGCACCCACGTCAGCGACGACCGGCCGGATTGGACCTGTGGTGGACCGCGCGCCGACAGCGATCTGTGGAGCAACGCCAGCCGTCACGCCCGCCAGGCCCCGGCGCCGGCCCGGCGTGCTGGCACGACGTGTGGGGTTCGGGTCCTGCGTGGACCCAAACCCCACACGTGGTGGAGGCGGGCGACGGCCCGGCCGCGGGCCCCGGGGTGCTCAGTAGATGTTCTGGTGCTCCCGGTACTCGCGCCAGACGTTCTCGAAGAAGTCGTCGGCCTCGGGGATCGGGCGACGCGGACGCCAGGTGATGTCGACCTCGCCGGCCTCGCTGGGCGACGCCGGGTCGGTGGCGCGGTGCGCGGTCCAGCCGACCTCCTGGATCTCGTCGTCCAGGGCGCCGTCGTCGAGCGTGAAGCGGAACAGCTCGGGCAGGTCCAGCTCCCGCTCGGCGTCGGGGCCGTAGCCGACCAGCGGCAGGGAGCCGGACGGGTCGGTGTAGAGCACCGAGCCCCGGGAGCGGCCGCCGTGGTCGACGTAGTCGGCCATCGCGGTGAGGTAGACCTGCGCCGTCGTGAGGATGTCGCGCACGAGGAAGGTGCGGTTGACCGAGCGGCGCGAGGAGGAGTCGGCGACCACCAGCTCGCGGTAGCTGCCCAGCCACTCCTCCACCTGCTCCAGCGCCTCGGCGATCGACTGCCGCGAGCGCACGGGCCCGGCCTTGGCGCTCATCAGCTCCCCGACGGCGCGCAGCAGCTCACCGGTGTTGTCCTCCTGCCCGGCGGCGGCCCGGGTGGAGGCGAGCTCGACGAGCTCGGCGGCGTCCCGCAGAGCGGGCGCGGCCGCAGCGGCAAACTCCGCCTCCGCGACCGGCTCCGCACGCCGGTTCGCCGCGATGAACTGGGCGGCCCTCGTCGCCCCCACCTGCCCGCTGTTCAGCGCCGAGCCGCCGGGCCGGTAGACGCCGTGGGCGCCGCCCGCCTCGCCCACCGGGAAGAAGCCCGGCAGGTTGGACTGCCACCACGCGTCCACGACCAACCCGCCGTTGTTGTGCTGGGCGCACACGTCGACCTCGAGCATCTCCTGCTCCAGGTCCACGTACGGGTTGCGCTCCAGGTAGAAGTTGTAGGCGGGCAGGTTCATGTGCTTGAGCCGCTCGATCGGCGTGCCGAAGAGCACCTCGGCCTTCTCCAGGTACTCGTAGGCCTCCGCGTCCAGCGCCGAGGGGTCGAAGTCCTCCCGCACCGGGTTGCGGCGGAAGTCGAGGAAGACCCGCCGGCCGCGCAGCACGGTCTCGCGGTAGACGAGCAGGTCGATGAGCGAGGAGCCGTCGCGCGCCTTGCGCACGTCGAAGGGCCACTGGTAGCCCTTGAGGAACACCAGGGACATGAGGCGGCCGTAGTCCGGGATGGCCTCGGTGAGGAACTCCTGCTCGTCGCCCCCGTCCTGGTCGGTGGACACGAAACGAGGGATGACCTGCATGTAGGTGCCCGAGACGTTCCACCGCGGCTTGATCGAGGCCAGCCCGAACTGCCACTCGGTCACCCCCTTGCCCCGGATGCCGCCCCGGTAGGCCGCGCCGGAGGCGCCCCACTGGCCGTTGGGGAACACCCGCACCGCGTACAGGCCGGCCGGCCCGCCGGTCGCGTAGACGATGTTGGTGCAGCGCACCAGCAGGTAGGGGCTGCGCTCGCCGTCGTGCGGGACGTCGGTGCGCAGCAGGAGCATCCCGGCCACCTGGCCCTCGTGGCTGATGACGTCGACCACCCGGCACTCGGGAAAGATGCGCGTGCCGTTGGCGTTCACCCGCTTCTCCAGCTGCTCCACCATGCTGCGCGAGGTGTAGGGCCCCACCGAGGTGGCCCGCTGGCGCGGGTCGTGGTCGGTCTTGTAGCCGATGAACTCCCCGTAGCGGTTCTGCGGGAAGGGCACCCCGAGGTCGGCGAGGTGGAGGAACGCCCGGGCGGAGAGGGCGGCCTCGGCCAGCGCGTTGTCCCCGTCCATCCCGCCGCCGGAGAACAGCGTCTGCGCCATCTCCCGCACCGAGTCGCCGCTGTCCCCGGACAGCGTGAGCTTGTAGTACGTCTGCTTGTCCGAGCCCGCGTTGCGGCTGGCGCCGGCACCGATCTTGTCGGTCACCATGATGACGTCGTCCTGGCCGAACTCCACCAGCCGCTGGGCGGCGGCGTAGCCGGCCGAGCCGGTGCCGACGACGACGGTGTTGGCGGTGACGACGGGGACCTCGCGGCCGGCGATGCGGAGGTTCTGGGGCTCGTGGCTGGTCACGGGTGAGCTCCTCATTCGGTCAGAGGGTGGGGATGTGCATGCCGCCGTCGACGTTGATGACGTCGCCGGTGGAGTAGGGCATCTGGCCGGCGACGAACTGGGCGACGGCGCCGCCCACGTCGGAGGGCCGGCCCCAACGCGGGATGGGCGCGCCGCCGGAGGTGAAGAACGCGTCGTACTTCTCGGAGACGCCGGCGGTCATGTCGGTGGCGACGATGCCGGGCCGGATCTCGTAGACGAGGATCCCCTCGGGCGCGAGGCGGGCGGCCCACAGCTGGGTGGACATCGCCATGCCCGCCTTGGAGATGCAGTACTCCCCGCGGTTGGTCGAGACGGTGACGGCGGAGGTGGAGGAGACGTTGATGATCGTGCCGACCGGCTCCTCGGGCAGGCCGTCCACCTCGCCGCGACGCTCGACCATGGTGCGCGCGACGAGCTGGGTGAGGAAGTAGGGGCCGCGCAGGTTGATGTCCATGACGCGGTCGTAGCTCTCCGGCGTGGCCACCAGGATGTCGTCGCGCACCTGCGGGGCGACGCCGGCGTTGTTGACCAGGACGTCGATGCGGCCCCACTGCTCCAGGGTGGCGTCGAGGTAGCGCTGGTGGTCGGCGAGCTCGGAGATGGAGCCGCGCACGTAGATCGCCTCGCCGCGCTCGCGGAGCTCGGCCATGAGCTCGGCCGGCTCCTCGCGGGTGGCGAGGATCGCGACGGCGTACCCCTCGTCCAGCAGGCGGGTGGTGATGCCCAGCCCGATGCCCCGGTTCCCCCCGGTCACCATTGCTACTTTCGGCACGTCTCGTCCTCTCCGTCGAGTGGTGGGGCGGCGGTCGCCGCGCGGCCATCATGGCTCACTGGGACACCTCCTGGCAAGCGCTTTCCCGCGGGAAGGGTGGCGACGGGCGGCTCTCGGCGCGCTGAGGGGAGCGTGGAGCAGCCGCCACTCCGCCGAGAGCTGGATTCCGCCTGGCGAGATCCAGCTCTCGGCGGCGAGGAGGGCGTGGGCGAGGCGGAGCTGGGGGATGGTTCCGGGGCGGTGGGAAATTGCCAGCGGGTTGTTGACGGCCCCCCGCGTGGCCCTTACGGTCGCGGCTACGGCTGAAAGCGCTTTCTATCCCAACGGAGGCAGGCATGTGGACGCTCTCAGGGTTCTCGGACGAGATCTCCCCTGATTTCCAGGAGCAGTGCGAGGTGGCGTCCCGGCTCGGGCTGAGGTACATCGAGCTGCGCAGCGCCTGGGACGTCAACGTCCTCGACCTCGACGACGAGCAGCTGCGCACCGCCCGCCGGCTGCTCGCCGACCACGGGCTGGGCGTCTCCAGCATCGGCTCGCCGATCGGCAAGATCTACCTCGACGACGACTTCGCCGCCCACCTGGAGCGCATGCGCCGCGCCGCCCACGTCGCCGACTACCTCGAGGCCCCCTACATCCGCATGTTCTCCTTCTTCATGCGGCCCGGCGTGGACCCGGACAGCTGCCGCGACGAGGTCGTCGAGCGGCTGGGGGCGCTGGCCGAGGTGGTGTCCGGCAGCGACGTGGTGCTCGTCCACGAGAACGAGAAGGACATCTTCGGGGACATCCCACGCCGGTGTGCCGAGATGGTCCGCGCGGTGGACTCTCCGAACTTCGCGCTGGCGTGGGACCCGGCGAACTACGTGCAGGTCGGGGTGCGCCCCTTCACCGAGGCCTACGAGCTGCTGCGCCCCCACACCAGGTACATCCAGATCAAGGACGCCCTGTGGGAGGACGGCACCGTCGTCAAGGCGGGCGAGGGTGCCGGCCAGATCCCCGAGACCCTCCGCGCGCTGCGCGACGACGGATTCGACGGGTTCTTCTCCCTGGAGCCGCACCTGGCCGAGGGGCACAGCATGGGCGGCTTCTCCGGCCCCGACCTCTTCACCGAGGCGTTCCGGGCCTTCACCGCGCTGCTCGACGCCGAGCAGATCCCCTACCGGTGAGCCGACGACGGCGGCGGCCGGCGCCGTCGTCGTCACCCCGCCGTCGCTACCCGACCGGGCACGGCGGCGGCCGCCCGCTGCCTGAGCGCCGGGCTACACCGCCGGGAGGGCGATCGGCCGCCCCTGGCCGGGACGGCGCCCGCCCCGCGGCGTGAGTGGCGCCGGGGCCCGGCGGCCCGGCTCCCGGCCGGGGCCCCACGGCTTGCCCGAGTCGGGGCGGCGCACCGCGGTGGAGCTGCGCACCGACAGCCGGGTCGGCAGCAGCCCGTTGCGGTCGGTCAGCGAGGTGTCGCCGGTGATTCGCGCGATGAGCTGGCGGGTACCGGCCGCCCCCTGCTCGCGCCGCGGAGTCGCCACGCTGGTCAGGCCGGGGGCGACGAGCGTAGCGACGATCGTGTCGTCGAAGCCCACCACGCTCACGTCGTGCGGCACCCCGAGGCCCGCGCGGGACAGGCCCTTGATCAGGCCGGCCGCGAGCTGGTCGTTGAAGGCGATGACGGCCGAGCTGGGCCGGGCGATGAGCTGCTCGGCGGCCCGCAGCCCGCCGGCGAGCGTCGGGGCGAAGGGCCCCAGCCGGCGCGCCCTGATCCCCATCTTCTCCGCCAGCTGGCGCAGCGCCAGCCACCGCACACCGGAGGCCCACGACGTCTCGGGGCCGGAGATGTAGACGATCCGGTCGTGCCCCAGCGCGTGCAGGTGCTCCACCGCGTGCTGCATGCCGGCGGTGTCGTCGGTGATCACCGACGGGATCGCCGGCGCGGTCCGGTTGAGCAGCACGACCGGCTTGCTCTGCGCGACCACCCGCAGGGCCGAGTCCGGGATCCGGGAGCTGACCATGAGCACGCCGTCGACGCCCTGCAGCGAGCGCTCCACCGCGAGCCGCTCGAGCCGCGGGGACTCCTGGAAGTCGGCGAGCTGGACGGTGTAGTCCAGCGACATGGCGGTCTCCTGGGCGCCGCGGGCGATCTCGGCGAAGACCGGGTTGGTGAGGTCGGGGACGGAGAGCAGGATGATCTTGCGGATGTTGGACTTCTGCGCAGCGACCGGGGTCGGCTTGGAGCTGCGGTAGCCCAGCTCCTCGGCCACCCGGGCGATCCGCTGGGCGGTCTCGAGGTTGATGCGGCCCGGGCGCGACAGGGCACGTGAGACGGTGGACGGCGCGACACCGCAGGCCTTGGCAACGTCGTGGATCGTCACGCGTCGTGGCGTCGCGGAGCTGTCGGTGCTTCTCGTCATTGCTGCCCCCCAAAGGCTCTCCACAGTGAGAAGGCTTTGACCATAGCCCTTGCGGTAAGCGCTTAACAAACTGCGTCTTGCAGTCTGGGCGGCGTCCTCCTCGCTGTTGCACGAGCGCGGGGGGAGGCAAAGCGTGGCAAAACGTTGACGAATGCATGGCCCCTGAATTCACTAAGGGGGAAGCGCTGGTCGATCCCGACGAGCGTCAATTCCACACTGCCCATATGCCAGGCGGACCGAGCGGGGCTGACAACCAATTGCTCGGTCGCGCCTGGGATGGGGCGCTATGCCGCACGAGGGAGTGTATATGTCTGCACCACCACGTCGTGCTCTGACGGGGGCCGCACTGAGTTTTGCGCTCGCCGCCGGAGCAGTCGTACCTGCCGTCATCGCGACGGCGCACAACGGTGAGGACCATTCGGGGGACACCGAGCACTCGGTGGACCAGTTCGACAAGGTCCCGCTGGTTACCGAGGGGCTCGCCGACCCCTTCGAGCTGGACATCGCCGACGACGGTCGGGTGATCTACATCCAGCGCACCGGCCAGGTCAAGGTGATCGACCAGGAGACCCTGGCCCAGACCACCGCCCTGGACCTGGACTACGGCACCGAGCACCTCACCCAGTCCGACGGCCTGCTGGGTCTGACGCTGGACAACGACTTCGCCGAGAACGGGTGGCTGTACCTGCAGTACAGCGACAAGGACGTGGCCGAGATGCACGTCTCGCGCTTCACCATGGGCGAGGACGGCACCATCGACCCCGCCTCCGAGGCACGGCTGTTCAGCTACCCGATCTGGCGCGGTGAGGGCCGGGCGAACTCCCACATGGCCGGCTCGCTGGCCATGGGTGAGGACGGCAACCTGTACATCGCCACCGGGGACAACACCGACCCCTTCGAGCAGTCGGGGTACACCCCGATCGACGAGCGCCCCGGGCGCCGGGCCTTCGACGCCCAGGCGACGTCGGGCAACACCAACGACCTGCGCGGCAAGATCCTGCGTGTCACCCCGGAGGACGACGGCACCTACTCGATCCCCGAGGGCAACCTCTTCGAGCCCGGCCAGGAGCTCACCCGGCCGGAGATCTACGCGATGGGGCTGCGCAACCCCTTCCGCATCACCGTGGACCCGGAGACCAACGCCGTCATGGTCGCCGACTACGGCCCGGACGCCCGCGTGGCCGACCCGAACCGCGGCCCGGAGGGTCTGGTCGAGTACATCCGGATGACCGAGCCGGGCAACCACGGCTGGCCCTACTGCCACGGCTACAACCGCCCCTACGTCGACTACGACTTCGCGACGGGGGAGTCCGGTGACTACTTCGACTGCGACAACCTGGTCAACGACTCGCCGAACAACACCGGCCTGACCGAGCTGCCGCCCGCCGTCGCACCGCAGATCGAGTACGGCTACGGGCTCTCGGAGGAGTGGCCGGAGCTGGAGACCGGTGGCGCCGCGCCGATGGCCGGCCCGGTCTACCGCTACGACCCGGACGTGGAGAACGTCGGCAAGTTCCCCGAGTCCTACGACGGCAAGTGGTTCGTCTACGAGTACGCCCGCCACTACTTCAAGGTGCTGACCATCGACGAGGAGGCCAACACGGTCACCGCGATCGAGGACTTCATGGAGACGGGCGACCCGGACCACAACGCCTTCATCGCGCCCTTCGACGCCGAGTTCGGCCCGGACGGCTCGCTCTACGTCATCGAGTTCGGCCGCGGCTCCGGCGCTGGCCGGGGCAGCACCAACACCGGCGCCGGGATCTACCGGATCGACTACGCCGCCGAGGGGCGCCGTCCGGTCGCCGAGATCACGGTCGAGGCCGACTCCGGCCACGCCCCGCTGGAGATCTCCTTCTCCGGTGAGGGCAGCCACAGCCCCGACGGCCACGACATCACCTACGAGTGGGACTTCGAGAACGACGGCGAGGTGGACTCCACCGAGCCCAACCCGACCCACACCTACACCGAGACGGGCACCTACACCGCGCGGCTGACCGTCACGGACAGCAACGGCGCCTTCGGCGTGACCACCCTGCCGATCACCGTCGGCAACACCCGGCCCGAGGTCAGTTTCGAGCACCCGCGCCACGGTGGCTTCGCCGAGCTCGCCGACACGATCGACTACTCGGTGAACGTCACCGACGCGGAGGACGGCTCCACCGAGGACGGTACGATCCAGTGCGACCGCGTCACGGTGGACGCCCAGCTCGGGCACGACGAGCACGCCCACCCCCTCGACAACTACGAGGGCTGCGAGGGCACGCTCTACCTCGACCCGGCCGACCACGGCGTCGGGCAGAACGTCTTCCCGGTGCTCGGCGCCGCCTACACCGACCTCGGTGGGGACCTCGAGCTCGTCGGCCAGGAGTCCATCCAGCTCCAGGTCCGCGACAAGGAGGCCGAGTTCCAGCACGTCGACACCTCCGGCATCAGCGTGGAGTACCGCGACGGCGCACGAGGCGGCCAGCTCGTCACCGGCATCGACGACGGCGACTACATCGGCTACGGCCCGTTCTACCTGCCCGGCATCGAGGGCCTGACCCTCGGCGCTGTGACGGGTGCCTACGACGGCCAGATCGACGTCCGCGTCGGCAGCGTCGACGGGCCGCTGCTCGGCTCGGTCAAGGTGGGCGCCGGCGACGGCCACGTCGTCTCCCCGACCATCGCGATCGACGAGGTCCCGGACGAGACCACGACCCTGTACCTCGTGTTCTCCAGCGACTCCCAGCCGGAGGATGCGGACGAGGGCCTGTTCGACCTCGACTGGCTCGTCTTCCACGGCCGCGGCGTCGCCAACGACGTCGCCCCGGTGGTCGAGGCCACGGTGACCGAGGGCGACGGCGAGCTGGAGTTCGCCTTCGACGGTTCCGCCGTCGCGCCCGAGGGCCGGGAGATCGTCTCCTACGAGTGGGACTTCGGTGACGGCAACACGGCGTCCGGCGCCCAGGCGACGCACACCTACGCGGCCGACGGCTCCTACACCGCCCGCCTGATCGTCACCGACAGCGAGCAGACCCGTGAGTGGCACGCCGTCGAGGTCACCCCCACCGTCCCGGGCGACCCGGACGAGCCGGGTGAGCCGGGTGAGCCCGGTGAGCCGGGCGACTCCGCTGGAATCCCGATCGAGGCCACCGTCCCGGACCTCGGTGAGAACGGCGAGGGTGCGCTGACGATGTCGATCGCCGACTTCGGTCAGGCCGTGGACCTGGGCCGGGCGCTGAACTCCGGCGACCGGTTCCGCTTCTCCGGCGAGCTGCCCACCGTCTCGGTGAGCGACTCCCGCCCTGCGGCGAGCACGCAGGACGGGTGGACCGTCTCGGGCCAGGCCTCCGACCTGGAGCACTCGGCCGGTGACCTGCCGGCCTCCTACCTGGGCTGGGTG
>Ga0079224_100002322_pt1 | contig 23010 bp, 24 predicted proteins | sample Stecom2015_FD_80414 | JGI IMG/M metagenome (GOLD analysis project Ga0079224, IMG submission 80414) | Agricultural soil microbial communities from Utah to study Nitrogen management - Steer compost 2015 | ecosystem: Environmental > Terrestrial > Soil > Agricultural land | place: USA: Utah... | reverse complement strand
CGGGCCGGCACCGCGGAACGGGTCCGCACCCCGGGAGGGGCGCCCCGCCCACACGGCGCTGACGCTGCCGCCCGAGCCGCTGGTGCGCCGCGCGGTCGCGCGGACCGTCCCCCGGGGGACAGCCCTACCGTGACGCCGGGTCCGCACCCTGGTCCGGGCCGCACGGCCCGGGCCAGGCTGGCAGCATGTCCCCCATGACGCACGACCGGCCGGCGGCGGTCCGGCGGATCCTTTCGGAGCCGCTCGCGGCGTCCGCCTGGCGTTCCTGGTCCTACCTGTGGCTCGTGCTCCTGCTCGCGCCCGTCGCCCTCGCGTACGTGCTGGTCACCGTGGTCCTGACCCCGGTGACCGCGGTCACCGTCGCCGGGCTGTTCGTGCCCGGTGCGCTCGTGGTCGGTGGGCGCGGGTGGGGTTCCGCCTACCGTGCGCTGGCCACCGGCCTGCTGCGCCGGGAGGTCCCCGCGCCGCCGGACCGCCCGGTGCGGACGGGCTTCTGGCCGCGGCTCGGCGCGCTGCTCGGGGACACGGCGGGCTGGCGCGCGCTGCTGTTCATGGTCGTCTCGGTGCCCGCCGCGATCGTCGCGGTGGTGACGAGCACGGCGTTCCTGCTCCTCGGGGTGGGCGCGCTGACGTACTGGGCCTGGTACCGGTCGCTGCCGACCGACCTCGCGATGGACGCCGCGTGGCACACCGCGCCCGGCCTGGCGACGGTCGCGGTGGGCGGCCTGCTGGCGGTGCTCGCCTGGCCGTGGGTCGTGCACGCGTTCGGGGCCCTGTTCGGCCTGCTCACCGCGGTCCTGCTCGGCCCGACGGCGGCGAGCCTGCGCATCGCCGAGCTCGAGGGCTCACGGGCCGGCGCGGTGGACGACGCCGACGCCCGCCTGCGCCGCATCGAGCGCGACCTGCACGACGGCACGCAGGCGCGGCTCGTCGCCGTCGGCATGCAGCTCGGGGAGGCGCGCGAGCAGCTCGTCGCGGGGCAGACCGAGGAGCTCGCGGAGCTCCTGGAGGTCGCGCACGCCTCGACCAAGGACGCTCTGGCCGAGCTGCGCGAGCTGGCGCGCGGCATCCACCCGCCCGCACTGGACAGCGGCCTGGCGGTCGCCCTCGAGACCCTCGCGGCGCGTGCCCCGCTGCCGGTCGGGGTCGCCGTCGACCCGCAGGTCGAGGCGCCGGGGCGGCTCGCGCCCGCGATCGAGTCGATCGTCTACTTCTCGATCGCCGAGCTGGTCACGAACGCCGCCAAGCACGCGCACGCCACGCGTGTCGACGTGCGGCTCGCCGCGCAGGGCACCTCCATGCTCCGGATCCACGTGCGCGACGACGGCAGGGGCGGGGCCGCCGTGGTGCCGCCGGACGGCTCCGGGCTGCACTCGGGGCTCGCCGGGCTCACCGAGCGCGTGCGGTCGGTGGACGGCAGCTTCGAGCTGGTCAGCCCTGTCGGCGGGCCGACGGAGGTGACGCTGACGCTCCCGGCGACGCGGGCGCCGCGGACGACGCGGCGGGACGGCGCGCCCGTGGACCGGGGCGGCCGGCCGTGAGGGAGGATGGTGCGCCGGGGGTGGACGTGACGACAGGACCGGCACAGAACGAACCAGCAGGTAACGGACCAGCTGGTGACGAGCCAGCAGGTAAGGGACCAGCACAGCGCGGCGCGCTGCGGGTGGTGCTCGCGGAGGACTCGGTGATCCTGCGCGACGGTCTCGTCTCGCTGCTCGGGCGGCGCGGGCACGAGGTGACCGCGGTCGGCGACGGCGAGAGCCTGGAGCGCGAGGTGGGCGCCGCAGCCGTCCTGCCCGACGTCGTGGTCGCCGACATCCGCATGCCGCCGACGTTCACCGACGAGGGGCTGCGCTCCGTCGTCGCGCTGCGCGAGCGGTTCCCCGGGCTGCCGGTGCTGCTGTTCTCGCAGTACGTCGAGACGCGGTACGTGAACGTGCTCCTGGCCGGTGACGCGCGCGGCGTCGGCTACCTGCTCAAGGACCGCGTGGTCGACGTCGGCGACTTCACCGACGCCGTCGCGCGCGTCGCCCGCGGCGAGACCGTGCTGGACCCCGAGGTGGTCTCCCAGCTCATGGGTGCCGCCGACGTGCGGGACGCGTCGGTGCCGCTGACGGAGCGCGAGCGGGAGGTGCTCGCGCTCATGGCGCAGGGGCGGTCGAACGGCGGCATCGCGCAGGAGCTGTACCTGTCCCCGAAGACCGTGGAGAAGAACATCGCCGCGATCTTCCAGAAGCTGGACCTCCCGCACGACGCCGCCGACCATCGCAGGGTGCTGGCGGTGCTGCGCTACCTGGGTGTCTGAGGGGAGCCCTCTGCCGGGCGCCGCGTGCCCGTGACCGTGCTCGCGGGGAGCCGCCCGGCCCGCGACCGGCCGGTGAGGGTGTCGCCCGCGACCACCACGTCGAACGTCAGGTCCAGCCGCAGCGGGCGGGTGACGCGCTGCGCCCAGGTGACGCGGACGCCGTCGTCGGCAGGCACCGCGGTGAGCCGCTCCAGTGCGCCGGCGTCGCCCTGGCTCTCGGCGGTGCCGGTCAGCACGCCGTCGCGCTCGGCGAAGGTGTAGCGGGCCTCGACGGTGCCGACCGGCGTCGTGATGCGCACGTCCCAGGTACCGGCGACGGCGGTCCCGCCCGGGTGGTCGGGCTGGTGGTCGGGCAGGTGCAGGTGGTCGGGCATGGTCCGGTGTCCTCTCGCGGGTGCGGTCACAGCGGGCGGGGCTCGACGCCGCGGTCGGCCCAGACGGTGCCGCGGCGCTCGAACTCGAAGATCGACTCGACGGACCGGGCGACCCGGGGGCCCGCCTCGCGCTCGAGCACGTAGATCCCCAGGTCGAGGCCCGAGGTGACGCCGCCGGCGGAGAGCAGGTCGCCGTCGTCGACCACGCGGGCGTCGGCGACGCGCACGCCGGTGGCCTCGAGCAGGTCGGTGCCCATCGCGTTGGTCACGGCCGTACGGCCCTCGAGCAGCCCGGCCAGCGCCAGGGCGACCGAGCCGCCGCACAGGGTGGCGACGGTGACGCCCGGGTTGTCGAGCGCGCGCCGCACGAGCGGCATCGCTGCCGACTGCGCGAACCGCGCCAGCAGCACGGGGATGGTGTCGGCGTCGCCCTCGGCGCTCTCGACCGGCCCGACGGCGCCCGGCACGACGACGTAGCCGGGCAGGTCGGGGTCGAGCGCTGCCCCGGCCTCCAGCGTGATGCCGGGGGTGCCGGAGACGACGGTCCGCGGGCCCTCGCCGGACACGAGCTCGGGCACGACCGGCCCGCCGACCAGGGTGCCTGCGTGCAGGACCTCGTAGATCCCGACGACGTCGAGGGGGTCGAAGCCGTCGAACAGGACGACCTGGGCCGGGACGGGTGTCGAGGCAGGCATGGGAGTGCTCCTTGTGGTGCGGGACGAGGGCGCGGGGTGCCGCGCCCGCCCTCAGGCTCGGCGACGCGGGAGAGCGGGGCCAGTGGCCCTGCTGCCACGAACCGACGAGATCTGGCCAGGCCCCCTGATCGCCCCGGCGCCGGTTACCGTGGGCCCGTGCACACCGTCGCCGTCCTCGCCCTGCCCGACACGATCGTGTTCGATCTGGCCACCCCGGTCGAGGTGTTCGGCCGTGCGCGGCTGCCCGACGGCCGCCCCGCCTACCGGGTCGTGGTGTGCGGCACGGCGCCCGTGGTCGACGCCGGGCCTCTGCGGATCGGCACCGACGTCGGGCTCGAGGGCCTGGCGCGCGCTGACACCGTCGTCGTCCCCGGGCGGAACCGGCCCGAGGAGCGGGCGCCCGAGGCTGCGCTCGCCGCGCTCCGGCAGGCGGCGGCCGAGGGCACCCGGGTCGCGTCGATCTGCGTCGGCGCCTTCACGCTCGCGCAGGCCGGCCTGCTCGACGGCCTGCGCGCGACGACGCACTGGCTCGCCGCCGGCGCGCTGGCCGAGCAGTTCCCGGCCGTGGACGTCGACGCGGAGTCGCTCTACGTCGACAACGGGCAGGTGCTCACCTCGGCGGGCGCGGCAGCGGGCCTCGACCTCTGCCTGCACCTCGTCCGGCGGGACCACGGCGTCGCCGTCGCGGCCGACACGGCGCGGCTGTCGGTCACGCCGTTGCACCGCGACGGCGGGCAGGCCCAGTTCATCCTGCGCAACCCGCCGACGTTCCGCACCGCCACGCTCGAGCCCGTGCTCGGCTGGATCGAGGAGAACGCCCACGCGGACCTGGCGCTCGCCGACGTCGCCGCCGTCGCCCGGACGAGCGCGCGGACGCTCAACCGGCGGTTCCACGAGGAGACGGGGCAGAGCCCCATGCAGTGGATCGCCGGCGTGCGCATCCGGCACGCGCAGGAGCTGCTGGAGACGACCGACTACGGCGTCGAGCGCATCGCCCGGCAGGTCGGGTTCCCGAGCCCGAGCACGTTCCGGGCGCTGTTCCGCCGGGCGACCGGTGTGACGCCGCGGGCGTACCGCGTCGCGTTCCAGGGTCGGGAGGATGCGCGGGCGGCGGTCTGACGTGACGTCGGTCCGTTCGCCGCCGGTCGGCACCTCCGTGTGCCGGCCGACGGTGCGACTGCCGATCTCGGCGAGGGCTTCAGGCCTCGAGGGCCCGGGCCGCGGCCGCGAGGGCCTGGGGGACCGTGGGGGCACCGGCCGCGCGGAACACCTCCGCGCCGGAGCCGGTGCGCACGAGCACCGTCGGGGTGGTGCGGATGTCGAGCTGCTCGGCGAGTCCGGCCTCGTGCACCACGTCGTGCTCGACCAGCGAGGCGTCAGGGATGAGCCGCACGGCCTCGGTGACCGCCGCGCGCGCCTGGTGGCACGGGCCGCAGAAGGCGGAGGTGAACAGCTCGAACTGCACGGAAGACATGGGGTGGACCGTCCCGGGAGGCCGACGTCGGCGCCAAGTTGACGCCCTGTTCAAGTTATCGTACGGTTCTTGACCATGACGTCAAGTAAAGTGACCGGCACGGCCGCCCGCGGTCCTGCGCTCGCCCCCGCGCCGCAGCGGCACGCGGCGGAGAGCGCTGCCGAGCAGCAGGCAGCCGGCCGTGCCGCGCTCGCCGCGCCGGCGCCGTTCCAGCTCCTGGGCTCGGACGACGCGTCAGGGGTCTGCGCCGTCGACGGGACGTGCTCCTGATGGCCGGCGAAGCGTTCGGCGCGCCGTCGGGCCGGCTCGTCGTGGACGTGTGGAGCGACGTCGTGTGCCCGTTCTGCTACATGGGCGACACGCTGCTCGACCAGGCGCTGGAGCAGTTCCCGCACGCCGCGGACGTCGACGTGCGGTACCACAGCTTCCTCCTCATGCCCGACGTCGCAGAGGGTGCGCCGCCGGTCGACCCGGCCGACTACCTGGCCGCCCGGTACCGCATCCCGCGGGAGCAGGCGGTCGCGATGAACGACCAGGTGACCGAGCGTGCCCGGCAGGTGGGGCTGGAGTACCACCTCGACCGTGCGCAGTCCGTGAGCACCCGCACCGCGCACCAGCTCAGCCACTTCGCCGCGGCCCACGGCGCCCAGCGCGAGATGATCCTGCGGCTGTTCCGCGCGTACTTCACCGAGGGGCTCGACCTCTCCGACCACGCGGTGCTCGGCGATCTCGCCGCCGAGGTCGGCCTGGACCGCGACGCGGCCCTGGCGGCGCTCGCGAGCAAGGAGTACGTGGCGGCGGTCGAGGCGGACCTCGAGCAGGCGCGGCAGTACGGCATCAACGGCGTGCCCTTCTTCGTGTTCGGGGGTCGCTACGCCGTCTCCGGCGCGCAGCCCGTCGAGGCGTTCCTCCAGGCCCTCACCACGAGCTGGGACGAGACCGTCGCCGCAGGGGCGCAGGCAGGGGCGGGCCGGTGAGCACACCGGCGACGCGGCTGCGCGCCGACGCGCGGCGCAACGTCGAGGGCATCCGCAGGGCCGCCCTCGACGTCTTCCGCGAGCGCGGCCTGAACAGCCCGCTCGAGGAGGTGGCGCGCGTCGCCGGTGTGAGCAAGGGGACGATCTACCACCGGTTCGGTGGCAGGAAGGGCCTCATCGAGGCGGTCGTCGAGGAGCTGGTGGCGGAGCGGATCCGCGGCATCGGCACGGCGGCTGGCGAGATCGCCGACCCCGTCGAGCGCTTCGAGCACTATCTCCGGGAGATCTGGCTGCTCCAGTACGACGAGCCGGCGGTCAACGACGTGCTGCTGCGCAGCCTGCCCGGCTCGGAGCCGGTGGCGGTGCTGTGCGAGCACGCACGCGAGACCGCCGCCCGGTTCCTCGCCGAGGCCCAGGCGACGGGCGTGGTCCGCGCGGACGTGACGCCCGAGGACGTGGACCTGCTGATCTGGGAGCGCGGGATCATCGCCCGCGCGTGCGACCAGCAGCCCCGCGAGGGCTACCGCAGGCGGCTGGAGTACACGCTGCGCGGTCTGCGCGCCGCTGTCTGACCGGCCGCACCCGACCGGCCCGGGTCGCTCAGTCGAGGATCGCGTACGCCTCGACCTCGACGAGGACGTCAGGCTCGAAGAGGTGGTCGACGCCGATGGCCGACAGTGGCGGGAGCGGGTCCGGCAGGCCGAGCTCCTCGCGGACGCTCTCGATGCCGGCGAGGAAGTCGGCCATCTTCGCCGGGTCCCAGCGGGTGACGAAGAATCGCAGGCGGACGACGTCGGAGAACGTCGCCCCGGCGCCGGCGAGCCCGCGTGCTGTGTTGCGCAGGGCGACGGCCACCTGGCCCGCGAGGTCGTCGGGGGCGAGGCGGTTCGCCTGGTCGTCGCGGTTGATCTGGCCCGCGACGTGGACGTGGCGGCTGCCCGTCGCCACGGAGACGTGGTGGTAGGGGACGGGCTGGAACATGCCCTCCGGGGTGAGGAGCTGGACCGACATGGGGTTCCCTTCGTTGGCTGGTATCCCCTGTGTACCTGGTATCCGAAGGGCACTTCAACGAGACTAGGTGGCATGACGGATACCACCCCCGCGACCGCTCCGGCGGACGACCGGCTCCGCATCGCCCCGGAGCACCGCGAGCTGCTCGACCAGGTGCTCGACAAGTGGTCGCTCCACGTGCTCGACGAGCTCTGCGAGCGCCCGCTGCGCTTCAACGAGCTGCGCCGGGCCATCCCGGTGGTGACGCAGAAGTCGCTGACGACGACGCTGCGCCGCCTCGAGCGCAACGGGATGGTGGACCGCGTGGTCGTCAGCTCACGGCCGGTCGCCGTGGAGTACCGCATCTCGCGGCTCGGGCGGACCATCCAGGACCTCATCGACGCGCTCTACGTCTGGAGCGCCGACAACATGCCCCGGGTCGAGGAGGCGCGCGCCCGCTTCGACGCGGACGGGTGACCCGCCCTCAGGCCGCCGCCGCCCACGACAGCGCCCGCAGGCATCCCGAGCGGATGTCGTCGAGGTGTGCGGCCCGGTACGCCGGGGGCGCAGCGCGGTACTCGTCGCGCCGCATGACCGCGAGCCCCGGTCCGAGCCGCAGGTGCAGCCCCCAGGTGAGGTGGGCGGTCGCGAACCCGAGGGCCGCGTCGGCGCGCAGGTCGGTCCCCGCGAGATCGCTCAGCGCGCGCCCGTACGCGTCGAGCAGCGCCGGCTCGTCGAGCTCGCCCTGCCCGCCGAACGCCCGGTAGACCGAGACGAACGTCCCCAGGTCGAAGCCCACCGGGCCGACCCCCACGTGCTCCCAGTCGATGAGCGCGAGGTCGGCCGCCGGGTCGAGGCCGGTGTTGCGCGGCGTCAGGTCGCCGTGCACGAGCGTGGCGGGCAGGCCCTTCGCGCGCGCCGCGAGCGACTCGGCCGCGTCGAGGCAGGCGTGCAGGGCCCTGACCTGGTCGGGCGTGAACAGCGTGCGCAGCAGCGGGTCGCGGCCCAGGGCCTCGAGGTTCTCGTGCCCCGCGTCGGCGTGGTGGGCGTACGCCGCGTAGCCCTCGTGCTCGAGCCAGGGTGCGTCGAGCAGGTCGGGCCGGGACGCGCCGGGCACCCACAGCAGGGCGGTGCGGCGGGCGGCGGTGAGCGCACCCTGCGGCGTCCACGCCTGCTGCAGCACGGCGCCGACGTCGCGCATCACGATCCAGAGCCTGCCGTGGTGGCGCAGCACCGTGGCGTCGGGCGGCGTCGTCAGGCCGCGGGGGAGGAGCGCGGGCAGGGTGCCGGCGAAGAAGCAGGCCTCGCGCTCGGCCAGCCCGTCGTCGCGCGAGTCGAGCAGGGTCTGTGGCCCCCACCCCGGGATCTTGACGATCCACGACGTCGGACCTGCCGACGGCGTCGACAGGCTCACCCGCAGCACCGCCGCCTGCCCCAGCCCCGACGAGAGGTCGCGCACCGAGAGCACCCGTGCGTCGTCGCCCCACGGGCCGGCGCGGGAGGCGAGCGCGGCCTGGACGGTGTCGGCGTCGGGCAGGGTGCGGGCTGGACCGGTCATGCGGGGGTCTCCTCACGACGACAGCGGGGCGGGGTGGGGACACGCTAGCCCCGGTGGCGCGTCACCGCCCCCACGCGCGCGGATATGCGGCGACCTGCGACGTCGCCGGGGTGCGGCATAGCCTGGAGTCCTGCTCACGGAAGGAAGCCCCATGTCCCGCGTCCTCGTCATCGGCGGCCACGGCAAGATCGCGCTCCGCCTCGCCCCTCTCCTCGTGGCCCGCGGTGACGACGTCACCAGCGTGTTCCGCAACCCCGACCACGAGGCGGAGGTCGCCGCGACGGGCGCGACGCCGCGCGTGGCCGACGTCGAGCAGCTCGACACCGACGGGATCCGCAAGCTCGTGCGCGGGCACGACGCGGTCGTCTGGTCGGCGGGCGCGGGCGGCGGCAACCCGGCGCGCACCTACGCGGTCGACCGGGACGCGGCGACCCGTTCCATGGACGCCGCGCGCGCCGAGGGCGTCGCCCGCTACGTCATGGTGTCCTACCTGGGCGCGCGCACCGACCACGGCGTGCCGGAGGACAGCTCGTTCTTCGCGTACGCCGAGGCCAAGGCCGCGGCCGACGAGCACCTGCGCGCCTCGGGGCTCGACTGGACGATCCTCGCCCCCGGGCCGCTCACGCTCGACGAGCCGACCGGCCTCATCGAGGTCGCGGACCCCGGCGAGGGTCGTGTGACCCGTGCCGACGTCGCCGCCGTCGCGGCCGCCGTGCTCGCCGACGACGGCACGATCGGCCGGACGATCGCCTTCGGCAACGGCTCGACGCCCATCGCCGAGGCCCTCGCTCAGTCGGACTGAGCACTTGTGAGCGAACCCGGGCCGACGGCGGCGGGCCGCCCCTACCCTCGGGGCATGCCTCAGCTGATCCTCGCCGCGCTCGCCGCCGTCGTGCTCACGGCCTGTCAGACAGGCCCGTCCGGTGCGGGGGAGACCGCCGCACCGAGCCCCGCGCCCGCCAAGGCCTCCGTCGCCGACGTCGCCCTGCCGCCCACCAGCGGCGTGTTCGACTACCAGCTCGGCGCCGCCTACGACCTGCCGGGCGGGCTCGACGTCGTGGTGCGTGACGCCACGGCCGAGCCCGCCGCCGGCGCGTACAGCGTCTGCTACGTCAACGGCTTCCAGACCCAGCCCGGCGAGGCCGACCTCTGGCTCGACGGCAACGAGGACCTCCTGCTGCACGACGCCGCGGGCGACCTCGTCGTCGACCCCGACTGGCCCGACGAGTACGTGCTCGATCCGGGCACGCCCGAGCAGCGCGACCGCATCCTCGGCGTCCTCGGTCCGGTGATCACGGCCTGCGCCGCGGACGGGTTCGACGCCGTCGAGATCGACAACCTCGACACCTGGACCCGCTTCGACGACCCGCGGACGGGTCTGATCGAGGAGGAGGACGCGCTGGCGCTCGCCGCCGCGTACATCGACGTCGCCCACCGTGCGGGGATCGCCATCGGCCAGAAGAACGCGGCGGAGGCCACGACGCAGGGCCAGGGCCTCGGGTTCGACTTCGCCGTCACGGAGGAGTGCGCTGCCTACGACGAGTGCGGCGCCTACACCGGCGTGTACGGGCAGCACGTGCTGCAGATCGAGTACACGGACAACCTGCCGCAGGACTTCGGCACCGTCTGCGCCGACCCCGACCGCGCGCCCCTGACGATCCTGCGCGACCGGGACCTGGTGGGCCCCGACGACCCGGCCTACGCGTACGAGCAGTGCTGACGCGCCGCTGAGCGGGGCAGGGACGGTGGCGCCGGTGCTTATGCTCGTCGCATGACGTCCCCCCTCGCGCCGCCCGACCCCCGTGACGCGTCCGGACGCGGGGGCCTGCTCACCGAGCACATCGCGCGGCAGCTCGAGCAGCGGATCCGCGCCGGCGAGCACGCGGTCGGGAGCAAGCTGCCCTCGGAGCGCGAGCTGGCGGCGCAGTTCGGTGCCTCGCGGAACGTCATCCGCGAGGTGCTGCGGCGGCTCGAGGCCACGGGGCTCATCGAGGTGGCACCGGGCCGCGGGTCGTTCGTCGTCGACCGGTCGCGGGCCGACGCGCGGGGCTACGACGCGCTGTACCGCACCGAGCGCCCGACCGTGCGGCAGCTCATCGAGGCTCGTATCCCGCTCGAGGTGGAGATCGCGGGGCTCGCGGCCGAGCGGGCGACGGACGAGCAGATCGAGCAGATCGTGCACGCGCTCGACCGCGTGGAGTCGGCGCGCGACGTCGTCGACAAGGCGCGCGAGGACCTGCGGTTCCACGACACGGTGGCGGCGGCGTGCGGCAATCCCGTGCTGCGCACCATGCTGTCGTCGATCGGCGGCATGATGTTCGAGATGATGCTGCGCTCCAACTCCGACCCGCGGATCGGAGAGCCGGGCGTGCCGCACCACCCGGAGATCGTCGAGGCGATCCGGGCGCGTGACGTCGAGCTGGCGCGGACGCGCATGCGTGAGCACCTCGCGCTGGGCCTGCGCACCTACGGGCCGGACCTCGACGTGGGTCTCGACCTCATGGCGGCCCGGCACATCGAGGCCCTGCTCGGCCGCTGAACGGGCGTGGACCGCCCCTCCGAGGCCGTGCTACGGTCCAACTGGTCCTACCAGTTGGACCAACGATTCCCCCCCAGCGGGACGGCATACAGGGAGGTGTGCGAGACGTGGAGCTGCAGACAGGGCGGGCGCTCACGCTGAGCCGGAGATCGTTCGGCGTGCTCGCGGCGGCGTCCGTGCTCGCGGCGTGCACGCGGGCACCCAGGACGGCGAGCCCGGACGCGCCGTTGCGCGTGCTTGCGATCAATCACGTCTGGACCCAGGCGATCAGCCGGTACCTGCCGGAGATCGAGGAGCGGATCGGCCGGAGGGTCTCGGTCCGCATGCTCACGGCCGACCAGCTGACGTCGAGCTTCAACGTCAAGCTCAACGCGTCGGCCACCGACATCGACGTCATGACCGTGCGCCCGCTGCAGGACCAGATGATGTTCGCGCGCAACGGCTGGGTCACCGACCTCACGGACCGGGTCGAGGGCGACGCCGGCTACCGGTGGGACGACGTCCAGGAGGCACCGCGGGAGCGGTCGGCGGCCGGCGGCGCCACGGTCAGCGTCCCGGTGGTCACCGAGCGTCCGGCGCTGTACTACCGCAAGGACCTGCTGGAGGACGTCGGCGGAGCGCCGCGGACGCTGGACGACATGATGCACGCCGCGCTCGAGCTGGAGCGGCGTGACGAGGGGTTCTTCGGGTTCGTCGGGCGCGGCCAGCGCAACGGTGCCGTGAGCCAGTGGTCGAGCTTCCTCTACTCGTTCGGCGGCGACTTCACCGTCGACGGCCGGTCCGGCATCGGCACGCCCGAGGCGATCGCCGCCTACGAGTTCTACGGGCGCCTCCTGCGCGACGCCGGCCCGCCTGGCGCGACCAACATGAGCCTCGAGCAGGCGATGCCGATCTTCGCGCAGGGCAAGGCCGCGATGTACGTGGACGCCGACGCGATCTACAGCAACTTCCTCGACCCGACGATCTCCAGCGTGACCGACACGGTCGGTTTCGCACCCTTCCCCGCAGGTCAGGCCGGTTCCGTGCCGCACAACATCCCGTCGTGGAGCCTCGCGATCAACGAGTTCTCCCTGCTGCGGGACGACGCGTGGGAGTTCCTGCGCTGGGCGTCGGGACCGGAGATGGTCGCGCGGCTGCAGGCCGAAGGCATCCCGGGCGCCCGGCAGTCCGTCTGGGACGACCCGGCGACGCTTGCCGTGTTCCCGCCCGACCTCGCCGAGGCGATGCGCGTCAACGCCGAGAACGGCGTCGGGCACGATCGGCCCGAGGTGATGCAGGTCGGCCGCGCCCGCGACATCGTGGGCCGCCCGCTGGTCGCGGGCATCGTCGGGCAGGACGTCGCGGCCGTTGCTGCCGACGCGAGCGCCGAGCTCGACGACTTCCTCGTCCGTGACAACCGGCAGCAGGAGTTCTGATGGCGACGACGTTCGAGCAGTCCAGCCGTCGGCTGAAGTGGGCGCTGCTGGCACCGGCGCTGGCCTTCGTCGGCCTGATGATCGCGTTCCCGCTGGTCTTCACGGTGTACTTGAGTCTCACCGACGCGTTCGGCGCGGTGAACGCGGGCACGAGCCTCGTCGGCCTGCAGAACTTCGCCGACGCACTGGGGGACACCCGCAGGTTCTGGCCCGCCGTCGGGCGCACGGTGGTGTTCACGGTGGGCGCGGTGGCGCTGGAGACGGTGCTGGGCCTCGCGCTGGCGATGCTGCTGCGCAAGCCGTTCCGAGGCATGGAGGTCGTCCGGACGATCCTCATGGTGCCGCTGCTGGCGACGCCGGTCGCGATCGGCATCCTGTGGATGCTGATCCTGGACCCGACCAACGGTGTGGCCAACCACCTGCTGGGGTTCGTCGGCGTGCCGCCGCAGGAGTTCCTGGGTTCGGTGTCGCAGTCGCTGCCCACGCTCATGCTCATCGACGTGTGGCAGTGGACGCCGATGATGACGCTGCTGCTGCTCGCGGGCCTCACGACGCTCCCGGAGGAGCCGGAGGAGGCCGCGCGGGTGGACGGTGCGACTGCGTGGCAACGGTTCGTGCACGTGGTGCTGCCGATGCTTCGCACCACGGTGCTCACGGCTCTCGTGCTGCGGGGTGTGGACGCGCTGAAGACGTTCGACCTCATCTACGCGACCAAGGGCCCCGGCGGCGGCTCGGACTTCGAGGCCGAGACGCTCAACGTCTACGCGTACGGCCTCACGTTCGACTACCTCGAGTACGGTCTCGCGTCCGCCGTGCTGGTCCTGTTCACGCTGTTCATCGTCGCCGTCGTGGTCGTGCTGCGGCGCCGGACCGAGAGGAGCGCCTCGTGAGGGCCTCTACCCCCTTCCGCGTGGCGCGCGCCGCGCTGATCGTGGTCGTGTGCGCGGTGATCGCGCTGCCCGTCGTGTGGATGATCGCCGCGGCGTTCAAGACGAACGTGCAGGTCACAGATCCCTCGGTGGGTCTCGTGTTCGGCCCCACCCTGGACAACTTCCGCAACGTCCTCGCCGACGGCGCGCTCGTCGGCTCCCTGGTGAACTCGCTCGTCGTCGGCGTGGTCTCCACGGTGCTGAGCGTCGTCATCGCGGTGCCTGCCGCCTGGGCCGTCGGCCGGTTCCGGATGCGGCGCACGGGGTCGCTCGTGCTCGTCGCCCGCATCGTGCCGGCCATCTCGCTGCTGGTGCCCTGGTACTACATGTTCGCCCAGCTCGGCCTCGTCGGCAGCCACCTCGTGCTGGTGCTGAGCCACATGTTCGTCTCGGTACCGCTGATCCTGTGGATCATGATCGGCTTCTTCGAGGGGCTTCCGGTCGAGCTGGAGGACGCGGCGCGTACCGACGGACTCTCCGCCTTCGGGGCGTTCCTCCGGATCGCGCTACCGCTCGCCGCGCCGGGTACGGCGTCGGCCGCGGTGCTTGCGTTCATCTTCAGCTGGAACAACTTCATCTTCGCGCTGATCCTGGCCGACGAGCGCACCATGACCATGCCGGTGCTCCTGTTCACCTTCATGTCCTACGCCAGCACCGACTGGGGCGGGCTCATGGCGGCGGCCACCCTCATGACCGTTCCCGTGCTGCTCGCCGCCGTGCTGGGGCAGCGCTACCTGGTCGCAGGCCTCACTGCCGGCGCGACCAAGGGCTGACCCGCCCACCGACCACACCCACCCCGACAGAAGGTTCCCCGCATGAAGATCGTCGACGCGCAGGTCGTCGTCACCTCGCCCGGCCGCAACTTCGTCACGCTGAAGGTCACCACCGACGACGGCGTCACGGGCCTGGGCGACGCGACCCTCAACGGCCGTGAGCTCGCCGTGGTGTCCTATCTGCGCGACCACGTGGTGCCGCTGCTGATCGGCCGCGACCCGCACCGCATCGAGGACACCTGGCAGTACCTCTACCGGGGCGCCTACTGGCGGCGCGGTCCGGTGACCATGGCGGCGATCGCCGCCGTCGACGTCGCGCTGTGGGACATCAAGGCCAAGGTGGCCGGCCTGCCGCTGTACCAGCTCCTCGGCGGCGCCAGCAGGGACCGGGTCATGGCGTACGGCCACGCCAACGGCGCGAGCCTGCCGGAGCTGTTCGACTCGGTGCGGGCGCTGCAGGAGCGCGGTTACCGCAGCATCCGCATCCAGAGCGGGGTGCCGGGGCTGCGGGCGGTCTACGGCGTGCACGCGAGCGCGGCGCCGGACGGGTCGGCGCCCGACGTCCTCGCCCGGCCGGCCGTCGAGGACTGGGACACCGCCGCGTACCTGCGGCACGTCCCGCGCGTGTTCGAGGCGGTGCGGGCCGAGTTCGGCCCCGAGCTGCCGCTGCTGCACGACGCCCACCACCGGCTGTCCCCGGTCGAGGCCGCCCGGCTCGGCAAGGACCTGGAGCCGTACGACCTGTTCTGGCTGGAGGACTGCACCCCGGCGGAGGACCAGGCGGCGCTGCGCCTGGTGCGGCACCACACCACGACGCCGCTGGCGATCGGCGAGGTGTTCAACACGGTCTTCGACTACCAGACCCTGATCGACGAGCGCCTCATCGACTACGTGCGCTCGGCGGTGACGCACTTCGGCGGCGTCAGCCCGCTGCGGAAGCTGTTCGACTACGCGGGCCAGCGGGGCATCCGCAGCGCGATCCACGGCCCGGAGGACATCTCGCCCGTCGGCATGGCGGCGGCGATCCACCTCGACCTGGCGATCCACAACTTCGGCATCCAGGAGTACTCGGGGCACACCGCGCGCACGAACGAGGTGTTCCGCCACGCCTACACGTTCGAGGACGGCTACCTGCACCCGGGCGAGGCGCCGGGCATCGGCGTCGAACTGGACGAGGAGCTCGCGGCCGCGCACCCGTACGCGCCGGGGTACCTGCCGGTCAACCGCCTCCAGGACGGGTCGGTGCACGACTGGTAGCCGAGGTCAGAGCTCCTCGAGCAGGAGCACGTCCGGTGGCACGAGCGTGCGGGTGTGCAGCAGCTCGGTGACGAGGTTGTGGTTGAGCATGTTGCCGACCGGCTCGCCGACCTCCTCGCGCGTCAGCCCCGGCACGCCGGCCCGGGTGAGTCGCTTGCGCACACCGGAGACGAGATGCTCGACGCGCTTGGCCGTCCACGGCTCGCCGGGCTGCAGCGCCGCGAGGTCCTGGGCGACCTGCTGCCACGTGCACGGCTGCGGGTACGCCTCGTGCAGCAGGTACTTCTGCGCCAGCGAGACGAGGGCGAGCCGCTCGTCGGCCCGCAGCTTCCACGGCTTGTCGCGCAGCGTCTCGGCCTCCGGCGCAGGGCGGGGCAGGCGACCGTCGTCGTCCGCCACGTAGAGCTCGAGCAGGTGCCTGCGGCGGGCCGTCCCGTTGACGAACACGGGCGTGTAGCCGGGCTCGACGGGGTACGGGTCGTCCTCGGGGAAGAGGGTCATCGAGCGCGGGAGCTGCAGCGCGCGGTGGCCCGTGTTGGCCAGCCACCAGCGGCCGGAGCGGTACGTCACCGTTCCCTGGTTGCGGCTGATCCGCAGGTCGTCCTCACCGACGCAGACGTGCACGTCGGGGCGGTTGCGGCCGAAGACGACGGTGCGCTCCTCGCGCGCGGTGAACCGGACGCCGCCCGTCACGGACAGCGCGTAGATGGTGCCGGGGTCGGAGCTCGGCACGCCGAACGCGAGACTCGCGTGCTGCGAGGAGAGCCGTTCGGCGCCCTCCCGCAGGGGGATGTCCGTCATGTGACCTCCAGGTGCTCCAGGCAGGATCCCTCGCCGGATCGTCGCACGCGCCCCCGGGGACCCCTCCCCGGGCTCACCCCACGGCAGGCAGCGCGGCTGCCACCGGCTCCGCGACGTCGAGGGCCGTGCTGCACAGCGCGTCGACGTCGGGGTGCTCCGCGGCCTCGTCCCTGAGCTGGATGCGGACGAGCTCGGCCACGACCGCGCCGTCGCCGTCCTCGCTGACCGCGACGCGGTTGACGACGTCGACGAGGCACGAGTCGGCCGACCACCAGTCGCCGCGGACGAACGCCTCGTGCCCGTCGAACACGTAGCGGTCGCCGTCGTCCTCCGTGAGCGGGTCGTCGAACTGGAACAGGACGCGCAGGTCCTTGCCGTCGTCGACCTCCCACCGGCACTCCCAGCCGGCGAACCCGACGAGCGGGTGCGCGACGTCGACGCCGGGCAGCCGGGAGAGCGGCTCTCCCCGCAGCAGCTCGCACGCGTCGACCGTGTAGAGCGAGCCCTCGGCGAACGGCCGGGTGCGGCGCGGGATCAGGCCGTCGTTGAGCAGCGACGTGGCGTGGTTGAGGGTGGCGTCGGCGATCTCGCAGAGGTTGTCGACGTCGCCGGCGCTCTCGGAGGTCTGGTCCCAGGTCTCCTGCCACACGTCCAGGGAGATGTTGTAGTCCCCGCCGGGCAGGAACAGCTCGCGGCTGCACTCCTCGGGCATCTCGTACTCGTCGTCGACCACCACGACGCGGCCGAAGCGCCGGTTCGGCTCGCCCGGCTTCTCGTTGTTGTGCCACATCGTCGCGCCGACGGCGACGATGGCGCCGTCGTCCCGCGTGATGACGACCTCGCACGTGTTGAGCTCTCCGTTGTCCGTGCGCGTCCGGGTGAGCCCGAACTCGCCCATCGCGTCGAGGTCGATGAGCGAGCACGGGTCGGCCGTGACCGGGTCGCCGACGATGGCGGCGCTCGCTCGCGGTGCGGCGAGGCCCGCCGCGTCCGGCGTCCCGGACGCCCCGTCCTGGGCCAGGACCCGGTCACGGGCGAACCAGGCACCGGCCGCGAGCACGAGCGCACCGGCGACCACCCCGGCGACGAGGCCGCGGCGCAGGTGCCACCTGCGCCGCTGCGGCGTCGGCCCGACCCCGGCGGCCGGCTCGCCGGCCAGCGTGGCCAGCTCCTGCCGCGCCCGCTCGAGCCGCGGGCGGTCGCCGGCTCTGCGCGCGAGCAGCCGCAGCAGCACCGGCTCGAGCTCGCCGGCCCGCTCGGGTGGCCGCACGTCCTGCGTGACGGTCTTCCACAGCAGGGCGTGGGCGTTGTCGTCCCCGAAGGGCGTCGTGCCCTCGACCGCGCGGTACAGCGTCGCGCCCAGCGACCAGACGTCGGCAGCCTCGGTGAACCGGCCGCCCTTGGCCACCTCCGGCGCGAGGTAGCCCGGCGTGCCGGTGAGGGCTCCGGTCGCCGTGACCGTCTCCTCGTCGTGCAGCGGGCGGGAGCTGCCGAAGTCCGCGAGCTTGGCGAACCCGTCGTCGGTGACCAGCACGTTGGCGGGCTTCACGTCCCGGTGCAGGATGCCGTGGGCGTGCGCGGCGGCCAGCCCGCCGGCGAGCTGCGCGCCGTAGCGGGCGGCCGCGGCGGGAGACAGGGGGCCGGTCTCCGCGAGCGTCCGCCCGGCGACGTGCTCCATGACGACCCAGACCTCGTCGGCGTCGTCGACCACGTCGTGCACCGCGACGACGTGCGGGTGGCTGATGCGGGACAGGCTGCGGGCCTCCCGGCGCACCCGCTCGGCGCCGCCCTCGTCGCCGTCGTGGCGGGTGCGCTTGAGCGCGACGGGCCGCTCGTGGAGGCGGAGGTCGGCGGCGCGCCACACCTCGCCGTGACCGCCCGCGCCCAGCCGTTCCTCGAGCCGGTAGCGCTCGCCGATGATCTGCCCCGCGCGCACCTGTCGCCTCCCCCTCGGATGACACGCCGCCCCGCGCCTGCGTGGGCGGCGTTGTGCGGGAACGACGGTAGTGCACGTCGGGGCGCCGGAACAGGGTCTTTCGGGACCCCTCCCTGCCCGGCCGTGCCGCGGGCGGAGCCTGCCGCCGGGCGTGGCGGGCGTCAGGCCCGGGCGGGCGTGCCGCGGCTCTCGACCACGGCGGAGATGGCCAGGTCGAGGGAGTCGGCGACCTGCGACGGGTCGCCCAGGTAGCCCGCGAGCATCGCGCCGTCGCGCAGCATCATGAGCTCCTCGGCCGCCCGCTCCGCCTCGGGCACACCCAGCTCGGTGAGCATCTCGGCGAAGGTGCGGCGGTACCAGGCACGGTGCTCCGCGACCACGACGCGCACGGGGCTGGCCGGCTCGGCGTACTCGGCCGCCGCGTTGATGAACGAGCAGCCACGGAAGCCGGGCTTGCACGCCTCGGCGCCGATCACGTGCGCGAACGTGTGGAACGCCTGCGCCGGCCCGTCCGCGCCGGCGCGCAGCTCGTCGAGCGCGGCGCGCTCCCTGGCCGCCTGCCGCTCGAGGTAGGCGACGACGAGCGCGTCCTTGGTACGGAAGTGGCGGTAGAAGGTGACCTTCGTGATGCCTGCACGCTCGATGATCTTGTCGGCGCTCACGGCGCGGATGCCGTGCGCGTAGAAGAGGTCGGTGGCCGCGTCGAGGATGCGGTCGCGGGTCGAGGGAGGGCTGGTGCTCATCCCGGGCTCCTGGGTGGGTGGGGTGCGACTGGTGGACCCCTCAGTATACCGGTCGGTGGAGTTACTTGTTCGTCTACTGCGTCACCACCGGGGGCGGGGTTCACACCCGTGCGTCCGGTGGGGGACAATGGAGCCCGTGGTCATCCGGAACGCCCGATTCGTCCCACGCCACCGCTCGGCCTCGGCTGCGACCCTCCTCGTGACCCTCCCGGTGGCATCCGCCCTCGTCCTCGCGGGCTGCACCGTGCCGACGGCCGAGGGCACCGACGGCAGCACAGGAGAGAACTTCCAGGTCAAGGAGCCGTCGGGCTCCGCACTCGTGCTCGACTCGACCGACCCGGCCGAGCTCGCGCTCACCGCGAGCCAGGCGTTCTTCCACGCCTCGCCCGTCGCGGTGCTGGCCCCGGCCGACGACGCCGACGACCGCGCCACCGCAGCGGCGACCGGGGCCGCCGTGGCCGCCCCCGTGCTGCTCACCGACGGCGGCGTGTCCGACGCGAACATCGTCGCGGAGCTCGAGCGGCTCGGTGTCGAGACCGTCGTCGCCGTCGGGGACGAGGAGGTCGCCGCGGAGGTCGGCCCGGCCGCGGGGCAGAGCGAGGTCGTGCGGTTCGACCCCGACGCGCTGAGCGCCGCCGCCGAGGCGGCCGCCGGCGGGCGGGGCGACGGGAAGGACGGCGACAGGAAGGACGGCGACGGGAAGCGCGAGGACGACACGATCCCCCTGCCCACCGCCGACCGCCTCGACGAGGTCGACGTCGACAAGCTGCGCGCCCGGCTCCCCGAGCCGCAGGACCCGGAGCTGCTCCAGGAGGTCCTCGTGGCGGTCGACCCGCGGCCCGGCCATGAGGCCGCGATCGGCACGGCGCTCGCCGCGGGGGCCGTGCCGGTGGAGGTGCCCGGCGGCGAGCTCGCCACCAGCCCGGAGACCGTCGAGACCCTGCGCACGCTCAAGCCGCTCGGCGTGGTGGGCATCGGCAGCGGGTTCGGGACGGCGGACGACCTGGGCTGGCAGGTCGAGGTCGCGATGTCCGGCCGGACGCTGCCCGGCGGTGTGCTGCGGCTGTTCCCCGGCCGGTACGTGTCCACCACCTACGTGACCCCGGCGTCGTCCTGGGACCGGGCGGCGCACGCCGCCGGTGCCGTGGACGAGGCCGCCGCGGCGGCCGCCGCCTTCGACGCGACGCCGGTCGTCACGGTCGTGGCGAGCGTGCGGTCGGGCTCGGCGGGCGAGGACGGCGACTTCGTCACGGAGCAGCCGCTCGAGAACGTCACGGCGGCCGTCGACGCGATCCGGGAGGCGGGGCAGCTCGCGCTGCTCGACGTCGCGCCGGGCAACCAGCCGCTCGCCGCGCAGCTCGACGACCTCGAGCCGCTGCTGACGCGGCCCGGCGTCGGGCTGTCGGTGCACCCGGAGTTCCGCCTGGCGGGTGCGGGGGCCGAGGCCGGCTCGGTGCCCGTGGCCGAGCTGCAGGAGGTGGTCGACCGGCTCGCGCGCCTCGCCACCGAGCACGGCCTGCCCCAGATCATGCTCGAGGTGCACCAGTCGACGGCGGCGTCCGTGGTGGACCGCGCGCGGCTCGACGTGCCGCCGCAGGTGGCGGTCGTCTTCACCGCGGCGGGACCGGGCGAGGGCCAGGCGACGGCGGGCGGCGTCTGGGCGGACGTCGCGGGCGACCTGCCCGCGCACACCTACCCGGGCTGGTCGGCGCCGTCCCACCTGCCGGCCGACGCGACGGCCCTGCTCCCGGCGGATCCGCCCGTCGGCCTGGTCTCCGCAGGCTGAACCTGCGAAACTGCGGGCACCACCGGAGCGAAGGGGCCCTAACAATCGTGACTACCGTGAGCAGCGGTGCGGCCGTGGCCGCCGACGCCGTCATCCCCGCACCTGTTGACCTGGAGCCGGGCGAGGGGGTGCTCGGTCTCGCCGCCGTCACCGTGCACGCCCCGGACCCGTCCACCGCGCGGCTCGCAGGCGAGCTGCTCGCCGCCGCGGGCGCCGTGGTGGCCGGCCCGGGTACCGGCTCGGCGACGGACGTCACCCTCGTGGCCGATCCCGCCGCGGGCCCCGCCGGGTCGGACAACCCCGAGCGCTACACGCTCACCGTGACGACGGACGGTGTGACGGTCGAGGCGCCGGGGCGGGCCGGGCTGCTGCACGGTGTGCGCACCCTGCGCCAGCTCGTCAACGCGCGCCGCGGCCGACCGGGCGGCGCGGTGGAGGCGGGCGCCGTCGTCGTGCGGGACGAGCCGCGCTACCCGTGGCGCGGCCTGTCGCTCGACGTGGTGCGGCACTGGTTCGGGCCCGACGACCTGCGTGCGGTGGTCGACCTCGTGGGGTCGTACAAGATGAACCGCCTGCACCTGCACCTCACCGACGACCAGGGCTGGCGGCTCGAGATCCCCTCGCGGCCCGAGCTGACCGAGAAGTCCTCGCAGGGCGCCGTCGCGGGCGCGGCCGGCGGGTACCTCACGGTGGACGAGTTCCGTGCGCTGCAGGAGTACGCGGCCGAGCGGGAGATCGTCGTCGTGCCGGAGATCGACGTGCCGGGGCACGTCAACGCGGCGACGCACGCGTACGGCGAGCTCACGCCGTCCGGCGAGCCGACGGACGTGTACGACGGGATCGAGGTCGGCTTCTCGCGGCTGCACCTCGACCTGCCGGCGACCGAGCCGTTCCTGCGTGACGTGCTCACCGACGTGGCCCGGATGACGCTCGGGCCGTGGGTGCACTTCGGCGGTGACGAGGTGCTCGTCATGGGCGCGGCCGAGTACGGCGGGTTCGTGCGCCTGTGCCAGGACGTCCTCCGCGGTGCGGGCAAGACGCCCGTCGCGTGGCAGGAGGCGGCGGGCTCGGCCCACGGGGACCAGGACGCCGTCGCGGCGCTGGGCGGCGACGCGGCGCCGGAGGCCGCGGACGACGAGCCCCTCGTCCAGCCGGGCACGGTGCTGCAGTACTGGGACACGCGGCCGGACCCCGCGCCGTTCGTGCGCGCCGCGCACGCGGGCGCCCGGTTCGTCATGTCCCCGGCGGACCGCGCCTACCTCGACATGAAGTACACGCCCGGGCACCCTCTCGGCCTCGAGTGGGCGGCGTTCGTCGAGCTGCGCGACTCCTACGACTGGGACCCGGCGCGCCTCGTCGCGGGCCTGCCGGAGTCCGCGGTCGAGGGCGTGTCGGCGGCCGTCTGGACGGAGACCCTGACCAACCGGGCCGACCTGTTCTCGATGCTGCTGCCCCGGCTCGCCGCGGTCGCCGAGACGGCGTGGTCGCGGCCGGACGCCAAGGACTGGGAGTCGTTCCGTGGCCGCGTCGCGGTCGAGGCGGCGGCGTGGCGTCGTGACGGCGCGGTCTACCACCCGACGCCGCAGGTCGACTGGTGACGCACGCGGTGCGCGGGACCGGTCAGCCCGCCCCGCGCGCCGCCAGCGCCGCCGCGTAGAGCTCGCGCTTGGCGACCCCTGTCGCCTCGGCGACCTCGGCGACGGCGGTCTTGAGCCGTTCGCCCGCCGCCACGCGCTCGAGCACCTCGCCGACGACGTCGTCCACGCTCGCCTCCACGGCGGGCGCCCCGCCCACGACGACGCAGATCTCGCCGCGGAGCTGCTCGTCCGCCGCGCGCCGGGCCAGCTCGGCGAGCGGGCCGCGCAGCACCTCCTCGTAGGTCTTGGTGAGCTCGCGCGCGACGGCGGCCGGGCGGTCGGCGCCCAACGCGTCCGCCATCGCCTCGAGCGTGGCCGCGATGCGGTGCGGGGCCTCGAAGAACACCATGGTGCGCGGCTCGGCGGCCACGGCGGCCAGCGTCCGTGCGCGGTCGCCGGGCTTGCGGGGCAGGAAGCCCTCGAAAGTGAACCGGTCGGTCGGCAGGCCGGAGAGGGCGAGCGCCGTGAGGACGGCACTGGGCCCCGGCGCGGCGGTGACCCGCAGCCCGCGCTCGATCGCACGCTCGACGACGCGGTAGCCGGGGTCGGAGACCGACGGCATGCCCGCGTCCGTGACGACCACCACCGTGCCGCCGCCCGCCACGACGTCGAGCAGCTCGTCGGCACGGGCCGTCTCGTTGTGCTCGTGGTAGCTCGTGACGCTGCCGCGCACCTGGACGCCGAGCCGGGCGGCGAGCGCGTGCAGGCGCCGGGTGTCCTCCGCCGCGACGACGTCGGCACCGGCCAGCAGGCGGACCAGGCGGGGCGAGGCGTCCTCGGCGTTGCCGATCGGGGTGGCGGCCAGGACGAGGGATCCGGCT
>Ga0079224_100002321_pt1 | contig 23013 bp, 27 predicted proteins | sample Stecom2015_FD_80414 | JGI IMG/M metagenome (GOLD analysis project Ga0079224, IMG submission 80414) | Agricultural soil microbial communities from Utah to study Nitrogen management - Steer compost 2015 | ecosystem: Environmental > Terrestrial > Soil > Agricultural land | place: USA: Utah... | reverse complement strand
TGCCGGAGGAACTGCCCACCGGTACCGCCGAACTGAGCGAACTCCGCGCGGAGGCGCAGCGAGCGTTCACTGAGCTGCGTGGTCTGGTCGACGCGGGCGAGTCGCTGTCCGACGACCAGCTGGAGTACCTGCGCACCATCGTCAGCGCGCTGTCGACTCTGGACGAGGCGCTGTCCGCCGCCGATGAGGCCGAAACCGCTCGCGCGGCCGAAATCGCGGAGCTGTTGTCGGCCGGTGAGGGACCGGAGGACGACGAGCCCGAGGATGACCCGGAGGTCCCCGAAGACGACGTCGAAGACGTCGTCGCGGAGGCCGAACAGATCACCGCCGAGGCAGGCAGCGAGGTGGTCGTCGCATCGACCCGCGCACCGGCCCGCCAGCGGACGTCCTTCGCGGGCGTCGGCGGCACCAAGAAGCCCGTCATTCCGCGCGGTACCGGAGACACCTCCAAGGTGGGCTTCCGCATGTACGAGTCGATGATCAACCCGAAGAAGGGTCTCGTCGGGTATCGCGATATCGCCGAGTCGATCGACGCGGTGAAGAAGGGCCACCGCCCGCGCGGCAATGTCCAGAACGCGGGCGCTTACAACCAGATGCCGCTCTTCGCGCTGGAGCGCGACGACATGCCGCTGGTGGAGGATTCGCACCAGCTGGTCGCCGCGATCGAGCGGGCCACCGACATCTCGCAGCTTCGCGCGCCGTCGTTCGACAAGAACACGGGCGCGCTGACGGCGGCGGGCGGCTGGTGCGCGCCGTCGGAGACGCTGTACGACTTCTGCGAGGTCCCGCTCGCGACGGACCTCATCGCCCTGCCGGAAATCACCATCCGGCGCGGCGGCGTGCGGTGGCCCGTGGAGCCGGACCTGTCCAGCATCTTCGAGTCGTTCGAGTTCTTCTTCACCGAACCGGAGCTGGAGGCGACCCCGCCGCCGCTCAAGGAGTGCGTGGAGATTCCGTGCCCGGAGGATTTCGAGGAAATCCGGCTGTCGGTCGTCGGTTACTGCGTCGAAGCGGGCATCCTCCAGACCCAGGGCTGGCCGGAGCTGATCGAGTGGTTCATGCGCTCGATCACCCAGGAGCACTTCCGCGCGCTGTCGCGGAGGACCATCCTCGACATGGTCAACGGCTCGACCCCCGTGGTCATCCCGGCCGCCAGCCAGCTCGCCGCCGGTAGCTCCGTGCTCAACAGCATCGAGCTGATGGCGATCAACCTGCGGCTGAACAAGGGCTACGCGCGCAACCACCCGATCGAGGGCGTGGCCCCGAACTGGCTGCACGCGGTCATCCGCGCGGACCTCGCCAACCAGCAGGGCGTCGAGACCAAGGCCGTCACCGACGCGCAGATCAACAGCTGGTTCGCGGCGCGGAACATCTCGTTCCAGTTCGTCGCCGACTGGCAGACTCGCGGTGTCGGACAGCCCGGTCACCTCGGCACCCTGGAGTGGCCCGGCAGCGTCCGCGTGATGCTGTACCCGGCGGGCACCTGGTTCCGCGCGCTGACCAACGTCATCGAGTTCGGCATCCAGTACCCGCGCGAGCTGCTCCAGCTCAACCGGTACACCCGGTTCTTCACCGAGGATGCCTACCGGGTGGCGAAGCGCTGCGACGAATCGCTGGTGGTGACCATCCCCATCTGCCCGAGCGGCGCTTACGGACAGCAGTCGGCGATCACCTGCAATTCGCCCGCCAACGCGGTGCAGACGCTGACGATCACCGGTACTCCGACCGACGGCACGTTCAAGTTGGCATTCCAGGGCCAGACCACCGCCGCGATCGCGTACAACGCGAGCGCTGCCGACGTCCAGTCGGCCCTTCTCGCCCTGTCCAACCTGGACAGCGGCGACGTGACCGCGACCGGCGGCGCGCTGCCGGGCACCCCCGTCGTGCTGACGTTCGGCGGTCGCTACGCGGGCGCGGACGTCTCGCAGATCATGGCGGTGGACGTCGCCCTGACCGGCGGTACGGACCCGACGGCTTCGGTCGCGAAGACCACCACGGGTGGCTCGTAAGGGCTGGTAGTCCTGTAGGGCGCGGTCAGCGGTTCTGGGCCGCTGACCGCGCCCTTCGACTATCCGGCTCCGAGAGGGAGAGACATGACGAACCCGATTCCGCCCGTGGACTTCGAGGCACCGCGCGTACCGGCATCCGGATACGGGCTGCTGGCGGCGGCGACCGTCTTCGACACGGGCAACGTGACCCGCGAACTGGGCGGCGTCCGCATCTGGCCGACCAACTGTGACACCGGGGTCGGTACGTACTCGGCGGCGATGTGCGACCCGGACCCGGCCGTCAAGACGCCCGGCGAGCGCGCGGAGCCGGTGGTCTTCGACCCGATGGTGGTGTACGCCGCGACCGAGTGCGCACCGGACCAGACCGAAGAGGAACAGCTCACCCGCGCACAGCACCTCCGCGCGCTCCACGAGCCGCTTTTGGTCGAGTCCCACTTCGCGGCCCAGCTGCTCGCCGAAGCGCCGTCGCCGACGTACGTGCCGGACCTCGCGACCGCGATCGGCGTGCTCGAGGAGTTCCTGGGCGAGCAGGGCTATCAGGGATACATTCACGCCGCCCGGCGGCACGCCGCGCCGCTGTCGCAGTACCGCTGGACCAACGAGACCGGCGCAGTCCTCCGGAGTCCGCTCGGACACGGCTACGTGTTCGGCGGCGGTTACGGGTCCGTGCTCGGCAACACCCTGATCGCGACCGGCCCGCTGTACCTGTGGCGCTCGGCTCCGTTCGACCACGTCGAGACGACAGGCCGACACGCGCAGGCGGAGTTGGGCAATACGGTGTACGCACTTTCCGAGCGCGTCGTCACCGTGGGCTACGAATGCGCGATCATGGCGGTGACGATCGGCGAACCGACCCTGCCCGGCGACGAACTGTTCCCCGGCGAGAACACCTTCCCTGGAGGCAACTGACATGGCATACACCCCGAAGACCTGGGCGGATGGGCCGACCGGCAACACACCCATCACCGCCGACGAACTGAACCGGATCGAGACCGGCGTGGACGAAGCGCACACCGGTCTCGAAAGCGCGGTCCCGACGTCGCGCACCGTCAACGGCAAGGCGCTGTCGTCCAACGTGACGCTCGGCGGCGCGGACCTCGCGCTCACCGGATACACCGCCGGGACCGCCGGAGACCTCGCGGCCTCCGACACCATCAACGCCGCCTTCGCCAAGCTGGAGGCGCGCATCGCAGAGCTGGAAGGCGGCGCATGAGCATGAGCACCGACGGTATCCAGATCGAAGTCGCCGACGGCTTCGCTCGAATCGAGTTCCTGGACAAGTCCAAGCGCGGCGAGACCCTGGCGAAGCTGCTCGACGTCGGCGGGCCGGGCCTGATCGACATCGACACGGGCGGCGCGCGCAAGACGTACATCGTGCCGGAATCGGTCGCTCAGGACGCGGGCCTGATCGACGCGCCCAAGAAGACGAGCACCGCGAAGAAGAAGAAGTAGCAGGCCAACCCGAGTAGGCAGGAGGACAGCGGCATGGTGGCGGAGTTCGCGCCGTACGTCTCGCTGACGCCCGCCGGTCTACTCGGATTGTGCGTGCTCCTGATCCTTTTCGGGTACCTGGTGCCTGTGAAAATCGTCCGCGATCGAATGGCCGACAAGGATGCGCTCATCCGCCAGCAGGCTGACGCGATCCGAGACCTGCGCGCGAACAACCTCCAGTTGCTCAAGGCGAATGGAATCACGGTCCAGGTCCTCGAATCGACAGCGGATGCGGTGGGTGGCGAGTCCAATGCCGAAGTGGTCTGACATGCTCGCCCGGCTGATCCGGCATCGCGGAGAGGACACCTCTGCCCTTCGCGCCGAGGCCGTCGAAGTGACGGCGGAGCAGCGAGCGCTCGCGCCGCTCATCGACGCCCAGACCGACTACCTCGTTAAGAAGGCGGAAATCAACGGCTTCACGCGCCAGCTACGTGCGGGCTTCGCGCGCCGCTCTGCGGAAGAATGAGCCGTATGCTCCGCAAACTGTTCGGTACCCCGCGCGGGACGGTCACCCTCAACGTCGCTGTCGCCGCTGTCGGCGTACTTCTGGCAATCCTGATCGACTCGCCCCGAGTCGGGACCATCGTGTTCCTCGCGGTGACGGCGGTAGAGTCGGGTGTCTTCTCGCTGATCTACGGATTCCGGTCGTCGTGGCGCGAGGTCCCGGCCGCGCGGGCGGTGTTCTGGGTCGTCCTCGCGTATTTCGGTGTCGCCGCGCACCTGTTGACGCTGTATCTGTGGGAGACCCGCTGGTGGTGGTCCGATGACCTCCGCGAGGCGCTGTATCTCGGTCTCGCGGTCGCCGGGCTCAACATGGTGCTCACGCTGAACCGCGAAGTCGGCCCGCCCTGGCTGCGCGCGCCACGTGACGATTGACGCCGCCGAGTCTGCACACCCGCTCGCTACTGTGCGAGCTGTGACGAGTCCTGCCTGGCTGTGGGCCGGGGGCCGTCGTGCCGCTTACCTACGAACAAAGGAAGGGTGAGACCAGCATGGCTGTCTTCCCGGTAGTCAAGGGCACGAAGCTCCGTGCCACGAAGATTAACAACTGTGGTCTGCCGCAGTCGGGTCCGGCCAACTACGTCGTGACCGACGGCTGGGTCAGTGCGACCATCTCGCCCGTCTTCCAGGAGGCGGAAGAGCTGGAGCAGCGGAACGCGGAGGGCCGTGTTTGTGTCCAGGACCGCACTCCGCCCGAGCGCAAGTACTACAACCTGACTTTCGTCCTCTGCCAGGTGAATACCTGCCTGATCACGCTGTTCTCGTCCTGGGCGCAGGAGCTGGACTGGGACGGTAACGCGGTCGGTTTCCGCGACCAGCGCCGGGTCGAATCCGACTACGGCGTGGCGCTGGAGCTGTGGACCGGCGGACGCTCGGCGAACGACTGCCCCGCCCCGGCGACCGACGACATCTTCGCGCAGACCGGCAGCGGCCGGGACTACGGCTACCTGCTGACGTTCGGCACCGAGTTCGTCCTGGGCGACGTCGAAATCGGCGCGCAGGTCTCGACCCTGACCCTGACCGGCATCTCGTTCGCCGCGCCGCAGTGGGGCCGTGGCCCCTGGAACGTCGTCCCCATCGACGGCTCCAACACCGCCGGTCGCCTGATCACCCCGATCGGTGAGGACGAACAGCTGGTCGTCCTCCGTACTCCGATCCCCCCGCCGGAGACCACGCCGGGCGGCGAGTGCTGCCCGCTCGACATTCCCGGCACCTTCACCGACCCGGACTTCTACTTCGGTGGTCCGCTCGGTGAGCCCGCCGCCGACGTCGCTCCGGCACAGGCGGCGTGCGGCGCGGAGACCCAGCGCATCACGATCGCCGGCACTCCGACCGGCGGCACCTTCACCCTGACCTTCAACGGCCAGACCACCGCCGCCATCGCTTACAACGCGGCGGCTGCTGCGGTGCAGTCGGCGCTGGAGGCGCTGTCGAACGTCGACCCGGGCGACGTCCTCGCGACCGGCGGCGCGCTGCCCGGAACGCCGGTCGACGTCACCTTCACCGGCCAGTACGCGGGCCAGAACGTGCCGCAGATGACGGCGGACGATTCGGGCCTGATCGGCGGTACGGACCCGACCGTCACGGTCACCACGGTGACGGAGGGTGGCCTGTAGTACCCTCGACCTCGCGAGGTTCTTTTGGTCGGGCCTTCGCATGGGGTGCCTGTCGCCGCCGGGGTTTCGGCCCCGGCGGCGACGCTCGGAGTAGGAGAACCAGATGGTCGCAACGCTTTCGGCGGCGCTCGCTGCCGCCCCGTGGGAACTCATCGGCAAGATCGCCTTGGCGATTCTCGACGTCGTCGTGGGCTGATCCGCGCTGACGACGAAGCCCCCGGCTCACGGAGCCGGGGGCTTCGTCGTTCTCCGATACCCTGAGCCCATGACCTGCTCGTGGCCCGTAGACCGGACGTGCCTACCCGTGCCCGATGAGGACGCGGAAGACTACGACGTACGAATGGCGCAGCTGGAGGCGGCGGAGGACATGGCGGTCTATGTCCTGTGGGCGCTGTCCGGTAGGCAGTTCGGAGTGTGCCCCACGATCGAACGTCCGTGCCCCTATCTTCCGGGGCGAGGGACGGACCCCTGGGGCTGGGACCCGACCGGCTGGACGGCGGTCTGGGACGGCTCCAACTGGCGCAACGTCGCGTGCGGCTGCGGCTCGCGCTGCTCGTGGCAGTCGCCCTCCGTCGTCCATCTCTCCGCGCAGACCGGCGCGCGCATCGACTCGGTGACCGAAGTCGTCATCGCCGGGACCGTCCTCGACCCGAGCGAGTACCGGCTGGAGGGCTCGCTGCTGTACCGAGTCGGCGGCGACTGGCCTAGCCAAGACCTCTCCAAGCCCCTGGACGAGCCGGGTACGTGGTCGGTGACCTACCTGCGCGGAACGCCGCCGCCCGCCGGGACCGCCAACTTGGTCGGCCTGCTGGCGAAGGAGTTCCTGGCGGCGTGCAACGGCGGCAAGTGCCGCCTGCCCCGCCGAGTCCGCTCGGTCACCCGGCAGGGCGTCACCTACGACATGGTGGACCCGACCGACATCTACGACACCGGGAAGACCGGAATCCCAGAGATCGACCTCTGGCTATCGGCGGTCAATCCCGCCAAGTTACAGATGGCCCCGGTGGTCCGATGATGACCGACGGCGCAGAGTGCGTCCTCAACAACGTCATCACCGCCCTCAAGCAGGTGTTTGCCCCTGACTCGTCGCATCCGCCGCTCGGAGGCGGCACCGAGAAAGTCCGGGTCTTCGCGGGCGAGGCAGCGCCGCTGTCGGCGGTCGACCTGCACCTGGCCGACGAAGACTGCGCCTGCGGGCAACAGCCGTTCCTCTGGGTTCGTCTGGTACGCCGGTACCGGTCTCGCGCCTTCCCGCAGCCGTACGTCGGCGATGACCCCTGCGGCAGCCCGGTTGTCGTCGCGGTCGAAATCGGCGTCGCCCGGTGCGCTGTGATGTTCTCCGACTCGTGCGAGTGGGAGGACTACGCGAACGAGGCAGAGGTGAGCCTGGACGATTCGTGGCGCATCGAACTTGCCCTGTGCCGGGCGGCGACGCTGATGAAGAGGGCGAACTGCTCGGATGTCGTCGCCTTCGACAGCATCATCCCGTACGGTCCCGAAGGCGGCGTCATCGCCTGGTACGGCACCCTGTATGCCCGACTCGACACCTAGGAGATACACATGGCCCGCGTGACCCTCGAAGGCAGCATCACCCCCTCGACGTTCCTCCGTCGCGGGCGGCGGATCACCGTCGAGCGCACCCCGTACATCGAGAAGCTGATTCGGGGCGGATACGTCGTTGTGGTCCCGGACTCGCCCGCTGCCGAAGAGGTCGAAGACATCGTCGCCGAACAGCGCGAGCGCGCCGACGACGAGCAGCGCATCCAGGGCACCCCCGCGCGGAATGCGTCGCGCGCCGAGTGGGCGGCGTTCCTGGAGGCCAACGAAATCCCGTACGCGGAGGACGACAGCCGCGCCGACTTGATCGCACGCTGGGACGACGCGGAGGCGAACGCTGATGGCGTCGCTGTCGATTGACGAACAGGCGCTCAACGCGCAGGTGATGGCGCGGCTCGACGTCTTCGCGCGCGGGTTCGTGAGCACCGTCGCGACGGAGGCGCGCCGACTCGCGCCGCGCCGGACGGGCGAGCTGGAGCGCGGCATCCAGCCGGACCCCCGTCCGGCGGACGGGGCCGTGGGTGCTGGAGACCGGCGTCAGTGGACTCGCCCGGCACTCCGCGCCCGTCCACGAAGGCGCTCGGCCGCACGTCATCCGCGCGAAGAACGCGGCGGCGCTGTCGTTCTACTGGCCGAAGGTGGGGCGGCGAGTCTTCTTCGCGCGCGTCAACCACCCCGGCAACAAGCCGAACCCGTTCCTCCGTAACGCGGCGCATCGGGTCGCGAGCGCCGACCCCCGAATCACCATCGGCACTAGTTAGACTGGTTCCGTGCAAACACCCCAAGGAGATGGCATCGTGACGTCGATCAAGCCCGTCGAGGAAATGACCCTCGAGGAAATTCAGGCCGAGCGTGCCCGGCTCGCCGCCGAGCGTGAGGCGGCGCTGACCGAGTCGGAGAAGCCCGCCGAGTCGGAGAAGCCCCTGCCGTGGCCCCACCAGACCATGACCTACGAAGGCGCGGAGCTGGAGGTGCGCGTCCCGTCGGAGACGGCGCTGCTTGCGGTCTCGATGGCGGGCATGGGCGGTCTCGACGCCCAGACGCAGCTCGCGGTCTTCACCAAGTTCTTGTCCCATCACATGAGCCCGGCGTCGTTCGCGCACATCGTCGGCGAGATGACCGACCCGGATTCGCCGGTCGACCTCCAGCCGCTCATCACCGCGCTCGCAGGGCTGCGCAAGGCCGAGTAACGCTGCGGGGCGCGCCGATACCCTGACGGCGTGACCTCATCTGTCGGACAGATCAACTTCGGCGTCAAGATCGACGCCAGCGGTATCTCGGCAGAACTCAATGCTGCCCTGGCCCCGGCGCTCGCCACGGTGCAGCAGAAGCTCAATCGCAACCCGCTGCACGTCTCCATCGAAGTCGACACCGCCGCCGCCCTGCGCACCGCGCAGGCGGCGTTGCGGGCAGCGAACCTCAGCGTCAAGGCGAAGATCGACCTGGACCAGTTCGACTTCCAGGCGGAGTTGCGGGAGATCCGTCGGCGCGGCGGATTCAACATCAAGGTCGGCGTAGAGCTGGACCAGTGGGCTTTCCAGGCGGAGCTTCGCGAACTCCGCCGGAACACCCGAGTCGACATCAAGGCCACGCTCGACTCGAACATCACCGACGCGCAGATCAAGCAGGTCCGCGACGCCGCGAGCGCGATTCGCCGACTCGAATCCAAGTCGATCAGCATCGACTTCACCAGCTCCATAACGGACGCGCAGGTCAAGAACTTGCGCGACGCGGCGAGCGCGATTCGCCGACTCGAATCCAAGTCGATCCAGGTCGACTTCCTGACCAACTTGACCGACGACCAGGTCAATGCGCTTCGTGGCGCGGCGAGCGCGATTCGCCGACTCGAATCCAAGTCGATCGTCATCCGAGTCGACATCCAGGCGGACGAAGCCCGGCTCCGGGCGCTCGCGGAGTTGCTTCGCAACTTGCGAGATAGGAATCTCCGAGTCGGCGTGGACGCCGACAGCGGGCCGGTCGCACGTCTGTCCCGCCAGCTGGGCAATCTGTCCAAGTACGCCGCAGGCATCGCCGCCGTCACAGCTGCCATCGCCGCGATCGGCGGCGCGGCGGGCGCGGCGGCGGGTCTGGTCGGCGGTCTCGCGGTCGGCATCGCCGCGCTCGGTCCGGCCGTCGCGGGAATCGCCGGGGCGGCGGTCGTCGGATTCCAGGGCATCGGCGATGCGTTCTCGGCGCTGTCCGACATGACGGAGAACGCGGCCGAGGACGCCCGCACGCAGGCCGACGCCATCCAGTCGGCGTCGGACGCGCTGGTCTCCGCACAGGACTCGGCGGCGGACGCCAGCCGGACGCTCGCCAGCGCGCAGGAGGCGTCGGCCGACGCGGCAGCGGACGTCGCCGACGCCTACAAGACTGCGCAGGAACGACTCGACGGGTACACCGCGAGCCTGCGTGAGGCGACGCTCGATGAGCGTGAGGCCGAACTCAATCTCGCGGAGGCGCATCGCGCGCTCGGCAAGGCCATGCAGTCCTCCGACCCGCTCGACCGCGAGCGTGCGATTCTGCGCGTCGAGCGCGCAGAACTGGCGCTCGGCGCCGCGCAGAAGAAGAACCGGGCGCTCCAGGAGGAAGCGAACGACGCGCTCGCGAAGGGCGTCGAGAACGCCGACGAAGTCGTGGAGGCGCGGAAGCGGCAGGCCGACGCCGACGAAGCGGTCGTCGTCGCGCAGCGGAATCTGGAGCGGGCGAACACCGCTGTCGCCCGCGCGGCGGAGAAGCTGGCGGAGGCGCAGTCGGGCGCGGGTACGTCGAGCGAGAAGTTCGCCGACGCGCTCGCGCGCCTGAGCCCGAACGCGCAGCAGTTCATGCTCGCGCTCAAGGACCTTGCGCCCGAGATGGAGACATTCCGCAAGGGCATCCAGGACGACTTGTTCGCCAATCTCGGCCCCCAGCTGACCGAGACGGCGAACGTCCTTCTCCCCGCGATGCGCGATGCGATGGGCGGCGTCGCCCAGGAACTCAACGCCGCCGCGCAGAACGCGCTGGAGTTCATGCGGTCCGACGAGGGCCTTCGCGGGATGAACGCCACCTTCGAGTCGAGCGCGAACCTGCTACGCGGTCTGACCTCCGGGACCGGCGAGTTCACTCAGGGCCTGATCGACCTGACCGCGACAGCGGCTCCGCGCATGGAGTCCATCGGCCGGTCCATCGCCGCGATCGGCGAGGGCATCGGCGCGGCCTTCTCGAAGGCCGCCGAGTCGGGCGCGCTCGACCTCCTGCTCATGAACTTCTCGGCGCTGCTGTCGAGCATGGGGCCGCTGCTGGGCAGCTTCATCACCGCGCTGATCGACATCGGCAACACGGTCATGCCCGCGCTGATTCCGCTGTTCAAGGTTCTCGGCGAGGTCATCGAGGGAATCGCCCCGTCGCTCGGTTCGCTGGGCGCGGTGTTCGCGCAGTCGCTGACGGCGATCCTGCCCGCGCTCGGTGAGCTGATCGTTGCGCTCGCCGACGGGCTCAAGCCGGTAATGCCGGTCCTGGTGGACCTGATCCGGGCGATGGCGAACGCGATCACCCCGCTGATCGAACCGTTCTCGCAGATTGCGGTCGTCGTCGGCACGGCGCTCGCCGACAGCCTGACCGCACTGACGCCTGCTCTCGGCCCGCTGGCGCAGGCGTTCGCGGACCTGATCACCGCCATCGCCCCCATCGTCCCGCTGATCGCCGAAAACCTCTCGGCGGTGCTCCAGGCGCTCGCCCCCGCGCTGAGCGAGATCTTCACGGCGATGGCCCCGGTCATCAAGCAGTTCGCCGAACAGATGACGCCGGTCATCAAGCAGATGGCCCCCATCCTGGCCGACGTCGCGAAGACGGTCGGCCTGGCGCTCGCCGACGCCCTCAAGCAGCTCGCGCCCCTGTTGCCGCCGCTGGTGACCGCCTTCACCAACCTGATCCTCGCGGTCGCCCCGCTGCTCCCGGAGCTGGCGAAGCTCGCGGTCGACATGCTGCCGCCGCTCATCGACATCATGGAGGACCTGCTACCGGTCCTCACGCGCCTGATCGAGATGTTCACCTGGTTCGCCCAGAACGTGCTCATCCCGATCGTCATGCCGGTGATCCGCGAGCTGGCCGACGTCTTCAAGACGGCGATGGAGAACGTCGCCGACAACGTCAACTGGATCACCGACACGGTCTTCCCCAAGATCGACACGGCGCTGGGCAAGGTCAAGGACTGGTTCGGCACCGCCGTGAACTGGATCGGCGACAAGTGGGCCGAACTCAAGGACAAGGCAGCCGGGCCGGTCAACTTCGTCATCGAGACGGTCTGGAACAACGGCCTGCTCAAGGCGTGGACGGGCCTGGACGACCTGCTGGGCGGCGTCCTGCCCGATGCGTCTCCGCTCGCGACGATTCCCCGGCGCGCGTCCGGCGGTCCCCTGTCCTACCTGCACGGCGGGTCGGGCAACGGGACCAAGGACGACATGCTGTTCTGGGGCTCGAACAACGAACACGTGGTGACGTCGGCGGAGGTCATCCGCGCGGGCGGTCACCACATCCTGTTCGCCATCCGCGACATGATCCTGCGCGGTGTCCCGTTCACCTGGGACAACGGCCGGATCATCTCGGAAATCGGGCGCGAGAACCTGAGCCGTTACGGCGCGCAGGTCCAGCAGAAGGGCTTCGGCAACGTCTCGCCGGAGGGCATGTTCGACCAGCTGGGCATCCCGCGCCGAGCGCAGGGCGGTCCGCTCATCATGCCCTGGATGCACCAGCTCAAGGCCGGGCACGACTTCGCGCGGGCGCAGAACGGTAAGCCGTACAAGTGGGCCGGTCCGCAGTTCTTGGGCGATTCGTTCGACTGCTCCGGTTTCATGGGCTCGATCGCGGCGGCGATTCTCGGCCTCAACCCGTGGCGTCGCTACTGGGCGACGTCGAGCTTCGCCGGATACCCGGCGGTCGGCCCGCAGGGCTTCGTCAAGGGCCTCACCGAAGGCAGTGGCTTCGCTGTCGGCGTGACCGATGACCCGGGCGGGCCGGGCGGTGGTCACACGGCGGGCGAGCTGCGGGGCATCCCCGAACTCGGCATCGCCGCTGCGCGAGTCGAGTCCGGCGGCGCGCTCGGCGACGTCCACTACGGACGCGGCACCGACCCGAACACCTTCGCGTCGCTCTACGGTCTCCCGATCGGGGCAAACGGGTTCTTCCAGCCTGCGCCGGGCGGCATCAGCAACGGGCCGTCGACCGGCGAACAGTCGTCGTTCCTCGCGCGCACCATCGAACGGATGGTCAAGGCGGCGACCGACCCGCTGCGTGATCTGATCCGGACCACGATCGGCGAGCCGCCGCCCGGCGTGCGCGGCATCCCGCTCGGCGGGCTGGACCTGCTCGAGCGCGGCGTGGTCAGCGCGAGCACCAACGCCATCGGGTCGCTCGGCGACCTGCTCGGCGGCGCGTGGCAGAAGGCGCAGGACTTGGGCAGCCGGGTCCTCGACTTCGTCAACCCGTTCGACAGCGGCGGCGTCGCCGTGGGCACCGGTTTCCTGCCCAAGAACGTCATCGCGCCCGAACGGGTGTTGAGCCCCGAACAGACAGCGCTCTTCGAGACGCTGGTGATGTCGCTCCAGAAGATCGCATCCGCCGGTCTCGGCGCGGCCGGGGCGGCAGCGTCCCGCGTCGTCGTGGACATCTCGGAGGCGTCGGTGGACGCCCTCCGAACGACGGTCGGCGCGGCCGAGCGGGACGCCGTCGTGCAGCAGGTCGAAGAGCTGGAGCGCACGCAGTCCTCGACCGCCGCCGTCCAGGAGAACGTCGCCCGCCAGCAGCAGGAAATGCTCATGGGTATCGCCGCGCGACTCGGCGGCGACGTGCTCGGACCGATCATGGCGGCAGCCGTCGGCGCGGGCACCGACTTCCTCGTCGGTGTCATCGACGGTCTCTCGAAGGACGTCGTCACGGCGGTCAACGGGACGACCAAGGCTGTCAACGAACTGGACACCGACGGCTACGCGGACACGACGACGTACGGCGGTGCGTCGGCGGCGACCCCGGCGTTCGGTCAGCCGGGGTCGGCTTTCGACTTCGCCAGCGCCGCGTCGGATGCCGTGGTCTCCGTCGCCAACGCGGCGAAGGCGGCGTTCGAGAAGGTGGCGAACGACGTCATCAACGCCGCGCTCGCGCAGACGCCGTCCCGCGTCGGTCAGTCGCGTGGCCGTCTCGGAGCCGACGACATCAGCGGCGGGTACCTGGTGGACCTGATCGTCCGCCTGACCGGCGTCGAGATCGAGATTCTGGACCTGCTGGAGAACACGTACGAGGAAATCCAGTCGTTCCGGGGCGACGCCTACAGCGGGTTCGACGCGAACGGCGAACTCATCAGCGACACGGCGGCGCTGGTGCAGCGCACCGCCAGTTCGATGGAGCTGGCACAGTCCGAGTCCGAGCGCATCCAGAAGGCGCTCATCAAGGCCGTGATCAAGTACCTGATCACCTCTGTGCTCATCCCGATCATCACCGCCGTACTCGGCGCGATGATCACGCTGGCCACCACGGCCATCGGTGCCGCCATCGGCTCCGCCATCCCGCTCATCGGCACCGCGATCGGCGCGGCTGTCGGTGCGGCGGTCGGTGCGGCGCTGTCCGGTCTCGCCTCCGTCTTCACCTCGCTGCTCGCGGTCGGCGCGGGCGCGGCGCTGGACGCCTTCGATGAGGGCGGTCGCGCGGAGGGTCTGGGCTACATGCCGAAGAACACGATCAAGCCCGAACGGGTCCTCTCGCCCCGGCAGACGGTCAGCTTCGAGCGGCTGGTCGAAGTCCTCGATCGCGGTACGGTCGGCAACCGAACCGTGCAGATCGGCTCCATGACCATCAACGGCCGGGACCCGGCACAGAAGTCGGCCGACAATTTACTTGCTCTCCTTAATGCTTGATAAACTGACAATTTATGGAATGGAGATCAGTGGTCGGCTACGAAGGCTTGTACGAGGTGTCGGACGCGGGAGATGTGCGCTCTCTGCCGCGTCCGCACACGCGCGGCAAGGTGTTGAAGCCGATCAGGGACAAGCGGGGATACCTGCGTGTGGGGCTGAGTAAGTGCGGTCAGGTACGTACCCGGCTTGTGCATCATCTCGTGCTGGAGGCATTCGTCGGGCCGCGCCCGGAGGGTCAGGAATGCAGGCACCTCGAGGGTGACCCCTCGGACAATCGCCTGCGCATGATCGAGTGGGGCACTCCGCGTCAGAACGGCCTGGATCAAGTGCGTCACGGAACGCATCAGCAATCGCGTAAAACGCACTGCAAACAGGGACACCCGTACGACGAAGAGAACACGCACTGGTACGAGTGGCGTGGTAAGAGGCTCCGTCGCTGCCGTACCTGTCTGAATACTTGGCAGCGGCAGAATCGCAAACGTCACCGTGATGGGTGGACGGGCGACCCTGACAATCCGACTCGGCCCTTACAGCCGCCCGTGACGTAGGAGGAGAGGCAATGGCATTCCGGGGCTGGTTTCTCCTGAATGGACAGGAGGTGTCGAACACCTCGCGCCTGCTGTCGCATATCCGGCCGCAAGTCCCCGAACACGACGACGACGTGGCGACGGCACTCGAGTGCGCATGTGAAGTCGTCGTGCCCTACGACGACAGCTGGACCGGGCTGCGCGCCGAAGTCGGCGACGCGCCGTACGTGCTGGAGAACGCGCCCTGGTACAACGCCGCGCGCCCGGCGTCGGCGGAGTTCGCGGGCGTGTGGGTGATGGAGGTCGACGGGTTCGGGCCCATTCCCGTACAGCGCGAGGTCTCCGACGCCATCTGCGTGGGCGGTGTCCCGTCGCTCGCGCGCGACACCGCCCGGACCCTGACGTTCTCCGCACTCGTGGTCGCCTGCACGAACGCCGGGGCCGAATACGGGCTGGACTGGCTGAGCTGCGTGCTCCGGCAGGCGAACGCGCGCGGCGGCGTCGACCTGGAGTTTTTCAAGGCGCATCCGGAGGACACGGGCGAGACGGCGGCGAACCTCCGCCGGGCGTACTTCGGTGTGGTGCTGACGCAGCCGCCGACAGTCGTAGAGACCTCCGGGCGGAGCAAGGGACGGCCGAACCGGCAGGCAACCATCTACCGCGTCGAATGGGAGATGGTCGCGACGAACCCCTACGCCTACGGCGCGTCGACCCTGCTGCCGGTGACGTGGGACTCGGAGACCGAGGAAGACATCACCTGGGCGCACGCGCCGGACTGTTCCGATACGTCCAGCTGCGGGCTGCCCACGATCTACAACGCCGACTGCCTGCCGCCGGACGTCCCGCTCACCCCCGCCGTCATCCCGACGTGCGGCGGCTGCCTGCCCATCTGTTCGATCGAAAAGCGGACGTGGGAACTGCCGACGCAGCTCGGAAACTGCGACGACACCGTGGTCACCGTCCGCGTGACGAACAACGGGGCCGACCCGCTCACCGTCATCATGTACTGGCAGCCGTGCGGGTCGACCGACCCGTGCGAGCGCACCGGACAGCTCCAGGTCTCCGGCCTGCCGACGGATCACACGGTGGTCGCTGATTCGGTCACCGGCCGTCCGTACGTCGCGGTGGACAACGTCGCCCACCGGCAGGTAGGCATCGTGAGTACGCCGAACGGCGCACCGTGGCGACCGACGACACTGGACGCCATGCTGTGCTGGGAGCTGGTCGCCGAGTCCGCGCCCGGCGTCGATTACACCGTGACCATCGAACTCAAGGACAGGGACGCATGACGAACATCCTGACCGGCATGGAGGTCTCCGCCTCCGCCGACGTGACGCCCGGCCCGCTGCGGCAGGCCGTGGCGCAGGCCTACAGCATCGGAATCCGAGAAGTAACCGCCGAAGACGTCGAGCGGTACCTGAGCGAGCAGGAGGCGCAGCCGTGACCGTCGGCATCAGCGTGACCAATGTGGCGAACCCCGTCCTCGACTGGCTGCGCGGGACGACTCCGAGCGCGATCGCCGGGCTCCACGTCAAGCTCCACACCGGAGACCCCGGCGCATCGGGCACCGCCAATGCCTCCGCTGTGACCGCGCGGATGCAGGCGACGATGACGGCGGCGTCGGGCGGGTCCATCTCGCTGACCTCGATGTCCGGCTCGTGGACTATGACCGCGACCGAGACCATCAGCCACATCTCCGTCCACGACGATTCGAGCGCCGGTAACTTCCTGTTCTCCGCCGCGCTGTCCGCGCCGCGCTCGGTCGTCTCCGGAGACACCCTGACGCTGACCACGCTCCAGGTCAGTCACACCCCGCTCGCGGCGTAGCGCGAGCTTGGGTGAAACGGAATAGTCGCAGGTAGAAGGAGGGTGCCCGGTGTCCTCGATGGGCATGGATAAGTCCGGGCAGCTCAACCTGCCCGCGCCGAACAGCACGTGGCACAAGGTCACGGGCTGGACGACGCGGTCGGGGTTCCCCGCCACCGTCATCACGAATGACGCCCTCGTGATGGACGCGATGGCGACGGGCACGGTGGAGTTCCGGGGCACGTTCACGCTGACCAGCGGTACGCAGCAGTTCCGGGCCGTGCTCAACGGGTCGACCGTGATCGCCACGGTGTCGTCCGGCGTCACGAGCACCACGCCGGGGGTCTCGGTCGCACCCGGCGACACCCTGGAACTCCAGGCGTTCGCGTCGTCGTCAACGTTCGACACGATAAGCGGCGGCAACACGGTCTACATCCAGTTCACCCAGACCAGCACGGCGTACGACGTCGAGGCGACTCCGACAGCGATCACCTGGCTGCGGTCCGCCGTCGCCGCGCTCGACGCGACCGCCGCCGCCGCGCCGGTCACCGTCAACTGGGGCATCACCGCCGCTGCCTCGCTCGGCGCGGAGGCGGAGGCCAGCCGGTCGATCGGCTGGGCGGTGTCGGCGAATCTGTACCAGGGCGAGCACTACGACGTCGCCGCCGAGCGGGACATCGGCTGGGACATCGCGGCCGGGATGACGCTGACGCCGAAGACCCTGACGCCGCCCTCCATCTTCTCGTTCGCGGACGTCGCGGTCTCCGTCCACACGGTGGACGGCCGGATTGTCGGAGATTTCCCCTGCGGCACCATCTCGACGTACAACTGGAGCCGTGAAGCGCGCGAGGTGTCCGGCTGCACACTCGGCGTCATGACCCAGGCCGACGTCGAACTGGTCGAAGGACTGCGCCAGTGGGTCCACTGGATCACCGTGTGGCACGACGACACCCCCGTCTGGACCGGTCCCATCCAACACATCCGGATCGCCCGGACCCTCACCACGATTCGCGCCTTCGACCCGGCGACGTACCAGTGGCGAACCCGTGTACCCGTGAGCCGCACGTTCACCGACACGTCGCCCGCGCGCATCGCCTCGATCCTGTGGCGCGCGATGAACGACCACCACGGCATCCGGGTGACTCCGATCGTTCTCCCCGGCGTGGTGGACGAGACGTTCACCATCACCGCCGTCTCCGATACGAAGATGCTGAACCAGCTCTTCGATGAGCTGGTGGGCGTCGGCCTGCACTGGACGGTCGTCGCCGGACGACCGGTGCTGGGACAGTTCGACCGGCAACCGGTCGCGGAGCTGTACGAGTGCGACTTCACCACGGAGCTGGAGCGCGTCCGCGACGGGACCGGGACTTACAACGACGTCCGCCTCCAGGGACAGAACTGGGCGCAGACCGCGATCGCGGACCTGGCCGGGCTCCGGTTGCAAACGCTGGTCTCGCTCAACGACTTGCGCGGGGCGGCGAACATCCAGCGGGCGGCGCAGCGGCGGGCGCGAGACCTCGCGCGCCTCCGCGATGAGCTGGTGGTCCCCGCCAACGCGAGCCTCCACCCGCAGGCCCCGGTGACGCTCGATGACCTGGTGCCGGGCAAGGTCTGGGCGGTCCACACCGAGCGCGTCTCACAGCTCATGCGCCTGGATAAGGTGGAGGTGTCGGGCAGCGCGGAAGCGTTCGACGTGCAGGTCACTCTCGTAGCGTTGGAGCCGGACAGCGGCGCGATCGAACTGGTGGAAGGAGGACGACCGTGAGCAACCAGGTACCGGTCAAGCCTCCCAAGAACAACGCCGAATGGGCGCGCAACGTCGAGAAGCAGCTGGACACGCCGGATTCGTCGGTCCGCGTCGGCAAGTGGGTCCTGTCGACGCACCCCGAGACCGGCGCGCTGATCGCCTCTCATATCGACGGAGGCTCCGTCGTCCTCGCGAATCAGCCCGCGCCGAGCGAGGATGCGGACGCGATCGCGTCGAGCGGGCAGCCGCTGATCAAGCTGGAGCGACAGGCCAACCAGCAGGAGCCGCGCGGCACGACCGCGCTCGTTCTGTGGGATACGGTCGCCTACCAGACCGACGAATGGGGATTCGTCCCGACCGCTACGGATATCGGTATTCCAGAAACGGGTGTCTACCGGATCACCTACCACCTCGCATTCCTCAATCAGTCGAGCGTGACAAGTAAGGCGACCGTTTTCTTCGACGGCGTCGTGAAAATGGCGCAGGAATTCAACCCGCACACGGATGAGCCTTGGTGGGAGTCCATGTACATCTCGGAGGAATTCCCGCTCACCGCCGGAACGATCGTGAGCTGCGGTGCGTACGTCGCCGGGTCGGGCACCTTCGACTTCGGCGCATCCGGAGCCGACACCAGCGTCTACACCTCGCTGGTCATCACGAAGCTGGCGGTGGACTGATGGCGGAAGTGTGCGTCTCCCAGAACTTCTCGATCACCGCCGGCACGCTCGGTATCCAGCCGTGGTCGATTCCGCGCCACGTCCACGATGACGTCTATGCCTCGACGGCGGACGGCTCGATCACCTCCGCGCTCACCACGCTGCCCGGCCGTCTCCTGATCGACACGGGCGTGATCACCTGGACCAATCCGAGTCCGCTACCGGCGAACGTCCTGCTCCGACTCCAGCGCGGCCCGCGCAACTGGCAGGTGAGCAACCCGAACGCCGTGCAGTTCCGCGACCGCTACACCTGGGCGGTGGACGAAGACCCGCGCATCCCGGATACCGCGTCGGTGTACACCGCCGCCGAGGGGACAGGCATCGACGTCGGCGCGCAGTTCAACGGCACGCCCTTTCTCGGCCGGTACTGGGAATGGTCGGACCCGTCGCTGTGCGAGGACTGGCTGGGTCCGGTCGGCCCCGGAGAGGAATTGCGTCTCCACTACCGGTGCTATGTCTGGACGCCGCCGCCGTGGTCCAACAACGCGAACAACAACTCGCCCGAACACAGCGCCTATGCGACGAATGTCCGAATCCAGATGATCGCTTTTCCGACACAGGACGGAGACATGGTCGGATGAGTCTCAAAATCTGCACGGCGGAATTCCTCATTTCCGACTCGCGGAATACCGGATTCTCGCAGGCGTGGCTGCCGCAGCTCGCCGCCGAGCGCATGGCGACGTCGGGCAAGGATGGCGACGTGGTCCGCGCGCCGGATCAGGTGCCATTCATCGAGTCCGAGATTCTGTGGACCAATTCCTACGCCGACCCGGTCCATGCGTGCATCTCCATCCACCGTGCCTCGCGGTCCATCACGACGTCGTCCCCGAACACGCTCGTGCTGGACGACGCGTGGACCTGGGACACGGGTCTCAGCCCCTCCGCGCCGGTCCCGTACGGCACGAACAACGGCGTCGGCGTACGATTCCAGACCCGGCCGTCTTCGCGCCCGCTCATCTATTCGCGCATCTTCAAGGACTGGCCCGACTCGGTCAGCTACCAGGACCTCGGCGCGGTCGACCCGGGGCACACGCTGCACTTCCGGTACCGCTGCCTGTTCTCGACGCCCGGCGGCTGGCGAACTCCGGTCCAGCCGCTCATGATCGCGCAGGCGCGCTGGACGCGCCTGCGCCTGTGGACGTCGCCGTGGACGAATGGAGTGATCTGATGACGTTCCCCTGCGTGGACGAAGAGCACTTCGAGGTCACCGACGACGGAGACCTGACGCCGCAGTGGTACATGCAATGGCGGCACGTCGCGACGACCTCTGCCAACGGCATCCAGAAGACGTACAACATCAGCGGCGGCGACCAGTCAGAGGACCTGGTCAACTTCCAGGTCGACTGGACCAATGACACGCCCATCGACGTCCACGCGTACGTCCTTCTCACGCGCGGCGGGGCGATCATGACGAACAACGTCCGGAACGTCGTCTACCTGGAGACGTACTTCGGGCAGGCGTCGGGTGCCTCTCCGAGCGATCCGACGGCGTCGACCCTGCTCGGCCGGTTCGGCGGCGGCGCGGACCTGGGAACCGTCACGGGTCCGAACCGGACCATCTTCACCAACCACCAGCTCCGTCAGGGCGAGCGGACGCTGCTGGTGGGGTCGACGGATGTTCTGGAGCCGGGCGAGTCGATCAAGCTCCGCGTGCGGCTCCGCTGGGCGGCGCACTTCTGGGAGACGCTGCCGATCGCGACGGGCGCGACGGAAGCCGAACTGAGCATCAGCACGGGTGCCTCGCGTCTCGACGTCTTCGCGTACCCGGCGCTGTAGTCGCACGCTACCCTGGCGTCATGGCATCCCGGAAGGTCCCCGTACCACGCGCGAAGGGCGGCGCGAGCGCGGCCCGGCGCGCGGCCTCTCACCCCGGCGTCGGCGGAGGCGGCACGAGCCCGGCCGGACCGGCTTTCGTCTCGCCCTTCCAGCCGCCCGCCGGTATCGGTGATCTGCACGGTGATCTGCTCGCCGCACAGGGCGGGTGGGCAACGGTGGTCGCCGGGGGCGCTACGTGGCGTGTACGGGTGCCGGATGCCCACTCGCTCGGCCCGCTGGTGGAGGCGCAGAACGCCTCCGGGGGCGAGCGCATCCGGAGCATGAGTGCTTTCCTGGTCCGCCAGATGCACCCGGAGGACATGGCGACGCTGCTCGACCGGATGGCGGACCCGGACGATCCGTTCGATGAGGACGACTACCAGGAGCTGTACCGCGCGGCGGTCACGGTGGGGACGGCGCGCCCTTTCTGGCAGTCATCGCGCTGGGTGTCTCCGCCGCGCATAACTGGCGGACCGTGCGGGCCAAGCTCGCTCTGGGAGGTCTGAGCGACCCCGGCGCGCTGCCGACGCTCCACGCCATCCTCGACGTCGTGGAACAGCTGATCGTGGAGGCCAAGGCCAACGAAGGCGGCGACGCCCTCCAGCGGTTCTACTTCGATCTGTACCGCCCCGATGACCGCGAGGTCCGGAAGGCCATCGAGACCTCCGACACGGACACCGACTTCGACGCCTTCGCGGCCCTGGGTCTGAGCTGACGTGTGGGAAGGCGGCGCACCCGTCCGCCGCCTGCGCTCACCCGCGCGCCTTGGGACCCCAGTTGCCCCGACCCGGGCGCATCGCCCGCCAGCGGTCGATGGTCTCGGGTAGCCAGCCACGATGGGTGCCGATGGTGGCGTCCGGTTCGGGCAGGTCATACCCGTTGATGCTGTCGGTCTTGACGCCCAGGCGCTCGGCGACTTCCTTGCGGGACAGGAACTTCATCTTCTTCTCCTTTCTGTGACGGCCGGATACGGCCAGAACCCCGGGGGTCCTTCCCCCGGGGTGTGATTGGGTTGTCAGAAGTGGTCGAGATCACCACCCCGCCCCTGCCGCGCACTTGGGGCCGATGCCCGCCGCGCGCGAGTCCTCGTTGGTCAGCGTCCGCCCGCAGACGCCGCACACGCCGAGCTCGCGACCGTAGAGCTTGCTCGCCGCCTCGAAGCCGTCCTCGCGGAGCTGGCTCAGGAGCTGGGCCTGGAGAGCGCGCGGGATGCGAACGAAGTCGTCCGAGAGCTGGCGTTCCACGAAGGTGTACCCGGCCCACCGGCCCTCCGCCGGAACATCGACCTTGAAGAAGACCAGGACGTCGTCCACGCGGACCGCGTACCGGCCCGCCGGGACCGCGTCCGCCGCCTTCTTCGGAGCGACGGCGGCGGGCTGCGCGAACAGGTGGTCGATGAGCGCGCTGGCCTTCGTGCGGGTCAGGGTCTCCAGCTGCGCTCGGTCGGCGGCGAGCGCCAGGACGCGGTCACGCCACGCGGGGCGGGTCTCGGCGGTCAGGTCCTTCTCGTCCAGCAGGCGGCGGATGAGGTCGACCTGCTTCGGGGTGGCGGTCGGCTCCGCGACCGGGAATGCCGGGGCGGCGGAGACCTTGCGGCCCCAGGCGGTCGTGTAGACGCGGCTGGAGCGGGGCAGGTACCCGCCCTGGCCCTCATCGGCGAGCTGGCGCAGGCGGGCGGCGAAGGGGTTGCTGGTGGTCATCGTGATCATCCTCTCGGGTGGTGGTGTAACCAGTATAGCACGGGTCCCGTGCTTTGTACAACCCCCTTCGCGACCGGGGCGGCTCCGGGCGAGGATCCGATGCTGGGAGATCACAGGATGGTCCTGCCCGCGTCCATCTCGGCGCTGATCCGGTGGGCGGGGAATCCTGCCTCGACGGCGGCGAGCTGCGCCAGGGCGAGCTCGCGGTTGGCGGCGCGCCACTTCGCCGGAGTGTGGCGGGGCGAGCCGGGCTGGAGCACGGCCACCTGGGCGGCGGCATTCCGCAGGCGGCGCAGAACCGCCTGCTGGTCGGTCTTCATGGTCGGGTCCTCTCGTTGGGGTACGGGCAAGCTAGCACGGATTACGTGCTTTGCCTCGGTCATCCTCTCTCGGTGGTGTCCTCAGTATGGCACGTAACCCGTGCGTTGTACAACCCCGTGCGATATCGTGGGGAGACACCTGAGAGAGGACGACCGATGGCACCCCTGGGAACGGACCTGTACCCGGCGCGTGAGCAGATGGGCGCGAAGCTCTGGAACGCGAGCGACAACCACAAGCAATTCATCGCGGTACATACGACCGAGTCGACCGGCGGGAACACCGCCGTCATCAAGTACCTGGAGGACACCCGCAGGGGCTCG
>Ga0079224_100002320_pt1 | contig 23014 bp, 24 predicted proteins | sample Stecom2015_FD_80414 | JGI IMG/M metagenome (GOLD analysis project Ga0079224, IMG submission 80414) | Agricultural soil microbial communities from Utah to study Nitrogen management - Steer compost 2015 | ecosystem: Environmental > Terrestrial > Soil > Agricultural land | place: USA: Utah... | reverse complement strand
GATATCCGCATTAGTAACTGATCCGAATAATTTTTCACCCCCAGCTTTTACAGAAATTTTAATTTCTAAAGCTTTTAATGCTTCTGCAGTAGCATTAGCGTCAGCGATTAATTTTGCTTCTTTGTGAGCTCTTTGTTTTAAGTTTTCTGCTAATACTTTCTTAGCAGATGGAGTAGCTAATACAGCCATTCCTTGAGGAATTAAATAGTTACGTCCGTAACCTGGTTTTACAGTTACGATATCGTCTTTAAATCCTAATTTGTTTACATCTTGTTTTAAGATAATTTCCATGTTGTTGTCCTTTAAAGTAGAAGTTAGGTTCTGTAAACAGAAACCAACAACTATAGTTTATAAATAGATTATTTCAATAAATCTGCTACGTATGGCATTAAAGCTAAGTGACGGGCACGTTTTACAGCAACTGATACTTTTCTTTGGAATTTCAGAGAAGTACCAGTAAGACGACGAGGTAAGATTTTACCTTGCTCGTTAACGAATTTCAATAAGAAATCAGCATCTTTATAATCTACATACTTGATTCCAGATTTTTTGAAACGACAATATTTTTTAGTCTTGTTTGTTTCAATATTTAAAGGCGTTAAATATCTGATATCTCCGTCTTTTTTTCCTTTTGCAGATTGCTCAATTGTTGACATGATAATTACGCTTTTTTAGTTTTTAATTTCTCTCTTCTTCTTTCAGCCCAAGCGATAGCATGCTTGTCTAACGCTACAGTCAAGAAACGCATTACGCGCTCATCGCGACGGAATTCTGTCTCTAATTCTTTGATAGCGCTTCCTTCTACTTTGTACTCAAATAAGTGATAAAAACCACTTTTCTTGTGTTGAATTTCGTAAGCTAATTTTTTTAAGCCCCAATCTTCTTTCGATACCATTTGAGCCCCTCTTGAAGCAAGAAATTCTTCGAATTTTGCTACTGTTTCCTTTACCTGAGTTTCAGATAAAACGGGATTCAAAATGAAAACAGTTTCATAATGATTCATACTAAAATTTTTTATTTTGTTATAAATTTGGGTGCAAATATATGCATTATACTTTTTATTTCCAACATCTGAAGCAATATTTTTATTTAATAAAAATCTACATGAATCACGCATCGGATCGAACGATAAGACCCTATACTTTCGAAACTCTTTATCGTACGTGAGATAATAGTTTTGGTTTGTACCAAAGATGTATTGATCGGAATTTTTATCAAGATATTACGCAGATAGAGATTGCGTATCCGATTGATCGATGGTTCTTCGGGGCCCAAAACAGGCATTTGCAATTGCTGACTGAGTTGCTGATACAGCCAGAGTGATCCTTGAGCTACTTTTTCGTAATCTACGTGTTTCAATTGGATGCGTATCAAACGGTAAAAAGGTGGATATTTGAATTGCAATCGATCATACATTTGCTCCTTAAACATCGCTTCGTAATTATTCATGGTCACTTGCTGTATAATATTGTGCACTGGATTATAGGTCTGTATGTACACTTTCCCTTTTTGTTTTCTTCCCGATCGTCCTGCTACTTGTACCATCATTTGATAAGCTCTTTCGTGGGAGCGAAAATCTGGAAAACTCAAGGCATTGTCGGCATTCATAATACCTACTAGTCCTACGTTGTCAAAATCCAACCCTTTGGCTAACATCTGCGTGCCTACCAATATATCAATTTCATTGTTTTTGAATCGATCGATCAGTTGTTCGAAAGCGTATTTTCTTCGTGTGGTATCCTGATCCATACGTGCTATTTGGAGATTGGGATACAGTTTTTGCAATTCTTCTTCGATCTGCTCTGTACCAAAACCTTTGGTAGTAATATCGGGACTTTTGCAGCTATGACAATGAGTAGGAACAGCAATAGTATATCCACAATAATGACATCGGAGATGATGCTGACGCTTGTAATACGTAAGGCTTACATCACAAGAAGTACATTTGGGAGTATGCCCACATGTAAGACATTCCAATACTGGCGAAAACCCTCTCCTATTTTGAAACAAAATCACTTGTTTCCCATGAAAGCGCGCTTCGTTGATGGCATCTAACAATTTTACTGAAAAATGCCCAACCATTTCTTTTCGCTTGTAAGATTCTTTTAGATCTACCAAAACTATTTCTGGCAGTGGTATTTTGTTGAAACGCTCTTTGAGCTCTACTTTTCCGTATTTTCCTTGATAAGTATTGTAATAGCTTTCCAAACTCGGAGTAGCCGAACCAAGCAACACTCTCGATTGGAACATTTTAGCCAACACGATGGCTACATCTCGGGCATGATATCTGGGTGCAGGATCTTGCTGTTTGTAAGAAACTTCGTGTTCTTCGTCAACAATGATCAAACCTAATTGTGTAAACGGAAGAAAAACAGACGAACGAGCCCCAATGATAATTTTATTTTGTTGTGGCGTCTCCAACATTCGCGTCCATACTTCATATCGTTCGTTAGGAGTGTATTTGGAGTGATAGACCAACACTTCGTTGCCAAATTGTTTCGTTAATCGTTTCACAAGTTGAGTAGTCAATGCTATTTCAGGTACCAAAAATAGAGTTTGTTTGCCTTGACGTAGCATTTCCTCAATCAAGTGAAAATATATTTCCGTCTTTCCCGAACCAGTAACTCCGTGAAAAAGCACGATATCTTTTTCTTTCATTTCGGTAGATATCTGATTTAAAGCTGTTTTTTGAGCTTCACTCAGTGTAATTTCTTCTTCTTGTTTTGTATCGAATTGCACTCTAAATACTGATTCGTCAATTACTTCGAATACCTCTTTTTCAACTAAATTTTTGAAAACTGCTTGTGAGATTTCAGCTTTGGTCAAGAGATCTTTCAATGAGATGGGTTGAGATTGAGTAGCTTTCATCTGAAAATAAGTCAGGACCAAAGTTCGTTGTTTTTCCGAACGTGTAAGTTGTTGCATCAACTCTTGCAATCCTTCAGAATGCTGGTATTTTTCAGCTAATTGTACATATTTTATTGTTTTGGGTTTGTAGGTTTCTTTTACTTGTTCTTGTAAGCGTACGACATCTTTTTGTACCAATTGTTGTATAATGGGAAAAATAGATTGTTTACCTAAAATAGCTTGTACTTCTTCTATTCGCAAGATGGGTTGCAGTTGCAAGGCTTCATATACGAGATATTCTTCGTCGGTAAGTGATTGTAAGAGATGTTCTTTCTGAGAATTGAAATACAAGACTGTTTCACTTTCCAAAATCAAACTTGATGGAACCACATTGGAATACACTTCTCCTAAAGTACACATATAATAATCGGCAACAAACTGCCATAACTGCAATTGTTGGAGAGTAAACTTGGGAGAAATATCTAGAATATCATGAATCGGCTTGGCATCGTATGCAAGGGGTTGTTCATGATGTTTGCGAATAACCACTGCGGTATAAGATTTGCTTTTACCAAAGGGAACCACTACTCTACAACCGAGCTGTAGCGTTTCAAAATCAGGTTGTTCTACACGGTATGTAAAAGTATTGTGCAATGCCAACGGCACGATCACATCCACAAAATAATTCATAAGACAAATATACTCATAAAAAAAACGCTTTTAGAAATCTAAAAGCGCTTATCATAATAAAGTAATGATTACATACGAATCCACGTCTGTGTACGTCCTAGTGCAGAAACACCTACATATCCACGTACGTCTAATTTGTTATCACCATTGAGCTTGATAATGCATTTGTACTCTTTTCCCGAAACGGGATCCAGGATTTTTCCCCCCGAATATTCTTTTCCCTCTTTTTTCATTCCTGTGATGATGGTAAGTCCTTTTATGGGTTTACCTTTGCGCTCTCCTGCGCATTTTTCACATTTCGCATCTTTTTTTTCAGATAAAATTTCGATAACTTTTCCGTAGTAAATACCGTTTTTTTCTGTGATCTCTACTATAGATTTTGCTTTCCCGGTTTCGTCATCGATTGTTTTCCATTTTCCTACAACACTTTGAGCTTGCATACTTAGGATTGCCATAAATGAAAACAATAAGGTCCAAATTGCTTTTTTCATATCCCTAAAATTTAAGTGGTTTTATTACTAATATAATTCTTTTTTTGTTTCAATCGATAGATGGCTGCATTTAAATCAAATCCTAATAACAATATCATACAATTGATCCATATATATATCATCATTACCAAAAGTGTACCAATCGATCCATAGAGTTCATTATATTTTGCAAAATTGGTCACATAGATTCCAAAAAAATAAGATGTGAAAACTATCAACAGAGTTGTCATAATCGAACCGAAGGATATAAATGACATTTTTTTTGTTTCCTTTGCACTGAATTTAAACAAGGTAGAAACCATGAGCAAAACCATAAATACAACAAATAAATAGCGTGCAATATTGGCTATCAATGGGCTTTCGGACACATGCATAAATACTTCTACAGTAAGGTACGTGGCGATAGAAATGATGATAAACACGCAGATAAGCACGGACAAAATGATAGCGATACCGTATTGTCTGAAAAAATTGCGCGACACTCGTATGTGATAAGACGACTCAAATCCGCTTATTAGCGCATTCATCCCGTTGGACATAAACAAAATAGACATAATAACTCCGGAAGATAGTAAACTTTTGTAGGAGTTATTCATAATATCTATCAGTATGAGTTCGATAGCGTCATAAGTAGTAGGTGGAACGCTTTCTTCTACAAATTTGAGAAAGTCTTGTTGGAAATTCTCTATGGGAATATATGGTATGAGATTCAATAGAAAAAGTGCAAACGGAAACAATGCCATAAAGAAACTAAAGGCAATAGATCCCGCTCGATAGGAAAATGCTCCTCTTACCAATCCGAATATATAGAGTTCTAACAAATCATATAAAGACAAACCTTCGAAACCTGGAAGTTTGACTAATTTGGTAAAATCTACAATTTTATTGAGGATCGGAATTTTATCTAATATGTTTTCTATTTTTTTTGTCAAACTATACTACCGCTTTTAGACTTAAATCCATATTGTAAATAGAATGTGTAAGCGCTCCACTTGAGATATAATCTACTCCACACTCGGCATATTTACGCAAGGTTTGCTCATTGATATTACCCGAAGACTCTGCAAAACATTTTCCATTGATCATTTCTACGGCTTTTCGTGTATCTTCGTAATTAAAGTTATCAATTAATATTTGATACACGCCATCATTTTGCAATATTTCTTCAATCTCTTTTAAATCTCTCGCTTCTACAACGATTTTAAGATCTTTGTTTTGCTCTTTTAAATACTGTTTGGTTTTTTCGATAGCCTGCGTGATACCTCCGGCAAAATCTATATGATTGTCTTTGAGCATAATCATATCGTATAATGCAAATCGATGATTTTCTCCACCTCCAATTTTTACTGCCCACTTTTCTATAGCACGAATTCCAGGAGTAGTTTTTCTAGTATCTAAAATTTTTGCTTTTGTGCCTTTCACCAAACTCATATAATAATGAGTCTTGGTAGCTATGGCACTCATTCGCTGCATACAGTTTAAAACTACTCTTTCTGCTTTCAATATAGATTGGGATTTTCCGCTGACATAAAATGCGATATCTCCGTGTTTTACTGGAGTTCCATCTTCTATCAATACTTCTACTTTCATTTCGGGATCCACGTAGTGAAACACCATCTTTGCAAATTCTACTCCAGCCAAAATACCTTCATCTTTGACTAATAATTTGGCTTTACCCATAGCATCGAATGGTATACAAGCCAATGAGCTGTGATCGCCTTCTCCTACATCTTCTCGGATGGCATTTTCTATAATCAATTGTAACTCTTTTTCAAACTGTTCTTTGGTAATCATTTCTTGTTATCTTTACTGCTAATGTACAATTTTTCATTATTTTTAAAAGAATGTCCAGAATATATTTTTAAGCCTGCTGATTTTTTTCATACTTATTTTTTTTGAATATTACAGAATTTCATCTTCACTTTTTTTTTATAAAATAAACTCAAAAAATTTCAAACGTAAGCGAAATGGATCTTTTTTGAAAATATCATTTACTTTTGCATAAATATCTCATGCATTCGAAGGTGAGACTTCTAGAAAAAATTTTTCTCAACCATGAACATCAAACTTTTAGCCATTGGCAAAACAGACAACAAGAATCTACAAGCTCTTATAGATGAATATACCAAACGATTGCGTTTTTATATCAAATTTGATTTAGAAATTATACCCGATATCAAAAACGTAAAAAATCTTTCGGAAGCTCAGCAAAAACAAAAAGAAGGTGAACTCATATTATCTAAAATAACAGCGACAGACCACTTGATTTTGTTAGATGAAAATGGAAAAACTTTTTCGAGTGTGGGATTTGCAGACGAACTGCAGAAGAAAATGAATGCAGGAATCAAAACTTTGGTGTTTGTAATCGGAGGTCCGTATGGTTTTTCGGATGAAGTGTATCAGAAAGCGCAAGGAAAAATATCGTTGTCAGCCATGACATTTTCTCATCAGATGGTGCGTTTGTTTGTCATAGAACAGATATATCGCGGATTTACGATTTTGAAAAACGAACCTTATCATCATCAATAAAAAAAAGTCAGTCTGAAATTGCGACTGACTTTTTTTTAAAGCACACTTACATTTTCATCAATAAAATCGTTTAATTTTCGCTTTTGGATTTCGATCAAAATAGCAACAAAATCTTCCGTAGAAATCGTTTTATCCAAAGTAATGTGTAGTTTCGTTTCATCTGATTTGGATTCAAAAAAAGCATCGATATTTTCATTGAAATCGGAATAAGAACGAACGCTAAAATTGTAAAGATTTTCTTTATTTTCTTGGGAAAATGTAGTTCTATCCACATCTATGTATCGAAATGGCATTTTCACATAGGACAATTGCTTATGCAGTGTGTCGCTATATATAAAATAGATTTCCTTAGAATCTTTGTGAAGTCCTTCTTTATGGAATTTTTTATCCACCATTTTTTTCAATGTTGGCGCTATTTGCTCTAAAGTTAGTTCTCTATCTACTGAAATGACCCAATGTGTATTGCCGATGAGTCCATTTTCTTGTACCGCCAATTCGCCTTGAGCATTTTTTTCGAAATATACCGGACTAAAATCATTCATTTCCGTTTGGATAGATTCGGAAGCTCTTGCTATTTTCATCTCTTTTTGATTACAACTCAAAAAAAGAAAAGCTCCAAATAATACGATGTTTTTATACATTTTTATATATTTTTTGATACAATTTTATACATTCTACAGCTTCTTTCACATCATGTACTCTCAACAGTTTGGCTCCTTTTGCAAGCGAAATGGTGTGCAATACGGTGGTGCCATTCAGCGCTTCTTGAGGCGTATTTCCAAAAAATTTATATATCATCGATTTTCTAGAAAGAGCTGACAAAATGGGCAACTCTAACTGATGAAAAAGCTCTAATTTGGATAGAATCTCATAATTTTGATCCAATGTTTTGGCAAATCCAAATCCAGGATCTAAAATGATATCCTTTATGCCTGCTTTTCTGGCTAAGGCTACTCGATGAGAAAAATAATAAATCATTTCTTTTACCACATCATCATATTGAGTAAGTTGTTGCATAGTTTGTGGCGTACCTCTCATGTGCATCAAAATATAAGGTGCTTGATACTGCCCTACTACATCAAACATTTTTTCATCTAAGGTTCCGCCCGAAACATCATTGATTATATGAGCGCCATTTTCCAATACTTGCTGGGCTACTTCCGAGCGAAAAGTATCTACAGACCAAATAGCATCTGGAAAAACACGAGTAGCTTCTTTGAGAAAAAGCAACAATCGCTCCATCTCTTCTTTCTGTGATACTTCGGGTGCGTTGGGTTGAGTAGAATAAGCTCCGATGTCTATTATAGTTGCTCCATCTTGCAACATTTTCTCTGTCTGTTGTAAAGCCTGATCGATCGTAGTATATTTTCCACCATCAAAAAAAGAATTGGGTGTCAGATTGAGAATTCCCATCACGATAGGAACTTCTAATGATAGCAATTTGCCATTACAATTGATTGTTTGCATAAGATGATTTGAAAAGAAAAAGCTTTTCTTATTTTTTATTCGTTGATAGATTCTTATTTTTGATAAAAATATTGAAAATTCTACACATGGCGAATACTTCTGAGCAATACGATCAAATCATATCGATTTGCAGAAATCTATATACCAAAAAATTGCACGATTATGGCTGTGCATGGAGAATCTTGAGATTGCCTTCCTTGACGGATCAGATTTACATCAAGGCCTCGCGCATACGCTCTCTGCAAGAAAACAACGAAAGAAAAATAGACGAAGACGAAACATCCGAATTTATCGGAATTATCAATTACTGTGTCATGGCTCTTATACAAATAGAATTGGGTGTAGCTACGCAACCCGATCTTACTGCAAAAGAAGCAATCGAATTATATGACAAACACATAGATATTACCAAAGAGTTGATGATGGACAAAAACCATGATTATGGAGAAGCATGGCGTGAGATGAGAATCAGTTCACACACCGATATCATATTGCAAAAACTTTTGCGCATCAAGCAAATAGAAGACAATAAAGGAAAAACTTTAGTGTCGGAAGGTATTGACGCCAACTATCAAGACATTATCAATTATGCTGTTTTTGCACTCATATTAAGCGAAATTGCTAACTAAAAACATCTCTTTTATGAAATACATCACCCAATTTTTTAGATTTTTTGTCGGAATACTTTTTATTTTATCTGGATTGATAAAACTCAATGATCCTGTAGGATTGGGATTTAAATTGGAGGAATATTTTTCTGACACCGTTTTCAATATGCCTTATTTACAACCATTTGCCTTGTGGATAGCATTGGTAGTAATTGTTTTAGAAATACTATTGGGCGTTTTACTCTTATTAGGTCATCGCAAAAAAATCACCCTTGCGAGTCTTTTGGCAATGATTGTATTTTTTACATTCCTTACCTTTTTTTCTGCTTATTACAACAAGGTTACAGATTGCGGATGTTTTGGAGATGCCGTCAAATTGACTCCATGGCAATCTTTTTCAAAAGACGTAGTATTGTTAGTTATGATTTTGTGGTTGATTGTAAATCAAAAGCATATCAAACCTTTATTTAAAAACCCAGTCATACCATCAGCTATTACAGGTATATCATTAGTAGGATGTGCAGCAATAGCTTATTATGTACTCAATCATCTACCCATCATCGATTTCAGAGCATACAAAGTAGGTACCAATATTACAAAAGGTATGGAAATACCAGACGGAATGCCACAACCTATTTACGAAATCAATTTTGTGTACAAAGTAAATGGTGAAGAAAAAACCTTTACTATGGATGAGCTTACTAATTTACCTACTGGTGCAGAATACGTTTCTCGCGAAGACAAACTAATTCAAAAGGGATACGAGCCACCGATATATAATTTTACGATAGAAAAAGATGGTGCCGATTACAAAGAAGATGTGTTAAGCCAACCGAAAGCTTTGATCTTTACAGCTTATGACCTTACCAAAGCTAATCCAAATGGGCTGAATGCTCTAAAAAACTTAGCTAAAGATGCTGAGAATAAAGGTTATTTGGTAATCGGTCTTACAGCAAGTGACAATATGACTATAGCAGAATATCAGAATCTGTACGATTTTAGTTTTGATTTTTATTTCTGTGATGGAACAACCATCAAAACTATCGAACGTGCTAACCCGAGTATTATAAAATTGGAATACGGTACTATAGTGAGCAAAAAACACTGGAAAGACGCTGAACTTTTAGATTTATAATCCTTGATTCGATATATTTTAAATAAAATTTTTTATTCTACACTGACTTTGTTTGGTGTGGTAACGGTGATTTTTATTTTGTTCAACATATTGCCTGGAGACCCCGCGCGTATGATGTTGGATCAGAATGAAAACACCGAGCAATTGGCTGCAGTAAAGAAGAAATTTGGCTTTGACAAACCATTGCTCACTCAATATGCCTACTATCTCAACGATCTATCGCTACTATCATGGCATAGCAACAACCCCAATGATTTCACTTTTTATACCGAAAAAAAATATGGTGGAGTTACCCTTTTTACTATGGGAACTACACGGTTGGTTGTAAAATTTCCTTATTTGCGAGAAAGTTTCCAGAAAAATGGTAAAAAAGTTAGTACCATTATCCAAGAAACGCTACCCAATACGTGCTTTTTGGCTGTATTTGCCATTGGAATTGCTATCTGTATCGGTTTATTCTTGGGAGTTTTGTCTGCATTATACAAAGATTCACTCTTTGATCGATTGATAGCTTTTGTCAGCACTCTAGGTATGAGCATTCCATCTTTCTTTAGTGCTATCATATTTGCGTGGATATTTGGTTTTGTACTCCATAAATATACCGGACTAAATATGACAGGAAGTCTATATGAAGTAGATGATTTTGGAGAAGGAACCTATCTCAGCCTTAAAAATAGTATTCTACCTGCCATCGTGTTAGGCATCCGACCACTCGGCGTAGTAATTCAGCTCATGCGTAATTCCTTATTAGAAGTGCTCAACCAAGAATACATACGCACGGCCAAAGCAAAAGGGTTGACTACCAAAACTATTGTAATGAAGCACGCTCTTAAAAATTCACTCAACCCCGTTGTAACAGCTGTATCGGGATGGTTTGCATCTATGCTTGCTGGTGCGGTTTTTGTAGAATATATTTTCGGATGGAACGGTTTGGGAAAAGAAATCGTAGATGCGCTAAACCAATTAGATTTACCCGTAATTATGGGAGCTGTATTGGTTATTGCTACTACTTTTGTCATCATAACCATAGTAGTAGATATCATTTACGCTTACCTCGACCCAAAAATTAAAATGGAATAATCATGAAAAAAGTCGCTTACATACTCACATTATCAAGTCTTATTTTTGCATCATGTGAAAATAAAAAAGCTATGCAAGAAACCACACCATCTACTGTGGCACCCGATAGCTTGACAAAAGAAATTACGGTAAAAATAAAAGGAAATCCCTTTTCTACATCCGTTTTGAATGAAAAATTTACGGACTTGGAAGGAAATACACTTCCATTTCAAGACATCTTATCACAACATCAAGGCAAAGTGACTATTATAGACATTTGGGCTAGTTGGTGTCCTGATTGTATTAAAGGTTTTCCAAAATTGAGAGAACTACAAGAGCAATTTCCAGGTGCCAATTACTTATTTTTATCTTTGGACAAAACTACTGACAAATGGAAAAATGCCATCGAAGTACACAAGCTCAAAGGTTCACACTATCACCTCGATCAGAATATGAAAGATAGTTTTGGAAAAGCTATTGGACTGGATTGGATACCCAGATATATGGTACTCAATGAAAAAGGGGAAATTATATGGAACAAAGCTATCGTAGCAGATGATCCCGAATTGATACAGATTATAAAAAAAGCAACTTCTTAATATATGAGACACTATATAGTAGCAGGAAACTGGAAAATGCATAAAAATGCAAAAGACACACAAGTTTTTCTTCATGAATTGATTGAATCCATGCCCGAAGCAAAACAAGTAGAGGTAGTAATAGCTCCACCTTTTACCAACTTACTTTTGGCAACGCAAATTGTAGAAAACACCAATATAGCTGTTGCTGCCCAAAATATGCATCAAGCAGATGGAGGTGCTTATACAGGTGAAATTTCTGCCGACATGCTCAAAAGCGTTGGTGTAGAAACAGTTATCTTAGGTCATTCTGAGAGAAGACAATATTTTAAAGAAACAGACGCTTTATTAGCTAATAAAGTTGATGCAGCTTTGCGCAACAATATGCGAGTGATTTTTTGCGTAGGAGAACAATTGGCCGATCGCAAAAACAAACAACATCTCAACGTAGTATATTACCAACTAAAAGATGCATTGTATCACTTGCCTAAATCGGCATGGAAAAATATTGTCATTGCCTACGAACCAGTTTGGGCTATCGGAACCGGTGAAACAGCTTCACCAGACCAAGCACAAGAAATGCATCAATACATACGTGAACAAATTGCCCATCAATACGACCAAGAGGTAGCCAATAACGTATCTATTTTGTATGGCGGAAGTGTAAAACCAGACAATGCGCAAGAAATCTTTTCAAAACCTGATGTAGATGGCGGATTGATTGGTGGTGCTTCTCTTCAAGTAGCTGATTTTGTATCTATCATCGATGCAGTACAATAAAACAATAGGAGTTGTAGATTTTTATACTGCAACTCCCTTTTTGAAAAATTTTTTATGAAAAAATTACTCGTATTACCTTTGTTTTTCATTTCATTTCAAGCGTTTGCTCAAGCTTACGCATGGGGTCCTACCATTTCCTATCAGACTCAGAGTGGAAATTTTCTCAAAGCAGGTGGCTATGCCATGCGTATATCTGACAATAGTTTTGGAGTAAAAATCGACGCAAACGCCAATATGGCATATTTGAGAAATGATTTTAGACTAATACCAGAAGTAGGAATTTCTCTATTTCCCAATGCGGATTATTTGGTAGCACCTTATATCGAAGGAGAATTTACCCCTTATACCATTACTCCTAAAATTGGTATATCATTAGTACACCTAATCGATTTCAATCTGGGATATGGCTGGAGTATAGATACCAAAAAAAATATGAAACCAATTGATGGTTTCACATTTTCAATAGGCATAAATATTCCATTAAATCAACTTAAAAATTAGTATCCAAAAGGAAATCTGCGCTGTTTGTTTAATTTTTTATCATTCTCGATTATATCCGCAGGAATTACTTTTAGAAAAGACGGATGCTGTTCTATTGCATATTCAATTTTTTCAACAATTTCCTCAATAGTATCATTTTCATAATCGATATCTAAAGGTTCTTTTATAATAAAAGATTGCAAAATTCCTTTTTTCTTTAAAAACAACCCTTTTTTATCAAAAGATCTCCTAAATCCGTCGATTACAATCGGCACTACGATTGGTTTGTGTTGTTTGATAATATGTGCTGTTCCTTTTCGTACTGGTTTGAATGATTTGGTAGTCCCTTGTGGAAAAGTAGCTACCCAACCATCTTGTAGAGCCAATTTGATATTTTCAGTATCATTGGGATTGACCGCTTTTTTTTCTTTCAGCTCCTCACCTTTTGCTCTCCAAGTACGTTCTACCGTGATAGCTCCAGTATAGCCCATAATTCGTGGCAAAATACCATCTTCCATCGTTTCTTTTGCTGCTACGTAGTAAAAATTGAGTTTCGGATTCCATATATAAAATATATTTCTAATACTATCGTTTCTTCCTTTCAAAGCAGCATTGAAAACATGAAACATAGCTACCACATCTGCAAAATAAGTTTGGTGATTCGAAATAAATAATACATTGGTGTCTGGCAAAGCACGAATCACTTCCGAACCTTCAATTTTTAAATCATTAAACCCTTTGTAACGTTGATGTGTAATAAAACCAAAGATGCGTATAAGCCATCTTTTTACCCACAAAATATGTCCAAATGGATCTTTTTTGAATAACCTCATTCTCTCTTATTTACAAACGAAAGACAAAGGTACAAAATCAATCTAATCCAAGAACAGATTTAATACTTTCTTTAACTTCGCTCAAAATCATAGCTGTAGCGCCCCATATAATGTGACCTTCAATCACAAAAGCTGGAACTTGTATATCGTGAGCATACGAAGTATTCATGGTAACTTGCTCTACTATAGATTCGGAAAGTAGAATATCCAAATCCAATTCTATAATCTGAGCTACTTCTTCTTCTTGAATTTTCCAAATAGGTAATTGTGTAGCGATGCCTAAAAAAGGAGTAACCAAAAAATTGCTCGGTGGAATGTACAATTCACTCCACTGTTTGACCAATTGTACCATTTCACTAGAAATTCCTACTTCTTCTTGCAATTCTCGCAAAGCTGTGTCCTCCAAATCCTTATCACCTAATTCTTTTTTGCCACCAGGAAAAGCAATTTGCGAAGAGTGCACCCCTGGATACTTGGAGCGCACTATCAGAAGTATCATAGTACGCTTGTTTTTAGGGTAAAACAACGTGACTACCGCCGAAGCTTTAGGATTATGTACAGAATAATCGTAATTTTGGTAATATTTTACACGCTCTATAGGAGCCATTTTCAGATGTGAGTCTGAGGCTTTTAAAGATTCTGAAATCAGGCGTGGTACGATCTGTAAAAAATCATTGAATTCCATGATATAAATGTACTAAAACAATCGTTATGTATAGCAAAGAAGAAACCCAACAACTCAAAAAAGAATTTTGGATTGCATTTGCAGAAACTTATCCTCGAAAATGGATACTTTTTGATACCAAAATAAAGGATGTCGCATTCAAATTTTACATAGATAATAAGAAAGCCCAAGTAGCTTTGGAGATAGAGCCCAAAAATGATGAAAAAAGAAAAATATATTACGAAAAAATAGAATCTCTTCGCACTATTTTATGGGAAGAGCACCTTCCAGAAGCCGTTTTGGAACGAAACTACTATCTACCCAATGGAAAATGTATCAGCAGAATCTGGGTAGAAAAATCAGGAATCTCTATGAATAATCGAGCGCATTGGCCAGAAATTTTCAAATTCTTTCATGATAATATGAGTAAATTCGAAGAATTTTTTACGGAATACGAAGATTATATTCGAGATTTGGAAATAAATACATAAATTGGAGTGCATTTATATGATGAAATATGCCTTGGAATCGGTGGTTGGTTTGTATATTATTACTGTTTTGTTGTTGTAGATTAGCTACTGCTCAATCTCAACAAGATGTATCCGAATCTACCCAATATATCGATTCGCTTTCCAAAGCCAAAAAGAAAACCAAAGTAGGAAAATATTTTCAAAAATTGGTTTTCAAAAGGCAACCCACTCGTAATATACAACGCAATCAGGCTGTGGATCAGTCGGAATTGAATGATAATTTTTATAAATATCAAGGAAAAATTATACGAAAAATAAATATACAATCGTATGATCCTTTTGGCAATTCGCTCACAGATAGCACCCAATCTCCTAAAAACAGATTAGAAAAAATAGGCAACAAACTACATCTCAAGACCAAAGCTTTCACCATCCGAAGTATGCTATTGGTCAAACCGAATCAACCTTTGGATTCGTTGCGAATCAAAGAATCCGAGCGTCTCTTGAGAAGTCAGCGTTACATACGCCGTGTGCGAATACGCCCTATAGAAATTGAAGGAACCGATTCTGTGGATTTGGATATTCGTGTCTTAGACGCTTGGTCTATATATCCCAACGGGTCTCTATCTACTTCGAGTGGACGACTCAATCTGAGTACGAGAAATTTTGGAGGTTTTGGACATTATTTGGGTGGCTATTATCGCCGAAAATTCAAAAGTGGAGAAGATGGCATCCGCCTGCAATATATGATTCCCAATATTGCACAAACCTTTATATCTTCAAATGTTTTATATGAAAAAGATTTAGCAGATAACTATACCAAAACCATATTGGTAAATAGAAATTTTTATTCTCCACTAACAAAATGGGCAGGAGGTCTGATGTATAATCAAACTTTCTACAAAGATTCGGTGCCCAATATCGCCACCGAAACTTTCGATATCAGTAACTTTAAGTACCATTATGTAAATATTTGGGGCGGCTATTCTATACGGCTGTACGAACGCTATCGAAATCAGCGTATCATCACCAACCTCATCACTTCCGTGCGCTATTACAATCAGAATTATTCAGAACAACCTACACAGCTTTACGATCCGTATCATTTTTATTCGGATAATAAAAACCTCTTAGTGTCTGCTCATATCAGTTCGTTCAATTATGTAAAAGATCAATACATTTTTTACGACAATATAATCGAAGACATCGCAGTAGGAAAAACCTTAGGGATAACCACGGGCCTACAATGGAAAAACAATCTCAGACGACCGTATTTGGGAGCGAAATTGGCATTTGGAGATTATTTTCGCACCGGATATTTTGGTGGGTCTATACAATGGGGTACTTATTTCAATAGAAGAACTTTAGAAGAATCGGTTTTTAGAATAGAAGGTATGTATTTCTCAAAAGTATTTCAACTGGGAAATTGGAAATTTAGACAATTCTTTAATCCGGAATTTGTAATAGGTTATAATCGACTGAATTATGAAAAAGATCGAATTTCTCTCAATGGAAGATATGGAATCGAGGGATTTGACAGCTACCATTTGCGTGGAACAAAGAAATTATTGCTCAATTTTCAGACACAATCCTATGCACCCAAACAATGGTTAGGATTTCGATTCAATCCTTTTTTAAATATGTCTTTGGGGATGATTGGAGATACCTCGCATGTACTTTTCGATAAGCGTATGTATGCTCGATTTGGTCTAGGCGTACAAATAAACAATGATTATCTTATCTTCAATAGATTTCAACTTTCAATCTCTTATTTTCCAAGCATTCCTGACAATGGGCATCATATTTTTAAAACCAATAATTTGAGAAATAATCAATTTCAATTACAGCAATTCAATGTTGGACAACCCGAACCTGTTCTATTTCAATAAATAAACATACCTTTGCAAAATGCAAAAGGTTTTATATACTATTAGTGCTTTTGTGCTGTGTCAACTATTATCACAAGCACAACAAATCACAGTAAACAATTCATTTACTGCACAATATCTTATTGAAAACATTTTTTTGAATGGAAATTGTACCGAAGTGTACAATATTGAGGTTTCGGGTCATACATTTGAAGATGGAATCAATAGTTGGGGATATTTCAACAACAACAATACTACTTTCCCTCTTTCTGAAGGGATAATACTCACCACTGGAAAATTGACTTCTGCTCCAGGACCGAATCCCAATATATTGAGCGAAGGTCCAGCAAGCTGGATGGGCGATCAGGATTTAGAATTTCATGTAGGTATCAATAACACTTATAATGCTACCTATATAGAATTTGATTTTATTCCTACGGCAAATACAATCAAATTTGATTATGTGTTTGCATCCGAACAATATCTATTGACGGGAACGCCCAATCAATGCAATTATACCGATGGGTTTGCTTTTCTTCTGCAAAATATTACCACAGGTGGTCCCGTGCAAAATCTAGCATTGGTACCTAATACAAATACGCCAGTAACTTCGAGTACTATACGGGGTGCGGGAGGATTGTGTCCTGCTTCAAACCCGCAATTTTTTGATGCTTTCAACACGACTTCTGCTCCAATTGCTTACAATGGAAATACCGTTCCACTGCAAGCACAAACTACAGTAATTCCGGGGCATGTGTATCATATAAAAATGGTTATTGCAGATCAGGGTAATCATCTATATGATTCGGCTGTTTTCTTAAAAGCACAAAGTTTTAACGCTTCTATAGATTTAGGACTCAATCGTCTTATTGCAACCAACAATCCACTGTGTGCCCAAGAAGAGTTGCTCTTAGATGCCAATTTAGGAAACAACGCTACGTATGTATGGAAAAAAAATCAACAGGTGATACCCAATGCTACTTCTCCTACATTGTTAGTGGCAGATCCTGGTACCTATCAGGTTACCATCACTCAAGAAAATGGCTGCGTATCTTATGGCGAAATTATTATAGAGAAAGATTTGTTTGACTTTGAAGAGAATGTTTTCGTCAATAGCTGTGCCATGAGCGGAAACGTTCAAATGCTGTTCAATCTCAATGATTATATTCCGATGATTACGGGAGAAAATTACGAGCAAATCGCATTCTACCGAAATTACACCAACGGTGTATTGTCTAATCCGATTTCCAACCCAACGCTTTTTAGTATTACTGAAGATACTACCATCTTTGCACAAATCATCGCACCATCCGGTTGTGAATACATCAGTTTGTTACATTTGCAAGTGCATAGCAATGATATAGAACCTCATCATGTATTCTATTGCGATATAGACGGTTCGGATGACGGTATAGTCACGATTGCTTCTACGGCACTTTCACAAGAAATTAGACAAAACAATAACTGGAGTACCAACTATACCTTTACATATCACTTAACTCTAGGAGATGCAATATCAGGAGCTAATAATTTAGGATATACTTTTACCAATACAGTGGCATATAGTCAAACTATTTATGCCCGAGTTTTGCTAGACGGTGATTGTTTCACTATTTTACCTATAGAAATTACTGTACAGAATACACAAGTCCTTGCGCCACATACTGTCTATTTATGTAAAAATAACACTTTAGAGCTACAAGCAACGGCTATCAGTACTAGTTACGAATGGAATACAGGTGAGACAACTCCAAGTATAGAAATAAATACAACTGGAACTTATACGGTAAAATACATAAATGATCAAGGGTGTGAACTCATAGAGACATTTCAAGTGATTCTTTCGGACAAACCGGAAACAGTTACCGTAAGTACATCTGATTTTGCAGGTTCCGATAATACCCTAACAGTGCACGCCTTTGGAAGTGGAAATTATGAATATTCCCTAGATGGGATTACTTATCAAGATTCTAATGTGTTTAGCGGGTTGATTGAAGGTACCTATACGGTATATATTCGTGATAAAAACGGATGTGGAGAAGTGTCTGTTTTTGCTGCCATTTTAGATTATCCAAAATATTTTACACCGAATGGAGATGGAGTAAATGATGTATGGAAAATTAGAAATCTAGCCGCTATGGATCCCAAAGCACAAATACATATCTTTGATCGCTACAATCGATTGATTGTGTCATTTCCTTCGACTTATGGTTGGGATGGCACGCGAAATGGTACGCCTATGTACGCTACAGATTATTGGTTTACAGTTACCTTTTCCAGTGGTAAAGTACTCAGAGGACATTTTCATTTAAAACGATAAAAAAGGGATTTCTAATGAAATCCCTTTTTTGTTATTTTTATTTTTGCCATTCTTTCGTTTCATTGAAAATATGAGTGAGGATAGCTTCATCCTGCTCAGTAAAATCTACATTTCTACGTGCCATTACTACTTTAGCTGTTTCAAAGGCTTTTTTAGGTAGATAAGCCTGTGTACCTTGTGGGCCACCCCATGTAAAATTAGGAATATAATTTCTCGGAAATCCTGCACCAAAAATATTTGCACACACGCCTACTACTGTACCTGTGTTAAACATCGTATTGATACCACATTTGCTGTGGTCGCCCATCATCAGTCCACAGAATTGCAAACCAGTATTTACAAAACGCTCGGTTTCGTAATCCCATAGTTTTACGGATTCGTAATTGTTTTTCAGATTGGAATTGTTAGAATCTGCTCCGATATTGCACCATTCGCCCAAAACAGCATTTCCTAAAAATCCATCATGACCTTTATTGGAATAGCTAAATAGTACTGAATTGTTTACTTCTCCACCTACTCTACAATGAGGTCCAATAGTTGTAGCTCCATAAATTTTGGTTGCCAATTTCACTTGAGCATGATCACCTAAGGCAAAAGGTCCACGAATGACAGAGCCTTCCATAATTTCGGAATCTCTTCCTATATAGATGGGTCCCGTTGTGGCATTGAGTGTACAATAGTTCAATACCGCACCTTCTTCTATAAAAATATTTTCCGCACCTAAAACCTGTACGGTATGAGGTATAGGTTGCGAAATACGATCTTGCGTCAACAATTCAAAATCCTCACGGATGGCTTGGTCATTTTTCATAAAAATATCCCAAGTATGTTCGATAGTAAGCACTTCGCCTTCAAATTCGATACATTCGTACTGATCAAAATCTACTTCGTCTTGCTCTATTGTAGAATAAAAAGCTATGATATCATCACCTTTGACGATTGCTTGCATGGGATTCAAAAATTGAATCATTTCTACCAATACATCGTTGGGACAATATGCCGCATTAATCATTATATTTTCTTCCAACTCTACCATTGGATATTTATCTGAAAGGTATTCTTCGGTAATGGTAGTAGTGGTAACCCCTAAATATTTCTCCCATTTTTCTCTAATAGTGAGAATACCTACTCGAATATCAGCTACGGGACGAGTAAAAGTAAATGGCAACAATGCATTACGCACACTCCCATCGTATAATATATAATTCATGATAAGATACTTTTTATAAAAAATAAAGGTACAAAAGTAATTGCATACAAAAACATAGTGTTGTAAAATTACTTACTTGTTAGAGGTTTCAATAAAAAAGCCTTACTAAAAAGTAAGGCTTTTGATATGATTGTCCATTCAATATTATTTATTGAATTTAGCATATTTAGATTTGAATTTATCAATACGTCCTGCTGTATCGATCAATTTAGATTTACCTGTATAGAATGGGTGAGATGTTCGGGAAATCTCCATTTTGTATACTGGGTACTCTACACCATCAACTTCAATTGTTTCTTTAGTTTCAACTGTTGATTTTGTGATGAATACGTCATCGTTAGACATATCTTTAAACGCTACTAATCTGTAATTTTCTGGGTGAATACCTTTTTTCATGATAAATCGTTGTTTTTAAAATTGTGATTACCCCGTTGCTCTGCTGCTTTTATTTTTCAAAAAGGTATGAACAAGAGATAACCTTTTGATTGTACAATATTTTTGTTATTTCAAGTCGCAAATTTAAAACTTATTTTTTAATCTCAAAACATATTGAAAATATCTTTTTTATATTTTTTCTCATTTTCAAATCATACCCCAAAAAGCAGCTTAGAAAATGATAATTTTTCGTTAAAACCTGTTTCTTTATTCACTATCAACTAGATATACACATCGAATATCCTGCAATTTCACAAAAACTCTACTCCTATTTTTTTATATTTGTAAGATTTTATAAAAACATGTATCCATGAATACAATTAGCAAAAAAACAGGTTTAACATTTGGTTATATGCTCATAGCTTACTATGTAGTGGTAAACCTGCTAACTTTCCTTATAGATTACACCCAATTTGTGAAAGCACCTCTTACTGTTATCAATATGGTAGTTATTCTTATATTAGGTATATCATGTATTTGGATAACCAAAAGAAGATTGAACAATGAGATTACATTCAAAGAAGGTTTTAGTGCTTATTTTATTATGATAGTAGTAGGATTTCTTGCAAATTATATCACACAATACATATTGTTTAATTACGTAAATCCAGAGGCTAAAATTGTGAATAATGAATATATGCTCGAACTGACTCGCACAATTAGCCAAGATCTAGAAATCCCTGCTGACGAATTCAATAACAAATTACAAGAAATGAGTCAAAATCCGGATGGAAACTTTTCATTCAAAACATTATTTTACAATTATGCGCAAGCCGTTTTGGGTTCGTCTATTATCGGATTGATCATCTCATTGACATTTAGAAACAAATCAGAATTCTCAACTCTTCAAAGATAATGAATCTTACGATACTCATACCATTGCTAAACGAAGAAGAATCTCTCAAAGAGCTTCACGAATGGTTATTTACTGTACTAACTTCTCATCAATATGCCTACGAAATTATTTTTGTAGACGATGGTAGTACAGACAATTCTTGGAATGAAATTCAAAAAATTCAAGATATAGATCCAAACGTAAAAGGGATTCGTTTTCAGAAAAACTACGGAAAATCGCAAGCTCTTCACGCAGGTTTTGCACTTGCACAAGGAGATGTAGTTATCACTATGGATGCTGATTTGCAAGATAGTCCGGATGAAATACCTACTCTATATCGTATGATAGTAGAAGAAGGTTATGATTTGGTATCTGGATGGAAAAAAGTTCGATACGATTCGGTTTTTGCTAAAAATATCCCTTCTAAATTATTTAATTGGGCTGCTCGGGCTACTTCTGGAGTAAAGCTCAATGATTTCAATTGTGGATTGAAAGCTTATCGCAATGATGTAATAAAAAGTATCGACGTATCTGGAGAAATGCACAGATATATTCCTGTTTTAGCTCAAAATGCCGGTTTTACCAAAATAGGCGAAAAAGTAGTAAAACATCAAGCAAGAAAATACGGCACATCTAAGTTCGGAATGAATCGCTTTATCAACGGATTCCTCGATCTCATCACTATATGGTTTTTATCCAAATTTGGTAAAAGACCGATGCACTTTTTTGGAGCCTTAGGTGTATTAATGTTTATTATTGGTTTTTGTAGTACACTCTACATCGGCGTGTATAAATTATACAAACTATCGATGGGGTTACCCGCTATATTGATTACCAATAATCCTTGGTTTTACATTGCTCTTACCGCAATGATATTGGGTACACAATTATTTTTGGCTGGTTTTTTAGGTGAAATTATTTTGCGAATCAAAAATAATGAAGCGCGTTATCAAATTGCAGAAAAACTAAATATTAATGAAAACTAACGAATGGAAATTCCAAAAAATATATTAGAAAAAGTAAATCCTTGGGTACAACCTCCTTTTGATAAGGACACTCAAGAAAAAGTAAAAGAATTGATGACTTCCTCTCCTAAAGAATTGGAAGATGCTTTTTATAAAAACTTAGAGTTTGGTACAGGTGGAATGCGCGGAATTATGGGCGTTGGCACCAATCGTATCAACAAATATACATTGGGTAAAAACACTCAAGGTTTGTCTCAGTATTTAAAACAAGCATTTCCAGGAGAACAAATCAAAGTGGCTATTGCTTATGATTGTCGTCACAATAGTGATACCTTAGCAAAAGTTGTTGCTGATGTATTTTCGGCCAATGGAATCAAAGTATTTTTATTTGAAGAATTACGTCCTACTCCCGAATTATCATTCACAGTACGTTATTTACAATGTCACGCTGGAGTAGTGCTAACAGCCTCACACAATCCACCCGAATACAACGGATACAAAGTATATTGGCAAGATGGTGGACAGTTGGTACCACCTCAAGACAAAGAAATCATTCAGGTAATCGACAGTCTCGATTATTCGGATATTCTATTTGAATCGAATCCGGAATTGATTGAATATATCGGTGCTGAAATCGACGAAGCTTTTGCTCAATCGGCTATTGAAAACGCAAGTTTTAATATTCCACAAGAAGCTAAAAACAATTTAAAAATTGTTTACACTTCTTTGCATGGAACATCTATAAAAGCT
>Ga0079224_100002319_pt1 | contig 23014 bp, 21 predicted proteins | sample Stecom2015_FD_80414 | JGI IMG/M metagenome (GOLD analysis project Ga0079224, IMG submission 80414) | Agricultural soil microbial communities from Utah to study Nitrogen management - Steer compost 2015 | ecosystem: Environmental > Terrestrial > Soil > Agricultural land | place: USA: Utah... | reverse complement strand
TCTGCCCTGGGTGGGGGCCTGGGCGCAGCAAGACCTCGAGCAGATCTCGGCCGATCCGGCCGCAATCCGCGGGCAGTTCGTGCTGCTGATGGAGCAGTCCTCGGTGGAGGTTTCGCGGCTCATCGGCGGGGTTGGGCGCAACGCCGCGAAGCTGTTCTTCGCCGTGTTGTCCATGTTCTTCCTGCTGCGTGATGGGCCGCGCGTGCTGCGCGAGGCGCGCGCCATTCTGGAAGGCATTCTCGGTCCGCGCGTGCACGACTACCTGGACGCGGTTGGCGCCACGACGCAGGCCGTGGTGTATGCGCTGATTCTCGGCGCGATCACACAGGGCGCCGTAGCGGGCGTCGGCTACTGGATCTTCGGCGTGGACGCGCCGGTCATGTTGGGCGCCGTGACGGCGTTGATCGCCCTCATTCCTTTTGGCGCGCCGGTCGTGTGGGGGAGTCTGTCGGTGTGGATGATCGTGACGGGCGACGTGTGGTCGGGCGTCGGCCTGCTGCTGTGGGGCTTGCTGCTGGTCAGCTGGATGGACAACATCGTGCGCCCGCTGGTCATCTCGAGCGCCACGCGCATGCCGTTCCTGCTGGTTGTGTTCGGTGTGCTGGGCGGCGTGCTGGCGTTCGGGCTCGTCGGTCTGTTCATCGGGCCGGTGCTGCTCGCGGTGTGTCTGGCGATCTGGCGCGAGTGGTTGGAGCAACACCGACCGTTCGAGACCGAAACGATCGCCGCCGAGCAGCAGCGGATCGAAGCGGCGAGGAGACAGCGCGTCAGATAGCAAAGCGCGCGAGCCGCATCATTGATGATGCGGTCCGCCGCGATGCGCGCGTCGTCAGCTACCCGCCGTCGAACTCCGATCCGTTCGGGAGCGCCGCTCCGGTCCTGCGCAACAGAATCTTGTCGATGCGCACTCCGTCCATGTCGACGATTTCGATTTCGATGTCCCGCCAGCGCAGCGTGTCGCCTGCTTTCGGAATGCGGCCCAGCCGCGCCAGGATGAAGCCCGCCACCGTGTGATAGTCGCGCCCGGCCATGTCGCGGCGGTTCAGGCGCCGCTGCAACTCGTCGATCGACATATGCCCGTCGACGAGCCACGAGCCGTCCGGCCGGACAGTCGCGTGCGGGCGCTCGCGACTGCCAAGCTCGGGCAGTTCGCCCGCGATCGCCTTGAGGATGTCGATCGGCGTGGTGATGCCTTCGATGTCGCCGTACTCGTCCGTGACCACGGCGAGGTGCGTGCTCGACCTCTGGAACTGATCGAGCAACTGCAGCACCGAGATCGTATCCGGAATGTGCAGCGGTGGTTCTAGGTCGCGCTGCGGATCGAGCGACCCGCGGTGCACGGCCTCGCTCAGGTTGGCCAGCGTGATCATGCCGAGCAGGTTGTCCAGCCGGTCGCGCGCGATCAGAAAGCGCGCATGTCCGCTGCGCTTGGCCTGCTCCCAGAGTTGATCGAGCGGATCGTCGATGTCCAGCCAGATCACGTCCTGGCGGGGAATCATGATCGAGCCGACCTTGCGGTCCGCGAGCGCCAGGACGCCTTCGACCAAGCGCCGTTCCGAGGCGAGAAACACCCCGGCGCGCGTGCCTTCGGCGATCAGCGCTCGCACGTCGTCCTCTGTGACCGCCGACTGCGGGGCGGACGACAGCGGCAGCGCTTTCAGCACCCCGTTCACCGAGACTCGCAGCAGCCAAACAAGCGGCGCCATGATCGTCGCGAACATGCGCATGATCGGCGCAACGAACATCGCGAGCGTCTCCGCGTGCAGCAGGGCGATGCGTTTGGGAACCAACTCGCCGATGATCAGCGTCACGAACGTCACGATCACGACGACCAGGGCGTAGGCGAGCTTCTCGGCATAGGCGAGCGGCACGCCGTAAGCGGCGAGCACGTCGTCCAGGCGCCCCGCCAGCGTCGCGCCGCTGTATACGCCCGCGAGGATGCTGATCAGGGTGATGCCGATCTGGATGGAGGACAGGAACGTCGTGGGGTCCTCGATCAGCGCGAGCGCCCAGCGGGCGCCGGCGCGCCCCTGGTCGGCGGCCGCCTGCACACGCGTGCGTTTGGCGGAGACCAGGGCCATCTCCGACAGCGCGAAGAAGCCGTTCAGCAGGATCAGCAGGAGGATGACGAGAAGCTCGCCCGAGGGCATGGTGCAGCACCCATGATGTAAGGACCGGCTGGCTGCGCAGTGTACATAGTGAGCGGGGATCGCCTGTGTATAATGCGCCGCTCGTTTTCCGGGCGAGCGTCTCGCTCATCTTAGGCTTTCGGGGAGTGCTCCAAGATGGATTGGCTGATTTCCACGGCGGCGGCGCAGGCCCAGGGCGCACCCGGCCAGCCGAGCGCGCTCATGCAGTTCCTGCCGCTCGTGCTGATTTTCGTAGTCTTCTACTTCCTGCTCATCCGCCCGCAGACCAAGCGCGCCAAGGAGCACCGCGCCATGGTCGCCGCACTGGAGGTCGGAGCCGAGGTGGTCACCAGCGGGGGCATCCTGGGCAGGGTGACCGAGCTGACCGAGCAATACCTTACCGTGGAGATCGCCGACGGCGTCCAGGTGAAGGTGCAGCGGCACACGATTTCGCAGGTGCTGCCGAAGGGCACGTTGAAGAGCGTCTGAGCGGCGGCGCGCCCACGGCATGTACCAGATTCCCACTTGGCGATACTGGCTGGTCGCCATCGTCGTCGCCCTCTCCCTGGTTCTGGCGCTGCCCAATCTGTTCGGCGACGAAGTGGCGCTGCAGATTGCTCGTGAGGACCGGGCGCCCGTGGATCAGACCGTCCAGCAGCGCATCGACGGGGTGCTGCAGGTCCAGAAGGTCGAGCCGACCGCTTCCTACCTGGAAGATGATCGGCTGATCCTGCGATTCGCGAACGTGGACGACCAGATCCGCGCCCGCGACGCCATAAACGAGGCCGCGCCAGGTGAATACGTCGTCGCGCTCACCAGCGTGCCTCGCACGCCGGCGCCGCTGCGCGCGCTTGGGCTGAAGCCGATGAGCCTGGGTCTGGATCTGCGCGGCGGCGTGCACTTCACCTATGAAGTGGATGTGGAAGGCGCCGTAGACCAATCGCTACAGCGGCTCGCCCAGGACATACGCCGTCAGTTGCGCGATGTGCGCATCCCGTTCGCGAGCGCTGTGGTGGTGGGCCGGGAAGTGAACGTGACTCTGCGGCCGGGCGCCGATGAAGCCGCAGCGCGCGAGGCCATTCAGGCGAATGACCCCGGCATGACCGTCGCCCGCAGCGTCGTCGGCGAGCAGACGGTGCTGACCGTCGCCTACACGCCCGAGCGTCTGAAACAGCGCCAGGACATGGCGATCGAGCAGAACATCACCACGCTGCGAAATCGCGTCGACGAGCTGGGCGTTTCCGAGCCGATCGTGGCGCGCCAGGGCGCAAACCGCATCATCGTACAGCTGCCCGGCGTGCAGGACCCGGCGCAGGCTTTGCGCGTGCTGGGCGCGACGGCCACGGTCGAGTTCCGCCTGGTCGACGAGAACAACAATCCTTACGACGCGCAGAGCAGCAAGCGCGTACCGATCGGCTCGAAGCTCTACGAGGATCGCGAGGGCCGGCCCATCCTGCTCAAGCGCGACATCATCGCCACCGGCGAGCAGCTCACCGATGCACGGTCAGGGTTCACGGAAGGGGCGCCTGAGGTCAACGTGACGCTCGATGCGCGCGGCGGCGCTGAGATGCTCAAGGCCACCCGCGACAACGTCGGTCGGCGGATGGCCGTGGTCTACATCGAAACCAAGCACCTTGCCGAAGGCGAGGCGTGCAGAGGTCAGCGCTCGGGGCAGACGTGCGTCGAGGAGCGCGTGATCAGCGCGGCGACGATTCAGGACGTGCTGTCCTCGCGCTTCCGCATCACCGGGCTCGCGGCGACCGAGGCGCACGAACTTGCGCTGCTGCTGCGCGCCGGCGCGCTGGCGGCGCCGCAGACGATCGTCGAGCAGCGCTCGATCGGACCCAGCCTCGGGCAGGACAACATTCAGCGCGGCATGATCGCGCTGGCGATCGGCGCGGTGCTGACGTTCATCTTTCTGGCGGCGTACTACCGCGTCTTCGGGCTGGTGGCCAATCTGGTGCTGATGCTGAACGTCGTCATGCTGATGGCGCTCATGTCGCTGCTGCAGGCGTCCCTGACGTTGCCGGGCATCGCGGGCATCGTGCTGACGATCGGCATGGCGGCGGACGCAAACATTCTCATCTATGAGCGCATCCGCGAGGAGCTGCGCAACGGCAACTCTCCCCAGGCGGCCATTCACGCGGGTTTCGACCGGGCTTTCTCGGCGATCATGGATGCGAACGTGACGACGCTGATCGCCGGGATCACGCTGTTTGCGTTCGGCACCGGACCGATCAAGGGGTTCGCCGTAACGCTGGTGCTCGGCATCGCCACATCGATGTTCACCGCGATTCTCTGCAGCCGCGTCATCATCGATCTGATCTGGGGCCGCCGTCGCCGGCTTGCCGCTTTGCCCGTATAACCCGTCGACGAGCGAGCGACGCAGATGGAATTCTTCAAGCGCACACCGAACATCGACTTCATGGGGATGCGGCGCGTCACGTACGCGATCTCCATCCTGCTCGTGGTCGGTTCGTTCGTCCTGCTGGCCGTGCGCGGCCTGAATCTCGGCATCGACTTCACGGGCGGCGTGGTCGTCGAAGTGGCTTATCCGGCGGCCGCCGATATCGATAGCGCCCGCGACGCGCTGACGGCGGCTGGGTTCGAAGACGCGCAGGTGCAGAGTTTCGGCAGCTCGCGAGAGCTTGCCGTGAAAGTCATTCCGGCGCCGGGTGAAGACGTCAATCGAGTCGGCGAGCGCGTGGGCGAGGCGTTGCGCGCCTCGGATCCAGGCGTGGAGGTGCGGCGCACGGAGATCGTCGGCCCGCAGGTCGGGCGGGATCTCACGGAGCAGGGCGGACTCGCCTTCCTGTTCACGTTCATCGGCATCATGATCTACGTGGCGTTCCGCTTCGAGAAGAAGATGGCGATCGCCACGGTGCTGGGCGCCATCCATGATCCAATCATCATCCTGGGTTTCTTCTCGGCCACCCAGATGACGTTCGATCTTGCTGTGCTCGCCGCGCTGCTGGCCGTTATCGGTTATTCGATCAACGACACCGTGGTGGTCTTCGATCGGGTCCGGGAGGTCTTCCTGCTGATGCGCAAGGCTACACCGACCGAAGTGATGAACGCCGCAATCAACCAGACGCTGTCGCGCACGTTGATGACCAGTTTCTCCGTCCTGTTCGTGGTGGTGTCCTTGTATCTGTTCGCGGGCGCCACGCTGGCGGGATTCTCTATTGCGATCATTGTCGGCGTATTCGTTGGGACCTACTCCTCGATCTTCGTCTCCGGCGTCATTGCGCACGATATGAAGCTCAACGCTCAGGATCTGATGCCGGTCAGGAAGCACGATCCGGAACTCGACGCGCTTCCCTAGGGAAGCTCTGATTAACCTACCGCCCTGACGGTTCAGCCGAAAGAAATGCCCGCAAGGTGCTTCGAGCGGCTCGATATCACAGAAACAGGGCAAATCAGAGATTCCCTAGAAGTGACTGGTGACTCGTTGCTCGCGAGCAGTCAGAGCCGTTCCCCGCAGCCGTGCAGGGGGCATGGCAGAGGCGGTCAACGCTCCGTCGCGTTCTCTTGTTGCGAGTCGGACATCGCTGGTCGCTAGTCACTAGTCTCTCCCCATGAACCTTATCGTCTGGGTCGGCTTTCTCGTCCTGTTCGTCGCCATCCTGGCGTTCGACCTCGGCGTCCTGCATCGCGAGTCGCGCGCCATGGAGGTGCGCCAAGCGCTCGGCTGGACGCTCGTATGGGTCACCCTGGCTCTGTCGTTCACCGCCCTGATTTACAGCGTCTACGAATATCACTGGTTCGGCTGGCGGCTCACGCCCGACGCCCCCAGCGGCTCGGAAGCGGCCATCCAGTACGTGACGGGCTATCTGCTCGAATGGTCGTTGTCGGTCGACAACATCTTCGTCATCGCCGTGATCTTCACGTTCATGAGGATTCCGCCGCAGTATCAATACCGGGTGCTGTTCTGGGGCATCGTGGGCGCGATCGTGCTGCGCGGCGCCATGATCGCGATGGGCGCGGCGCTGATCCACGCCTTCGACTGGATGTTCTACGTCTTCGGCGCCGTGCTGCTGCTGTCCGCCGCTCGCATGCTTCGCAGCGAGGAGGAGCAGTTCGATCCCGGCAAGAGCGTGCTCGTGAAGCTTGCGCGGCGCGTCTATCCGGTCACCGATCGCTTGGACGGCGATCGCTTCTTCACACAGGTGGACGGGCGGCGCGCCGCCACGCCGTTGTTCGTCACGCTTCTATTGGTCGACTTTGCGGACGTCGTGTTTGCGGTGGACTCGATTCCGGCGATTTTCGCCGTGACCCAGGAGCCGTTCATCGTCTTCACCTCGAACGCTTTCGCCATCCTGGGGCTGCGCGCCCTGTATTTCGCTATCGCCGGCCTGATGATGATGTTCAAGTACATCAAACTGAGCCTCATCTTCATCCTGGCGTTCGTCGGCGTGAAAATGATGCTGCATCATCACGTGCAGATCCCGCACGCCATCTCGCTCGGCGTGATCGTCGGCTTTCTGGGCATCGGCATTCTGGCCTCGATGTGGGTGTCGCGCCGTGAGCGCCAGGCGCAGAGCGCGGACGTGGATCCTGACAACGACTGAACGCATCGGCCCGCCGTAGCTGGTCCGACGCTGTGGAGCCCTCATGGAGCTGCTGACCGATCCGCAAGTGTGGCTGGCTTTCGCCACGCTGACCGCGCTCGAGATCGTCCTGGGGATCGACAACATCATCTTCATCTCGATCCTGGTGGGTCGGCTGCCGGCGCGCCAGCGGGCCCGCGGCCGCACCATCGGCCTGGCGCTCGCCATGCTGACGCGCATCCTGCTGCTGCTGTCCATCGCCTGGGTCATGGGACTGTCGGCGGATCTGTTTTCGGTCGGCGAGCTCAGCATCTCGGGGCGAGACATTATCCTGATCGGCGGCGGACTGTTCCTGCTCGCCAAGAGCACGCTCGAGATCCATCACAGCCTGGAGGGCGAAGAGGGGCGCCGCGAAGCGCCGGCGGCCGCCACGTTCATGGGTGTGATCACCCAGATCGCGTTGATCGATATCGTGTTCTCGCTCGACTCCGTGATCACGGCGGTCGGCATGGCCGACCATGTCGAAGTCATGATCGCCGCAGTGGTGATCGCGGTGCTGGTGATGATGTTTCTGGCTGGACCGATCAGCGACTTCGTCGACCGTCATCCAACAATCAAGATGCTGGCGCTTTCGTTCCTGATCCTGATCGGTGTGGCGCTGATCGGGGAGGGCTTCGAGCTGCACATCCCGAAAGGCTACCTGTACTTCGCCATGGCGTTCTCGGTCGCCGTCGAGGTGCTCAATCTGCAAGTGCGCAAGCGCCAGCGGCGTGAACCGGTGAAGCTGCGCGGCGCTATGGAAGAGAAATTGCTGGAGAGAGGGGGTGGGGAAGGAAGAAGTGATTCGTGAGGTGACCGGACCCGATGATCCTGTCGCCGCAGCAGCGACGTGCTGCACACCCGCCGACGCAAGAGCGCAGCCTTCATGTTCTGGCGCAGCGCACCGGAGTCACTAGCCTCGAGTCACCCCGGAGTCATTTCTTCTGAGTGCGCTGTGGCGATAGCCGTAGCCGAAGTAGATCAGGAAGCCGACCACGATCCAGCCGCTCATCCAATGCCAGTTGTCGGCGAACGCCTGTGAGAAGAGGTACAGGCAAGCCGCCGCGCCGACCGGACATACGATGATCGCTGCGGGCGTGCGAAATGCACGCGGCAGATCCGGGCGCGTGTACCTGAGGACCAGCACGCCGATGCAGACGGTGGCGAAAGCGAGGAGCGTGCCCATGGCGACCAGGTCGCCCAGCACGCCGATCGGCAGGAGTCCCGCAAGGATGGTCGCCGCTGCGCCTACGAACGCCGTGCCTACGTGCGGTGTGCGATAGGTCGGGTGCACGCGTGAGAACATGCGCGGAATGAGACCGTCTTTCGACATCGCGTAGAAGATTCGCGCCTGGCCCATGATCATCACCAGGATCACCGAGCTCAGGCCGGCGACCGCGCCGATCTCCACCACGGTCTTGAGCCACAGCAGGCTCGGGTACGCCTCGAGCGCCGTTGCGACCGGCTTGGCCGTGCCGAGTTGCGCATAGGGCAGCATGCCTGTCAGGACTGCGCACACGGCGATATACAGCAACGTGCACACGACCAGCGAGCCGAGGATGCCGATCGGCATGTTCCGCTGCGGATTCTTGGTTTCCTGCGCGGCTGTCGACACGGCGTCGAAGCCGATGTAAGCGAAGAACACGATGGAGGCCGCACGCAGCACGCCTTCGAACCCGAAGCGTCCCTGGGCGTCGGTCGGCGGAATGAGCGGCTCCCAGTTGGCCGTATCCACATATTGCAGACCGAAGCCGAGGAACAGAAAGATGACCACCAGCTTGATCGCCACGATGACCGTGTTCGCCGCCGCGGACTGCGTGATGCCGCGATAACACAGCGCGGCGATGGCGATCACGATGAAAACAGCGGGCAGATTGATGATTGCGCCCGTGGCCGCCAGGCGGCCTTTCTCCACCGTCAGCGGCGCGCTCGCGAGCGCCTCGGGGAACGCCAGGGACACGCCTACGGCGTCGCCGATCGTGGCCAACAGCCCGTTCAGATAACCCGACCAGCCCACCGCCACCGTCGAAGCGGCGAACAGATACTCCAGAACCAGGTTCCAGCCGATGAACCAGGCGACGAGCTCGCCCAGCGTCGCATAGGAATATGAATAAGCGCTGCCCGAGACCGGCAGCATCGCTGCGAATTCGGCGTAGCACAGTCCGGCGAGCGCACAGGCGAATCCTGCGAACACGAAGCTGAGCATCACAGCCGGGCCGGCATGATTGGCCGCCGCCTGTCCCGTCAGAACGAAAATGCCCGCTCCAATGATGGCGCCGACGCCGAGCAGCACGAGGTGTCGTGCGGTGAGCACGCGTTTGAGCGTTGCTTCGCCCTCCAGCGATCCTTCCACCGGCTCGCCGGCGTCGACGTGCGGAGCGGCCGAAACGGGCTTGGTTGCGAACAAGTTCACGCGCTTCCTCCCACACTGACTGCGGTCGCAGCCGCGCGCCGCTGCGACCCGTGCGGCTGCGGCCATTCGTTTTGTGCGCGGACTGTACCGGAGGGGCGCCGCAAAATCGAGGCGAGCAGCGCGGTGGGATATGCGCGCAGCAACGCACGCGATTCGAAGTCAACGGTCGGCGCGCGGGGCGCGCAGCGCCTCGGGCACGTGAGGAGCAACGGCTTCGAGCAGCGCCGCGTACACCTTGGGAGTTCCGGCGAGAATGTGTCCCTGCTGTCGGTACTCCGCGCCGGACAGCGTGCCGACCATGCCGCCAGCTTCAGTGATGAGCAATGCGCCGGCCGCGGTATCCCAGGGCGCCAGGCCGAATTCCCAGAAGGCGTCCAAGCGGCCGGCGGCCACATAGGCGAGATCGAGCGCCGCGGCGCCGGGGCGGCGGATGCCCGCAGTGGCTTGCATGACCACGCGCAACATCGCCATGTAGCTGTCGAGATATTGCAGGTTGGCGCGGTATGGAAAGCCTGTGCCGATCAAAGCGCCTTCCAGTCCGGAGTGTGCGCTCACACGGATGCGCCGGCCGTCGAGTTGCGCACCCTCGCCGCGGGAAGCGGTAAACAGCTCCTGGCGCAACGGATCGTATACAACACCATGCTCGGTGCGGCCGCGTCGCTGCACGCCGATGGACACGGCAAATTGTGGAAAGCCGTGCACGAAATTCGTCGTGCCGTCGAGCGGATCAATGACCCACAGGTATTCGCTGTCCTGCGAACCATGGGATTGGCCGCTTTCTTCTGCGAGCACCCCGTGATCGGGGTAATGGCGACGGATGATCTCGATGATGGCGAACTCCGCCTGTGTGTCGATCTCCGTGACGAAATCGTTCTGGCCCTTACTGCGCACGTCGATGCGGTGCAGGCGGTTCATGCCGCGAATGATCACCTCGCCGGCGCGGCGTGCGGCGCGGATAGCAATGTTGAGCAGAGGTTGCATGCGGTCGGAATCTCGACTGAGTGAGGGCGGCGCAGCCGGTGAAAAGCTTCGGCCGATGCACAGCGTGCGGCGGCCGTCGCGAGCCGCCGGCCGCGAGTCGGTAGAATAACAGCTACGCCCGTCCTCATCGCGTCCGTAGGTCCGAGGCCGCCGCCCTGTGAGCATCCGCATCGTTCTCGTCGACACCCACCATCCCGGCAATATCGGCGCGGTCGCGCGCGCCATGAAGAACATGGGCCTCGATGAGCTGCACCTGGTGCAGCCGAAGGCGTTTCCCAGCCCGGAGGCGACGGCGCGAGCGTCAGGTGCGGACGACATTCTCGAGCGCGCGCGCCTGCACACGCGCTTCGAAGATGCGATCGCCGATTGCGGGCTGGTCGTCGGCGCCAGCGCGCGGCAGCGGCATCTGCCGTGGAATCTCATCGAGCCGCGTGAATGTGCTCCGTACATCGTGCAGGCAAGCCGCGCGGGCCACGCGGCGCTGGTGTTCGGAACGGAGCGCGCCGGACTCACGAACGCGGAGCTCGCACACTGCAATCTCCTGGTGACCATACCCACCAGCCCCCAGTACAGCTCGCTCAATCTCGCGATGGCTGTGCAGGTCCTCGCATACGAGCTGTGGTTGTTGCTGCGTCCCGGCGCGCCGCCTCAGGCCGAGCGTGAGACGCCGCTCGCTACGGCCGAGGACATGGCGCGGCTGTATGAGCACATCGAGCAGGTGCTTGCGGAGATCGATTTTCGGGATCGCACGGGCGGCGGTCATCTGATGGCTCGCATCCGCCGCCTGTTCAATCGGGCGCAGCTCGATCAGAACGAGATGAACATCCTGCGCGGTATTCTCACGGCCGTTCAGTCGCGCCGCCGCAGGGCTGGAAGTGGATAGCGGGGATAGCGGATAGCTGGAGGGGGCGGCCAGCTTCGCTTGACGATGGGCGGCTCCGTTCCGAACTATCCGCTATCCGGCTTCCAGCTCGTAGGCGTATCTTTGCAGCATGGAGAGATCCGCGCCTGGCTCAGGCACATCGTCTCAGGTCTATCTCGACTACGCGGCGACCACGCCGGTGGATCCGCGCGTCGCCGCAGTAATGATCGAGTGTCTCGGTCCGGATGGTGAGCACGGCAATCCATCTTCCATGGGGCACGAATACGGCCGCGGGGCGCGCGCACTGGTCGAAAAGGCGAGGGCGCAGGTCGCTGCCGCCATCGGCGCACGACCGGAGTGCATCATCTGGACGTCGGGCGCCACCGAGTCGGACAACCTGGCTGTAAAGGGCGTCGCCCGCTTCCGCGGCGATCGGGGGCGTCACATCGTGTCTTCGCGCACGGAGCACAAAGCCGTCGTCAATTCATTGAAGCAGCTCGAGCGCGAGGGTTTTGAAGTCGCCTGGCTCACGCCGGCGACGGACGGGTGCGTGCATCCTGACCAGGTGGAGGCGGCGCTGCGCCCCGATACACAGCTTGTCTCTCTCATGCACGTGAATAATGAGATTGGCGTGATCCAGGACGTCGCGGCTGTCGGCCGTCTGTGCCGCGAGCGCGGCGTGACGTTCCACGTGGATGCGGCGCAGAGCGCTGGCAAGCTGCCGATCGACGTCGAGGCGATGAACGTCGATCTGTTGTCGCTCACAGCGCACAAGGCCTACGGGCCCAAGGGAATAGGGGCTCTTTATGTTCGCCGCCAACCGCCCGTCGGGCTGCGGCCGCTGATCCATGGAGGCGGACAGGAGTCCGGCTTGCGTTCCGGCACGCTGGCCACACACCAGATTGTCGGTATGGGGGCGGCGATTGAGCTGGCTGAGCGCGAGCGCGAAGTCGACGCGGCCCGCATCCGCAGGCTGCGGGACCGGCTCTGGGAAGGCTTGCGCGCCATCGGCGGCGTAGCGCTGAACGGGGCCGCCGAGCAGCGGGTCGCCGGCCTCCTCAACGTCAGCTTCTACGGCGTGGAGGGTGAAAGTCTGCAGTTCGCCCTGCGTGAGCTGGCGGTCTCGACCGGCTCGGCCTGCTCTTCGGGCGCGGAGGAGGCCTCCTACGTCTTGCGCGCCCTCGGGCGCGACGACCAGCTCGCACAAAGCTCGTTGCGCTTCAGTCTCGGGCGGTTCACGACCGATCGAGACGTTGACGTCGCAGTGAGGACAGTGGCCCGCGAAGTGCCGCGTCTGCGCGAGATAGGCGGCTGGGCGGCGTCGTGAGCACCGGGCAGTACAGCGCCAGCGTGGTCGAACATTTCGGGCGTCCGCACAATCCTGGCAGACTGCCGGAGGGACCCGACGTCTTGTATGGAACGGCGGGCGATGAATCGCACGGCGCGCGGTTCGCGCTAAGCGCCCGGATCGCCGCCGGGCGTATCGCTGAAGCGCGCTTCGAGGCCTATGGGTGTCCGCACTGCATTGCGGCGGCCTCGTGGCTGACGACGCGCCTGACGGGCGCTGCGCTGGAGGATCTGGAGCGTTGGAGCTGGCGCGAGGCGGCCACGGCGCTGGATGTCCCGGCGGAAAAGCGTGGCCGGCTCCTCATTCTAGAGGACGCGGTGCGCGCGTTGGCGCGCGCCTGGAGGGATTTGGGCGAACTGCGGGCTTGACTAGCCGCGGCGATGCCGCAATCTTCACTGCAACCGCTTTCCTGGCTGCATTCGCCCGCATCGACCAGTCCAGCACCTGATCACCGTATTCGCAGCAATGGCCATCTCGCTCACAGCATCCGCCGCCGATCGCATACGCACGTTCCTGCAGCGCCGGGGCCACGGCGTCGGGTTGCGCCTCTCGGTGAAGAAGACGGGCTGCTCCGGCTTCGCGTACGTGGTGAACTACGCGGATGAGGTCGCCGCGGACGACGTGGTGTTCGATGAGCAGGGTGTGAAGGTCATCGTCGATCGCGCGAGCCTCGGTTACATCGACGGCACGGAGATCGACTTCATCAAGCAGGGGCTGAACGAGGCGTTCCGTTTCCGGAACCCTAACGTCAAGGGCGAGTGCGGCTGCGGCGAGAGCTTCAGCGTGTGACGTTGCGGGCGCTTCGCATGCTAACTGCCCGTCCTGGCTCATAATTCTTATCGCCTCATTCCTTGCCGCCCTGGCCCGGCGCCGGTAGACTCGCGCGCGCAGCGGCGCGGCCGCCCAGGCGCGGCTCGCGGCGCGATCCAACGCCCGCTACAACGGGCCGATATTCACTGCTCAACTCTCTACTCAAGACATGCGGGGCTCGGTCTCGATCCCCTGAAGGATGACGATTCATGGCGCTCGAACGCACTCTTTCCATCGTGAAGCCCGACGGCGTGCAGAAGAACCTCATTGGCGAGGTGTACCGCCGCTTCGAGCAGGCTGGGCTGCGGATCATCGCAGCGCGCATGCTGCACCTGACACAGGCGCAGGCCGAAGGCTTTTACGCGGTGCACCGCGAACGGCCGTTCTTCAAGGACTTGGTCGCTTACATGTGCTCCGGCCCTATCATGGTGCAGGTGCTGGAAGGCGAGAACGCGGTCGCCCGCAACCGTGAGCTGATGGGCGCCACTGATCCCAAGAAGGCCGATCCGGGCACGATTCGCGCCGACCTCGCCGCCAGCATCGAGGAGAATGTGGTGCACGGCTCAGACAGCGTGGAGAACGCCCGCCAGGAGATCGCGTACTTCTTCGCAACCGCGGATCTGTGTCCGCGGACGAGGTGAGAGGATTGTGACTGGTGAATCGTGACTGGCGCGCTGCGCCTGCGTCCAGTGGAACTGAGGACGCTGACCGCGTTGTTCGAGCAGTCGCCAGTTGCGAGTCGCCAGTCGCCGCCTGACATTCGATGAACGCCCCTTCGCCAAAAACGAACTTGCTTGGCCTGACGCGCGCCGAGCTCGAGGCGTTGGTCGTCGGCATGGGCGAGAAGCCGTTCCGCGCGCGTCAGCTCATGAAGTGGCTCTACAAGCGCCAGGCGGCGGATTTCGACGAGATGACGGATCTGGCGAAGTCGTTTCGCGAGCGGCTGCGAACGATCGCCGTAGTGGCGGCTCCGCAGATCACGACTACGCAGGTCGCCGCAGACGGCGTGCGCAAGTGGCTGCTCGCAATGCCCGGGCCGCAGGGCCCGCGCTCGCAGGGAATCGGACAAGCCGTGGAAATGGTGTTCATTCCCGAGCCGGGGCGCGGCACGCTGTGTATTTCGAGTCAGGTGGGCTGCGCCATGGACTGCAGCTTCTGCTCCACCGGCCAGCAGGGCTTCAATCGCAACCTGACCGCGGCCGAGATCGTCGGCCAGGTGTGGCTCGCCAATCGCGAGCTCGGCTTTGCGCCCGGCGAGAATCGCGTCATCACCAACGTAGTGTTCATGGGCATGGGTGAGCCGCTCGCCAACTACCGCAACGTAGTGGCCGCCGCGGATATCCTCATGGACGACCTGGGCTTCGACATCTCGCGGCGCCGGGTGACCGTGAGCACCTCGGGGCTGACGCCGCAGATGTTGCGCCTGGCGGAGGAGACCAACTGTGCGCTTGCCGTCTCCCTGCACGCGCCCAACGATGCGCTGCGCGATCAGCTGGCGCCGATCAATCGTAAGCACCCGATCGCGGAGCTGCTCGAGGCGTGCTGGCGATACGTCGAACGTCAGAACGCCCGCAGCATCACCTTCGAGTACGTCATGCTGGACGGCGTCAACGACAGCCCCGCGCAGGCCTACGAACTGGTGCGCCTGCTCAAAGGGCGGCCCGCCAAGCTCAACCTCATACCGTTCAATGCGTTTCCCGGAACGCAGTACCGACGGTCGAGCGCAGCTGCGATCGAGCGCTTCCGCGACATCCTGAACTCCAACGGTGTGATTGCGACGGTGCGGCGCACTCGCGGCGATGACATCGACGCCGCATGTGGTCAGCTCGTCGGCCGCGTGCACAATCGCACCACGGTCAGATTGGGCTCCAAACTCGTGTCCGTGGCGGTGCAACCATGAAGAGATCGACGTCCTCTGCAGCGAGCCTGCTGAGCTGCGCGGCGCTGCTGCTCTCTGCTTGCGCGAACAATGACGCGCGCAGCCAAGCAAACGATCCGCAGCGCGCCTCGCAGATCAACGTCGAACTCGCTACAGACTACCTCCGCAAGGGAAATCTGGCGCAAGCCAAGGAGAAAATCGATCGCTCGGTGGAGCAGGATCCGCGCAATGCTCGCGCCTGGGGCGTGGGCGCGATGCTCTATGAGGCGCTCGGAGAGCGCAAGAAGGCCGATGCGTGGTTCGAGCGCGCCGTAGCGCTCGATCCCAAGGACCCCGAGATCCGCAACAACTACGCCGTGCACCTCTGTCGGTACGGCAGATTCGAGCGCGGCGAGAAGCAGGCGCTCGAAGCGGCCGGCAACCCGCTGCACAAGACGCGTGAGGTCGCGTACCTGAACGCCGGCAACTGTGCACGCTCGGCGGGCGATCTGACGCGCGCGGAAGAGCATTATCGACGCGCGCTCAAGCTGCAGCCGCGCTTCGCAGAAGCGTTGCTGCAGTTGGCCGAAATGCAATACGCCCGGACGGAATACATCTCCGCCCGAGCGTTTCTGCAGCGTTACATGGAGGTGGGGCGTACGACGCCCGCGACGCTGTGGCTCGGCCATCGCATCGAGCTCAGCCTCGGCAACGTCGCCGAGGCGCAGCACTATGGGCGCCGGTTGAAGAACGAGTATCCGAGCGCGCCCCAGACCCGGGAACTGTTAGAGTCCGAGCGGAATCCGGGATGAACTCCGCCCCGGACGAACTGTCCAGGCAGACCGATGCAGGGCCCGCCGCTCCGGGCGAGCTGCTGCGCGCGTGTCGCGAGCGTCGCGGCCTGACGATTCGCCGCGCGGCCGACGAGTTGCACCTGGATGCATGGGTGGTGGAGGCGATCGAAGGCGACCGCTACGCCGCCCTGGGAGCGCCGGTGTATGCGAGGGGATACCTGCGGCAGTACGCCACGCTGCTCGGCTTGTCGGTGCAGGACGTGCTCGAGCGCTACGAGCGGTTAGGCGATGCGCTCCCCACACCGACGCCGATTCCGGCGACCGTCAAGGCGCCAGCGCGCATCGCCCGGATCTCGCTAGGCAAGCCGCTGCTGCTGGCGGCGGCGCTTGTGCTGGCCGCAGCGGGCGTCTGGTGGACGCTCGCGACGCAACCGTTCGCAACCTCTGAGGATCTGACGGCGTCGCCGGCGCCTTCCGTCACGCCGACCTCCGAGGCCGCCGTCGCACCGTCTGCTGTCGAGCAGGCCGGCGGCTTCGACGATGGGGAGCGGCTCGTCCGGCAGAGCGCGGAAACGTCGGTCGCAGGGCCGGCGACCGACGGTGCGGCGCAAGTTGCAGCTTCCAGCGTCGCCGCAGCCGATGCGCCTGACGTCGCGGCGAGCCCGCAGAACGAGTCTGAGAGCATTCAACTGCGCTTGCAGTTCAGCGAGGCCTCCTGGACCGAAATCTATGATGGCGAAGGCAAGCGGCTGATGTTCGATCTGGGCGCGCCCGGCGGCGTACGCACCGTCTCCGGTCCGCCGCCGCTGCGCGTCACGCTTGGCGCCGCATCGGCGGTGAGCGCGCAAGTGAATGGCGAGCAGATCGTCATTCCGCGCCGCGCTGGACGCAATGCTACGACGTTCATGATCGACGAGAGTGGGGCTGTGCAGCCCGGCAGTCGCTGAAAGGACCGGGCGAGTAAGAAGCGGATACGGATCAGCAGACAGTTCAGGAAAGCGGCGTCGCGGCGCTCTCATACCTGGCGGATCGCAGCGCGATGGAAATCGACCGCCTGGTATGGAAGTAGTCGCGGTCAACGGGTGTCAGACTGCGTTTCAGCGCTTACCTGGAAGAGCGGTCGGCGAGCCTCGCCGCCGAGGACAGACGAGTTCGTGGAGTTCGAGTGACCCAGCAGCAGATTCAGCCGCCGCGCGGCATGAACGACATCACGCCAGCGCAGATCGCCGCGTGGCAGCGTCTGGAAAGTGTGGCGCGCGATCTGTTCGCATCCTACGGATACCAGGAGATCCGCGTGCCGATCGTCGAGCACACAGCGCTGTTCAAACGCTCGATCGGCGAATACACGGATATCGTGCAGAAGGAAATGTTCACGTTCGAGGATCCGGGCGGCGATTCGCTGACGCTGCGGCCGGAGGCCACGGCCGGCATCGTGCGCGCGATGATCTCCAACGGGCTGCTGCACAACCAGCGCCAGCGCGTGTGGTGCGCCGGTCCGATGTTCCGGCACGAGAAGCCGCAGCGTGGGCGCTTCCGCCAGTTCCATCAACTCGACGTGGAAGCTTTCGGCTATCCGGGGCCGGACATCGACGCCGAGTTGATCCTGATGAGCGCGCGATTACTGCAGCGTCTAGGCGTGCAGCGCGTGCAGCTCAACCTGAACTCGCTCGGTACGCCGCAGTCGCGGCGCGCGTACCGCGAGAAACTGGTCGCGTACTTCTCCGCGCACAGAGACCGGCTCGACGCGGACAGCCTGCGACGACTCGAAGGCAATCCGCTGCGCATCCTGGACAGTAAGAATCCGGACCTGCAGGACCTGATCGCCGCCGCGCCGGTTCTCACCGAGTATCTGGACGATGTTTCATGCCGGCATTTCGAAGGCCTGCAGCGCTACCTGGACGCTGCGGGCCTGCAATATGTGCTCAATCCGCGCCTGGTGCGCGGTCTGGATTTCTACTCACACACGGTGTTCGAATGGGTCACCAGTGAGCTGGGCTCGCAGGGCGCGGTATGCTCTGGCGGACGCTACGACGGCTTGGTAAGCCAGCTCGGAGGGGAGGCGACCCCCGCAGTCGGCTGGGCGCTTGGACAGGAGCGCATCGTGGAGCTGTTGCGGGTTCAGCACGGCGAAACGCCGGCATATGCGCCGGATGTGTATGTCGTAATCGCCGGCGAACGGGCGCAAGCGGAGGGACTGACTTTGGTGGAGCGGCTGCGCGACGATTTGCCGGACGTCTATATCGAGACGAACTGCGGAGGCGGCAGCTTCAAGTCGCAACTCAGGCGCGCGGACAAGAGCGGCGCCCGCTTCGCCGTGATTCTGGGCGATGCGGAAACCGAGAGGCGCGTGGCGGGTCTGAAGTCCCTGCGCGTCGAGGCTCCGCAGGCGGAGGCGTCCTGGGATGCGCTGGCGGATGAGCTGAGGCGGCGACTGCACGCTTGATAAGGCGGTCGTCTGCTCGAAAGAGCTTTTTATAACTAACGCAATAAATTGAAAATATAGTATTTTTCTTCCTGTTTCGCGTCGGTGCGTAACAGATCATTTCCTGACGAAGCACGATCATGGCTGAAGACTATCTTTCCGACCGAGAGCAGGAAGAAGCACTGCGCGAATGGTGGCGCGAAAACTGGCGCTGGATCGTGGGCGGCGTCGTCCTCGGGCTCGGCCTGCTGGGCGGTTGGCGCTACTGGGAGGCTCATGGCGAACGACGAGCGCAGCAAGCCGCCGTGGCCTATGAGGAGCTGAGCAGCGCCGTGCAAGCCAGTGACTACGAACGGGCCGAGCACGCGCTGAGCGAGCTGATCGATCGCCACGCCGGGTCAGCCTATGTGGAGCAGGGACGCATGCTGCTGGCCAAGATGCACGCCGATCGCGAGAAATTCGACGAAGCGCTGGCCCTGCTGCAGGCGGCGTCCAAGGCGGACGACGAGGAGCTCGCGCAGGTCGCCAGGCTGCGCGCGGCGCGAATCATGATTCATCAGGGACGACATGATGACGCGCTGGCGTTGCTGAACGTTGCTCAGGCCGGCGCCTTCCTCGCCCAGGTGCGCGAAGTGCGTGGCGATGCGTTGTTCGCCAAGGGTGATCAGGAGGGCGCGCGCGCGGAATACGCCGCCGCCCTGGCCTCGGACAGCGACGCCCAGATCGACCGCACATTGCTCGAAATGAAGCTGCAGGACGTGGGCGGCGGCGAGCCGTCGACGGCCGACGCGCAGGCCGCCGTGCAGGAGTGAGCATGAAATCCGCGTTCCGATCGATTGCGGCGCTGTCCGCGCTCACTCTGCTGGCTGCTTGCGGCGGCGACAAGGAAATCGACCCGCCGGCTGAGCTGACCGAGATCGCGGCGACGTTGCCGGTCAAGCGCGTGTGGAGCGTCAGCTTGGGCGGCGGCGCCGAGCGTTTGCGGCTTGCGCTGCGTCCAACCGTCGTGGATGGCGTTCTGTATGCGGCCAATCACGATGGCGACGTATTCGCGATGTCCGCCGATTCGGGCCGACGCATCTGGTCGGCTCGCACGCGTCTGCCGCTCTCGGCCGGGCCGGAGGCGGCGAGCGGCGTGGTCGTGCTGGGTTCCAGCGATGGCGATGTGATCGCACTCGAGGCCGCGGACGGCGCGGAACGCTGGCGCAAGACGGTTGGCAGCGAAGTGCTGGCTTCGCCGCTGGTGGTGAACGACCTCGTGGTAGTACGCACCGTCAACGGCCGGCTCGAAGCGCTCTCGATCACGGACGGCGCAAGCCGCTGGTCCGTCGACGAGTCCGTGCCGCGGCTGACGTTGCGGGGAACGGCGGCGCCCGTGTTGGCGGGCGGCCGCATCATCGCCGGCTTCGACAACGGCAAGGTGTTGGCTGTCGACCCGCGCAACGGTGAAGTGCTCTGGGATTCGATAGTGAGCGCTCCAAGCGGACGAACTGAGCTCGAACGGCTGGTCGACATCGATTCGCCGGTCAGAGTCTCGGGCGACGACGTGTTCGTCGTGACATTTCAGGGACGCCTCGCAATGCTGGCGCTCGACTCCGGACAGATCTGGTGGGCGCGCGAGGCGTCCAGCTATCGCGGCTTCGCCATGGACGAGCGCAACATTTACATGACCAACGCAGACGGCGTGGTGATCGCGATGCGCCGCACGGACGGCGCTGTGCAGTGGGAGCAGGATGCGCTGCGCCGACGTGGTCTCACCGCGCCGGAGATCGATGGCGGCGCGCTGGTGGTCGGCGATTTCGAGGGCTACCTGCACTGGCTCGACCGCCAGACCGGCGAGATCGTCGCGCGCCAGAAGAGCGACGGCGAGCGCATCACCAATGCGCCGCTGTCCGCCGAGTCGACCGTGTTCGTGCAGACGGATTCGGGAAGACTGCTGGCGTTTCGATCTGGATCCGAAGGATAGAAGCGGATAGCGGATGGCGGGTAGCGGATGGTCAGAAGGGACGTGCTTCTGGAGAGCCCGCCCCCATATGTTGGCAGTTGCCTCTGAACTATCCGCTGTCCGCCATTCGCTATCCGCTTCCATCATTCACTATGCTGCCAGTCATCGCACTCGTCGGGCGCCCGAACGTCGGCAAGTCCACGCTCTTCAACCTGCTGACCGGCACGCGCGATGCGCTGGTTGCGGACCTTCCGGGCCTGACCCGTGATCGCCAGTACGGATACGGGAGGCTGGGGCCGGGGCCGTATCTGGTGGTCGACACCGGCGGGCTGGTGGCGGACGCGCACGGCCTCGAGCAGCTCATGGCGAAGCAGACGCTGCGAGCGATCGAAGAGGCCGATCGTGTGCTCTTCCTGGTGGACGCGCGCGACGGTCTGACGCCGTCCGATCACTACATCGCGCAGCAGCTGCGGGCCTGCGCCGCTAAGGTCATCGTCGCAGTCAACAAGGCCGAAGGGCTGGACGCAGCGACCGCCGCCGCCGAGTTCCACCAGCTTGGCTTCGGAGAGCCCCACTCCATATCGGCTGCGCACGGCGACGGCGTGCGAGCACTGATGGAGCGTGCGCTCGCCGGCGTGCAAGCCCAAAACGAGACGCCGGCGGCCGGCCCTGAGGACATCAGCGTTGCGGTGATCGGCCGGCCGAACGTCGGCAAGTCGACGCTCATCAACCGGCTGCTCGGTGAGGAGCGCTTGATCGCATTCGACCAGCCCGGCACGACGCGCGACGCGGTTTATGCGCCGTTCGAGCGCGACGGGCGGCGCTACGTGCTCATCGACACCGCCGGCGTGCGGCGCCGGGCGCGGGTCGAGGAGGCGATCGAGAAATTCAGCGTTATCAAGGCGCTGCAGGCGGTGGATTCCGCCAACGTCGTGATCGGCGTGATCGATGCGCATGACACGGTCGCCGAGCAGGACGCGAGCCTGTTCGGCATGGTCGCAGAACGCGGCCGCGCGCTGGTCATCGCGGTCAACAAGTGGGACGGCATTCCGCCGGAAAAGCGCGATGAGATTCGCGCCGGGTTGGACTTGCGGCTGCCGTTTCTCGATTTCGCGCCCGTGCATTTCATCTCGGCTCTGCACGGATCGGGCGTCGGCGAGCTGATGCGCGCGGTAAGCCGCGCGTACGATGCGTCGATGCGCGAGCTTCCCACCCCGGAGCTGACGCGCGTATTGGAAGCGGCCGTGCGACAGCATCAACCGCCGCTGGTGCGCGGCCGCCGCATCAAACTGCGCTACGCGCATCAGGGCGGGCGCAACCCGCCCATCATCGTGATCCATGGCAACCAGGTGCAGCATGTGCCGGACGCCTACCGGCGCTACCTCGCCAATGTGTTTCGCAAGGCCTTTCGACTCGAAGGCACGCCGGTGCGTATCGAATTCCGCGCCGACGAGAACCCGTTCAAGGGCCGGCGCAATGAGCTCACGCCGCGCCAGCGCCGCTCGCGTCAGCGCCTGATGAGGCGCGTGAAAGGCCGGAAGTAGGGTGGGTGTGTAGAATTGGACTTCACTTCCCGATCCGCATCATGACCTCCGCAAGAAAGATTCTGCGACTCGACCGTCCCTTCGAAATGCGCCGCGGCGGCGCGCTGCACGGCGTCGAGATCGCTTACGAGACCTGGGGCGACGCCCGTTTCCGGCATGACAAGGCCATATTGATCTTCACCGGCCTGTCGCCGTCGGCGCACGCCGCCTCGTCCACCGAAGACGCGGCGCCGGGCTGGTGGGAGGACATGATCGGACCGGGCCGTCCGATCGATACGCGCCGCTACTTCGTCATTTGCGTGAACTCGCTCGGCAGCCCGTTCGGCTCGACCTCGCCGATCTCGATCAACCCGGCGACCGGTCAGCCCTACCGGCTGACATTCCCGGTGCTCACGGTCGAGGACATCGCGCGGGCCGGTTACGAAGTCGCGCTGTCGCTCGGCATCAAGAAGCTGGCGTGCGTGATCGGCCCGTCGCTGGGCGGCATGACCGTGCTGGCGTATTGCGCGCAGTTCCCGGGCGCGACGCGCGGCATGATTTCGATCTCGGCGTCAGCGCGCTCGGCGCCGTTCTCGATCGCGCTGCGCTCGCTGCAGCGGGAAATCATCCGGCGCGACCCGGCGTGGTGCGGAGGCGCTTACCAAGCTGATGCGATGCCCGTGCAGGGCATGCGGCTCGCGCGCAAGCTCGGCATGATCACCTATCGCTCGGCGAAGGAGTGGGCGCTGCGCTTCGGCCGCGAGCGCGCCGCCGTGGAGCGTCAGCCAGGCGATCCGTTCGGCATCGATTTCGAGGTCGAGGCCTATCTCGAAAGTCACGCGGCGAAGTTCACCGGGCAGTTCGATCCGAATTGTTACCTGTACCTGTCGCGCGCCATGGACTTGTTCGACCTCGCCGACCACGGCGGATCGGTGGGCGCGGCGCTGGCGCGTTTCACGCTCGAGCGAGCCTTGATCATCGGGGTCGAGACGGATCTGCTGTTTCCGATCGAGCAGCAGCAGGAGCTGGCGGATGGACTTGCGGCCGGCGCCGGCGACGTGCAGTTCGCGCGACTCGATTCATTGCAGGGCCACGATTCGTTCCTGGTGGACATGGACCGGTTCCGGCCGGTGATCGCGGAATTCCTGCGAGCGTTGTAGGCCCCGCTCGACAGCGGTCATTCGGAGTCGACGAGCAGCAACGCCGGATCGACCATTGCGCGATTGAGCGCCACGCCGAAATGTAGATGCGGGCCCGTCACTCGCCCGGTGGCGCCCACGGTTCCGATGGTCTGGCCGCTTTCCAGTCGTTCGCCAGGCTGCACGTCGATGCGCTCGAGG
>Ga0079224_100002318_pt1 | contig 23016 bp, 22 predicted proteins | sample Stecom2015_FD_80414 | JGI IMG/M metagenome (GOLD analysis project Ga0079224, IMG submission 80414) | Agricultural soil microbial communities from Utah to study Nitrogen management - Steer compost 2015 | ecosystem: Environmental > Terrestrial > Soil > Agricultural land | place: USA: Utah... | reverse complement strand
TTGCCAGCCTAATTTTTGTTTTTACGCTTATCACCAGTATTTATGCCTTTTCAAATCACGGTGTTCTTGAAAAGTTTATGCTGCATCCATATAGCATAAGTAGGGGAGCGCGAATATATACATTACTTACCAGTGGCATGATTCACCGTGATTGGATGCATTTATTTTTTAACATGTTCACCTTCTCTTTTTTCGGTTTTCAATTAGAAAAAATTTTGGTATCCATCAGCAGCTGGGGACATGTACAATTTGCTTTGATTTATCTGTTGAGCTTGGTTATTAGTGATATAACCACCATTATGAAGCAGAAAAACAATTACAATTACTATAGTTTGGGAGCTTCAGGTGCCATCTGTGGGGTACTGTTTAGTGCTATTCTATTTCAACCCACCTCTTATATAGGTGTGTTTTTTATTCCCATCCCTGCGGTTATTTTTGGTCCCTTGTTTTTATTCTATTGTGTGTGGGCAGCTAAAGTAGGGCGCGATAGCATCAACCATGATGCACACTTTTATGGTGCGATCGTTGGCCTTGTTGTTACGGTATTACTATACCCTCAGGTTATTGGTCACTTTTTCAGCGCCGTAGGACAACTGTTCACTTAGTCGCCATAAGTCTTAGGTAAATCAATTGCTTCACACGGGCGGAATGATCCGTTTTGATCCGCCAAAAATGTCATTGGGTTTTCAGGATCCTTAATGATTTCAAATAAGGTAAAACCCCAAGGTTTCCAGAAATTTTCCAGTACCTGCCCATATGTCTTAGCTTGAAACGTATCAAAGATGGGGCGTGTGTCCATGCCCGCTAGTGGCATAGGTTCGATATAGACGATTTCTTCGGTTGGCAGTATGGCATATTCAGGTAGCCGATTAAAGAGATAAGCAGAATAAAAAAATAAGCCACAAATCTCTTCAAACTGAATGGGATGCAGTTTTTTTCCGGATACTAACTGAAGCTTCCGCTCGTGATATCTATTATTGGCTCCGTTGTCTTGCAAGCAAGCTACAATGCCGAAATTGTTCATTCGTAATGAGAAAACCAATGTGTTAATTTCATCTCGATAACTGAATTTGTCTTCCGGACTGTCTATTTCAAATACGTTGATGCTGAAAGGTAAACTGCCTTCGAATTCCATAGGTTTAATCATCGATTGCAGCATAACATGTAGATTGGAAAATTTTTTGGCTAGAACCTGCGAAAAGTTCATCGCTTCACCGCTCATATGCTGTTGCCTGATCCCAATCTGTATTTCATTGAATACAATTCCATAAAGAAGCTTTCCAATCCATTGAAACAATAATTGCTTGTTAAGTTTGATTACTTCCTGATAGCCTCCTAAAAAAGCCGCTTTTACTTCCTCTTCTAACTTTTCCAATCTATCAGAAGTGTCTGCCGAACAAGGCACCTTAAGCTTTTTGTAAGTCGTTATACTTTCGTCGAGCAACTTGAATGGCTTTTCTTCTAAATGATAATGTTGCATCAGCCAGGAAGGGAACACCTGTATTTGTTCTTCGGATGATGTTAACGTTTGCCCACTTAAAAAGCAAGTCTTATTGTCAAACGAAAATTTCTGAAAGGGGTAGTATAACATTGTTAAATAGTTAATAGGGAACTTGTTAATAGTTAGTAGGAAATAGAGAACTTGTTAATAGACATGTTGAATCGAGATAACTAATCATTTTGTCTTCAATATCTGTATAAGTTTTATCAACATTCTCTTTATATGGATAATTCTTCTTGCAACCGGCTATTTTCAATACAGAAATTTAAGCGCTTAGCAATTTCCAATTGTGTTTCTATCTCAACGATAGATCCTAAGCTAACATATAAAAATTGTATGTATTCCTTAACAAATTGTCTTGCGGCTCCTTCTGCAATATTTGAAGGGATTGATATAGCAGCCTTTCTCATTTGACTGGTAAGGCCAAATTTTTCTTCTTCAGGAAATTTAGCGGTTAATTGATAAATGTTCTGGACAAAGTCCAAAGACTTTTGATATACTAATAAATCTTTATGGGAATTAATTTCATTCATAAGCTAACCTTGAAGTGACAGCGCATATCGAAAGAGGAAAGGGCGCTTAAAGCTTTACGCTATTAACCACTCCCTTGTTCCCTATTAACAATTAACTATATTGCTTATTATAATATTCCTGATAGGCTCCGGAGGTTACGTTATTTAGCCAATCTTCATTTGCTAAATACCAATCAACGGTCTTTTCCAATCCTTCTTCGAACTGTAAGCTAGGCACCCATCCCAAATCTTTTTGCAGTTTTGTGGAATCGATCGCATACCGTAAATCATGGCCTGCACGATCTTTAACGAAAGTGATAAGTTTTGCCGATTCGCCTGCGGGTCGTCCCAACTTCCGATCCATAATGTTACAAAGTAATCGGATCAGATCAATGTTTTTCCATTCATTATGCCCACCAATATTGTAGGTATCGCCGGCCTTTGCTTGGTGGAAAATAACGTCGATGGCACGGGCATGGTCTTCTACCCACAACCAATCCCTAACATTTTCCCCTTTCCCATAAACAGGCACGGGTTTATTGTTTTTTATATTATGAATTGCTAAGGGAATCAGTTTTTCCGGGAAGTGATGGGAACCATAATTGTTTGAACAATTTGAGATGACCGTATTAAGCCCATACGTATCATGATAGGCCCTGACAAAGTGATCGGAGCTTGCCTTTGAAGCAGAGTAAGGTGAGTGTGGATCGTACTTCGTTTGTTCGGTGAACATACCACTTTCTCCCAAGGCCCCATAGACCTCATCTGTACTAACATGATAAAAACGTTTGCTACTATCACCTTCCCAGTATTTCCGCGCAGCATTCAACAAGTTGACAGTTCCAACGACGTTGGTCAGTACAAAATCCAAGGGGTTGCTAATAGAGCGATCTACGTGCGACTCAGCAGCAAGATGGATTACGGCATCCGGTTTGACACGCTCGAACAGCTCATTGATAAATGCAGCGTCAGTAATGTCACCCTTTACGAATTCATAGTTCACCTGATCTTCTATATCCGATAAGTTGGCAAGGTTACCGGCATATGTTAATTTATCGAGGTTAATAATGTGATATTGCGGATAGTTGTTAACAAAACGTCTTACTACGTGCGATCCAATAAATCCGGCACCTCCTGTTATAATGATATTCATGGTCTTTCTATTAAGTATGCTTGCTAAACACAATTTTATTATCCAAATGGATTTTTCTCTTTTAAATAAACTTCCCAAGCCCAAGCCGAACGCATCATTTCCTCCACATCCAATTCGGCTTTCCACCCCAATTCCGTCAATGATTTAGAGACATCTCCCCACACTTTTTCGATGTCTCCTGCACGGCGTGGGCCAATTTGATAATTCAGTTTTACGCCTGTTGACGATTCGAAGGCCCTGATAATTTCGAGCACGGACAAACCTTTACCCGTACCGATGTTGAATATTTCATAATTGGCTTTGGCCTTATGTTCTTCTAAACGTTTTATGGCCGCTACGTGTGCCTTTGCGAGGTCTACAACATGGATATAATCCCTAATGGCTGATCCATCGGGTGTATCATAGTCATTTCCGAACACGGTAACTTTTTCTCGCTTTCCAATTGCTGTCTGTGTAATGAAGGGTACAAGGTTTTGAGGTACACCTAATGGCAATTCGCCGATTAAAGCACTGGCATGTGCTCCCACAGGATTAAAATAACGTAAAGCAATGATATGATAATTGGCAAAAGCCTTGGCCGTATCGCTTAAGATTTCTTCGGCTACCTGTTTAGTATTACCGTAGGGCGATTCAGCTTTTTGAACCGGTGCGTTTTCGGTTACCGGTAATTCCTTAGGCTGCCCATAAACTGTACAGCTTGAGGAGAATACAAAATTGATATCGCGATCCTTAAATGCATTTAATAGATTGAGTAAAGAAAAGAAATTGTTTCGATAGTACTTGATCGGTTCTTCTACAGATTCGCCAACTGCTTTGCTGGCCGCGAAATGAATGAGTCCGGTGATATCCGGGTTATTCTTTACAAATTCGATTACCTTTTGTTCGTTGCAGAGGTCAAATTCATGAAACTCGGGGCTATTTCCGGTGATGGAAGCTATTTGTTTCAAAACCCCTTTATTAGAATTCGATAAATTATCAATAATAACAGGCGTGTAACCTGCATTTTGTAATTCTACAACGGTATGCGATCCGATATATCCCGTACCGCCGGTAACCAAAATTTTGCTCATATAATCGATTTTAATTAATGCTTGTTATAATACGTAAAATCTTTGTGTTTTATTTCTTTTTCGGGAAGTGATTTAAAATATTTATAAGTCTTTTGCAGACCTTCCTCCCGTCCAATCTTAGGTTCCCATCCTAGAATTTCCTTCGCTTTTGTTATATCGGGTCTTCTTTGTTTAGGATCATCGATCGGTAGGTCACGATAAACTAGTTTCTGATTCGTTCCTGTCAGTCTTATTATTTCTTCACCAAATTGCTTGATGGTTATTTCATCAGGATTTCCTATGTTTACGGGTTGTGTATAATCACTCATTAATAACCGGTAAATGCCATCTATTTGATCGTCCACATAACAAAACGAACGTGTTTGTGAGCCGTCTCCGAATACGGTTAGGTCTTCACCTCGCAAGGCTTGTCCTATAAAAGCAGGTAAAACCCTTCCATCGTTTAGTCGCATACGCGGACCGTAAGTGTTAAATATTCGAACAATCCGTGTATCCAATCCATGAAACGTATGATAAGCCATCGTAATAGCTTCCTGAAAACGCTTAGCCTCATCATATACCCCGCGAGGACCTACCGGATTTACATTTCCCCAATATTCTTCCGGCTGCGGACTTACCGTAGGATCGCCATATACTTCTGACGTGGATGCTACTAAAATGCGCGATTGTTTAGAACGTGCTAAGCCGAGTAAATTGTGGGTGCCTAAGGAACCGACTTTTAATGTCTGAATTGGAATTTTTAGATAATCAATCGGACTAGCAGGAGATGCGAAATGTAAAATATAATCTAGGCGCCCCGGTACGTAGACAAATTTGGAAACATCATGATTGTAAAACTCAAAATTTTCCAGTTTGAATAAATGCTCGATATTTCGTAAATCCCCGGTTATTAGATTGTCCATTCCGATTACATGGAAATCCTCTTTGATAAAACGATCGCATAAATGTGATCCAAGGAAACCAGCTGCCCCGGTAATTAATATGCGCTTTCTTGACATGCTTTAATAAATGTTTGGAATATTCTTTGGCGAAGATAAACAAATTGAATATAATTGCCGTTTCTTATAAAAAACTATCAGGGCCTTGTCTGTCCTTAAAATGATTCATAATCTTCTAACAGCATGTGGATATTGTATAATTTGGGTATTTTTTTGGGACAGTTTTTTGTACTCATTGCCGCACCATTTAATGCGCGGGTTCGGAAATGGAAAGAAGGCCGACAAGGCTTGTTTAAGTTGATCGCCGGTAAAGTAGACTCATCAAAGAAACACACTTGGTTTCATTTTGCTTCCTTAGGCGAATTTGAGCAAGGCCGCACTGTTTTGGAAGCCTATAGAACACATTTTCCTAACAAGCTAGTGGTAGTTACTTTCTTCTCTCCATCCGGCTACGAGGTGCGAGCTAATTATGCCAAAGCGGATTATGTGTTTTATCTCCCCGCAGACACACCCGCCAATGCCAAGAGGTTTATCGAGCTCATCAATCCAGAAGAAGTGTTCTTCGTAAAGTATGAATTTTGGCACAATTATTTTAAGGCGCTTCATAATCGGCGAATTCCCCTTTATTTAGTTTCGGCTATATTCCGGAAAGGGCAATTTTATTTCACTTGGTATGGCCGACTTTTTAGATCGACTTTGCGCTATGTGACTTTTTATTTCGCTCAAAATCAGGAAAGTGTTGCTTTGCTGCATAGTATTGGTCTTAAAAATGTTTCGTTGACGGGTGACACCCGATTCGATCGCGTGGCGCACCTCTCGCAGCATAAACGCGAGATAGAGGTTGTTTCCCGTTTTGTTGACGGACATAAAGTTCTAGTGGCGGGGAGTACTTGGTTGCCCGATGAAGAATTGATTATGTCTTTGCGACAGGTTTATCCCGAATGGAAAATAGTGATTGCGCCACATATTGTTGATGCCGCTCATTTAAATGAAATTGATAGCCGATTTAAACAGAGTGTGCGATTCTCCACGTTAAATAGTAGCGTTCATCCAAAAGATAATGCGAATGCTTTTGTACTAATTATAGACAACATAGGTATGCTCTCCTACTTGTATAGTTATGCAGATGTCGCTTATATTGGTGGTGGTTTCGGCGTTGGAATTCATAATATATTGGAGGCGGCAACTTATGGCGTTCCGGTAATTTTTGGTCCTCACTATCACAAATTTCAAGAAGCAAAAGACCTAATTGCAGCCAAAGCGGCTTTTAGCATTCGCAACTTACAAGAGTTTGTAGCAGTGTTTGAACGTTTGCAAGAAATAGAGATTAGACAGGAGGCGGGGAATCGAGCGTATGGCTATGTACAACAACAGGCTGGTGCTACGGCGAAGATTATCGATTATTTGGCTGGAAGTCGAGAGTAGGTCCGTAGTTGGGTGCAGTGGTGGCATTTACTCGACCATTCTTGGAAGTAGAAGGAATAAGGTGCGACTAACAACTGCTAATACATCCGCTCAAATCACTTTCGCTTCTCTGATTTTCCTCCTAAAGAGCTTGCCTGGTAAATATTTACTGGCCCAAATCGCTTTAATTTCACTTCCCGCTATAAATATTTCTTCTTTTTGTTTGTCTAAATGAGGGATCAAGCGTTTCACGAACTCGGATACTGACATTGCTTTGATGTGGACATCATCTTTCTTTTGATATTTTTCACCATTGCCTATTAGTGCTTTTTCGCCCAATGAGGTGTTTACGAAACCTGGGCATACCATACTAATGTGTATGTTGTCGTCGTAAATTTCCGGTCGCAGGGATTCGAAATAACCATGTAATGCATGTTTGGATGCTGCATAAGAAGATCTAAATCGCGTTCCAATTTTTCCCATCAAGCTGCTTATAACTATGATATGCCCTCTGCCCTGTTGTTGCATGGCGGGTAATACCGCTTGGGTTATGGCTACAGGTCCCCAATAATTAATGTCCATAATCTTTTGTGCCACGGATAACTTTGTGTCTATGGCTAAGGCCCGTTGGGTTACACCGGCGGAATGGATCAATGTGTCGATTCTGCCAAATATGCGTAATGCTTCCAGTGCTTTTTCGGGCAGGGAAGTTTCGTCTTCTAAATCAAGAGGTAACACATGGACATTCATGGGATTGCCTTTGCAGGCTGCTTTTACTTGGTATAGCTTGTCTCTCGAACGGGCAGAAATGATAAGCTTAGCGCCTATAGAAGCATAGTACTTGGCCAAGCCTTCTCCTATTCCGGCTGAAGCGCCAATAATCCAAATAACTCGATGACCGGCAGGTATTATATTTTTTTTAGATCTTTTCATGTTCATATCCTTCTTCAATAAAAAGTTCGGAAGTGATGTAATCGGCCATCAATTTTCCTGAAACGGTCAGTTTTAGGCAATCGCGCTCCCTATATATTTTGTTATCTTCTTCAAACTGCTTCGCATTGCTTACAACATAGCCCAGGGCGGCACTTCCGTAGAGACGTTCGAGGTATTCTAGATCGAGCCCCCACATTGTTCGTAAAGAAGTCATGATATACTCATTGATCCGATCGATTTCAGATAATGCCTCGACCTCAGCAGGAACACGCTGATGGTTTATCGATGTTATATACTGCTGGTTGTTATTGATATTCCATTGCCGTTGTAATCCATTGAACGAATGAGCGGAAGGACCTATTCCTAAATAGGGCTTTGATTTCCAGTAATTTGTGTTGTGTTTTGCATAACGACTCGGTAATGCAAAATTTGAAATTTCGTAATGCTCATAAGCATAGCCGGCTAGCGTTTCAATGAGTTGAAGAAATTGTGCTGCCGCCTGTTCATCGTCCATTTTTTTATATTTTCCTACCTTTATGAGATGGGCTAAGGCTGTTTTTGGCTCTACTGTCAAACTGTAAGCAGAGATATGCGGAATGTGAAGCTGTACGAGTTTCTGTATATTGTTTAACCATTTTTCATCGGTTAACAAAGGATAGCCATAAATTAAGTCGGCTGTGATATCGTCAAAACCGGCATCCTGTACTCGCTTTATCGCACTATCGGCTTCTTGAGCAGTATGCGCACGGTTCATCCATTTCAGATCTTCGTCATAGAACGATTGGATACCAATACTGAATCTGTTAATGGAAGTTCTTCGAAAAGCTTCAATCTTTGTTTTGCCTAGGTCGTCCGGATTTGCTTCCAGGGTGATTTCAACCGTATTGCTAATGTCGTAATGGCGACTTGCCTCATCCAGTAAGAAACTGATTTCCGACGCTTCTAAGATCGAAGGCGTGCCTCCACCAAAATAGATTGTATTAATTCGATCGGTGGGAAGATAGCTCGATTGTAGGCGCAGTTCTTTCGCCATGGCTTCCAACATTTCATTCTTGTACTTGATTGAAGTGCTGAAATGAAAATCACAGTAGTGACATGCTTGTTTGCAAAAAGGTATATGAAAGTAAATACCACCCATGCCTGCAAAGTTAAGGCAATGGAATGGATTTATTCTTCATCGTTAACTCATTTTATATAGGCTTCTTTTCCGGGATCGTCCAGAAGTAAATAGTAGATTCGCCAACTTTGATTTTTTTCTCAGGCTGCCAATCCCCCATATCAAATTCGTTTGAGACAATACGCGTACCGGGTTTTAATTGTTCCAATAGTTTTGGACGCAGTTTTAAATTGACATAGGGAAGCAGATACAGCGTCACCACGGATGCTTTACTGAAATCAACGTCAAAAAGATCTTGCTGTAGGAACTGAATCTTGTCGCTAACACCTTCTTTCTGTGCATTTCGATTCGCTTCCTTAATTCTATTCGGATCTATATCTACGCCAACACCGGTGGCTCCATACTCTTTAGCTGCCGTAATAACGATCCGGCCGTCTCCGCAACCTAAATCATATATTAAGTCGTTTTTGTTTACCTGGGCAATTTGTAGCATCGCTTCAACAACCGCTGGTTTACTGGCTACGTAAGGAACATCCAAAGATTGTTCTGTTGCGGTCTTCTTAGTAGAACAGGAAAGGAGTCCAAGGCATGTTGATAAAAAAAGTATGATAGCTAGCGGAAGTTTTTCTGCTAACTTCGAACGTTTATTTAAGTCGACAACCATATAATGTGTTAAGGTCTGTGGTAAAAGTTTTGACATAAAGGTACAACAATCGTACCTAATTTCTAATGTATTTTACCTTTTAAGAAGCTGTTTCGCTTAAACAGCTTCTTGAACGTAGATGCGCAATGCGATCATCGCACTTTGTGATGAAATTGTTATGCATCTGATAGATTTTGAGTAAATGGATTATTACGATTTTTTAATATCTTTGGCGGGCTGTTCTTATTTCATCATCTAAAGCATATAGGTGCCGCATACAGGTTAGGGACGTATTTGCCGGGAACGTGAAATTTCAAAAGATGAATAAGAATCCCCTTGACAAAATCGTTGTTTTGAAAGATACATTGAAAAGACTACGCTATATATCTTTAAAAATTAAATAACATCTGGATGAATATCCACCATTTTATATCACAAGAAAATACGAGTTTTATCAATCCCTTATTTATCTTGTATACTTTCCCCCCAAATAACATAGCTACCCAATTTTGCGTCGTTGTTAATGACGACCCACAAGTTGAGGAATTGTACGGGCAAAATAATGTAAATACTTATCAATAATTATATACAAATGAAATACAAACGTATCCTACTTAAACTTAGCGGAGAAGCTTTAATGGGTAACAAACAGTACGGTATCGATATCGACCGTGTCGCCCAGTACGCACAAGACATAAAAGCTGTCTATGATGAAGGGGTAGAGATTGCAATTGTTATTGGAGGCGGAAACATTTACCGTGGACTGAGTGCAGAAAAAGCAGGGATGGATCGTGTGCAAGCTGACTACATGGGCATGCTGGCCACTGTCATCAACAGCATGGCTTTACAGGATGCGTTAGAAAAGGCTGGCATGAAAACGCGCCTGCTCACAGCGATAAAAATGGAGCAGATTTGCGAGCCGTTTATCCGAAGAAGGGCAGTAAGGCATCTGGAAAAAGGTAGAATCGTAATTTTTGGTGCCGGTACCGGAAACCCATACTTTACTACGGATACGGCGGCTTCTTTAAGAGCTATTGAAATCAATGCGGATGTTGTGTTAAAAGGTACTCGGGTAGACGGTATCTATACTGCCGATCCGGAAAAGGATCCTAATGCAACTAAGTTTGACCAGATTACCTTCCAAGATGTATATAATCAAGGATTGAATGTAATGGATATGACAGCCTTTACTTTATGCCAAGAGAATAAATTGCCGATTATCGTATTTGACATGAATAAAAGTGGCAATTTAGTTCGTTTAGCACAAGGCGAGCTAATAGGTACTTTAGTAAAAGACTAAGGCAGCTTAAAGGAGTGGGATGTAGGGTATAAGGCTTATGGTTAATTTGATAACCTTATGCGTTATGCCCTACATCTTCACCTTTCGTCCTTATTGAAGCAATTCCTTTAAGGCTCGGTCCACTTTATGGAAACCAAATTCGCCCAGGACCTTTTCGAAGAGATTTTTTATTTCTTTGTTTTGTAAGTTACCGATGCTCCCTTCGTGCGTGTGCTTTACTTCCTTAATGGGTTTAAAAGTCCCTTTTTCTATTGCCAAACCGATGTTTTTATAAGCCTCTCTAAAAGGGACGCCTTGTAACACTTCATGATTCACCACTTCTACACTGAATAAGTAGTTGTATTTTGGATCCTCGAGAATATTTGTATTGACTTTAATATTGCTCAGCATTAAGTGCATCATTTGAAGGCAGTCGTTGATGGATTGAAAGGCGGGAAATAAATTCTCTTTCAGCAACTGCAAGTCTCGATGATATCCCGAAGGAAGATTTGTGGTCATCAAAGCGATTTCATTTGGCAAGGCCTGGATTTTATTGCAGCGAGCTCGGATAAGTTCAAAGACGTCCGGGTTTTTTTTATGGGGCATGATGCTGGATCCTGTTGTCAATTTATCGGGAAAACTAATGAATCCGAAATTTTGATTCATATATAGGCAGGCATCCATGGCCATTTTTGCTAGTGATGCGGCGATTGCACTCATTCCTTGTGCTAAGACTCGTTCTGTCTTTCCACGGCCCATTTGTGCGTATACAACGTTGTAGTTTAAGGTCTCAAAACCCAATAATTCGGTGGTTAATGTTCTGTTCAATGGAAAGGAAGAACCATAGCCTGCTGCGGAACCCAAAGGGTTCTTATTGCATATCTTCCAAGCGGCCAACATAAGCTCCAGATCGTCTATTAAGCTTTCAGCGTAAGCACCAAACCAAAGCCCAAATGAGGAAGGCATAGCAATTTGCAAATGGGTATACCCCGGCATTAACACTTCCCGGTATTGATTACTTAGTTCTATGAGTAGCTCGAATAAAAACTTAGTATTTTCTACAATTTGTTTGATCTCGTTTCTAAAGTAAAGTTTGAGGTCGACCAATACCTGATCGTTTCTTGAACGACCACTGTGTATTTTCTTTCCGGCATCTCCGATACGTTGCGTGAGCAATAGCTCAATCTGAGAGTGAACGTCCTCCACATGCTCATCAATTGTAAAACCACCCGTCTCAATTTCGCGATAAATCTTTTTGAGCTCTTCTTGAATAACCGCTAGTTCGTCTTTTGTCAATAGGCCAATGCTTTCGAGCATCTGCGTATGCGCCAGGGATCCTAATACATCAAAAGGAGCCAAAAATATATCAAGTGCTCGATCGTTTCCTACTGTGAATTTTTCGACCGATTGCTCTACTTCCGTTTCTTTTTGCCAAAGTTTCATATGTAAATAATTTGTCTTTGAAAGGTCATATGGAATGTCCAGATTATTTTCATTCGAGTTTGTGTTTTGCAGTCATGGACATTTCATAAGAAATTAAAATTCAAAATTAAAAAGTAAAAAAGCCATTAGCCGAGTGCCAATCTCCGATTGCTGATAACCGAAAGTTAATTGCTAATAGCTAAGACCTTGCTTAGCAAAGCTACATAAAGTTCTATTCCCTCTTCAATTTCGCGAAGATATATAAATTCATCCGCACTATGAGAGCGGGCGGAATCACCGGGACCCATTTTTAAAGACGGCACCGGAATGAGCGCTTGATCACTCATGGTGGGCGACCCATATGTTTTCCTGCCTAAAGCCACTCCCGCTTTCACAAAAGGATGGTCTTTTGTTATTGATGAAGGATTGAGTCGAGTGGATCTCGGCTGTACATCGCTTGCCACATATTGGCGGATGATAGCCAGTACTTCTTCATTGGAATAAGCATCGGTTGTGCGCACGTCCACTACATAACTGCAGGTTGCCGGGACTACATTATGTTGGGATCCGGCATTGATGACTGTTACACTCATTTTTATAGGGCCGAAGATAGCGGATTCTTTAGGGAATTTATAGGTGCGGAACCACTCAATGTCTTTCATGGCTTTATAGATCGCATTATCGCCTTCTTCTCTTGCTGCATGTCCTGACGCCCCCTGGGCCATGCAGTCAAGTACCATTAGCCCTTTTTCGGCAATGGCGAGATGCATCTCCGTGGGCTCACCTACAATGGCAAAATCTATGGGCTCTAATAAGGGAAATATCAGCTCAATTCCGTTCCTTCCTGAGATTTCTTCCTCTGCAGTTGCTGCTATGCATATATTGTAATGGAGTTCTTGTAAAGGGTAAAAATGTAAGAAAGTTGCGATGAGAGAGACTAGCGGTCCACCTGCATCGTTACTCCCCAAGCCATATAATTTACCATCGCTTACAGCTGCTTTAAAGGGATCGCGGGAGTAACCTGTATTCGGTTTTACTGTGTCGTGGTGAGAATTTAATAAAATTGTGGGTTTACGCTTGTCATAAAACTGATTGTAAGCCCAAACGTTATTTAACTTCCTATAACAGGGTATATCCCGCTCTTGGAAGAAGCGCTGAATTCGGTCTGCTGTCCCGGTTTCTTCCTTGCTGAAAGATGGAATTTCAATTAGGTCTTTCAATAAATCGATGCTATCCCTTATTAATGCGTCCATCTTATTCCTTATATAGCCCGCCGGCCCGTTCCGCAGAGAGCTTAATGCCTTTGATAAAGGCAGAGCTAAAACCGTTATGTTCCATCTCGTTTAGGCCGGCAATTGTGCAGCCTTTTGGTGAGGTTACTTTATCAATTTCGCTTTCCGGATGGCTTTGCATTTGCAATAACAAGTCGGCCGCACCCTTTGCGGTTTGAACAGCCATCTTTAATGCATCGTGGGCATGAAATCCAATTTCAACACCTCCCTGAGAAGCCGCGCGAATACTTCTTAAGAAAAAGGCAATCCCGCAAGCACAAAGCGCAGTGGCAGAAGTCATCAAATCTTCATTGATGGTAACTACAGCACCTACGGTTTCAAATAAGCGAGTGACCTCGTCCATATGCTGCTCGTGTGCATTATCAGAGGCGATACAAGTCATCGATTGTCCAATGGCGATAGCGGTGTTCGGCATCGCCCGTATTACTTGTACAGCATCGCCCAGCTTATGACGGATATCTCGGCAGCTTACGCCTGAAATTACTGAAACAACAAGCTGTTTATCGGCAATTACGGCTCCATTGATTTGTTCCAATACTTGATTTAGTTGCTGAGGGAGAACCGCCAGAACAATGATATTAGCATCAAGAACTGCTTCTCTATTATTGTCCGAAAGCTTAAATCCAAGTTTGGCTTCCTGTGACATATTTCTGATGTTCCTTCTCGTGAGCGTTATATCGGAGGCATTACAATAAGCCTTCGCTATCAGTCCTTTTGCCAAGGATAGGCCGATGTTGCCGCTTCCTATGATGGTAATCTTAGGCATAATGTTCGTGTTGAATTATTTGCGTTAAAAAATGGTTGTTCCTGCTTGCTCATCTGTTAAATCATTCGCATGTTTAATAATTACTTTCTTGACACCTTTTGAAATGGCATCAAAAGCATTATCAAGTTTTGGAATCATGCCGTCGGCAATAATACCTTGCTCCTTTAGCATGCTATAATGAGTACGATTAATTTGCGTAATAACGGAGCCTTCGTCTTCTATATCTTTTAATACGCCTCTTTTTTCGAAGCAGTAAATTAGAGAAATATCATAGTTTGAGGCGAGCCCTACGGCTAATGCAGAAGCAATGGTATCGGCATTTGTGTTTAATAACTGACCTTCTCCGTTATGGGTTATAGCGGAAAATACAGGGCATAAGCCGAGTTCGAGCAAACTTTGGATACGCTTGTTATGAATCGAAGTTGGGGTCATATCGCCCGCAAATCCATAATCGATCTCTTTGACAGGGCGTTTAATGGTGCGAATCGTGTTCCCATCTGCTCCACTTAGTCCAATCGCATCGCAGTGGTTCGCTTGTAATAGCGCGACAATGCTTTTGTTTGTCAAGCCGGCATATACCATGGTCACAATTTTCAGCGTTTCGAGATCCGTTATCCGTCTGCCATTGACCATTTTTGCCTCGATGCCTAGATCGCTTGCTAACTTACTGGCAATTTTTCCTCCACCGTGCACTAATATTTTCTTTCCTTTCAAATTGGCAAAAACGTTAGTAAACGCAGATAGCGCGGTTTCATTCTCTACAATATTGCCACCTATTTTTACGATATTTAGTTTTTCCATATGAGGGATTATATAAGTGGCTCTTATAGATTTTCCAATATCCTTTTCAATACAACCTGAGCCGCCCATACGCGATTACCAGCCTCTTGAATAACCAATGAGTCCGGACCGTCTAGTAGGGCTGATGATAATTCCAGATCCCTTCTTACCGGCAAACAATGCATCACTTTTGCATGGTTTGTTACTTTAAGCTTCTCGGGTGTGGGCATCCATTCTCTTCCTGTAACCAGTATTTTGCCATACTCTTGATAGCTCGACCAATTCTTAACATAGACGAAATCAGCGTTTTTTAGAGCCTCATTCTGATTGGTGGTGATTGTAGCCCCGTTTGTAAAGTGCTCGTCGAGCTCGTATCCTTCGGGATGGGTAATAGTAAAATCTAACAATCCCTGCTCTTGGGCTTTACACATCCATTCGGAGAATGAATTGGGAACCGCTTGCGGCAATGCTTTAACATGTGGAGCCCAGGTAAGAACAACTTTTGGCTTGGCTGTAACTGTTGAAAATTTACCGTCCACTTCTTTAGACGTGGATGGCGTATGCTCTAAGATCGTAATTAAATCTGTTAAGCTTTGAAGCGGGTGACGTGTAGCACTCTCTAAGCTAACAAGGGGTTTTTTGCAGTAAGTTGAAAATTTATTAAAAAGGTCTTCGCTATAGTCTTCTTTACGATCTTTTAAGCTTGGGAAGGAACGTAAGCCCAAAACATCACAATATTCACCCATTACGGCCGCCGCCTCCCGAATATGTTCAACCGTTGTGCCATCCATCACAACACCATCCCTGGTTTCAAGCGCCCAGCCATCCTTATCCATATTCATGACCATAACATCCATTCCCAAGTTTATAGCAGCTTTCTGTGTACTAAGTCGTGTGCGTAAACTTGGATTCAGGAAAACAAGTCCGAGCATCTTATGTTCTCCCAATTTGCGATGAGCATTCGGTGCAGCTTTTAGCGCTAATGCTTCTTTGACAATAGTTGATAAATTATCTACATCCGCTACTGAAAAAAATTTCTTCATTGAATCTCTTTTTTAATAGTTGTACGTTTTAAGTTACAGGTTGTCCGTTTTAAGCTTTAGGCACTTACGACGTGAAACTTATTACTTATAACTTCTTAATCTCTCCGATAATGCCTCCAAAAACCTGTCCGCCTCCTTCTTTCCTAAATTCAATGCAGGCAGTAAGCGGATCACATTAGGCTTTGCCTCTCCTGTAAATATATGGTTTTTAAATAATAGATCTTTCTTGACCTGATTTAGCTCTTCCGGAAGCTCGATGCCGATCATTAAACCTTCACCTCTTATTTCTTTGATTTTATCAAATCCCTTTAATTCGCTCATTAAATAGCGTCCAATTTGCAATGCGTTCTGCACGAGTTGTTCCTTCTCCATCGTCTCCAAAACGGCTAAGGCGGCTACGCATGCAAGATGATTCCCCCCGAAAGTGGTACCTAATTCACCAAACCAAGGCTTAATCTTGGGTGAAATGGAAATGGCACCTATCGGGAAGCCATTACCCATACCCTTGGCCATGCTATAAATATCTGCTTGTACGTTTGCATGGTCATGGGAGTAAAATTTTCCGGAGCGTCCGTAGCCGCATTGTACAGAATCAGCAATAAAGATTGCATTATACTGTTCGGTTAAGCTCCGTATTTTCTGAAGGAAGCTGTGGTTGGCTACTCGTATACCACCAACGCCTTGAATTCCTTCAATAATGACGGAAGATATCGCTTCTCCTTGTTCCGCAAAGATTTTTTCAAGTGCGTCTTCGTCATTGAAAGGAAGGAAAATAACATTTTCCGTCTCGTTTACCGGAGCGATAATCTTGGGATTGTCAGTTGCCGAAACTGCTAGTGATGTTCTTCCGTGGAAAGCGCCTTTGAATGCGATCACTTTTTTGCGACCATTGTAAAAAGACGCCAATTTGAGCGCATTCTCATTAGCTTCGGCGCCGGAGTTACATAAAAAAAGCTGGTAATCTTTTTTGTCAGAAACTTTGCCCAGTAGCTCAGCGAGTTGTTTTTGAAGCGGTATCTCAATTGAATTAGAGTAAAAACCTATCTTATTCAGTTGATCTGTTATACGCTGTATATAATGCGGATGGCTATGGCCTATGGAGATAACTGCGTGTCCTCCATATAGGTCTAAGTATTCCCGGCCAGTGGCATCATAAACATAAGAGCCAACTCCTTTTACAATTTCAATGGGATTTATAGGGTATACGTCAAAGAGTTTCATTGCGTTATGAGTATTAAGTTTTACGTTTTACGTTTTAAGCTATCGTGCTACGTATTTTTGTTATGAGCGAAATGAGCATTGCTTTTATCTGATTAATTTCGTCGTTGAGCGATTCAAAAGTTTTTTGTGATAAATAGCCTAAATCATTTGCAAGTAGTAAAAAGTATTCTGTTTCGTTTGCAGATCCTAACGAAATGCTCAAAAAGTGAATAAAATCTTTTTGGGAGGGCCTTCCACATCCTTCTGCAATATTCGCAGGTATAGAAGCTGTAGACCTCCGCAACTGACTAGTTAAACCGTATTGTTCTTCTTTAGGAAAAGCCGCGCTGATTTTATAGATATTAAGAGTAGTTTGATGCGACTTTACCCATACAATCAATTCTTTATAATTTTGCATTTTGAAGTTAAACGTATAACATACTACTTATAACTTATAACTTAAAAACCAACGGCTTTAAGCTTCAATCCAGTCGTTTCCTCCAATCCGAATAGAAGATTCATGTTTTGTACGGCTTGTCCGCTTGCACCTTTTAGAAGATTATCGATGATGGAGATAATCATCAATTTAGTACCATGTTTCTCTAAATGAATCAGTGCTTTATTCGTGTTCACCACTTGTTTTAAATCGATGTTGCCCGGACTTACGTGAGTAAATGGATGACTTGCATAATAGTGGCTATATAAATCTGATGCCTCCTCTATAGATAATGTTGACTCCAAATAAGTACAGGCTAAAATACCTCGGGTAAATGCACCACGTTGTGGCACAAAATTGATTGTTTGATCAAACGAAGATTGCAGTTGAATAAGACTTTCTCCGATCTCATGTAGATGTTGATGCTCGAAAGCCTTATATACGGAAAGGTTATTATTCCTCCAGCTAAAATGGGATGTCGGTGATAAGCTCTGTCCGGCACCGGTAGAGCCGGTTGTTGCATTGATATGTATTTCCGAAGCCAGCAGTCCTTTAGCTGCCAACGGCAGCAAGCCCAATTGAATCGCTGTAGCAAAACAGCCCGGGTTCGCGATATGCTGCGCCGTTTTTATTTTATCCCGTTGAAGCTCGGGTAAACCATAAACAAAGTTTTCCGCCTTTGACTTCAATCTGTAATCCTGGCTCAGATCAATTATCCGAATGGATTCGGCTATCCGGTTTGCCTCTAAAAATTTCCGGGCCGCACCATGACCAACACACAAAAATAAGACATCAATATTTTGGGGAAGCTCATCGGTAAATTTCAACTCTGTATCGCCAAATAGATCAGTATGCACGGAATGAACCGGGTTCCCTGCGTTACTGTTACTATTGACAAAGGCAACTTCTACATGAGGATGATTAATGAGAATCCTTAAAAGCTCTCCTCCGGTATAGCCGGCTCCGCCAACAATCCCTACTTTTATTTTATTCATATCAGAATAGTTTTGAGTTATAAGTAATACGTTATACGTTTTTTTCTTACTCACTCGATACTTATAACTCATTACTTAAAACTTACAACTTATTAACCTTATGCCATATCATTACTTGATTTCCAAAGATTTTAGAGAATCCTTTTACATCTTCGCCAGTCCATGCATTGTTCATCTCTCCATAACTTCCGAACTTACTGGACATTAAATCATGCTTGGATTCCACGCCAATTATATTAAATCGATACGGGTTTAATTCAACGAATACTTGACCACTGACCATTTCCTGTGAGCTTTGCAAAAAGGCTTCAATATCTCTCATAATAGGATCATGAAATTGCCCCTCGTGCATCCAGTTACCATAAAAAGAAGCTAACTGATCTTTCCAACTTAACTGCCATTTCGTAAGTGTGTGTTTTTCAAGCGTATGATGAGCTTTAATAATAACAACCGGTGCTGCCGCTTCAAAACCGACTCTTCCTTTGATGCCAATGATTGTGTCTCCTACGTGTATATCTCTTCCTATTCCGTATGGCTGGGCAATCGACTGCAATTTTTGTATCACTTTTACCGGACCTAGCCGTTCACCGTCAAGTGCTACCGGCTCACCTTTCTCGAATTCGATGGTAATTCTTCTGCTTTCACTTGCTGTCACTTGTGTGGGCCATGCTTCTTCCGGTAATGTTTCATGGGATGTTAAGGTTTCTTTTCCTCCCACTGAAGTGCCCCAAATGCCTTTATTAATCGAGTATTTTGCTTTTTCGGCACTGTAGGTTACACCATGATTATGCAAGTAATCGATTTCAGATTCGCGGCTTAATTTCAAGTCCCTAATAGGTGTTATGATTTCTACGTCCGGAATCAGGATATTAAAGATCATATCGAAACGTACTTGATCATTACCTGCACCAGTACTTCCATGGGCAACGAAGTTTGCGTCGATTTTCTTTACATAGTTTGCAATGGCAGTTGCTTGGCATACACGCTCGGCACTTACCGATAAGGGATAGGTTGCATTTTTTAATACGTTACCGTAGATAAGATACTTTATACTTTCGTTATAATAGTTTTGGGTTTCATCAACTGTAGCATGTGACGCAACACCGAGCTCATAAGCGCGTGTTTCGATCTGTTTAAGTTCATCTTCCGAAAATCCTCCCGTATTGACGATGACGGAATGAACTTCTAAGCCCATATCTTTGGATAGGTAAATGGCACAGAATGAGGTGTCTAATCCTCCACTAAATGCTAATACTACTTTCTTTTTCATTAGAATAATTTATTATTAAACGGAATGAACTCGCTTGCAGTACGCCGGCAAATCCATCTTATAGAATATGATGAGTGAAGGCTCTTATTGGCATAAATGAGCTCTTAACACTCGGTTATACCTGTCTTTTACAGGCTAGCTTATATTAATTGTAATTACTGTAAGCAGTAACGAATACATCAACTAATCGTACGCTAAAAATAAGGTAGCGATAATTTTGCTCCTTCTTCTCAAACTTAATTCGATACGTTTTAATAAGGAGTGCTTTTTTTGCATCTGTTTCAAACGTTCTTTTGCTTTCGCTTTTTGCTCAATTTTTTGTCGAAGCTCTTTTTCCTTCTCCACAGGGTCCCATAACATAGCTGTGCACATACAATTTTTACGGTCTTTACTCATTAAGATATCGTAATTTACACAACTTTGACAACCTTTCCAAAATTCTTCGTCTTGGGTTAACTCTGAATAGGGGACGGGTTCATACCCCAGCTCCGAATTGATTTTCATTACTGCAAAACCAGTGGTCAGACCAAAGATTTTTGCCTTCGGGTATTTTTCGCGCGATAAGTCAAAAATCCGCTTTTTAATAGCTTTAGCTAACCCTTCTTTTCGGAAAACCGGATTAACGATGAGGCCGGAATTGGCAACATATTCACCATGGCTCCAAGTTTCGATATAACAAAAACCTGCCCAAGTGCCATCTTTATGGAGCGCTATTACAGCTTTTCCCTCAAGCATCTTATTGGCAATATATTCCGGTTTTCGACGTGCAATACCCGTACCGCGTGCTTTGGCAGATTCCGCCATTTCATTGCAAATCTGTTCGGCATATCCGATATGCGATTCATTTGCAGGAATAACAACAAAATTTGAAGTATTCATTGAATGTGAATGACCCAAGAGAACAAAACAATAAAACACATTTTGCTCTACCGTTTGATTTTGATTACCTTTTTGTTAATTGTTTTTGATGGATACAATAACCGGACTCGCTATTGTACTTTTTGTGGAGTGGGTATGCCCTCGAATCAAGCCCGGGGCATAATGGGTCGTCGGACTCTTAAAACAAGTTTGTTGCCAATCGCTTTTATGCATGGGATTACTTGCGCACTTCCTGGATTGGAATGCTTAGCAATATTTATATGCATATTAGCAATATTCATGTTATAAAGAATCTTTCCTTATTTAATAATGGTTGCAAATGTAAAAAATAAAATTTGGTTTATGCAATATTTATTGTATAAAATTAGTAATATTTTATCGATTTTGCTTGGCAGTTTTGATAATGTTATGGCTTGACTCCCATTTTTAGGATTTCTTTAAAGGTGTAAAACGAAGGCTGTGGCGTTATATTCCATTAAAAGGTGTATAGAATGGGATACCTCTTGTAACTGAAAGGCAATATAAGAGGTATCCCATTTTCGGGAGATTACCAGAATCTTACGTAAAGCGCACTAACTAATAGTAAAGTCAATACAATCATAACCATTACGGAAGGTTCTACTTTAAACATTTTAGTGTCTAAAACGAATGCTTTGGGATTAATTTTTGGTCCTGCCAAACTAACAGCGATCATTGCAATAACAGTGAACAGAAACGAAAGGCCCATGCAAATCTGAAAAGGAATTTCATAACCACCGCGCCCGTTTGGATAAGCCGTATATAACAAAGTGTCATTTCCAAACCACGTCGGCGCGTAATTGTTAAAGACTACCGATAAAGCAAAACCCATAATAAGTCCTACGATGGCTGCAGCTCCTGTAGTTCGTTTCCAAAACATACCTAATAAAAACATTGCCAATACACCTGGACTGATAAAACCGGTATATTTTTGAATAAAAGTAAAACCGCCCTCTCCGCCGATTCCAAGCATATCGTCCCACGTGAAGAGAATTGATGCTGCAATCGCGATGATTACGGTGATTTTTCCAATATTGACCAGATTTCTTTCCGACGCATCTTTATTCATATACTTTTTATAGATGTCCATGGTGAAAATAGTGGCTATACTGTTGGCCTTTCCTGCTAACGAAGCAACAATGGCTGCGGTTAAGGCAGCTAATGATAGCCCTTTCATGCCATCAGGCAGAAAACCTAGAATAGCCGAATAGGCATTGTCAGGGTTGAAATGTCCACCCGGTGCCATTTCTTCCTGCAAAGCGCCATTTTTGTATAGAACATAAGCGGCGATCCCGGGAAGCATAACGATAACCGGCATAAAAAGCTTCAAAAATCCGGCAAAAAGAATTCCCGTACGTGCGGTTTTTAAATCAGCACCCAAAGCGCGTTGGGTAATATATTGATTGCAACCCCAATAATTTAGATTGACAATCCATATCCCTGCTAAGTACATGCCTAAGCCGGGGAGCATAAGGTACTTATTAATTTCCTCCTGGGATGACGAAGCAGTCGGCTTTTCGATAATCATTTTAAAATGCTCCGGCGAATCCTTCATAAGTTGCGAGAAGCCGGCCAATACATCTTTGCCTAAACCAAAATGTTCGCTGACAAGTGTAAGCGCTACATAAGTTGTAGCTACGCCACCAATAATAAGTACCAGCACCTGAATAACGTCCGTAAAACCGATTACGCGCATACCGCCCAGGGTAATTATAACGGCAAAGACCGATAGAGCCAACACAATCGTATGAAAGCTTCCACCGCCGGCCAAATTATTAATAGCTAAAGCTCCTAAGAATAAGATTGACGTTAGATTTACAAAAACATAAAGGAACAACCAGAATACAGCCATGATTAGACTGGTTGTTTCATTGTACCGATTATTTAAAAATTGCGGCATGGTGAAAATCTTGTTTTTCAGATAAACAGGAATGAACCACACGGCTACAATAATAAGAGCCAGGGCCGCGATCCACTCGTAGGCTGCAACAGCAACCCCGACGGTAAATCCATTGCCGCTCATACCGATGAATTGCTCTGCCGATATATTGGAGGCGATAAGCGAAGCGCCAATTGCCCACCAGGTTAACGATCCTTCAGCTAAAAAGTAATCTTTACTACTGGCGTTCGCATTGTTTTTTTTGCGATAAATCCAATATCCATATCCCGCTACTACTACAAAATAGACGAGAAATATGATGTAATCAATTTGTGCAAATTTTCCCATAATGGAGTTAAGGTTAAAAGGTTAGCAAAAAAGGTGGCGAAAAGAGCCGTTCCGCCACCTTTTATTTTATTTTTGGATCTGATAAAACACCTCACTCCATTTCAATTCATTTTCGAATTGACCAAGCTTCGTGTTTTC
>Ga0079224_100002317_pt1 | contig 23018 bp, 16 predicted proteins | sample Stecom2015_FD_80414 | JGI IMG/M metagenome (GOLD analysis project Ga0079224, IMG submission 80414) | Agricultural soil microbial communities from Utah to study Nitrogen management - Steer compost 2015 | ecosystem: Environmental > Terrestrial > Soil > Agricultural land | place: USA: Utah... | reverse complement strand
TGAAAAGGACTATCCAGCAAATCAAGCAGAACGAAGTCGAAGCAAGCCGGATCACCAAAACGGTTTTGGTCATCGATGAAGCACAGGATATGGACGAAGACGAATTTGGATTGATCCGTGCGCTGATGGAGCACAACGAAGAAATGCGCGTCATAGCTGTCGGTGATGACGATCAAAATATTTATGAATTTAGGGGCGCCAGTTCCAGACATCTCGAACAGTTTATCCGTGATAACCATGCTGTCAAACATGAGTTGGTCGAAAATTACCGAAGCAAGAACAATCTGGTCGAATTTTCGAATCAGTTCGTAAAACGGATTTCCTATAGACTTAAACAAACTCCGATCATGGCCACCCAAAGTGACCATGGGCAAATAAAGATTGTGCGTTATCACAGTGAGAATCTCATCGTTCCACTTGTGCAGGATATCCTGTCAACTGACCTTTCCGGCACAACCTGTGTGCTGACGAAGACCAATGAAGAAGCCTTGCAGATCACTGGCCTACTTTTAAAAAATAAGGTGCAGGCCAAGCTTATCCAATCCAACGACGGTTTCAACCTGTACCATCTAGACGAAGTGCGGTACTTTTTAGACGCCTTCAATCTAGGCGATGATGTCTTCACCATCAGCGATGAAGTTTGGTTAAAGGCAAAGCGTGAAGTTATCAACAAGTATAGGCAAAGTAACAAGTTGGAAATTTTAGGAAATATCATCCGGGATTTTGAAGCGACAAATCCGAAAAAGAAATACATATCCGATCTGGAAGTTTTCATTCGCGACTCAAAATTAGAGGATTTCTTTAACGAAAATGGAGAGACCATTTTTGTTTCCACGGTTCACAAAGCAAAAGGTAAAGAGTTTGACAACGTGTTTCTTATGCTGGAAAATTTCTATGCCACGACGGACGAAGAGACACGACTTCTCTATGTTGCGATGACTAGAGCAAAAACAAACCTGACCATTCATTTAAATACGGACATCCTTGATCATATTACGACAAACAATTTAGAGCGTATTGAAAACACAGCATCGTATTTACCTCCTAACGAATTGGCGATGCACTTATCTCTAAAAGACGTCTGGCTTGACTATTTTATAAGTCGGCAATATTTGATTGCTCCGCTTAAAAGTGGTGATGCATTGGTCGTCAACAGAGATGGATGCTCCGACACTAAAGGAAATACCATTTTAAAATTCTCCAAGCAATTTCTCGAACGGCTTGAACATATGCAAACCAAAGGCTATCTGTTAAGAAGTGCAAAAGTTAATTTTATGGTTTACTGGAAAAAGGAAGACTCAGTACAAGAAATGAAGATCATCTTACCGGAGCTTTATTTTGAAAGGGTTGATGATAGATAGCGAAAGAGATAATCGCTTATGACTCTTTGGTCGATAGCGTAGGGAGGAAGTAGTATAATCATCGGTTTGGTTTAGACATTTTAAATGCTTTTTTTTAGACATTTCTTCCTGATTTAATTTTTTTAACTGTTTGTATTATAGGTTCTTGTGTTTGTTTTGTCTAAGAGGTTTTAGACATTCCTTAAGATGGGATTTTAGACATTTTGTAGAAGTTGAGGGATATTTATTTGTGTGTTGAGTGCCCCAGTTTGTCTAAAAACGTAGAAGAAAGATTAATTTAGATGAACTTTAGATAAACATTTGAAGTTTATTTGTCGTTAATTCGTTGTTTGTTAGTTTTTTAGGTTTATCTAAAAATGTGAAGAAAAAAAATTTTTAGATAAACTTTATGCCACTGTAAGACGAACCGTGGGGTTTAAGTGTTGGAGTCATCTAGATTATTTGTGAGATAATTTGTTTTCTTAGAGTGTTTGTTGTATATTTTTGTCCAAATGAAGATTGAAAATCAACATACCGAGTGGAAAGAATCATGGAGGACTGAGTATCTCCAGTGGGTATGTGCTTTTGCGAACTCCAAAGGGGGAAAGTTGATTATTGGCAAGGACGATAAGGGTAATACTGTAGGGGTTGCTAAGGAGAAGAAACTTTCCGAAGATATTCCCAATCAGATTATACAAAAAATGGGTATAGTCGCCGAGGTGAACATCAAGGAAGAAAACAGTTTGTATTTTATTGAAATCATTGTACCTCCTTATCCAAATGCGATTAGTTATGAGGGAAAATATTATATTCGAACTGGGAGTACAAAACAACTGCTTACGGGTGAATCGTTGACACAGTTTTTATTGTCCCGAACCCAAGTCAAATGGGAAGAAGTACCGCAAGAAAAAATCCTATTACAGGATTACGATAGATCATCAGTCAAGAGATTCTTGGAATTGGCTAAAGAGGCCAACAGGTTGAATATTCCAGTAAATGACTCTCTCCGTTTATTTGATCGTTTTAAACTTTTGACAGACGACGGCCGGGTCAATAGGGCAGGATACCTCCTTTTTTTTGACAGTCCACAAGAGTTTATTTTAGGAGCGTATATTAAAATCGCTTATTTTGAATCGGAAACCAATATTGTCTTTCAAGATATTGTAGAGGGGTCTTTGTTCTTTCAGTTTGACAGAGCTATTGATCTTTTGACGACGAAATATGTATTTAATACCATAGAAATTGAAGGTCTTTCGGGGAAAGAAGTCAGTCCCTATTCCATAAGGGCCCTTCGGGAAGCTTTGATGAATGCTATTGCTCACCGAGATTATAGTAAGCCGAACCCGATTCAGATCAAGGTTTTCAAAGACAAACTGATTATTTTTAACGAGGGAAGTATTCCACTGGATTGGAACGAAAGCGTGTTATTGGGTACGCACAATTCTAAACCTCGAAACCCCATCATTGCAGAAGTATTATATCATGCGGGTTATATAGAGAGGTGGGGGATTGGAATCAAAACAATAATCGAGGAGAGTGAAAAGTTTGGAACTGGAAGACCGACGTTTGATTTTAGTTTTAACGATTTTAAGTTGACTCTATTTGCTAAGGAACAAGGTCAGGCTAAGAAGGGAATTGTTGTAGAGGCTTCCAAACTTAGTTTTTCAGACATCATGGATAGTGCATTTTGGTTAAGGGATGATATCCTGTACATTGCGCCAGCAAAGCCATTATCGGAACAGGAGAAAATAGAGTTTACAACTATCTCCTCAAGATTTCATGTTAAGTCCTTAGACCTTATCGTTCGTCTCGGTGGACAGGTATTGAAGCGGAAAGAGCTTTTGGACTTAGTAAGCCTGTCCAATCAGACTTTTAATTTTCAGAATGTTATCAGTCCGCTTTTGGAAAATGGCTTGATAGAGTACACGATTAAAGATCGAATTAAAAGCCCGTCGCAAAGATACCGCCTTACTAATAAGGGTACTAGATATGGTATGTTTCTCGGAGATGTTCTTAGACATATTGGTCATGATGAAGAGTAGCCTATTGCATATGAACTTAGTTATACCATAGTTAGTGCTTAGTTAGTGCTTAGTTAGTAGTATTGGAATTGCAATAGAAAAGTAGGGGGTAGTAGTTCATTATGAAGGGGCAGCTTACTCCGGTGTATGCACATGGGTTAAATATAACCAAAAACGGAAATATCCGTTAGCTTTACGGTTTCTCATACTTTGTAACTTAGTTCCTGAATAGACATCAGATGGGTTTAGAGCTAAATAATAGAGAATAACGTGCTTTGATAGGCTAAGGGAGGGTTCAAAAACAGCTTTTTCACCTAATTTCCGACATTATGCGTTAATAGATAATAGAGTGGTTAGATAAAAATCTTCTTAATTTCGTCTTCAGCAGTATATGGCATATTGCTTTGCTCATATTTTTTCGTTTCTGCAACTAACCTTTTTAATGTACTAACCTTGGTTTCCTTGTAATAAGAGAGCCCATACGTAGAAAGACTCTCTACGGCATCATAGAAGTAATCTTTTAGATTTGAACAGAAAAAAAAGTGCATATCGATTATGGACTTTTCTAATTCATAAGAGGAATATACTTTTCCATTTCGAACATTCCAATATTTTAGCAACCTTACCAATTTTCTTATAACGTAATGGTTATTCCTGTTTTTATTGTTGAGATCTGCTTTCATTACGTTTGGATATGAATCTATCCACCGAAAATAACCACTAGCAGGTGCTGGGATGTGGTATGCCCCCCAGGTGTGATAAGCAGGGACTAATTCAAACTTAATATGACCTAATTCCAGTACTATAGTAGGGGAGGATTGGTGAATTTCATTGCTCGAGTAGTTCGTTTCAACGAATCTTTTTAGTCTATTCATCAGGGTTTGCGGTGTCCAATCACTACCATCTTTGAAATTCACCATAATATCTACATCTGAATTCAGGTCCCTACTTCTTCTGAGAATCGTTTTTCTATCATAGGAACCAAACACAAATGCACTTTCTAAATTAGTAAAATGACTGTTTAATTTTCTCAAAAGAGTTGTTATGGACGTATCAATTCGTTGCCTTTCCCAATCAGCAATGTTAATTGAAGAAGACAAGTCCGTTAGATATGATAATACAGACATGAGATTTTTTTATTGAGTTAGGTTTTTAATTTCGTATTCGTTCTTTAGGATTTCCCATTCTTCGGACAAAGGCTTTTGCAGTCTGAGAAAGACTTTACTATCTAAGGGCAAACTTGCCCAAGCTAATGTTGTCTCGTAATCGATAACTAAGCGCATTGCTTCAGGTTCCTTGTTTGAAAAAGATGAATTTTTTATGTTAGAAAAGAAAATTCTGAAGTTATCAAGAATCGATTCTAATCTCGTCACAATTACAGATATTTTTATTGCATCCTGAACTAAAGACAAAGGCAAAATAGCTTCAATCAACGCTCTTACTATACTCTTGTCGCCAACGGACGCAGAAAAAATAAAGATGAGTAAAACGAAGCCCGCTTTGGTATAAACATTATTTTGCATCTGTTTCACAATATTAAAAGTATGGAAACTATTTTCGAAGCAATTAGAACACAATTTATAGAACCCAGGTTCAATGTTATCCTGTGTAAAATAATTTTCTGTTTTTTTACCAGCAAAATTCGTATCAAAAGAGTTATCAAGATACTGTAGTCTTCTTAACTTTTCGGCCTTTGTGAAGATGTAATCCGCTCGAAAGTTTAATGCCACATAGAGAATGATTAGAATTGAGTTCAGCCCAATAAAAACAATCACATAATCCCTTAATTCTTGGTGTCTCTCTGCTAGTTTGTATTTTTCATTTAGGGTTAGTAACAGCGTTATTATTGTCGAAACCGCTAAAATGATATTCTTATAAGAAGTTAACTTTTGTACCCTATCGTAATCGTTAGATGGTGACATACCTAGCACTTTTTTAAATTTATTTATAATGCTTTTACCTTGCCAAATGATTCCAATTCCAAAAACTTAGATTCAAAAAGTTCAGAAGGCATTTTTTTCTTTAACAAATTATGGAAATTCTCATCGTGTGTGGACAAAACAATTTGCTTTCCCTCATTTACCACTATACTTCTCAGTAAATCAATAGTTGATAACACATTCACACTATCCATGGACTGAATTGGATCATCAATGAAAATGCAATTATAGACCCTTGAATTTAATGCAGTTGCTAAGAAGATGCTTAAACTCAATATATTAATCTGAGCAGTACTGAAATATAAGTTTGGTATTAGGACATTTTCATTTTTGGTATTCTCAACAAAAACATCCAATCTTGGATGATCGGAATCAAAGTTTGCCTTAAATTTTACCGACTTAAAATCAGGGTGGGGATCTATTTTCCTGTATAATTTATTGATCAATTCCTCGTGGAAAAAATTTTTGATTCGATTTTCAAGATAAGTTCGGGCATTATCGCATTCTGTTTTTATAACTGGCTCAACTTTCTGTTCTAAAAAGTCAAGTTCTTTTATTGCATTGGCAAGCTCCATTTTAGCATTTTCGGATTGGAGAAACGGCCAAACATTCTCACTATATTTTTCCAGTTTTTGATATTCCAATTGTATAGATCGTGTATGTTCTAAATCAGCCTTGTATTTTGTCCGCTTTTCTTCGATTATATTTGATAGGGTCGTCTCATTCATTTGGGATGAATCAATATCCAACTTATCTTTTAAGAAGTAACGGTAGGCAGTAAGTTTGGCATCATTTTCATGAGTCAATTTTTCCAAATCTAATTTCTCTTGCAACAAATTCTCTTTTTTAAAGGATGTTAGTTCTTTATTAAGGATATCATTTTTTTCAACCGTTTCTTTCAGTTGAATAGCCAATTGACTAATACGTTGTGTCAATGAAGAGTCTCTTTGGAGCAACAATTCCTTATTTATTTCTTTGTCTGGGAAATACTCATTAAACCATCCTATTACAGACGCATATTTCTCGTTGTTAATTAGACTTTCATTTTCTTTTTTAATTAAATCTATCTGGTTTTTCAAGGAAACTAACTGCCCCTTAGCCTTATCAATGGCTTCTTTATTAGTAGAGAGTTTAGGGTTAACAATATCTGTTACTTTATTAGCTTCTATTATATTTTCATCGATTTGCTTTTCAAAAATTTCAAACGACAATCCTTTTAAGTCGAGTTTTTGGATTTCGTTCTTCTCTTTTAGAATATTCAGTTCAACCTCAGTATCTTGAATATTCAGTCTTAGACTTTCCAACAACCGTCTTTCTTCTTGGCTTTTAGTAGATAGTCTGTCTAGTTGCTGGCTATAAATACTTAGAAGCTGTTCTCGACTTTGTTTTACATTTGCAGCTAAGTCAGAAATGCGTAGTTCACTCTTACTTTTTTGAGCAAGAAGTGTTTTCAATGTTTCATCTAATGCCTTATTGTTAGTGATCTTTTCAACTAACGCGTGGTATGAGCCATATACCTGTTCACACAAAGGACAGGAGGAAGATTGACGTTCATCAACAATAGACAAACCTGTTTTTATAAAATCTGATATTGTTTGATTTAATGTTTCCTGCTGTTTAATAGTTGTGTTGAGAGATTTTAATGTTGTATTTTCATTAGAAAGCAAGTGTTCACCTCCTTCTAATTTTTGCACTAATTCACTTATCTCTAGATTTTCGTCTCTTGAAATTTGAGGATATAATCCATCAGTTATTTCCTTGATTATTCGTTGTAAATTCGTAATCGCACTTTCTAACTCACGCTGTTCCTTTTCTTTCTTATCAGCTTGTCCCCTTTTTTCGTTTAGTTCCTTATCTGTTTTTTGAATTAAATTATTTAGATGTTCAAATTCTGCTTTCATTTCAGGAATCTTAGCTTTTTTAGTTGCCAATTCTTCCACTTGTCTCAATACCGTTTCAAGTTGGCTTCGCAATTCTATTTCTGTACGATTTAGCTCACCCAGTTGCTTATTAATAGCCTCACTAGTAATTTCCGTTTGCGATATTGTTCTAATTTTTTCCTGTACTTCTTTTAATATCCGCTCATATTCCAGAAAATCTGAAATCACCTTGGTTACTTGATTTTTGTCATCTATATGGTTTTGTTGTGATTTCTTTATGTTATCTATTTCGATTCCTGTATTTTCAAGACTTTCAAATTTTTCTATGAGTGGTTGTATTTCTAATAACCTCTTGCGGTCTTTTTGATTAATATCTTGAATAGAGAAGTAGGTTTTAAGTCCGATGGTCGAATCGTTACCCAATTTTGCTATATCCACATATTCCAACAATTGAATCAATGAAAGTTCACGATTACTGGAAATAGTCTTGTTTGCAATGATGTCTTTGAGTCTCTTTATATCTTCCTGTGTACTGGCAAGTGACAAAAGTATTAAAGACTGTTCTCCAAACTTATCTGTCAATAATTGCATTTGATCATTTACAGTTTCAAGAAGATTTTCAGAACTTATATTTTGAATACACTTTTCAAATTCTGCAATATCCCCTTTAAGTTTATTCTTTTTAGTTTCGTGAACGGAACAGGTTTGCTTAAGTTTATTATAATACTCGTTTATACTTGACAACTCAGGTATTTCCATGAACTTCTCATAACGGTACTGACCATTCTGTTCTGTGAGAAATGCTGTTATCCATTCTTGGGATAATATCACCTTTTGAAATTCATGGACTTCTGGTTTTGTTTTGAAGTTTAAATCATGAATTTGGTTACCATGCTTTTTAAATCTCTTATTGATAGTGGGCTCGTTATCTGAATCTGTAGTAATATTTATATATGTCTCTCTACCTGGTGGAGATTTTATATTTCTAATAAAAGACAATTCGTTTTGTTGATTCTGAAAATTGGCTAATTTATCAAGTTCTCTATCACCTACGAAAAACCTATTTATAGAACCTGTTATGCCATATTCGACTGCATCATAGAACGATGTTTTACCAAATCCATTAGGTGCATATAATGATATAAAACCAGCTGGTTTATCTGACGTTGTGGTTAAGTCAAATGTTGCATCTTTTGGATCATCATATATTCTAAAGCCTGATATTTCAATTTTCTTAAATTTCATCTTCTTTTACTTTTTGTAATTTTTGAATAATTTCATCAAGCCCGTTCTTAATATCTTCAGTAATTTTCTTTTTATAGCTAATTCTATTTAATATTTCCCAAACATCGGAGTTTGGATGAAATGGTGTTTCTTCAAAACCAGTAATAGACTGTATCTCTGTATCATCATTCTTTATGTGTTCTTGAATAATTGATTCAATATCTTGGTTAGGATATATTATAATTTTTCTACTTGAGAATGTGTCGTTTTCAATGATATATTTTAGATCATCTTTTATTTCTTGTTCCAGAATGAAGAATAGATAAATATTCCATATACTAAATTCATTTCTGAGCGATGATTGAAAATATACTGCAATAAATTCAGTAATAGCTTTCCATTGATTTGTTAGATTTTTCTCGTCTTTAATATTAATGAAGAAAGCAGGAATGATGCCTCCGAAATTTATTTCACGATATTCGAATAAGATATCAGGGAACTCATTCTTTATATCAGATTGTAATTCTTTAGTTAAATAGTTCATGGTATTCCTGCTTTAATTTTGTTAGTAACTGTGCTTCATTTAAATGTTCATACTCTGCCAGTTTATTAATAATACATTCTGTTTTATAGTAATCGAGATGAACAAAATTAAATGACTGAAAAGGATCAATCCCTAAGTCTGTTCTAAAACCTCTAACATCCTGAACTTTAGTTATATCACGTGGTATTCCGTTTAAAAACTTAAATGGTTTTTTGGGTGCATTTTTAGAATTTATCACTACTGTATTACCTTTTTTCAAACCTGTATAGTCAGACTTTGAAAGTTTATCTTTAAAAAGTGTTGTGCAATCTTCTACATGAGTGTATTTTAATCTGACGCAGTCAAAAATTTCAACCAATTGCTTTTCATCAATATTCTCATCTTTTACAATATTGAAGATGGTTAAAAACTCTAGCCATCCAATCCAAATATTTTTTGTGTCCAAGCAATTAATTTCATCCTCATCAATCAATAATTTATTATTAAATAGTTCCTTAATACTTATAGGAGTAATCCCTGAGTTGATTACTTCAACAGCTTTATTTCTTAAGTATGTTCTAGTATCCTCTATTTTATTTTCGTTGATAAAGTCAACTTCTAATGTGAACGCAATATCTCGGAGGAAATCAAATTTACCAAGATAAGGCGGATGCAGTGGAGTTAACAATCCATTATATTCTTTATAATTGACTATTTCAGCAAAATATTTCATTGGAACAAAACATATTTTTCCGTTAGCAAAATTCGGATGTTTCACTCTACTCTGAATCCCTATAATAGAAATAAGATCATCTTGAATAGATAAAATCCCTCCACCAGACATTCCTTCAACTTGTAATTTATTTAAAACGTTATGGTCAAGTTGAGCATTTTGAGAATAATCTCCGGAAGCTTCTAGTTCTCTAATGCTATAAGTAGTATATTCTTCACCTGCTTGATCTTCGAGTTGCTTTGGGAATCCATTTAAATAATAAGTATTATTTAATCGTGTTATCTCGTTAGAGACAATCTTATCAAAGTTTGCTAATAAATTGATTTTTAATATCGCGACATCAGCATCTTTATGAGGAAAGTACGTTTCTCCTCTCTTTAGAATAAATGGGATTGAAATCTTTTGCCACTTCTCTCCAATATTCACTTGCCTAACAATAGAAATATCTGTTCCATCTGGAAGGGGAGGAATGATTTCATCATTTTCGTCTCTTACCCCATTTTCGAATAAATGCTTAGCGGTAAGTATATATGTAAATTCACTACCATTTAATATTGGTTGAAATAGACATCCGCTACCATTATTTATCCGAACAGTGTAGAGTTTTAATTCATCTAATTTCATTATTAATATTCTAATTCTTTTGTAACCTTGGCCTTAAATGGGTAATCTTTACGATCTTTATCGGTAAAAATAGTGTTTCGAACATGTTCATAATTGAAATGAAAAATCGCATTAGGATTTACATTTAGTATACGAGCTAATGTCCTTTTATTTGGATGATTATGTCCAGAACTATCGGTACTGATAATATAATTTTCTGTTTTTACAATCTCTAAGAGTTCCTTGTTAGTGTTTGCTTTACTGCCATGATGAGAAACCTTCATTACCTCAACTTTTAAAGGCTTATCCATACTGAATCCCAATGACTTTAATTGCTTCACTATACCTTTAGGATGAGAATCGGCTAAAAATAAAAAATGCTTACTGTTCAAAGTCAAGATAAATGAAATAGAACTTCCATTTTTGGGTTTATTATCTTGAACAAATCTAAACTCAGGCTTGTTTTCTTCCTCAATAAAATCTTTAATATTTTTATCCCAGTCTTTTTCTTTTCCAGCAGTATATGCGGGATCACCGGTTTTTTCTTTATATTCCTTTATTAGTCTTTTTAATTGCGCTTCATTAGGCGAAAGAATTTGAATTTTCACACCACATTCCTCGAGCTTCTGTCCCTCTATTATCAGTTTTTGATTCCATATTTCTTTTTTAATCAAGTAATCTTCATATTCTATTGCCTCGTGGACTCCTGTTTGGGAATCTGAAAAGATTTTTAGCCCCACTCTTAAATCTTCATTTTCCGGCTCATTGAAATACGCAGCAATCAACTTTCCGGAATTAAACCAAACGTTTTTTACCAGTTCATGTGCTTTATTATCTAATTCAAACCACTTTAGAAGACCGCAGATATGATCGTTGTCTATATGAGTCAATATAAGAAGGTCAATAGATTCATTCCGTTTTCTAATTGAATCAATTTCTGAATAAAGTTCTCCATTGGCATTTGTAGCATCGGAATAATATGTCTGTTCTACACCTCCATCGATTAATATATTTCGATTTATGCCCCCATCATTAAATGATAAGAATAAAGAATCTCCGTTTCCAGCTTTGAGTAGTTTTATTTTCATAATTTATAGTCAAGTTTACCCAATCCCCCGAAAACCTCCCTACGGTTTCCCGTAAAAGCTTTAACTTTTGTAAATAAACGTACAGGATTTAGGGTAGGTTTTACCGGGTTCCATTTGGTTTATAGTTGTTACTTTTTCGAGATCACAATCCGTGACCTCAAAATGCTAAGTTTTATTCTTCATTCTATAATCAGTAACAAAATCTTGAAGTGCTTTCACAAATTCAGGATTGTTAATCATGATCGTGTTGCCTTTTGAATCTTTACCTTGGACTTTCTTTGCTATACCTTGTTTGATTAATTCTTTATATTTAGCCTGTAGCGCATCAGCTAACCCAGTCTTTACTCTATTGTTTTTCAGTAGAAGGGCTGAATTATCAACCTCAAGTACACCACCAATATCGTCTAGTGACTTGATTGCAGGTTCTTCGATATGTGATTTCCATTTGCTTATAGTACTCTCGTTTACGTCAAGATATAAAGCTAATGCGGCAGCAGACAAATTTGTTTTCCCTAATTCCTCCTTAACATTATTTATTTTCTTACTCATTTTCTTTGTAAAAACTTGCTTATAACTGAACGTTTTATTAAATTTGTCTAAGCGATTAGATAATCACGGCTGTTAAGCCTTGGTTTACGAAGTTGTCTCGTTCCGTAAATGACCAAAAGCCAACGAGAGAACCGCGTAGTATCGCCTCATGCTTGAAAAAGTTTCTTACTTTTGTTATAGGCATGGTGGCGGTCTCGCGTTATCTCTAAATGGCGCTTCCTATTTTTCTTCAAGACCTTAGGGAGAGGGTTTGGTCACCCTACGGATTTAGAGTGCGGGATTGCCCCTTGCTTATTTTGAGGGCTAACCATGAGCTTCCGAGAAAGCTTCGTTCTACATAAACTAACAAGATTATGAAACGAACGATTTTAAACTACTACACTAAAGCCCAAAGCCACCTTAACAAGGTGCCGCTTCACCTATCCCGTAAACAACAAACAAAGAACATCATTCGCCATCCCGAATAAGAACGCCATTGCAGATCACAAAAGGTGAGGGCAAGGTACGCCTGCAAACGCAAATGAGGTATCCATCGCCCAGTCGTCCCGCAAGGGACACATTTCACCCTATGTTTTCTGCTTTACCGACCTCTGATAAATATGCACAATCGATTGCATGGTTTCTTCGGTCAGTAATGGCATTTGAATTCGTAGCACAATAAAAATAGCACATTCTTTCCAAACCTGCAAAATGATTTTAGTCATATTTCTCCTTTCTCGGAAGGAGCAGGGGTCGGTTTTAGTGATTTTCAAATTATTACTAATCATAAAACCGATTAAAACATGCAGCAATTTTATGCTAATGGGCTCGCCATGCCCTCAAAAATGGACTGGAAGGAGGAGCGCCGCTTTATAGTACCTTCGGCAGCTCGTGGAACAGTTACCGTCGATACCCTCCAAATTCGGGTACGGTTTTTAGCGTTTTGTAAACCCTTTTTCAGAAAATGGGTTCACAAGTTGAAGATACGGGATCACTTGTTTCGAACTCTTGCTCCCTTATTGGAAAAACGTGATCCCTTTTTGAAGAAAGGTGTTCCCCTTTTGCTAAATAGGTTTTACAGTACACAAATAGGTGTTCCCCTTTTATCTTTTCGTGATCCCTTATCGGCAAAACGTATTCCCTTTTTCAGAAGATGTGATTACATTTTGGTAAAATGTGTTCCCTTTTTTGCTAAATGTGTTCCCTTATTGGGAAAACGTGATTCCATTTTAGGAGAAAGTGATCGCACGTTTATAACAAGTGAACGGTATCTAGCTACTTGTGTTCCCTTATCGGAAAAACGTGATCCCATTTTAGGAGAACGTGATCACACTTTTATAACAAGTGAACCGTATTTTGCTATTGGTGATCCCATATTAGTAAAACGTGATCCCTATTTCGCGACTTGTGTTCCCATGTCGGCAAAACGTACCACCGTTTGGCAAAAAAGGGATGTCAAGATCTCAAAAAGGGTTCACGGAAAGTCAATATGTGTTCCCAGAAAGCGAAAAACCATTCCCAAAAAGGCACTATTTTGTGTAATATCGTCACGAAAATCGCTACAGGCGTCCGACCCAATAACGACCCAAGCCCAACCTAAGAATGACCTAAGGATCAGCCAAGAACGACCCAAGGTTGACCCTAGTTTGACCCAAGAAATAGCTAAGGATGACCTAAGCTTGACCCAACCACGACCCAGCCTAAGAACAGGTTATAGACAGGGATCGCCCAACGATGACACAACAAACACCCAGGAAACAGCTAACAATGACACAAGGAATGCACCGTTAATGTACCGCGAGTGTACTGTTAGTGTACGGGGAGTGTACCGAAAAGGTACTGGAGAAGTACTAAAAAGGTACTGGAGAGCTACTAAAGATCTACTAAACGTATGTACCTCTTGTGTAGATCAGCGGTACAGTAAAAGTAGGAGGGTGGTAGCGGCAATGACGAACAAATCAATGCCTTTTGTGTTGGCATTGATTTGTTTCATGTTGTTTGATCTATCAGACGCCTGGGCGCAGTCCGCGGAATCGCGGACTGCCGAAGGGCAAACCGAGATTAAACCGCTCAAGATAGGGGATACCATACCGGAGGAGTTGTGGGAAAAGTCGTTCCCGATAATGGATGTCAACGGAGACATAAGCCAAAGCACACTGCAAAAATATAAAGAGGGTGTTATTGTATTTGATTTTTGGGGAACTTGGTGTGGACAATGTATCGCAGGATTTCCTGATCTATTCAGTTTAAGGAGCGATTTTGAAGGAGAGGATGTACTCTTCATACCGGTGGTGCGTCAAAAAGAGGAAGTAGTACGAAAAACAATAGCGAAACCATCTATTAGCAGTATTGCTAACTTTGAGACTATAATAGACCCGGATTATCTTTTTGAATTCTTTCCTTCTCGGGGCGTGCCAAATCTTGTCGTGATCAATAAGGGTAAGGTTGAGACCATTACGAAAGCGGAATTTGTTACCAAAGAGGCTATCACCGCGTTGTTGGAAGATAGGTTCATCTATCTGCCGAGAAAACGTGATGCCACGCTGATGGAAGGAGCACCACTTTTGGTGCCACAATTTTCGGAACTCAAACAATATCGGCCCATCTACTATTCGGCTTTGACAGGGTATCAGGACGGCGTATTGCCCCATGTGCAATTTCAGGAGACCAGAGATTACACCCGATGGTTTATACCGAATGCAACACTTTGGTCTATGTACAAATATGCGCTTGACGATGATGATAGTAGCGAAGATTTTGATTTTTACAGTTTCCCAAATCGCCGGGTTATATTGGCAGACAACATTGCTGACTATTTCGATTCCAAAGTCGTGATGCTTTATCCTAAAGAAGAACGTAGAGCTGTATATCGGAAGTATTATTTTACCTATGATGTGTGGATGCAGCCCGGATTTACGCCAGAGGAGATGCGCACAAAACTTTTTAACGACTTAAATGCCTTCTTAGGTTATGATGTTGCGGTAGAAGATGTACCCATGAAATGTTGGGTTCTGTTTGATGATCGTCGGGGAGAAGAACCTACAGATACAAAAACACGAATGCAGCGAGCGAATGTATTTATACGTTACCTAAATCATCCGACATTTGGGCTGCCGCCTGTGGTAGCTGATGCAGCAGCAGAGAAGCTCCCGAAGATCGATCTCGAATCGAGAGTGTATGATCGGGACGAATTGAACAAAATACTATCCCGCTATAAACTGCGGTTGGAAGAGGAAATACGTCCGTTAAAAATGTTAGTGGTACGCGATAAGAATAACAGCGTACCCCTGCATCCGTCAAAATTACAACCGACTGGTTATGGTTACATGCTTACGACAAACCAATAGGAATTATGAAAAGATATTTATTTACAATCGTGCTCGCTATGGTCTTTCCGCTACATGGTCTGCTGGCACAAAGCCCGTGGAACGTGTCGGGCATAATTAAAAATGAACAGGGAACACCTATACAAAATGTGACGGTTACATCTGTTTTACCAAAGGGGTATGTGACCAAAACGGATGAAAACGGTTATTTCAGCATGGCCGTACCGGGTGATTCGGTGCGGGTGGAATTGCGGTCGGTTGGTTATATGTTGAAGCGGGTTTTATTTTCACCAAAGCAACCTTCATTACACATTATCCTATCACGGGATGAGATGCTTATTGAAGAGGTTGTGGTTAATTCTGGATACCAAACGCAGAAACTGGAAACGAAAGTAGGGTCTTATGAGGTGATCGGCAAAGAACTGCTGAATAGAGAGGTCGGGCCAGATTTCATGAGCAGATTAGAAAATAATTCTTCTGGCATCCTTTTCGATCGACAGGAGGAATCGTTCGCCACTTCCGGCCGGATGCCGAATAACAATGTATATATCCACGGTGTAAGTACCTTGCGCACAGCCAACCTTGGCGGAAGCGCGCCGCTAATAGTCGTGGATAATTTTCCATTTGAAGGAGATGTAAACCTAATCAACCCGGCAGAGATCGAAAGCGTAACGGTACTGAAGGATGCAGCTGCGTCATCCATCTGGGGTGCAAAAGCTGGAAATGGCGTAATTGTTATTACAACAAAAAAAGGCAGTTATGGGGAACAGCTTCGGCAACAGTTTGATGTGACAACCCGGGTAATGGATAAGCCGGCCTTTTTCAAGCGAAATATTATCGACAACGCAACCTTGATCGAAGTGGAGCGTTGGCTTTACGACAAGGGGTATTTTGCGAACAGGGCCAATAGTGCTTCCAAGCCTGTCCTTTCTCCTGTAGTGGAATTGCTGTTACAGAGGGATGGCGAAGAATTAAACGATCAAGAACTGGAACAAGCACTCCAACGATACGCTTCACAGGATGTCAGAAATGATATGCTGGAGCATGTGTATCGAAATGTTTTTTTTCAGCAATACAATTATAATCTTAACGGCGGCAGCAATAGCGTTAACTATAATCTACAACTAGGTTATGACCGCTCGTTGCCTGTTCAGAGAAGCGACGAAATGCAGCGTATAACGGCGAGTATATCCAATAATTTTAAGGTCGCTCCGTTTTTGGAGGTCTATGCTGGGCTGAACGTAGCAGAAATACAAAGTACGAGTGCACCTGGTGGTGATTTTTATAGAAACAACGGTTATCCGTTTCCTTATGTAAATTTGGTAGACGAACAGGGCAATATGTTGCCTGTACCTTATCAATACAGACAAACATTCGTGGATACAGCGGGACAGGGTATGCTGTTAGACTGGACGTTTAACCCATTGGAGTTGGTATACAATCCGCCCACAACATCCAACCAAAAGAATATAAGGACAGATCTGCGGACAAATATCGATCTCCTCCGTAACTTGAAACTCAACCTGCAATACCGCAATTCGTTTACCCAGACAAAGACGGATGACCATCACGGTCTGGATAGCTATTACGCTAGGAATCTGGTTAACCGGGGCAGCCAGATCGTAAATGGCAATGTAGCGTATAATTTTCCTTACGGGGGGATCTTGCGTCAGCGGAATGCACGCAATACCGCGCATTACTTCCGTTCACAAATGAATTATAGTTGGATCAATCATGGCCATGAACTTGCCACAACGATAGGTTCCGAAGTACAATTACAGCGATCCTATTCTATGGGGAATGTGTTGTATGGATATGATGAAAATAACCTGACCTTTGCGACATCCTTGGACTTTACCAGACGGTATCCGGTATTTGGTGGACTGGCCTCGTCGGACATCATCCCATTCAATCAAATCAATAATACATCAATTTCGAACAACTTTCTTTCGTTTTATGCTATTGCCGACTATCACTACGAGAAACGATATTTGCTCTCGGCAAGTGTGCGAAGGGATGCGTCCAATCTTTTCGGCGTAGCAACGAATAAGAAATGGACACCACTATGGTCTATCGGTGCAGGTTGGAACGTCCACCATGAGAACTTTTGGAATACGAAACATATAGATGTGTTGAAATTACGGGGATCGTTTGGGTATAGCGGAAATGTGGACAATTCGATGAGTGCCTTGACGACGCTACAATTAATGAGCCCTAGTACGGAGTGGGGTGTTCCGTATAACGTTGGGCGAATCGTGGGCCTACCTAATGAATTACTTCGATGGGAAAAACTGGCCAATTGGAACGTTGGGGTGGACATCGCATTTGCGCAGCGGCGATGGTCGCTAACGGCGGATTATTATGTAAAACATACGTATGATCTGTTCGATACGTTTCAGCTTGATCCGTCGGTAGGGGCATCTTCCATGGTATTAAATGGGGCGAATACCAGATCAAGGGGAGTCGATTTACGATTAAATGGAACGGTGGGAAGAAGATTGTTGAGGTGGAATACAAACCTTTTGTTCACCTATAACAACAATTGGGTAGTCAAGACTTTAACCGACCCCAAACTACCTAATTCTTATGTTACTCCGGGAGGTGTATCGAATCTGGAGGAGGATATGGTGTATGAGTTATATGCATACAGATGGAGCGGGCTAAATGCAGAGGGAATGCCGCAGGGCATATTGAATGGTGAGGTTAGTACCGCATATCGGGATATTATGCGTAACAGCAATCTCGATGAAATGGACAAAATGGGTTCATCTAGACCGCTTCTTTTTGGCGTTTGGCGGAATACGTTTTCGCATGGTCATTTCGCACTATCGGCAAGCCTTGCGTATAGGTTCAAGTACTTCTTTAGAATGCCTTCAATTGATTATGATGGTCTTTTTGAACGAAATGAAGGCCATTCGGATTTTTACGACCGGTGGCAACAGCCTGGTGACGAAACCAAGACCCATGTGCCAGCTATGATCTATCCGTTAGACTTGAATGCGAATTCATTCTACTCGAATGCCTCAGTGCTCGTGGAGAGAGGAGATTACATCCGTTTACAGGATCTTCGACTGGATTTCCGGACGGAACTGAAAATGGGACAAAAGCAACTACCGATAAATTGTTTTGCTATGGTGAATAATGTAGGTCTTATATGGAAGGCGACAAAAAAGGATATCGACCCGGAGTTTCGAGGTAATATACCGACACCTACGAGCTACAGTTTTGGTTTAAACGTAAAACTATAAATGATGAGAAAAGTTACCTTTTATTTATACCTAGGCTTATTCAGCATATTGGCTTCCTGCGACCGTATATTGGAGGAGAAATCCGATCGCTCCTTAGCAACGATTAATACGCCGGAAGAACTGCAGGCGCTGCTCGATTATGGCGTGATTATGCATAAGAGTTATGTGGGGGCAATCGGCGATGTGGCATCGGATAATTTTTTTATCCCGGACAACAGCTACCTGGCACACCCCGGGGAGGCAGAGCGCGCGATGTATGTGTGGGATAGGGTACCCATGGGCAACCTGTACTGGACATCCTACCAACGTATTTTAAATGCAAATACGGTAATCCATTACGTCGATATAATGGACATGTCTAATTCGCAACGCGCCCAGCTACTCGGGTCTGCACTGTTTTTTCGAGCCTATTCGTACTGGGATTTGACGCAGGTTTATGCGAAATCGTACAATACGCCCGCAATCGCTGAGCATCTAGGGCCTGTAATCAAACTTTCTCCAGATGTGAATGAGCCAATTGTAAGAAAGTCTCTGCACGAAACATATGAGATTATGATCGATGATCTAAAGCAGAGTATTGCGCTATTGTCGCCTACACGGGAGACATATCCTACCAGACCCAATAAACCGGCAGCAATGGCCATGCTAGCTAGGCTATTTCTTTCAGTTAATGACTTCGAATCTGCGAAGCATTACGCTGATTCCAGCTTGTTTTATATCGACGACCTGCTGGATTACAATACAGTGGACTCGACCATAAAATATCCATTTGAATTGTTTAACGAAGAGGTCTTGTTTTTTTCGACACACAGGGTGAGCCGATTAACTAGAGAAGCAACGTTACGGGTGGATTCTAACTTGTATGATTCGTATGCAGCAGCGGATTTGCGTAAGAAGCGGTTTTTTACCAAACAGGCTGATGGTTATTACGGATTCACGGGTGATTATGCACAGAGCAGCGGCGATCATCGATTTAATGGTCTGACAACGGCTGAGGTGTGGCTTATAAAAGCGGAATGTGCGGCAAGGTTGGGTAATTTCAATGAAGCGCTAAAGACGATCGAAAATTTTCGTAGGTACCGGTATAGGACGGAGAATCATACGGAGCTAAATGTCACGGATATCAATGGTTTGCTTGAAATAATTTATGCGGAGCGTAATAAGGAACTGGTGTTAAGGGGGGTGAGATGGTCGGATATGCGGAGGCTAGAGGATAAATTTCTGGGTGGACAAACCGTTGTGCGTGTCATTGAGGGAAAAAATTATAAAAAGACTTATCAGGAACTTCGTGATTTTGCTTTTTTGATACCCGACGATGTAATACAGTTGTCAGGTATTCCTCAAAATTAAAGATAGGGACACGTTAAACGTGCCCCCATCTCCCTCTCTATTACAGGTGCTAGTTGCTTTCCATTTTTGCAGGGCTCTCACTAATTTCTCATCCGGGCGTGTGTGTCTAGATAGTAGGTTCATCATCGTTTGGTATATTTTGGTTTGTTCCATAATAGCTGTTTTAATTTATTTTTTTATCTGTCAATTGCATAATGGGCTGTAATCTTCTAAAATTTTTATAAACGACCCAAAAAAATCGTGAAACGGTCCTGTAGGGGGGGGAAGTGCCCTGTAGACCCATGAATGTTTTTCAGTAGTCCTGTCGGCAAGCTGGTAAAATTTTTATAGACGGCCAAAAAAATCTACGAACAGTAGGTTTTTGTGTGTTTCGGCATCGAGATTAAAGGATGAATGGAGGTGTTTTAGCAGTTTTACCCCCGTTCGGCGGAAAGTTAAAAAACCGAACAGGGCGATTTCTGCCATTTCAGCTATCGACCTAAAAATATTTCGTAAGTTTATCGATAAGTAGATAGAAATGAACGGTAACTGCAATAAGACGATATTGACAATTTATCTGGACGGGTCTACCATCACCTCCATTCCTTCGTTTTATAAACAAATCAATGAACAATTGATGCAGGAAGAAGATTGGCAATTGGGAGAAAGCTTGGACGCACTTGATGATGTGTTATATGGGGGATATGGCAAGTGGAAGGATTACGATCTGTTGGAAATTGTTTGGAAAGATATTGCGGTTTCGGAAAGAGCTTTGGGCATAGATGCCACCAAGGAGTACTATGAGGCAAAACTGGGTGCGGGCAGCGCGTACAATCAGGATTTTGTTAAGGAAAAACTGAAGCAATTGGAAGAAGGGACCGGGCAGACATATTTTGAAATGGTAATGGAAATTATCGAGAGTCATCGCGATAGGGTTCGCCTGACGAAAAAATCATAATATTTCGTAAGTTTGCCGTCATTTCGAAGGTGGATGAAAAAAAAGAAACTTCTTAGATTTATCGTTATTCTCTTGATCTTTTTTGTGCAGTTTTTCGTACTGGCAAGTATGTTCGAAGAGTCAGGCAACAGCGGAATTGCTATTCCGGCGATCTTACTCCTAACGCTGTTTTTGTTGATCGGGGCATACCAATTAAAAAGCCTCCACCATACCAAGTTGAATTTTGAAAAAGTAGGAGTGGTGGTATGGATACCTATTTCGGCATTGATCACCTATTGGCTGAACAACGCTGTAGGCTGGGGGCCTGTGCTTTCGCTTGGTGTGGTCGGTACCATTGGCTCCTATTTGTATTTGCTGGATCGGAAATCCAGTTATCTGAAAGAAATTCCGCCGCCGATTTATTGCGGAGCCTTCATCGGCATGAGTTCTTTGCATGTGGGGAGTATTTATGTCATTATTCTGCTTGCGGGACTGTTTACGGCCGCCATGTATGTGCTGACGCGATCTGTACTGGTGGGCGTCGGAGGCAAATTGGGAACATTAGCTTTTATCGGCTTTTTGTTTAGTGTATTACTGGTAAACTGGTTATTGAAATGATGGTAGTCAGTTACACGGTATGCACGTTCGCAGCTTTGTTCGGAACGTTTGTGACCTATGGCGTGAATATCAAGGCGAAACAAGGGCCAGTTCGTGCTTCGGCCTTGGTGGCTTTGGCTACAGGTTTGTTTTTTTATGTTTTTCAAGATGTCTTGCCGACATTTTACGTAACCAATATCCCGATGTATATCGTGGGCGGAAGCTTTATCGGGATGGTCACCTCCACGACGCACATCAATCGGTACTCGCTCGCATTTTCGGCATGTGTATATGCTTTTCTGCTGTGGTTTGCCGCGCGGAGATTTGACGGTTTTGGCGGAAGTTTAGGCTTGCTCGCCTGCGTATCACTGATGTGTACCATGGCATTGCCGATGCTGACGCAAAAAAAGAAAGTGACATACGGCTACCGCATTATTCGATTCATGATCATCAAAAACCGTCGGCGTAAAAACCAACGGGTATAATGATCGCAATACATTTTTAATCTCCTTACGCTTTATCAACTTTTATCGAAAGCATATTCAGTGAACCGCCAATGGGTTGGACCACGCTATTTTTCTCAAATTGTGAACGGTATTCCCGCTAACTATTGTTTCCCAATGTGCAGATATAAATTCTTACACTGTCTTCCTTGTGCTGATGGCGATTCTATTCCACGCGTTGATCGTGACTACAGCCATGATGATCTGCGCAATGTACTGCTGGTCAAACAGTTTTTCGGCTGCTGCGTAGGTGGCATCCGTTAATCCGTGCTGGCTGATCAGCGTGACTTCTTCGGTGATGGCTAAGATTGCTCTTTCTTCTTCGGTGAATAATGTCGCCTCTTTCCATGCATTGAGTAAAAAAATGCGTTGTGCCGTTTCGCCCTGCTTTAAGGCGTCCTTCGTATGCATATCGATGCAAAAAGCACAGCCGTTGATCTGCGACGCTCGTATCTTGATCAGTTCTATATGTGTTTTGGAGAGTTGTGAATTTTGTATAAAATTCTCTAAAGCAAACATTGCTTTATAGCCATTCGGCTCCACTTGCTGCATATCGAATCTGTTTTCCATATAATCGCGGTTTTATGTTTGAAATTTAATGATGCTTACGAAGTTAGTCTCTATTTTTATCAATTACGCCTACTTCTGTACCGAACAATGCTAATAGATCATAAAAATAACAGTATTATACCATTTCGGGTATAAAATTATGTTTTTAACGAATATTATACCTTTTAGGGATTACAACGCGCAACATCCACGATTTGACTACGTCAATCATTGATTTAGCTACGTCCATCCGTTTGGATACAACCAACTTTGTCCTATTGTTTTAACGTAATATAAAATGAAGAAAATGGAAACAAGAAAAGTATGGTTGGTTACCGGAGCTTCAAAAGGTCTGGGACATACATTGGTGAAAAAACTTTTACAAAACAACTATGCGGTTGTCGCTACATCACGGCGCGTTGCATCGCTTATCGAAGAGATTGGAGATACATCGGAGATCTTTCTTCCAATAGAAGTAAATGTAACGGATGACCATGATGTAAAGAAGGCTATCGAAAAAGGTATTGCACATTTCGGCAAAATTGATGTGGTCGTAAACAATGCGGGCTACGGACAGATAGGCACATTAGAAGAGCTGAGCGATGACGAGGCAAGAGAAAATTTTGATGTCAATGTGTTTGGCTCATTG
>Ga0079224_100002316_pt1 | contig 23020 bp, 15 predicted proteins | sample Stecom2015_FD_80414 | JGI IMG/M metagenome (GOLD analysis project Ga0079224, IMG submission 80414) | Agricultural soil microbial communities from Utah to study Nitrogen management - Steer compost 2015 | ecosystem: Environmental > Terrestrial > Soil > Agricultural land | place: USA: Utah... | reverse complement strand
TAGAATAGCCCCAATTGATCCTCTCCTTCTTCCTTGATTTTAAAATCCAATGTAGTCCCTATTTCGAGGTCTTCGTCTGGGGTGGGTTCCTCCTCTTTCTTCGCCGGTTCGATAGGATGAATTTCTTTGACAGGATGATTGGAGAGACGGTTGCCTACCGATTTCCAGCCTTTCACGTCGATCAGCATGTCCAAATCGTACTCCACCTCTACAGTTTCCTTTCCTTTCTGAAGTACCACTCTTGCCTGAGGCTGCTTATCTGTCGAGATGAGCTGGAGGTAAGATTGCTTATGATCCGAAATAAAGTGGAATTTCTTGTTGGAGGTAGAGGTCTCTATCATAAATCGCTTTACATAGAAATTCTTGCTACCGCCATCAAAATAGATACAAGAAATCACTCTTTGGGGATCAAACTTTTCTATCAACAACAAATCCCCGGCATTGTAGCGGTTGGTTACCTCGAATCAAGTCAACTCATAACTTCCGTCTTTATAGAAAGCAATGATCCTGTCATCTCCCAGGAAGTTGCCTATTTTGCGGCCTCGCTGGTCTGTGTTCAGTTTTCCGACATGTTCGTCGTAGTAGATATCCAGGCCACCCAAAGTAGAGGTTCCCTCTACCTTTAACTGGATTTTTCTGATAGGGTATTTGGTCAGGATATTTCCGTTGGCGGCCCGCCCTTTTATTTCCAGGGTGGCAAAATCAAAATCAAAGACTTTCACCCGTGCTTTCGCACCCTGAGTGAGGTAAACAGCCACTATCTCAGCCTCCCCATTTGGATTGGCGGTGAAGTATAGCACCTTTGAGCCCTTCGTCCCCTTCGTGAGATCATACTCCCTGTCACGGGTGACACTCAACACCTGAAAACGCTTGACCATCGCCCTACCTGTGGCTCCATCAAGATAGACCATATTATAAACCATGCGCTCGTCCCCTTTGCGGTACACGGCTACATGAATGATGTCTTTGCCCATAAAGACCTTGTCCTGGATCTTGCTGACCACACAGGTACCGTCTCTCTTGAAGGCGATGATATCATCTAGATCAGAACAGTCGCAGACATATTCATCTTTTTTGAGCCCATATCCCACAAATCCGTCTGCTCTGTTGACGTAAAGCTTGGCGTTATTGGCAGCCACCACGGTTGCTTCAATGGTATCAAAAGCTTGGATCTCCGTTTTCCTTTCTCTACCCTTGCCGTATTTTGCCAGCAAGCCTTGGTAATAGGCGATGGCGTAGTCGGTGAGGTGCTTGAGGTTATAGTTAACTTCTTTAAGTTCTTCCTCCAGCTTCCTCATCAGTTCGTCCGCCTTGAAAGCATCGAATTTGGAAATCCGCTTGATTTTGATTTCCGTCAACCGAACAATATCGTCTTGGGTGATCTCCCTGTAAAAACTTGGCTTATAAGGGTCGAGTCCGCGGTCGATGGTTTCTATTACTGCTTCCCAAGTTTCGCATTCTTCGATATCCCTATAGATTCTGTTTTCGATAAAAATCTTCTCCAAGGAAGAAAAAAGAAGCTTTTCCAGCAATTCTCCCTTGCGGATCTCCAGCTCCCGCTTCAGCAGGGATTTGGTCTGCCGGGTGTTGGCTTCAAGAATTTCATTGACGCTCAGGAACACCGGTTTTTCACCGATGATCACACAGGCATTGGGTGAAATGGATACTTCGCAATCTGTAAAAGCATACAAGGCGTCAATGGCCATTCCCGGAGACTGTCCGGGCATCAACTGGATCTGTATCTCCACATCCCTGGCCGTATTGTCCACCACCTTCTTGATCTTGATTTTTCCCTTATCATTCGCTTTAATAATGGATTCGATCAGCGAATTGGTCGTGGTGCCAAAAGGAATATCTTTGATCAGCAGGGTCTTGTTGTCCTCTTCTTCAATCCTTGCGCGCACTTTGACCCTCCCGCCACGCTGGCCTTCATTGTACTCGGAAAAATCCGCCATTCCCCCCGTAGGAAAGTCTGGGAGAATATTGGTTGTACCGCCCTGGAGGATCTCTATAGACCCTTCGATCAACTCAATAAAATTGTGGGGAAGCACCTTGGTAGAAAGTCCCACCGCAATCCCTTCCACACCTTGCGCCAGAAGCAGAGGAAATTTTAAAGGAAGGGTGACCGGTTCCTTTTTCCTTCCATCGTAAGACAGTTGCCATTCGGTGGTCTGCGGATTAAAGACCACGTCCAAAGCAAATTTTGAAAGCCTCGCCTCGATGTACCGGGCAGCAGCTGCGCCATCCCCGGTTCGGATATCACCCCAGTTGCCCTGGGTCTCGATCAATAAATCCTTTTGACCCAAATTGACGATGGCGTCACCAATAGAAGCATCGCCATGAGGGTGATATTGCATGGTCTGGCCAATCACATTGGCCACTTTGTTGAACCTGCCGTCATCCATCTCCTTCATGGCGTGAAGGATCCTTCGCTGCACCGGTTTCAATCCGTCTTCAATGGCGGGAACGGCCCGCTCCAATATTACATAGGAGGCATAATCCAAAAACCAATCCTTGTACATTCCCGTAACTGGGATAGATTCATGCAAGCTTTCTTCTGGATTTTCCTTATCGATATCACTCATGTGAAAGTATTGTTGTCGAGTTGATTGTTTAGTTAGCAGAGGGAGACCAAAGTCCGATGCCTGATGCCCCAAGTTTTACAGGCTATCTCAGGTCTTTCTATATCTCACATCTCAGGTCTAAAATCTTAAGCTGCTTCCGTTTCCTCTTCTTTTATCTCTTCCTTGACCGCGGGGTCATCATGAACAATGTCCTTCTCGACCTTCAGGTTGTCGATGATAAACAGCTGTCGGTCAGGCGTATTTTTGCCCATATAGAAAGTTAAAAGATCGGATATCTTGGTCTCCTTGTTGAGGATGATAGGATCTAATTTGATGTCGTCCCCTATAAAATTACCGAACTCCTCAGGCGAAATTTCCCCAAGACCTTTGAATCGGGTGATTTCAGGCTTATTGCCCAGCTTGTGTATCGCTCTCTGCCTTTCCTCATCCGAATAGCAGTAAATGGTTTCTTTTTTATTTCTTACCCTGAACAGCGGCGTGTCCAAAATATATAAATGGCCGTTTTTAACCAAATCAGGAAAAAACTGGAGGAAGTAGGTCATGATCAACAACCGGATGTGCATGCCGTCGACGTCAGCATCCGTGGCGATCACAATCTTTCGGTAGCGGAGGTTTTCGATGCCGTCCTCTATGTTCAGGGCATGCTGGAGGAGGTTGAATTCCTCATTTTCATACACGACCTTTTTGGTCATGCCAAAGCAGTTCAACGGCTTCCCTCTTAAGGAAAATACCGCTTGTGTTTGGACATCCCGTGATTTGGTAATGGAGCCGGAAGCAGAGTCGCCCTCCGTGATAAACAGCATGGTGTTGTTTCTGGCCTCCATATCGGCTTTGGGATCATCATAATGCACCCGGCAATCCCTTAATTTTTTGTTATGGAGATTGGCCTTCTTCGCCCGCTCATTGGCCAGCTTCTTAATCCCTGAAATCTCCTTCCGCTCCCTCTCAGACTGCAATATCCTTTTCAGCAGGTCATTGGCTACCGTAGGGTTCTTGTGCAGGTAATTGTCCAGTTCTGTCTTAAGGAAGTCATTGACAAAAGTCCTTACGGTAGGTCCGTCCGGAGCAATAGTATTGGAGCCCAACTTGGTCTTGGTCTGGGACTCAAAGACGGGTTCCTGAACACGGATAGCCACGGCGCCGACGATACTTTGCCTAACATCCGAAGCGTCAAAATCTTTTTTGTAAAACTCCCTGATCGTTTTTACTACCGCCTCTCTAAAGGCTGCCAAATGTGTCCCTCCTTGTGTGGTAAATTGCCCGTTGACGAAGGAGTAGTACTCCTCGCCGTATTGATTGGAATGGGTGAAGGCCACTTCTATATCGTTTCCTTTCAAATGGATGATCGGGTATCTTCGGCTTTCCTCATCCAGCTTTCTGCTCACCAGGTCCAACAGACCGTTTTCTGAGAAAAACTTCTTCCCGTTGTAGTTGATGGTTAGCCCAGCATTGAGAAAAGCGTAATTCCAGATCTGGTTCTCCAGATAATCAGGGATGAAATGGTAGTTTTTGAAAATTGTGGGATCAGGTGTAAAGATGATTTTCGTACCGTTGCGGTCGGAACTCTTTTCAACCGGCTTATCATTGACCAACACGCCTTTTTCAAACTCCGCTACTTTGGTTTCCCCTTCCCTAAAGGACTGTACCTTGAAATAATCCGAGAGCGCATTGACGGCTTTGGTACCGACCCCATTAAGCCCTACGGACTTTTGAAACGCGCCGGAATCATATTTTCCACCCGTGTTGATTTTAGATACGCAGTCGATTACTTTGCCCAGAGGAATACCCCGTCCATAATCCCGAACTTCGACCCGGTGATCCGATATTTTGATATCAATGGTGCGGCCGTGCCCCATCATGTGCTCATCGATACTGTTATCAAGGATTTCCTTTACCAACACATAAATGCCGTCATCCTGGGCACTACCGTCCCCTAATTTACCAATATACATCCCAGGCCTCAGCCTGATGTGTTCCCTCCAATCAAGGGATTTGATACTGTCTTCAGTATATTGAACGCTTTTTGTCATCTACTAAATTAATTTATTTCTGCCCTGTCTATTTCGTGTCCTGTACCTGCTGGATTTTCTTCCCCAACAAAATAAATAAGGCGACAATCCATCCGACCAAGAGGAAAGGAATCAAATAATAGAGGATATCAAATCCACTGGGCGCGTTTCCTCCAAAATTATTGATTCTAAGAATATAGAATACCAGCAGGAGCAGGTTTAAGTTGACCACTCCTCCAAAAGAATACACCCATATCAGCAGGGAGTCACGGAAGGGGCTGCCTTTCTTGAACAGGTTTCTGGTTCTGCCGAGCACTTGGTTCTCCACCATTTTAGCGGGAATGACCAAGATCAAGTTTAGGCTTACAAATATAGCTATTGCCACAAAAAAGAAGCTGTCGCGGCTCATGCCTTTCACCAAATTACTGTTCCCGTCTACTTCATAAGCTACTGCTTCCGGTAAAGCAGCATAGATATATAAGAAGGCTGCTATGAAGAAAATAGCAGTAACAAAATAGAAAGCTTTAGCTAATCGCGTGTACATCGTTTGTTGAATTAAGCCGCTAATATAAAGATTTAAGCTTAGAGATGGAGGAAAAGCGAATCACTCATTTTGATTCGAACCGGCAATCGATACCGATCAGAATAGCCATTCAGTTGACGGTCAGTCGGAAAACCTTCCGTTGTATCGGGAGACAACCTGTTGACCAAAGATGATTGGGCGAGAGCGTGGGAGATAGGCTGTTGCCCAAATTTAATTGATTGGTGGGCGACGGCTTGATCGACTGCAGCGACCGAATATTGGCTGCGAAGACGGTTAAATGGTTTGCGCCGACGGTAAGATGGGTCGCGCAGGCTGTTTGTCAGGAGGAGTGTCGAGAATCAGGATCCGGGGTAAGGATCAAAAGGCCTCAAAAATCCGGGTGGCTGGGTAGGGTGCCGGAGATAAAACGGTGATACCCACCACGCAGTTTCTGAGGTAAACAGGGCCCCTATCCAACATCTCCTCGGTTTGTTAGATATTAAAAGATATCGTCGTACTTTTGGGAAAACTATATGACATGCGCTACCTTATGGGCCGATTTTTCATTATACCTTTTTTCCTCCTGCTGCTAACTGCAGGCTTTACCTCCTGTTCCCCGCAATTAGAAACAGGAAGCATCAATCTCGAAAACTGGAAAAATGACCGTAATGGCTGCAAAGGCTTAAGGATACAAGATCTCGAAGAACTGGAAAGGCTCAGAAACACCTTTCTAGAAGCCAACAACCAACAGCTGATCAAGACCTTTGGGAGGCCCGACCGGATAGAACTATACGATCAAAGCCAAAGCTTCTTTTATTATTTCTTGGAGCCTTCGGATGTTTGCGAGGACATAAAAGAAAAAGAACCCCTAAAGGTTCTCTTTCGCATGAATGCTATCAATAGGGTGAGTGAAGTCACGATCACCAAGTTGGAGCCATACAAGGTACTTAATCCATAAAACAAAGGGCGGCGGCCCCCAAGGTACCTGCATTGTTTTCTAAAGAGGCTTTCTTCAGCTTCAAGCCATTTAAGTAGTAATTGGTGAGGTATTGACGGATCGTCTTTTCCAAAGACGGCATCATAAACTCCAAACCAGCGGAAATTCCCCCACCGAAGTACACCTCGTTCACGTCCAATATTCGGATAGCGGACACAATGGCTTCGCCCAGGATATCGCCTACTTCTTCAAATACCATCAAAGATACAGGATTGCCCGCCTTGGCGGTATCCACCAACAGGTGTGTGCCTAGCTCTTTGTCTACCAGTTCTCCTGCCTTTTCGGGATAAGCATGGATCATTCGTTCCATGATTTTCAGGATGCCGTCCCTGCCGATCAAAGTTTCCAGCCGGGCATTTCCCCTGGACAACATGTGGCCCATTTCTAGTCCGTTGCCACGGGCACCTTTGAAAATCTTCCCGTCATCGACTAAGGCGCTGCCAATGCCGGTACCCATCGTGATAAACAAAAAGTCCTGCGAAGGATTGGAGGTACCGAATTTCAGCTCGCCCAAAGCCGCGGCGCTGGCGTCGTTCTCCAGGTAAAAAGATATGTTGGGGTATTTTTCCGATAAATTTTTCTTGAGGTTGTACCCGTTAAGGTCCGGTATGGCGGGTATTTCCAATGTTGTCGTTCTGTCTTTGCTGATTAAACCGGGAAGTCCTATCCCGACTTTAGTGACATCTGGGTATTTGGCCAGATAGGTCCCCATCACTTCCACAAAACGATGGTTAAATCCTTGAGGATCGTCCCGATAGCCTTTCGTGTCTTCCTTGTCGAAGGAAAGAATCTCACCCTCCCGGCTTACCAGACCGATCTTCAGGTGTGTCCCCCCCACATCAACACCCATAAAATGATTCGACTGAATATTCATAATTATAATTAAAGTTACAAGATGCTAAAGTACTAAAGAGATTGGCTTACTTCCTAAATTCCCTACAAATCTGTTGAATTTGTTGGTTATTCCTATGGTTTATCAAGCATGTTTTAGATGCCGTTTTTTCAATTTACCCGTCATTCGTTTTGCCTTTTCGTATTTATTCCGTATTTTGGAAAACACATCAAACGATACAGCCATGAAATCACATCCTAATGAACTATTCTTGTACTATAATCCGGTACAATCAGGAGAAAAACAAGCCAGAGCTTACGCGCGTTCGGTGTCCAAAAACATCAATGAAATCAACATCCAAACCCAGAGAATTACCACCACGGGCTGGCGAAACATTCTCAATAAACTAAACCTCCGTGCCAAAGACTTGCTTAACCGCTCTCATCCGGATTACCAGACACACATCGCCGGAAAATCCTGGGATGAGGAAAGTTGGCTTCATATCCTAGCCAATTCCCCCCATTTGATAAAAGCACCCATTGCCATCAAAAGGGGAAAAGCTGTGCTTTGCGTGACGCCATTGGAAGTACTCAAACTTCGCTAATCAATCAACTCTATCCCACCGGGCACCAATTTAATCTTGCGAAGTTTATACAGTTGCCCGATTGATTGCTTGAAGTGCTTTTTACTCATCCCGAGCAACTGTTTGATTTCTTCAGGGGATGATTTATCATGAAGGGGCAAAAACCGCTTGTCTTTCAAGGCGACTAAAATTTTTTCTGCCCCCTCTTCATATTTCTGTCTGCCCACAGGTGTCCATTGCAGATCGAGCTTGCCGTCCTCCCGCTTATACTTAATAAAAGCGCGTCTTTTTTCACCTATTGTCACTCGCTCAAACGTCTCGCTCTGATACACTATTCCCTCAAATCTATTCTCTATCAACACCTTATATCCTAGCGCAGATTGATCAAAGACCAAAACCTCTACTTCCTGCCCTTCTTCAAAACCCCGGGTATCATCAATTAAAAAATCTTTGTATTTAGCAACGCCAATCAACCGGTCGGTACGGTGGTCCAGGCAAACCCGGATCAAGTGTCGCGAACCAGGCTTCATCTCCCTCAACATTTCGCTTTTAGGAACAAACAGATCCTTCCGTAGTCCCCAGTCCACAAAGGCCCCTATGGCGGTAATTTCTTTGACTTCCATTACAGCGAATTCGTCCAGCAGGGCTGTAGGCCTCTCCTTGACAGCCACCGGACGGTCTTCGCTATCGGTGTACACAAAGACTTCCGCTATATCTCCTTCCTTTTCCGCGCCGGACAAATACGACTGGGGAAGGAGCACCTCCCCTCCCTCCTGAAGGGCCAAATAAGCGCCATTGGCCGTAAATCTATTGATGGGTAAAGGACTAATTGTTCCAAGTTCTTTCATATGCATTTCTGAATTTGAGACCAAAGTTACATAATTATGGCTTGAATGCCTTTCCTAAAATATATTCCTGTATTTAACTGGGCAGCGGGACATTTCTGTCAGCCAGGTATCGTGTGGCTCACGATACTCGGTTAGAACAAGGTTGCGGGTTCATTCTAAAGCCATATTTTGAAGGTCGAACTTTAGGGTAAATGCAGAAAGTCAGCTATCTTTAATTTATAGAATATAAATGAACATAGAATTTTATGGAAATTCTTGGAATCGACGTCGGCGGCTCCGGCATAAAAGGCGCTCCGGTAAATGTTGAAACGGGTGAATTATTGGCTGAACGGTATCGGGTAGCCACCCCCAAGCCTTCTAAACCTGAGCAAATTGCAGAAGCCGTAAAGGAACTGGTAGCGTACTTTGATTGGAAGGGCCCGGTGGGCTGTGGGTTTCCTACCGTTATTCACCACGGCAAATCCGTAGCCCGCGGCAACATCCACAAAAGCTGGAAGGGCGTTCAGGTAGATGAACTTTTCAGCAACCGTACCGGACTTCCTTTTACTGTTGTCAATGACGCTGATGCTGCTGGTCTAGCCGAAATGACTTTCGGTGCGGGAAGGGGTAAAATGGGACTAGTGATCATGGTCACTATCGGAACGGGGCTCGGCACGGGGGTCTTTTTTAACGGACAGCTCATCCCCAACTTCGAGCTGGGCCGGATCTATTACGAAGACGGCCAGCTCATCGAATATTTCGCGTCAGATGCCGCACGTCAGAAAGAAGAGCTTAGCTATAGGACCTGGGGCAAGCGGTTCAACAAATTCCTCAAACATGTGGTGAGAATATTTTCCCCCGATCTGTTTATTATCGGGGGCGGAGCCAGTAAGAAATATGATAAATTCAGCGACCAAATTACTGTTGATGTGCCCATCCTTATTGCTGAAAATCAAAATGACGCTGGAATAATCGGTGCGGCAGTTGCTGCAAAACGTATCGGGCAGAACATCAATGCCCTGCCCTAACAAGAGGCGCGCGTACCAACGCCAAAGTGACCTCCATCCCACCCTGCAGTTATTATGAAAGCTTTTGTGCCCCTACTGCTTCTGTTTTTAGTACCCAGCCCGGGCATACAGGCTCAGCAAGGTACGATCATGACTGTGACCGGTCCCATTCCATCATCTGAAATGGGTTTGTCTCTTATCCACGAACATGTCTTGGTGGATTTTGTTGGATCGGAAATTACTGGTAGACATCGTTGGGATGAAAATGAAGTGATCGAGCTTGCACAGCCTTTTTTAGATGAAGTAAAGGGGCTAGGTGTCCAAACGCTGGTGGAATGTACACCGGCTTTTATCGGTCGGGATCCCCAGCTGTTAAAGCGGCTAGCGGACCAATCTGGGATTCAAATCATTACCAACACGGGGTATTATGGAGCTTCCGACAACAAGTATCTTCCCGAGCATGCCCATTCAGAAACCGCAGATCAATTGGCCGCCAGGTGGATCACCGAAGCCAAGGAGGGAATTGAGGGAACTAATATCAAACCTGGATTTATAAAAACCGGCGTAAACGGCGGACCGCTATCTGCCATACATGCCAAACTGATCTCAGCAGCCGCAAAAACGCACCTACAAACAGGCTTGGTGATTGCCTCCCATACTGGGCCTGCGGTTCCGGCCTTCGAGCAATTGGAGATTTTGGAAAAAGAAGGAGTGCATGCCAGTGCTTTTATCTGGGTACATGCTCAAGGGGAACGCGATGTGAACAAACATATCCAGGCTGCTGAAAAAGGGGCTTGGGTGAGTCTGGATGGACTTGACGATTCGAATGTGACCTTATATATGGAGATGCTTGAAAATCTCAGATCGAAGGGGTTGTTACATAGAGTCCTTCTTTCCCATGATGCTGGTTGGTATAGCCCGGGAGAAGAAAACGGCGGAGAATTCAGAGCCTATACGACCTTGTTTAAAAAGCTCATTCCGTTGCTGGATCGACATGGCTGGACCGGGGAAGAAATCCGTCAATTGTTGGTCATCAACCCAAGAACTGCTTTTGAAATTAAAGTTCGCGCGAAATAAGCAAATCAAAACATTTCTTATATTTATACCCATAACCTAAAATAACCATCCATGCGAACCCTATTCCTTTCGTTTATGCTCCTGGTGATTTTGAACCATGCCACCGCGCAGCAACCGAAGATGAGATCTATTTTTAACGGTAAAAACCTCAAAGGATGGGTCATTCCAGAAAACAATATCTGGTGGTCGGTGGCAGACGGGAACATCTGGGCGAAGAGTGACGCCACGAAAAAAGGATCCATCCTTTGGACCGAAAAATCCTACGGCAACTTTATGTTGGAAGCAGACTTCTTGATGGGAGAAGGCGTGGTAGATTCCGGGTTCTTTTTGCGGTCAGAACAGGATCAAATCCAGATAGGGATTTCCGGCTCACTCAAACGCGATCTCACAGCCTCTCCATATATCCCGGGCAAGGGCTATCCCGTCGAAGCGAAAGGAGTGGCAAAACTGCTCAAGAAAAACGATTGGAATACCATGAAAATCCAGCTGGTCGATGAGACCTACACCGTCTGGCTTAATGGACAGGAAGTCATGACCTATACTTCTGAAAAGATGCCGGAAGAAGGCCCCATCGGCCTACAGCTTCATCCTAATAATGAGATGACCGTGGCTTTCAAAAATCTTAAAATAGGAGAAATATAGGGCCGTTCGGTATATCTACTACCAACAAGACCTGGCTTGGCTATTCCTTCAATCTCGACCTAGACGTTACCTCAAAACATATGCTGTTTAACAAAAATGATCAGGGTTGTAAAGCAAGGCTATCCAATGCCACTTCCAGCCGCTTGGACTCTATGTAAGCAGCTTCCATAGGCATGCCTTCCTTGATCTTCGGTCTGGTATGTCCCGTGGCAGTGAGCCAGGCATCCCTCATCAATTGTTGCTTTTCCCTAACGATTTGAATAACAGCCTCTGAGTTGGGGTAATCCTTTAGTATCGCCTGAATATCGTTGGCTTCCTTTACTTTGTCTTCGCCCAAGAACGACAAGATTTCTCTGGCCATGATCCAATGTCCCTGCTCGCCTGGGTGCACACCGTCAGCTGCCAAATAAAAAGAAGGATCCTCCTGTCTTCTTTCTTCCAAAAAAGCCTTCATAGGACCATGTAAATCCAATACGAGCCATCCCCTTTCCTCGCCTTGTTCAAGGAGCCATTCGGAATACCGATGCAGTACCTCATCATATCCCGCCTCTCCCCCTTTGCTTTCGTCGTATACTGGGGGAGTGAGGTGGACTATCCTCGCACCTTGCTTCACGACCATTTCATGTAGCTTAAGCATACCCGATTGGAATTTCTCAAATCGAGCCGTATCAAAAGATTGATATATACCGTCGTTCATGCCATAGTTGGCAAACACTAAATCTGGATTGGTTCGTGTCAGGACGCGGTCCAACCGCTCATGGAGATCCGGCCGCGGAAAAGCCCCGTCGGCATGCCCTTCTTCCGATAACCCGGAAACGGTTTCACTCGGTAGTCCCACATTGATCCATTCGATTTGTAAAGTAGGATGGACAAGGCGGTAAAAAGCCTCGACATCCGCGATATACTGGCCGCTGTAGGTGATGCTATTTCCCAGGAAAACCACCCGCTGAATCTGGCCCACGCTAGAGGAACCGGTCTGAGTAGTGATTTTATTCTGACAAGCCGAAAGCACGAAAAAGACGGCTATCCAAATCCATTGCTTAAAAATGCCTCGAAACATATGTTGTATTTAGTGTTTTGTTATCACCCCTATCTCAGCGGCAGAGGTAGCCACCTCTCCATCATTGACAGACGCATGAGAAACTATTTGAATATATCGCCCATGATAGGCGTCGTCAAACCTTATCCTTTGCTGGACAGGGCTATTTTTAATGTTCGCAAACGTGCCCTTATCTATGACCTTCTCCCAATTTTTGCCGTCTTTGCTAACCAAAAAGCTATACTGGTAGATTGTGCCGCTATTGGAGAATTGAGAATGCTGAATGGGCGTATAAAAGAAGCCATGTATCTCAAGATCCCTGCCCAGATCCACTGTTATCTGGTGCGGAAAAGGCTGGTCATCATCAGCTGTATGCCAGAAGGTGCCCGGATTTGAATCAATGGCCCGGCTGGATCCCATCCGCATACCAGAACTTGTGACCGAGACCACATTCCATCGAATCGGAGCGATGTCAAAATCCACTGCAACCGTTTCGCTGTATTGTTCTCCCTGGTCAATAAAAGCCTTAGCTTTCACCGTACCAGCTCCCGGAAAATCAAACGCTCCCGTATAACGGGCTGCATTGAAACCTGGCTCCGATCCGTCTGTCGTATAGGTAATCACCGCATCAAGGCTTTCGCTGCTGATCGTCACTTTTCCATCCTTGTCCCGGATAATCGAAGGTTGCGCCAACATTTCCGGTGCCCGGTACACGGCCAATTCCGCCAAAGTCGGGCTTGCCTTTGAATCAAGAATATTGACCCGGACTTTTGAAGTAGTGAGCGTAGGAAAAACCAATATTCTCTTGTAACCAATGGTCGTTTGTCGATCAATTTCTACAAATTGCTTACCGTTCCATACCTCTACATTAAATGCTTTTATACGCTGACCCAAAGGAATGTATTCCTGCAATACTACACGATTAATTTCCGTTTCCTCTCCCAGATCGAGGGTCAGCGAAGCTTTACGCACATCATCATCTACAGCCCAGTAGGTGCTGTAGTCTCCATCGGTCAGCCACCGGCCGCCAAATTGATCCTGTTCTCCTCTTACACGGGAGGCCTCCACAGCCTTTCCCAAAGCTAAGTTATTCGTGAAGGAAGCATCCAACGCTTCCCGAAGTTCCATTAAACGGGCAGAATCAGCCGGATGGATCAAACCCCTCCGGTCTACTGGCACGTTGAGCAAGAGGTTGCTATTTCTACCCACCGAACCATAGTAAATTTGCAGGAGATGGTTCAAAGATTTCACTTTATCATCTGTAGAAGGGCTATAAAACCACCCGGGCCGGATGGAGACATCGCTTTCAGCAGGAACCCAAGCCTCTCCGTCTTCATTTCCCTCATTTAGCACTTGTTGCGCAGGCGCATTCACGCCCGGCCCAAAACCACGAATATTTAGCGTTGACCAGTTCGTTTCCCCAGCAAAGCCTCTTTCGTTTCCCACCCATCTCGTCCCTGGCCCAATATCACTAAAGATAATGGTGTTAGGTTGATGTCTAAAAACCGTTTCATGGAAAAGGTCCCAATCATATTCTTGGCGTTTTCCATTAGGTCCTTCTCCATTGGCTCCGTCGAACCAGGTTTCGAAAACTTCACCGTAACTGGTGAGCACCTCTTCTAGTGTATTGGCAAAAATCTGGTTGTATTCGGGAGTGCCATAGGCTGGATGATTCATGTCCCAGGGAGAAAGATAAACCCCAAACTTGAGCCCGTATTCCTTGCAGGCCTCTGAAAGCTCCCTTAATATGTCCCCTTCTCCATTTTTCCAAGGGCTTTCTCTGACGGTGTGGGTACTGAATTCACTCGGCCACAAACAGAACCCGTCATGATGTTTGGCGGTGATAATGATGGCTTTCATGCCAGCATCCCTGGCAATACGCGCCCATTGGCGTGCGTCCAGGTTTGTCGGGTTAAAAACATCTGGATCTTCGTCGCCATGGCCCCATTCCAGATCAGTAAAGGTATTGGGACCAAAGTGGATAAACATATAATACTCCAGCTGTTGCCAATCCACTTGCTGTGGGGTAGGTACCGGCCCAAAGGGCGCCGGCGGATTTGCCTGCTGGCCGATAAGTGGATAAAAGAAAGAACAAACTAGAACAAGGCTGAGAAAATACTTCATGTGCCAATATTATAAAATTCCGCTCGAACTATCCTTGCCAACCACAAGAAATCAACTTTTATGCCATGGAAGAGATCAGTTCCTCGTCAGGCATTCCGGCTTGAATACTTCCACCATAGAACCAGCCCAGCAACAATTTGGCTACTCCAGCAACGCCATGCTTCTCATCCAATGCTTAATCCGGCCAAACCACTCGTCAAAGGTCGGCCCCTGAAGGTATCCATGCTCGCCTTTGGCGTAGACGTGTATTTCCGCGGGAATGCTATGTTGCTGCAATGCCCGATAAAATACCGTGCTGTTTGCCACGGGCACGACACTGTCATCCGCACCATGCGTAATAAAAGCCGGAGGGGTTTCTTTGTCAACCTGAAATTCATTGGAGAACCGCACAATTTGATCTTTAGCGGGTTGTTCTCCCAGCAAAAAATTTCGGGATCCCTGGTGACCAAGGCTGTCTGTCATGCTGATCACGGGATAGATGAGGATCATAAAGTCAGGACGCAGACTCGTCTTATAAGGATTCTCTATCGCCGGAGACTGAAAGTGGGTTCCTGCAGTTGCAGCCAAATGACCGCCCGCGGAGAATCCCATTATGCCGATTTTCTCGGGATCAATGCCCCATTTTTTACTGCCTTCTCTCACGGTCATGATGGCCTGTTGGGCATCCTGGAGAGGGGCAACATATTTATGTTCCTGAAAGTCGTCGTTGGGCAACCGGTACTTCAAAACAAAAGCAGTAATGCCAAGGTCATTAAAAGCCTTGGCGACATCACTTCCTTCTCTTTTAGCCACTAACGCATGGTATCCCCCTCCGGGACATATGATCACCGCGGTGCCATTTGCTTTTCCCTTAGGAGGCAAAAACACGGTCAATGTGGGTCGGCTGACTTTTCGGATGACTTCTCCATCACCCGTAACTTCCTCTTGGTCTGCTAAAGGCTTGAAGTTTGGGATAGACCCTGAATACAATGGGATCTCGGTTTGTCCCCAACAGGAAATACCCAACAGGACGGTACAGGAAAAGGCTAAAGCAATAATTTTTTTCATAACAAAAGCTGGTTAAAGGTACGCGCTGCTAATTACTCACGGCCTCTCTACTCTCCATCCACTTAATACGCCAGGGATTTGATATAAAGAATTACCGATTCCATCTCTGGCTCTGAAAGGATACCCAAGAAGGAAGGCATCTCCCCTTCTCGACCCTCTACCACTTTAGCGCCTGGACTGACAATGGACTCCATTAGATACGCTTCGTCCGCTGTAGTTGACGTACCATCGTTGAACTTCCGCATGGATCCATACAAACCTGTCATCGGCGGGCCAATCTTCGCCTGATCATCCTTTTCTACGGCATGACAAGCGATACATCCCATTCTGACAAACAACTCCGACCCTAGTTCCACGGTCGGTGCCACTTCCTTGGCAGCTACCTGACCCGGATCAAACTCAAAAGAAACATCGGATATGGTCAGGGTTGAGAAGCCTAAGAATGAGAGATCCGGCTCAACCAGTTCATTAACTGTAAAATAGAATTCGTCCCGAATATCAGTACCGTCAGCTGTCCTGAGCTCATAAGTCAAGGACATCTGCATCACCTTCTCCATATTGGGCACCGCTAAAAAAACGGTCTTTTTATCATCGGACAAAAAGGCCTGTAACACCGGCATATTTTCGTCTCCTGGAGATCCATCCATCCTAAAATGACCAGAACCGTACTTCTCCGTCCGCATGTAATTCCATCGTTTAACCTGGTACCTGCTGATGTCCGTTACGCTCGCCTCATCTAACGCTACATCGAAGCTTAACGCAATGCCACGTTCCCTTGCAGCGAACGCCGCAGGCAGGTAACTGTCCTTGCCTGTATATCGCAACCTTCCAAGGGCACTGATGGTCGGGGTATTGGTACCCCAAAGCGAAAATCCGGTGAAATACAACTGTCCATCCTGGGGATTGACGGCGCCTTTCATGGTAGGCGCCGGATAGTGCCCTTCAATGACTGACACCCCGCCCTGTACCTGCTGTCCAACGCTATCGATTAGTACTTTAAACAAACCCGGCCTTCCGTACGAAAAATGAACCATATGGCCGTCAAGTCCGCCCATCTTGTCACTGTTTACCCATACTTGGCTGACCCCGGAGCGGTCGACCCCATGCGGAATCCATAGCAAAGGTGGTGTAATTTCTGGAAGAGGATCAAGGTGTGCCGTTGGAGGCACCCCGTAATAGTCTCCTTTGTTCACCAACATGACCGGAGTAGACGGCATGAAATTTCCTTGTTGGTCTGAGGCCGATACCACCCCAGTCTTGGGATTGATTCCAATATAGGGCCCTCTAAAACCAGTTGCAATGGTCTCTATTGAGCGACCATCGGCTGAAATTTTCAAGATAGAGCCATCATGGGCTGAGCCCGCCCGGAAACCTAGAAGGCTTTTTGGAGAAGAGGTTTCAGGGCCCATATCCAAAGCCCCAAACTTGGCGACATAAAAACCGCCGTCAGGAGCCGCCGTCATATCCGCTGCCCATTCTCTGGTCTCAATGGATTGTGCCATGATATGGGAAAAGTTTTCATAATAATCGGCCTCTCCGTCGTTGTTTAAGTCATGGAACCTGACAATACCTTCTTTCCCAAAAACGTATATTTGACCTTCAACTACTTCTATACTTTGAGGCTCGTAAAGACCTGAAGCATAACGCTTCCAAGATAATCTATTCAAGCGATCATTTATCCCCTCTACGACCCAAACATCCCCTTCAAAAGATACGGCTGCTGCCTTGTCCCCGTCGAAAAAGGCAATATCCACCAACCTCACATTTCGGTTCCAAGGATTAGGAATTGGTAAGGTTAAATCGTCTACTACATACGCTGAGGTATCCGGAGCGAGACGGCCTTTAGTGAGGACCTTTTTTTTCCATCTACTGGTAAATTCCTTATCATGCGCAGGAAAATCGGCTGTAGCTTTGCTCAACAATTGCGCAAACACTGCCTTTTGGTCCGCGTCGCCTTTCCACAACACTACTGTAAAGGGCTCTCTGTTCGGGCGAGGAGAAACCTGTACCATAAGATGGCGGTTGTCTTTTACCTGAACCTCAATCCCCTCAGATGCGCCAACTATACCAACCGCCGTGACCAAGCTACCCGCCAGACCATGTGAAAGATAGGCCGCGTTTCCGATCACTTCGTATTCAACGCCATCAGTTAATTCGGCGGCCGCTAAAATCAAAGTTTCCGTTTGTTCTCCCAATTTGAAGGTACGGGTGAAGGCTTGCTCCTGTCCCACTTGGACCACCCCAGGTTTCTCCAATATCTCCGTTCCCTTGATAGAATACGACAGCACCACCCCCTTATCTAACACGTACACGCCATTCCAACGGCCTAATTCTTGAGGCATCGGCCCCCAGGGAAGTGCGTCCGGATGGGGGGCTGGCGGTCGTGGATCACTAAATTGGGCGTTGCCTACAGCCCATCCTGGATACAGACCTGTGGCCAATTTGGCCTCTCCGCCGATAACCGGCAGAAGGTTGTCCTTGTTGTGATAGTCATTGTAAGAGATCTGTGCCATGGTCACCATCGGCAAAAACTCTCCGGTCCAAGCAACCGACCAACGCAGCATATCCGTATCAAAAGCCATCGCTGCACCTTCGCCCAGTTTCACCGCCAGCACCCGAGCGGAGATGTTATCGCTTGGAAAGCCCTCCCCCAAAGAGCGGCCATCCATGGATGTGGTAACGTATGGAAAGTCAGGTTCGACAAAATGAGCAAACGTTGATTCCTCAAAGTTTACCGATGTGATGGTTGGGTCTTCTTTACATCCGACCAAGAGAGACCAAGCTATAAAAATGGGAATGTTCAATCCCTTCATCCTCGTACGAAAAGCCATTTGGAAACTAAAGTTATTAATGTGACGCATAAAAGTTTGATGCAATGTTATTATCCTGTTTATAGTTCCTTTCCGTCCATCTTGTCGTGGATGGCACCGTACCTTCCCCTTTTGCATGTGTCAGCATGAAGAGCATGTAAATATACTACCTCTCCCCACTTTGCTCCTTTCATTAAGGACAACGGCTTCCAGAAGAAGTAAACAGGATTCTAAACCCAATATAGCGGCTAATTTGTTAAAGAAGTTGCTTCGGAGCAATGACAAGTGTAGGCAAAAGCAAAATCTTCAAGAAAATCACCCATATCTGCCAGCATTAATTATCGTCCATGGAATAGAACAGGGTGTGGATAAAACAGAACGCCTGGGGCTTGGATACCGAAGTCACACGGGTCTACAAGGATTTTAACCAATGGAGCTCAGCATTTGGAATCCGCCTCATCAGCGGACCATAGTACGCGGATCACACAGGTTTACCGCTGGGCATTACTTAATCATGGGTGCGCTGGAAGCCTCCATATTAAACGGAATGGTAGCTTTGCCTCTTAGGCCTAATCTTTCATTAATTCTCCTTAGATGGTGATCAACGCCGATTTCAGATCCAGGAATAAAACCGGGAACGGTGATGACCTGAGCCAGCACCCCTCCTATCCCGCGGTGTACAATGCCACGGGGCAAATACACCAAATCACCTACCGACAAAGCGTATTCCTGCATGAGATGCTGGGCGGCCTCTTTGGTCACCTTTTCCGGTTGGGCAATAAGTTCGGTTTTGTCACTGGTGATGATCCTGGCATTCGGCTGCACCATCTGTACGAGATAAAACTCATCAAATCCACCCGTTTTTGGATGATAATGGCTAAAAGAATCGGTGATCCTCACGCGGTGAGCATTAATGGCATGATACAAGTACTTGCCCACGTCACTCTTCCATGTTAATAAAATACGCCGGTAGGCATTCGTCTCCGTTGCGCATCCTCCGGGAATATCGGTGATATGTGGATCCCAGTCAGGCCGGATGAAGCCGGGGACATCGTCCTCTGGAGCCTCTGGAACGGTAAATACAAGTAATCCGAAAGAACTATCTGCCTCCATTTTTTCGCCTCTTCTCAACAGCACGATATCACCTACCGTCAACACCGATTCCTGTTGGTTGTTGTTTGAAACAATACGAGCTGTTCCTTCCCCTTCTTGGATAAATATCACCTGGCTACGATCTTGCGCGTGTACCTCTGTGCTCGCACGAAGATAAGCCAAGTCATAGCCTGGGTTATTGGCCATAAAAGCTTCCCGGATAGAAGCTAGTCCTGTAGTGTCCCCTTTAACTAATTGCGCGATTTGGACTTTTGCCTGTTGGGCGAAGAGGTCAAAAATAGTCAATGCCATTAGTGAAAAGAGAAGCAAGTGTTTTATCATAATCAATAAATTGTACCACTAATATAAAACGCGATTATTTATAAGCAACGGATCATCAGTTCTAATGATCGATGAACTTGATCATCTTAGCTATCAGCTTTTCGCTACCATGTCCCTTCGAACCCGCCATCCAATCCTAAAAAACATCTTCCAGATCTAGCCGGAACCCTGCGACACTTCGGATTCAATGATGTAATCAGCTATCAAAAGCTTGGAAGGAATATATCTTCCTTTAAAAAGGGTACAGGTCATAACCGTCTGCTCATAGGGATGGATGATCGAGTATTCAGACACCCCGCTTTCCTCATAGACCTCATATTTATATTTAGGCTCTTTTTATTGTTAATTGTTTCCAAGAGACAGGATCTCTATGATAAGGTCTGGCGCTCCAATGGAACCCAGCTCATCTAATTTGCTTTTATCACAGATGCCTGGCTGGACTACTGTGTAGATGCCCTGGTGTCTAGTTGACTCCATAGGTAGACGCCATCAAAAGGTGCTTGATAAACTTTGCAGCCTTGGTGTTCTAGAAAATTAAACAGTTTGCTGAAAACTCTTCCGGAGATTCCCTGATGTATCCGCCTGGGAGCAGCCGCTGTCGAGCGGAAAAACCTTCCTTTGATCAGCTCTACCATTTCATCCAGCTGCCATTCCAGATAATCAACATAGCTGTACCGCCTGCACCAAGTAAAAGGTTCTTTTACTTCTCGCTCCGCTTTGTCTTGTTCCATCTTCCTAAGATAGAGAAATGGGGGATCAAATCAAAAAACACCTGGTTATTAGAGCTTTACTATCCATCACCAGTGTGCTCGAAGTCAATCTTTAGTCAGCCATTTGTAACCGATGACAGGGTGGAGCCGATGAGCCTCCACCCCTAGTCATGATCTTCGCTAATTTTTTGTCACCTTCATCACTCCTTTCATCATCCTCCAGTGTCCGGGGAAGGAACAGATAAACGGATAATCTCCCGGTTCATCAGGCGCAATGAAGTCGAGCTGATAGATCTGACTTGAACTAACCAAAGGTGTCGAAAATAACACCTCTTTCATATCTGGCACGAAATTTCTCTCATAGCCATCTTTTAAACTGGCCATATTGTCCGCTGCTACCCCCACTTTCTCTTCACTATCCGGCGCAACAATCACGACGTTATGCGGCATCTGATCCCTGTTGTCGAATACGATAGAAATCGTTTTCCCCGCAGGCACTTCAAATTCATCTTTATCAAACAGCATCTTACCCGGCAAGGCAGCAAGTTCTATGATCACCTCTCCTTTGGGTTTTTCCGTTGCCTTCTCCACCTCGTTTTGCTCATCCTCAGGAAACAAAAGGTTCATATGCGCCTGCTTGAATTCCTCCACCGCAGGCACGCCCCGCAGTAATTCGAAATCCTCTTCGGAAAGTGGCTCCACGCCATATTTCGCATAGGCGGGATCGTCGGTAATAAAACCGGGAACCTGTAGCTCCGCTTTAGAAGCCAAAGGCCGTAGAAGCGACGCGGCTTTGCCAGGTTCGTCGGCGAGGAAGTTCTTGTCTTTCCTAAACAACTCCATCCAAACGGGTTTGAGGTGTTTGAAGGATTCGATCAAAGCATATCCTATATAGTCGTCCACGGGTTGTTCCGATACTTCCAGCAGCGCATGGACCGTCGCTTCATTTTCAAAATGGCTTAATGCGGCGACGGCTTCAAGCTTTACCCTCGGCGAACTGTCCCGGCTGATAGCGATCAGCTTTTCCTGGCTGTCATCCACACTGCCACTCCAATAACGCAGGACTCTGGTGGCGGCGGCTCTAACATGTTCTTCCTTGCTCTTTAACAATAGTTCCAAAAGGCCTTGGTTAGGCCGGTTGAATTGCTGATGTAGCCAAAGTGCCTCCAACCTGTGATGTTCATATTCGGGATGCTGAGGATCCAATTGATCGACCCATTGTTCGAGGACGGTCGACACCTGCTCCCAGCTGAATTCTCTTAGTTGAATCCTTGCGCGGTATCTTTCCCGATCTTCATATACCTTAAGCTGGTCCAATAAATCTCCTATGGCCATCTCTGTCATATCTATCGGCACTAGTGGTGATTTTCCCTTGTATGAGATCCTCCAGATTCTTCCCTTGCTGAAATCCCTCAATGGATCCCGGAAGTTTTGTTCTCCGTGTTGGATGATCGGGTCATACCAGTCGACCACATAGAGGGCACCATCAGGGCCGAATTTGAGATCTACGGGACGGAAATTGGGATCGGTGGATTGCAAAAGAGGTGCTACTTCATCCGCTTCAAGCCCACTCCCTTTGGCCCGCAGGGCATGTTGCTTCACTCCTTGAAAACCGATAAAGGTGTTGAACAACACGTTCCCCTGCGCATCTTCCGGGAAAGATCTACTGGAGATGATTTCAACCCCACAAGTTTTAGGTTTGGCCGTGGCCGTCAGAAAATCCTTCATTCCCATATGCTTTTTGGGATAATCTATAGCTACGGTAAGCGGAGGGGCAAAATAATTCATTCCCGTGGAAACATCCGCAATCAGATGGGTGCCATCCCGCATAAAGACATTGCCCCAAGGGTTGGCATAAGGATAGGAGATATTGGGCTCCAGCTTCATGGTATATGGTTCGTACCTCCAAGTTGTACCATAGGCTCCCCGCTGGGGGCCGTAAGGCGTTTCGATTTGAGAATGCAAGAAAGTACCCATGTGAAAGTATAAAGCCCCATCTTGACCCCAAGTAAATGCGCTTAAGCTATGGTGAGAATCTTCAGTACCAAACCCACTCAACAGCACTTGTCGACTGTCCGCACGGCCATCGTCATCCGTGTCTTTCAGATGCACGAGATCGGGAGCTTGTGCAAGATACACTCCTCCATCCCCCAGTTCAAAACCAAGCGGAAGGTATAGGCTATCAGCGAACACGCTATGCTTGTCCGCCTTACCATCCCTGTCGGTATCTTCTAAAACCACCAGTTTATCCATTGGGGGGTCTCCGGGGGAATATTGGGGATAAGAAGGCATACTGGCCACCCACATCCGTCCTTTTGGATCGAAGGTAATGGCCACGGGATTGGCTATGGGAAAATCCAGTTCAGAGGCAAACAGTTCTATTTCATAGCCTTCATGAAGGATAAACTGGGATTTTGCTTTCTCCAGCTCCTCTTTGGTCGTCAGCGCAGCTTGTTGATTTTTAGCTTGGTGGTTAAAGCTGATGATCTCCCTCGCTTTGGCAAGATCTGCCTGTCTACCCTCCCCACTTCCTGCCCACACCACGCTGTCCAGCCGCTGCACCATAAGATCAATGACCGATGACTCCTCATCCAGTGCCTGTCCGCCTGACCATTCCTTGCGTCTGCCGTAGATATATTCCCCGTTTTGGGCCTTAAAACGATAAAAGAAATGTTGGTTCTTTTTGGCTACAGCGTCCCTTAAATGCTGCGAAGTGGCATCCTCTTTCCAAGAAGCTACCGGAAAATCCAAAGCGCTTGCCATGATTTCGCTTA
>Ga0079224_100002315_pt1 | contig 23022 bp, 21 predicted proteins | sample Stecom2015_FD_80414 | JGI IMG/M metagenome (GOLD analysis project Ga0079224, IMG submission 80414) | Agricultural soil microbial communities from Utah to study Nitrogen management - Steer compost 2015 | ecosystem: Environmental > Terrestrial > Soil > Agricultural land | place: USA: Utah... | reverse complement strand
TTACAAGAGGCCGTGGATGCAGATGTCCTGATTCATGTGATTGATGATGCCAATCCCGAACACCGCGACCAAATGCAAGAAGTGTATCAAGTATTGCGGGAATCAGAGATTGAAGATGTGCCGATTATAGAAGTTTATAATAAAATCGATTTATCGAAAAGCCAGCCGCGTTGGGATAAGGGCGGTGAGGGTGTTCCCGATAAAGTGTGGTTGTCAGCTCAAACCGGTATTGGCGTTGATTTGTTGGTGGCAGCCATTGAAGAACGGATTCATCGTACCCATGTTAGTTTACGCTTTACCTTGCCCATGCGTGAAGCACGTTTGCGGGCACAGTTCTATGAATTGGAGGCGGTCATTGATGAACAGATTGATGATGGTGGAAACTGGCAACTTGCGGTAGAATTGCCGCTATCAAAATGGCGCCAGCTAGCTACTGTTGGTGATGACTCCACGGTTGCTTTTATGACCGAGCTGTTGCACACGCATGACCTAAATGAAGATGATAATGACAATTAAAACTGATAGCACCGGAGATAACTATGCCTTGGAATGAACCCGGGAAAAATGATTCAGGCGGTCAGGGGCCGCGTAATAATCGCCCCAATAACCAACAAAAACCACCTGATTTTGAACGAATTATTAAAGAGGCCTTTAACTCTATAAAGAACATGTTTGGTTTTGGCGGCAGTACAAAAAATAAAGGTACGGGTAGTTCCGGCGGTGGCCAAGGGGGTCCCTTGGTATTTTTTGTGGTGATATTGGCAGGCTTAGCTCTGTGGAGTTCCGCTTATCGAATTGATGAATCTGAACGTGGTGTGGTTTTGGTTTTTGGTAAATATTCGCACACCTTGAGACCGGGTTTAAGTTTTACTTGGCCGCAACCGATTGCCCAGGTTTATCGCGAAAATGTACAAAAGATTCGTCAAGAAGATAATAGTGGGCAAATGCTCACTGAAGACAAAAACTTGATCGAAATTGACTATTCAGTGCAATATCGTGTAGATGAAACACGGGTTAATGATTTCCTGTTTAATATCGTTAATCCCGAAAAAACAGTCAGTCAAGCGGCCGAAAGTGCCATGCGTCAAGTGGCCGGTACCAGTACTTTGGATCACATTATTAATGAAAGTCGTACCGATGTTAATTTTGAGGTGCAATCTGAATTACAAAAGATGTTAGATAGTTACCAATCAGGCGTTGAGGTTCGTCAGGTTAACATTACTGAAGTGCATCCACCCATTAATGTTAAAGATGCCTTTGACGATGTGGTCAAAGCCCGTGAAGATCAGAAAACCTTCATTAACAAAGCCAATGAATATGCCAAAGGCTTAATTCCTGAGGTTGAAGGTCGGGTATTAAAGATTATCCAAGAAGCCGAAGGCTATAAGGAATCTATTATTGCTGAGGCAGAAGGTGAAGCTGAGCGATTTGATAAACTTAGAACAGCTTATGAACTTGCTCCAGAAGTAACCCGACAACGGCTTTATTTGGAAACTATGGAAGAGGTATTGGGAAGTGTTCCCAAAGTTGTTATTGATAGCGATAACAGCAATCAGTTAATGTATTTGCCGATTGATAAAATGATGAGTACGAACAAGCCAATTGATTTAGGTACGACCGTCGTGCGACCTGAAAGCACTAGTTCTTCTAGTGGCAGCTCACAAAGTTCAACCAATAACAGTGCATCATCACGCAGCACTAACCGTTCAGCCCGAGGTCAATGATATGAATAAAATTATTTCACTATTAATAGGCCTGTTGATTTTAGGGGTTTTGGCCAGTTTCTTTTTGTTTACAGTAAGTGAGCGCGAAACAGCCATCAAGTTTAAATTTGGCGAGGTTATGCAGTCCGGTTATGAGCCTGGTTTACATTTTAAATGGCCTATTATTAATACCATTCAAGTGTTTGATCAGCGTATTCAAACTCTAGACAATAAGCCTGAGCGGGTTTTTAATACCGATAACGAATATTTAATGGTTGATTATTTCGTTAAATGGCGAATAGACGATGTGCGGCTTTTTTATACCGCCAACGAAGGTTCGATTGTCCGTGCCAACTCCAACCTGACCGGTGTTTTCAAGAATGCTTTACTGGAGGAGTTCTCGACTCGCACTTTAGATCAGGTTATTTCAGTGCAACGAGTAGAATTGATGAATAATCTACAAACAGCCACCGAAACGAAAGCGGCTGATTTTGGCATGAAAATTATCGATGTACGTATTAAGCAAATCAACTTAGATCAGTCCGTAAATGAATCGGTTTATAACCGCATGCGCTCTGAGCGTTTAGCTGAAGCGGCTGAACATCGTTCTAACGGCACCAAACAAGCGATTAATATTCGAGCAACCACCGATAAAGCGGCACGCATTATGTTAGCCGAAGCGGGTAAAACAGCTAACCTCATTAAAGGTGAGGGCGAAGCGGAAACCACAAAAATTTATGCACAAAGCTATCAAAAAAACCCCGAGTTCTATAGTTTTTACCGGAGTTTAGAAGCCTATAAAAACAGTTTTGACGCAAACAGCAATAACATGATGTTATTGGATCCTGACAGTGAGTTTTTCCGGTACTTTAAAAAGCCGAGCCTCTGATGGATCATCCGGTCTTAGCGGCCTTTGCTTTAGTTTTGGTACTGGAGGGCATTATGCCTTTTCTGGCACCGACGCAATGGAAACAAATGTTACAGCATATCAGTCAAATGCCGGATCGTCAGCTGCGGATTATGGGTGCAGGGATGATGGTTGTTGGCGTAATCTTATTTAAAATAATACAGGCATAAGTTTCAAATGAATCAAACAGTCGTGGTTTTAGGTACCCAGTGGGGTGATGAAGGAAAAGGTAAAATTGTTGATTTGCTAACCGAAAAGGCGGATGCCGTGGTTCGCTTTCAAGGCGGTCACAATGCCGGGCACACCTTAATTATTAAAGGAAACAAAACAGTTTTACATTTAATTCCATCAGGAATATTACGTGATGGGGTCGCTTGTATCATTGGTAATGGTGTGGTTATTGAACCGAAAGCGTTAATTAAAGAAATTGTGCAATTGGAAGCCACCGGCGTAGAAGTCAGAAAGCGGTTATTTATTTCTCAGGCCGCACCCATAATCATGCCTTATCATATTCAGCTGGATCAACTACGCGAATCCGGAAAAGGCGATAAGGCCATTGGCACCACCGGCCGTGGTATCGGGCCCGCTTATGAAGATAAAGTAGCACGTCGAGGTTTGCGGATGGGTGATTTGTTAAACTCGGAAACGTTAAAGCCAAAATTGAAAGAAGTATTGGCTTATCATAATTTTGTATTGACTAAATACCATCACAGTGAAGCCTTGGCATTCGATACCGTATATGCTAATTTAATGGAGCAGGCAGAAACTCTACAGCCGATGATTACCGATGTGACTGAAAAGCTGCATGCCATTAAAGCAACCGGCAAAAAAATTCTGCTAGAAGGGGCTCAGGGTTCCTTGTTGGACATTGATCATGGGACCTATCCTTTTGTGACTTCGTCCAATACCACCGCTGGCAGTGCGGCAACCGGTTCGGGCTTAGGTGTAACCGATATTGATTATGTCCTGGGAATCACCAAAGCCTATACCACTCGTGTTGGTTCGGGACCGTTTCCCACTGAGTTATTTGATGAAGATGGTATGAAATTAGCCGAGCGCGGGGTTGAATTTGGAGCAACTACCGGTCGGCCACGACGTTGTGGTTGGTTGGATTTAGTGGCCTTAAAACGAGCCATACAAGTAAATGGAATTAGCGGCTTGTGTGTGACCAAATTAGATGTTTTAGATGGTTTTTCGGAAATTAAATTATGTCGCAGTTATGCCCAGCGAGGATTCCCACAATCAGAACAAGACTGGCAAAATATTCAACCTGAATACGTTACCTTGCCCGGTTGGCAGGATTCTACCCAAGGTATTACTGATTTTTCAAACTTGCCAGAAACGGCGCAGGCTTTAATTGCTTATATTGAAGAATTTACCGGCACCCCGGTGGCGATGATTTCTACTGGACCTGAGCGCAATGAAAATATTATTAAAACCCACCCGATGGCATAAGTCTGATTTTTATTAGGTGGCATTATTAATATTGAATAGGCACTTCTTCGGCAATTCTTGTTAATTTCTTAATGGCCAGCTTGCGTTTAAGTGCTGATAAATGGTCAAGGAACACAATGCCTTTGAGATGATCCAATTCGTGCTGGATACAAACAGCTAATAAGCCATCTGTGGTCAGTGTTTGTTCATCGCCATTCAAATCGAGGTAACGAACAGTTATTTCTTCAGCTCGTTCTACATTTGCATAAATACCCGGAACTGATAAGCAGCCCTCTTCATGTACTTGCTCACCGTTTAGGTCTGTGATGGTTGGGTTAATCAATACCATAGGTTGATTTTTTTCTTCAGAGATATCCATAACAACCAATTGGATATGATGGTCAACCTGAGTTGCTGCCAGACCAATTCCTGGTGCTGCATACATGGTGTCAAGCATGTCAGAAGCTAATTGCTTTATCTCAGCCGTTATTTCATTAATGGGTTGAGCGACCTTTTTAAGACGCTGGTCGGGGAGTGTGAGAATAGGTAATAGAGCCATAAAATGTGAGTTTATTAGTAATTGTAATAGGGTATTTAATAATTCTGGCGCTATTTTACACCAGTGAATGTACATTATTTAGGGTAAAAGCAGTGATTTTCAATCAAAATGACGGCTGAATCACAATTTTTGTTTAAATTTATAACTAAAATGGCTAAACTAAAGTCTTAATGATATCAAAGAGTTGCTGATGATGTTTAAAAAACAACATTTAATGGTCGCCCTGCTCATGGGGTTTATGCTGTCAGTTTATGCGCAAGACGTTGAACTTAATGCAGCACATCCCGAGCACTATGTGGTGCAAAAAGGAGACACGTTGTGGGATATTTCCGCTGTGTTCTTAAAATCGCCGTGGTTATGGCCAGAAATTTGGTATGCCAATCCGCAAATCGAGAATCCACATTTAATTTATCCGGGTGATGAAATTAATTTGGTCTACATCGATGGTAAACCGGCACTGACAGTTAACCGCTCTCATCCGACGGTAAAACTTGGTCCGGAAGTGCGATCAATTTCGCATGATCAAGCCATTGAAACCATCCCGCTGAAAGACATTGAACCTTTTTTACGTGAATTACGGATTCTCAATAAGGAAGATATTGATTTAGCACCCTATGTGGTTTCAGCTGAAGAGGGCAGAACAATTTCAGCCACCGGTAATTTAATTTATGTGCGAGGGCTACAAAATGTCAGACAAGGCGACCATGTTGCGATTGTCAGACCTACCGTAATTTACCGAGAAATACCACTCGATTACCCTTGGGAAACCTCAGACCGACATAAAGTTGAATCAGTGGAATGGAAAAAGTCATCCCCGCATACTACCGATGCTGTTATGTCACGTTTTTGGAAAAATTACATTGATCGAACTTACTGGGAAAGTGTTAAGGTGTTGGGCTATGAAGTGGCAGATACCGGCATTGCTGAAGTAACACGCGTTAACTCCGGTGAAGTGACTACCTTGAAAATTATTGACTCTAAAACCGAAGTGAAATCCGGTGATTTAGTGCTTCCTATTGATGAGTTTAATTATAACCCGTACTTTATGCCTAAAGCAGGTACAGTTGACGATGAAAACATCCGCGTAGTGGCATTAAATAATGCTTTGTTTGGTAGTGGTCGCCGGCAAATAATTGCCATTAGTAACGGTTATGATCAAGGCGTTCAAGTGGGAGATGTGTATTCGGTTTACAGTCCGGAACAAGTCATACGTGATGAAGTAATGCATCCCAAAAATGATTTGAAAACGCTGTTTAGGCCGTCCAAAGCCAAAGTCACATTGCCGATGGAATATAGCGGCCATATTATGGTCTTTAAGACTTTCGAAAATATCAGCTACGCTATTATCACTGAGGGCAATCGACAAGTTAAATTATACGACTACGTTAAACTGCCTTAATTATGGCAACAGAAAATATCAAGGCCTGGTTGCATCTTTACCGAGCACCGGGCCTTGGTTATGTTGGGTTGAGTCGTTTGTTGGAATATTTTGGTCAAGTTGACACTATTCTGCGACAATCCAAATTCCCAGCCGAACTGCAGGTTCCCGCTTCAGCAAAACAATACCTTAAGCAATGCTCTGACGATGATCTTAAGCCGGTTTTATCCTGGCTAGATAAGCCAGATAATCATATCATTCCATTCAATGATGCGGTCTATCCGCCGCAGCTTAAAGCCACTGATGATCCACCGGTATTGTTATTTGTTAAGGGTCGAATTGAAGCTTTATTAATGCCTCAACTGGCTGTAGTTGGCAGTCGCCGCGCGAGCCAAGGCGGACTCGATAATAGCCGCTCATTTTGTTATGATTTGGCGAAAAAAAACTGGGTGATAACCAGCGGATTGGCAGCCGGGATAGATGCCGCCGCACATCAAGCCGCTTTAGATGCCGGTGGTTTAACAGTGGCGGTTATGGGCACCGGGATTAATGCCATTTATCCCAAAAGTAATCAACAATTAGCCAAAGACATTATTGCCCAAGGAGCAGTTGTTAGTGAGTTTGATTTTAACACCCCACCCCAAGCAACTAACTTCCCACGACGAAATCGAATAATTGCTGGGTTGTCACTGGGCACTTTAGTGGTTGAAGCTGGACAAAAAAGTGGTACGTTAATTACTGCCAGGCTGACCAATGAAATCAACAGACCGGTGATGGCGATTCCAGGCTCTATTCACAACCCAATGGCAAAAGGTTGTCATTGGCTTATTAAACAAGGTGCCGTACTGGTTGAATCTGCTGACGATATTCTGCAGGAATTACGGCCTGGTATGTCGATGTTAAGTGAGCAAATCCGCAATCGTTTACAACAAGAAAACTTGCCGGCGGTTGAAAATACTGATGAGCAGCCAAATATGGAATCAGAGCAGGTGTTAAGAACTTTGGAATTAACTGACACACAGCAATTAATTATGGCTCATTTGGGTTATGATCCAACCCGTTTTGATGACATAGTAGCGACAGTAGAGCTAGATACAGCAACAGTCTCTGCAGATTTATTACTCTTAGAATTACACGGATTGGTTGCAAAACTTCCGGGTACAAAATACCAAAAACGATGAAACAACAAATGATGGATGTGCTTGTTTATGTATTTGAAAATTACTTAACCGAGCAATACAACTTAACAGAAACACGTCACCGCAAAGATATCATTAGCGGCCTTCAGCAAATTGGCTTTCATCCGGGTCTTATTGAAGAGGCCTTGACCTGGCTTAGTCACGTCAGTGAGACCGAGCGTCCTAAAATCACTCAAACAAGCGATAGTTTGCGACATTTTAGCGCAACAGAATGGCGGATGCTGGGGGAAGACGGTGTACATTTTATCGAGTATTTGCAAGATCAACAGATTTTAACACCTGAGACAAGGGAGTTATTGATTGATGGTTTGCTGTATCTAAAGGCTGACAATATTGAGGTTGATGATTTACAATGGCTGGTTTTGATTGTTTTATTTTCTCAACCGGACCAAGAACATGCGTTTGCCGATTTAGAGCGGTTGCTGTTTGAGCCTTCCACAGAATGGGAACATTGATTGCTTATGGCCAATAATTTACTAATTGTAGAATCACCCGCAAAAGCCAAAACCATCGAAAAATACCTGGGTAAAGATTATAAGGTATTGGCTTCCTATGGGCATGTCCGAGATTTACTGGCAAAAACCGGCGCGGTTGATCCCGATAATGATTTCGAGATGACTTATGTTGAGCCTGAAGACAAAAAAAAATACATTGATGCCATCATAAAGCAGGCTAAGAAAGCCAAAACAATTTATCTGGCAACGGATTTGGACCGTGAAGGTGAAGCTATATCATGGCATGTGGTTGAGATTTTAGCCGATCGGGGTTTATTGGAAGATAAAGAGGTAAAACGGGTGGTTTTTTCTGAAATTACCAAAAAGGCCATTCAGGCAGCAGTCGCCAACCCCCGTGAGATATCCCATGCATTAGTAGATGCCCAACAGGCGCGACGGGCGCTTGATTATTTAGTGGGTTTTAATCTATCGCCCTTATTATGGAAAAAGGTGCGTCGTGGTTTGTCTGCCGGTCGAGTGCAATCACCTGCTTTGCGAATGATTGTTGAGCGAGAAGATGAAATTAATGCTTTTAAAAGCCGCGAATATTGGACGATTCACGGTGATTTGATTAAGGATAAGCAGACTTTTGAAGCCAATTTAAATATCTTAAATGGTGACAAGCTGAAAAAGTTTGACATTAATAAGGAGACGCAGGCCAACGATATTTTAAAAAGCTTGCGGAAACAAGCCGGCGATTCGTTAACTGTCAGCGAAGTCACTCAAAAAGAACGTAAACGTAAACCGGCGCCACCGTTTATTACCTCTACTGTACAGCAAGAAGCCGCCCGTAAACTCGGCTTCACTGCCCGTAAGACCATGCAAATTGCCCAACAGCTTTATGAGGGCATTGAGATGGAAGGTGAATCGCAAGGTTTAATCACGTATATGCGAACTGACTCTTTAAATTTAGGCGATGATGCCATTGCAGAAATTCGCGCTGTTATCGCGGATAAATTTGGCACAAAACAGGTGCCGAAAAAACCCAATGTTTATAAAAGTAAATCTAAAAATGCGCAAGAGGCGCATGAAGCCATTCGGCCGGTTTCTTCCCAGTTAATTCCTGCGGAGATAAAATCATTTTTAAACAGTGATCAATACCGACTGTATGATTTGATTTGGAAACGTACCTTGGCCTCGCAAATGATTAATGCCACCATCGGTACCGTTTCAGCTGATTTTAATTTTGGTGATAATCACAACTTACGTGCCACCGGTTCAACCATTTTAGTTAAAGGTTTTTTGAGCGTTTATGAGGAAGGCTTGGATGATGTTAAGTCTGGTAAGGAAAACCGTCTACCGAAACTAGTTAAAGGCGATGTTGTTAAAGTTAACGAAATAACCGGCAGCCAACATTTTACTGAGCCACCACCGCGTTATTCTGAAGCCACTTTAGTAAAAGCCCTGGAAGAATACGGTATTGGGCGACCGTCAACCTATGCCAGCATTATCTCAACCTTGTTAAATAGAGATTATGTCGAGTTAGAGAACAAACGATTTATACCGACTGATGTCGGTAAAGTAGTTGCACGGTTTTTAGCAGCTCATTTTGACACTTATGTGGACTACGATTTTACCGCCAAATTAGAAGATGCTTTGGATGCGGTTTCTCGAGGTGAAGAAAACTGGAAGCCTTTGCTAAAATCATTTTGGGAGCCGTTTATTAAGCGGGTCGAGGACAAAGAAGAGTCTGTTAGTCGCGAGGAAGCACAGTTTAAGCGTGAATTAGGTACCGACCCAAAAACTGGTAAACCGGTGTCGGTGAGAATTGGGAAATACGGTACTTTTGTACAAATAGGCACCAAGGATGATGAAGATAAGCCCCAATTTGCAGGCCTATTACCTGATCAAAATTTAGACACCATTACCTATGAGCAGGCGATGGAGTTGTTTAAATTACCACGGGATTTGGGAGAAACGCCGGAAGGTGAAAAAGTATCGGCCAATATTGGTCGTTTCGGCCCTTATGTGCGGTATGCCAATAAGTTTGTTAGTATTAAAGACAACGACCCTTATAGTATTACCTTGGAAGAAGCTTTGGTTCTTATTAAGGAAAAGAAAATTGAGGATGCCAATAAAATTATTCAAACATTTGATGATGGTATTGAAGTACTAAACGGTCGTTATGGGCCGTATGTGACCGATGGTAAGAAAAATGGCAAGATTCCTAAAGACACCGACCCAAAATCACTGTCCCATGAAGATTGTATCGAAATACTTAAAAATGCGCCGGCCAAGAAAAAAAGACGGCGTAAAAAGAAGTGAGCGATTTAGGTACAGTCATTAATCAGGCTGTACGGGTTTTAAAGGAAGGCGGGTTGCTTGTTTACCCAACCGAGGCTGTTTATGGTTTAGGAGGCGATTATCGACAAGCAGCCACAGTTAATAGGATTCTGCAGTTAAAAAATCGCAGCGCAGCTCAAGGGTTGATACTTGTGGCCGGTCATATCCAGTATTTGTTACCTTTGATTAAACCGGCTACTGGCATGGATTTAGCGATGGCATTAAAAACTTGGCCGGGCCACCATACGTGGGTGTTTCCAGCTTCAAACTTAGTGCCTGATAATGTTAAAGGCCCCAATAACACGGTGGCTGTCCGGTTATCAGATCATCCCGTTATTAAGTATTTAACTGATGCTTTAGGAGGGGCTTTGATTTCCACAAGTGCCAACATTCATGGTCAAAAAACTAGGCAAGAAATAGAAGCTATCAAGCAGCTGTGGGGACAACAAGTTGATTACTTTTTAGACCTGCCCTTAGGTAAACAAACACAACCATCCGCTATTCACCTAGCCGGTGATGGCCGAATTATTCGTTAAGATGAAAAATTTAGAAATCAGAAGTCGACTGTATTCACTGGTAACTGCCTTGGTAACACCTTTGGTGTTATTCCGATTGGCTATGCGTGGGCTTAAAACACGCGCCTATTTGCGCCGTTGGCATGAGCGATTTGGTTGGTTTAAAACACCTAAAACGATTCAAAAATCAATATGGGTGCATGCCGTTTCCGTAGGAGAAGTCAATGCGGCGATTCCGCTAATTAAAGCCTTAATGGAAAAATACCAAGACCATTCTTTTGTGCTCACGACAATAACCCCCACCGGCTCAGATCGAGTCTTGCAAATATTTGGCAAACAGGTTTTTCATGTGTATTTACCTTATGATCTACCTGGAGCAGTAAAGCGATTTTTGCGTAAAACCAAGCCCGATTTGGCCGTTATTATGGAAACTGAGATTTGGCCTAATTTATTTCGTTTTTGTAAAAAACGAGATATTCCAATTGTAGTCGCCAATGCCCGACTGTCTGAAGTGTCATTGAAAGGTTATCGCTGGGTTGGTTCGCTGGCAGCAAAAGCATTTAATGACACTGCATTTGTGGCGGCGCAAACTGAAACCGATGCCCGCAGAATGATTCAATTAGGTTGCCAACCGGAAAAAATATACGTGGTGGGTAGTCTTAAATTCGATATTGTTATTGAGCAAAGTACCATAGATAAAGGTAAAGATATTAGAGAACACTATCAAAATTCGCGGATGGTATGGATTGCAGCTAGCACCCATCATGACGATGAAGTACAAATTTTAGAAGCCTTTTCAGTGCTAAAAAAACGCCACCCTGAATTGATGTTGGTGATTGTACCTCGGCATCCTGAACGTTTTGAAACCACCACCCAATCATTCCGTAAATTGGGATTTAATACTCAACTACGCAGTGAAGCCGGCTTATGTGATATTCATGGTGATGTTTTTGTGGTTGATACCATGGGTGAATTGTTGGAGTTTTATGCTTCCTCTGATATTGCCTTTGTAGGTGGTAGCATTGCTAATATTGGCGGACACAATGTTTTGGAAGCAGCGGTTTTTTCGTTGCCCATTTTGGTCGGCCCGAACACCCATAACTTTGATGAGATAACACAGCTATTGGATGAGTGTGGTGGATCTTTTACGGTTCATAATAGTCAAGACATAATTGCTCGAATGGATCAATTGATTGACGATCAATCAGTCCGGATAAAAATGGGTAAAGCCGCTAAAAAGTTGGTTAAACAAAATCGTGGCGCGGTTCATTTGACCATGGATTTGATTGCCTCCTATATGAATGAAAAACCACTTTACGATGAGATTAAATCTAAACATTATCCTCGAATTGTCAAACAATGACTAATCAGCCGTTAACGCAAATGCTTATGGTTGCCGGCTTCCAGTTTACTCTAAAGAATTTTGCCGCTTTGGATACCCTTGAGTTGATGCGTATATATCGCATACGACAATCGGTATTTGTGGTTGAACAAAATTGTGCTTATTCTGATATTGATGATGATGATTTAAAGGCATGGCATTTATTTTACCAAACAAAGACAGCTATAGATGGGTATGCGCGGCTTCTGATAGCGTCAGGAACGGATAGTCACATTGGACGCGTGGTGGTCGCAAAAAAATGTCGACAAAGTGGTATGGGACGGGCTTTGATGAACGCCGCTATCGACATCTGTATTCAGAAATCCGAAAATCAGAACATTATTATTTCAGCACAATCTTACCTCGCTGACTTTTATCGCAGTTTAGGTTTTCAAGACAGTGGTCAATATTATTTAGAAGATGAGATTCCACATCAACGAATGTGTTTACACGTTAATAACCGAGATTATCAGGCAGGTCGATAATACCGCTTCGGCAGAGTATAATAAACTCAATTAATATTCAAAAAAACCATGATGGATTGTATCAGAACAACTTATGACGGCGTCACAGTAGCTGTTGAACCGATAAACATCGCAGCCTTTGATCTTTGGCTTAAATTACAAAGTGAATGTCTTGAGAACATTGCTGAACATCAGAAAATAGGCAGTAAACCGGGTAATTTTTTGTTGGATTATAATGAAAAGGGTGAATTGCAAAAAGTTTATTTGGTGGTTGCCAAAGATTTCAATCCATACAGTATAGTTGAAAAAATTAACCAACTTCCCGCCGGTTATTATCATGTAGAGACTGATGACGATGCCTTGGCTTCGGCTGTAATTCGTGGTTGGGGTTTTGGCAATTATCGTTTTGAGCGTTATTTAAAGCCCATAGATAAACCGGTATTGGTGGTTAAAAATAAGAACCAATTTAAAACCGATTTAGCAGTGGTTGCAGCCACTTATACGGTACGCGATTTAATCAATACACCGGCCGATGACATGGGCCCCACTGAACTGGCTGAGTGGGCAGAAGATTTTGCTGAGCAACACCAAATGTCTTTTGAGCAGCTGGTTGGGGATGTCTTATTAAGTGAGAATTTTCCTACCATACATATCGTTGGTCGAGCCAGTCACAAAGCGCCACGTATTATTGAGCTGAATTGGGGACAGGCTGATAATTTGCCACTTATTGTGCTGGTTGGAAAAGGTGTGTGTTTTGATACCGGCGGTAATAACATGAAACCGGCAGAAGGTATGCGCTGGATGAAAAAAGACATGGGAGGCGGTGCTCATGTACTTGGTTTAGCACAGCTTATCATAAGCCAAAAATTACCGGTACGACTTAAAGTACTTATACCGGCGGTAGAAAATGCGGTTTCCGGGAGTGCCTTTCGACAAGGTGATGTAGTCACCAGCCGCAGTGGTCAAACCATTGAAATTGGGCATACCGATGCCGAGGGCCGCGTTATATTGGCTGATAGCTTAACCTATGGGTGTGAATTTAAACCGGACTTGTTGATTGATTTTGCAACCCTAACCGGCGCTGCCAGAATAGCTATGGGCCCGACAGTGACGCCGGTCTTCAGTAACCGCGATAATTTACTCGATGCCATTAAGGAAAGTGGTATAAAGACTTTTGATGAGATGTGGCCGATGCCGTTACCGCAACGTTATAAGAAGTATATTAAATCTACAGTTGCTGATATGAATAACAGTGCCAGTATCCCACAAGGAGGTTGCATTACCGCCGGCTTATTTTTACAAAATTTTGTTGATGAAGATGTTGATTGGGTTCATATCGACACTTTTGGTTGGAATTATGGTGATCGTACCGGTGGTACAGAAGGTGGTGAAGCATTGGGTCTAGCGGCAGTTTTTGATTGGTTAAGTGATAAATATAAATGATGAATAAATCACAAAATCTGCACTTTGGTCAGGGTGAAAATCCGGCTTTAATTTTAGGCCATTTCGCTAATCGCCATGGTTTAATTACCGGCGCCACCGGTACCGGTAAAACGGTAACCGTTCAAGTTCTGGCTGAGAACTTTTCACGCTTAGGCGTACCGGTTTTTGTCACCGACATAAAGGGTGATGTGGCCGGACTATCTCAAGCCGGTGAGGCCAAACCTTTTTTAGATAATCGTGCTAAAGAGCTCAATATAGAGAATTACGATTATTCCGGAAGACCTTCTATCTTTTGGGACATTTTTCGTGTTAATGGCCACCCGGTGCGGACCACCATTCAAGAAATTGGGACACTTTATTTAAGTCGGTTATTGGGCCTAAGTGATGTTCAACAAGGGGTATTGGCAGTGGCATTTAAATATGCTGAAGACAATGATTTGGCTTTGTTGGATTTAAAAGACTTAAGCAGCTTACTTCAGCACATTGGTGAACAGCATAAAGAAATATCACTGAATTATGGCCGGGTTACCCATGCTTCAATAGGTGCTATTCAAAGGCGTTTATTAAGTTTAGAAAACCAAGGTGGGGATTTTTTACTGGGTGAACCGGCTTTACAGCTGGCTGATTTAATGCGCCAAGACTTATCCGGCGAAGGTATCATCAGTATTCTTGAATCTCGAGATTTAATGATGAAGCCACAATTGTATGCGACTTTTTTATTGTGGTTAATGACTGAATTGTTTGAAGTTTTACCGGAAGTTGGGGACCAACCCTTACCTAAATTAGTTTTATTTTTTGATGAAGCCCATTTAATTTTTTCTGATACACCGAACGAGGTGCTTAAACGCATTGAACAAGTAGCGCGCCTAATTCGATCAAAAGGTGTAGGTATTTACTTTTGTAGCCAATCGCCGGGTGATATCCCCGAAGACATTCTCGGTCAATTGGGTCATAAAATACAACATGCACTACGCGCCTATACGCCCAAAGATCAAAAAGTTATTAAAGCGGTAGCTGACTCCTTTCGGCCTAACCCGCTATTTAAAACAGTTGATGTAATAACACAATTAGGTGTTGGTGAAGCTTTGGTTTCTACACTTAATGAAAAAGGTGCCCCGCGACCGGTGGAACGGGTAAAAATTGCCCCACCACGTTGCCGGATGGGACCAATAACAGATGCTGAACGACAAACAATAATGGCAAGATCTCCGGTGGGTGCTATTTATGAGCAAACTTTAGATCGTGATTCAGCCCATGAAAAATTAGCCCGGCGAGCGGCAGAAATGGCCAAACAAAAAGCCGCGGAATTAGCGCGTTTGGAAGAAGCAGAAGCTCAAGCAGCTGCTAATAGCCAAAAGTATCGTCGTAAAAAAACCTCTTCTTATACGTCAAAAGTGGGCCAAGACTTTACTCGTAAGTTAACCACAAAAGTCGTTAATGGTTTATGGAAAACATTATTCGGTAAACGCCGCTAAGATGCTGACTGCCTGGCTGTTGCTTCTGTTGCTGGGATTGGTAGTGGGTTTTTTTGCCGGATTATTTGGGATAGGTGGTGGTGCCATCATGGTGCCGGCCTTAACGGCATACTTTATATGGCAGGATTATGAGCCTGATAAGGTAGTGCACATGGCATTGGCAACTTCGCTGTCAGTAATTATGTTTAATGCCTTAATCAGTATCCGAACCCACCATCGCCATCAAGCTGTGCTTTGGCCTTTAGTCATGCACTTGGCTCCAGCGGTTATTGTCGGTAGTATGGTTGCCAGTTGGTGGGCTCTTCAAATAGAAGGCCGTACCGTGGCGATGATATTCATGGTGTTGATGAGCCTGATTGCAATCCAACTAGCGACTGATTTTAAACCACAGCATAGTGATAATAAACCGTTAAAAAGAGCTTTACTATGGCCGGCCGGCGTAATTATTGGCTGGTTCTCAGCATTAATTGCTATCGGTGGTGGTTCCTTAACTGTGCCATTTCTTAGTTGGCACCGAGTGGATATTAAACAAGCTATCGGGACTGCGGCAGCTGTGGGGTTTTTTATAGCCGTTGCCGGTAGTCTGACCTATATCGTAACGGCAGCTTTTGAGGTCAGTGGCAGTGGTTATATCTATTGGCCAGCTACCACAATGATTGTTATGGGCAGTGTATTTAGCACGCAGTTGGGTGCTAACTTGACTCACCGATTACCCACCAAACAATTACAGCGTGGGTTTGCCGTTCTGATTATTTTATTGGCTGTCAGAATGTATTTGACACTCTCTTAAGTTATCCACAAAAAATGTGGATAACTCTGTTGATAAATTTAGTAATTCTGGAAAAATTTATACGCAAGAGAGGTGCTTTTGTACAATGGTTAGTTTTTGCTCATTATAAAAAGTGTTTTAAATCAGTGTTTTAATGATGTTGTTTCAGAAATAAGTTGAAAATTTCAGATCAAGCATTTGTTTTGTTCTTCTGTAACTGCTTGTGAGGAATTGAGATGAAGGTTTATCAATAAGTAGTTATTAAAATGCAGACTAAGTCTGTGAGCAGCTCTCTGAATCTAAAACCATATTTTGTTTAATGAGGGTTGCTACGATAGCTCATTGTGGCTCAGGGCATTGTTTGATTCATGAGCTTTGGCGTAATGGTTCATGGCTTGCTCAGTTTGTTGTAATTGTCGATAGTTTTCAGCCAATAATAAATGGACTTGTGGTTCAGATTTAATGGTTAGTGCTTGCTGTAATGTTTGATGGGCGTCTTCCCATAGTTCTTTGGCCATTTGTAATTGGCCTAAACACATCAGTACAGCTCTGTTTTTAGGGTGTTGTATATGCCATTTTTGCGCTACTTTTAATCGGTAATTAAAGTTAAAAGGTAGTTGTGCCCAATAGCTCACCAGTTGGTCATCGAAATGGTATTTTTGAGCGCGTTCTATTTCTTCGGTTACCGCTTGATAGGCACCTAATCGCAAGCCACTTTCACAAAAATCATATAAATAGTGCTTTTGTTGTTTGCGGCTGAGCTCTGACCAGCGTGTCATCAACTCGGTTTCATCTTGGGCTTGTTGCAGACCTTCATGGGTGGCCTGTTGGCGAAGATTTTGTGATTGTATTTTATCAACGATGGCTAATTTTTGAGCTTTTGGCAAAATGTTTTTGAGGCTTTGGTAATCATGTTGGCGCTGACTAATTTGCATCATCATATGTACAGCACGCGGGTTATTCGGATAGGTATTTAAAATGGTGGTTAATAAATCTCTGGCTTGTTGTAAATGGCCGGCTTTCATCCAAATTTCACAACGGGTTAAATCAACTGTCAGGGGATTGTTAACGGTTTTTTCTGCGGCATCCAAATGAGCCAATGCGGTATCGAGTTGGTTTTGCGCTAAAGCGGCCCGGGCTGCTGCCATGTAACTTAATTGTGGCGTACTGCTTTTAATAGCTGATTGTAGCAATAGTTTTTCTGCCTTAGACCAATGACCTTCGCTAAAAGCCAATAATCCTTGATCAAACTTTTTTTGTTGCCGATAATTGGCCACTTTATTAACCAACTTTTTGGGTGCTTTTAGAATACCCCATACGAACCATATTGAAATCAGTAAGGTGACTACCAATATAGCAGCGGTAATGGCGGTCATTTGAACTTGATAGCCAAGGATTTCAAGCTGTAATAAACCCGGATTCTTTAATACCATCGGCGTCAGCCAAGCGGCAGATATTAGTAAGGTTAAAACAATAACCACAATTACAATTTTTTTCATTCCGAGATGCCCTCAAGTTGTTGTATAAGGACATCAATACCTAAATCTTTGGGGATCTGTGTAAGGATATTTTGTTCGCTGAGTCGTTGTAATTCTTGTGCAATGTCACCGGTATTCAAAGATGTTTCGCTGAGGGATTTCTTTGCTTGCTTCAATGAATTGCTCCAAACAGATGGCTGTTTTAGGGTTAAACCAAGTTCAGCTTGTTGAATTGAATGGCTTGCATTGGCTTTTATTTGCTGTAAATCAACACTATTCAAATTGTGCTGCTCGGGTTTGATTTTTTTCACTGTAATGAAACTTTCATACCAAGCTGACTGTTCATTTTCTGGTCTTTCAGTGATGAGACTTAAGGCAGTGATTTCTTTGTTTACCGAGGCTAACTGTAGTCTTAATGCGTCTAAATTTGGTGTTTCTAAATTACTTAGGGTGGTGACCAGTTGTTGTAATCGAGTTTGAATTACTAAAGGTAAGTATTTATTATTACGCCAATTTTTAAGCACGTTAATGGCCTCAGGGATCTGCTGCTGCGTAATTAATAATTGTACGGTTCGAAGAGCGCTAACGGTCTGTGCTCGGACCATTGCTGATAAATGTTCTTCTGTTTGTGGCTCATTGGGCTGGTCACGGTATTGCGATTTCAGCATGTTAAACTGTTGTTGTAATAAGTTAATTTGTTGTTCCAAACCAGTCGCGTCAAACTCATTACTCGGTAAACTGCTTAAATCTTGTTGTAAGCGATTAAGTTGTTGTTGGATTTTTTGTGTGCTATTTGCTTGTTGGTTAAAATCTTGTTCTAAGTCTTTGATTTGTTTTTGCAACTTTTGTAGATCTTGTTGCGTGGCCATTTCGGGCTGTTGAGCAAGGCTACTATCGTTATCACTTTGAATTCCAATACGGTAAAAAGTCCAGCCACTGATTAACAGTGCCAATAAAGCTAATAATAGGCTGAATACGGCTAGGCCTTGTCCGCTTTTCTTTTTCTCTGGCTGTTCAGTGAGATTGGGTTCAGACGATTCTTCATCCACTTCTGTATTAACAGGTATTTGGCTCTCGTCATTTATGTTGTTGTCTTTATTGTCCATGATTTATAGGCTGATTGAAGCATGTTTAAATTTTAACACCTAAGCCGAACATTTCATACAATCGCCACAAAAATCTGTATTTTGTATATATTTCAGTGGCTTATAAAAAGGTTCGGTTTATCTGGTTTATCTTCGAGTGGTTGTATAAATATAAGACCTTTTAAATTGATTCTTTAAATAATGCAAAGGTCTCTATTTAAACCAATAACTGACATCCAGCGTTATTCGGTCATATTCAGTGGCTGTCCCTAAGTGCATGTCACGAACGGCATCAATCCACGTGAAGGTCAGTGACATCTGTTGGCTTAAGCCGTATACGAACTGATAATTGTGGCTACGTGAATCTGTATATCCTCCGGAAAAACCGGAATCTTTAAACAAAGCAAATACCGCATCTGCTTCGGTGTATTGATAGTTATAACCAAATTGCCAGTCATTGGGTTTTTTAACAGAGCCGTATTTAAAGCCGAGAAGATAGGCTTCATTTTCATTATCTGCGGCTGTATTATTAAGGTAGGTGGTGTAAATAGAGAGCAGGCGTGGAAACTGATTGCTGTCATATTGTGCATATAGTTCAGCAATATTGAAATCATTAAGCAACTGATTGTTATTATCCGTTCGATTGGCCAAATGACTATTTTGGTAGATGGGTTTTGCCCCTTGAAGGTTGTCATAATCATAATAGCCGAATCCCAACTGTAAGCTGTTGCCGGAAAACAACTTATTTAAGCCAAATTGGGCTGCATATAGCATGATGTTATCTTCATTTTTTCGTTCATCCACATAGAAGGCTCCCATGGTTCCATGCCATTTTTGCTGAGATAATTTCCAGGCCAAACCTTCAGGGTTTAGGTCGCTGTCAAATAACATGCCGTTGCTACCGACCCGATTATAAGGATTTTTCATTTTGCCTAGTAACAGGTGTTGATAATCAGTAAATTCATACTTAACATAGGCGCGATCGAGGCCGAAGTCTTTTCGACTAAAGCCACCGTCCAAAGTGGCGTTGGCAGAAGTCGGGTTGTCAGCGCCGGTGGCCAGGCGCATATACAACGAAGTTGATTCATTGATATCTGTATCGGCTGCTAAGCGCAAGCGAATACGGGTGCGATCTCTCACCGGGTTATCGCGGTAATCATCATATTGATAGCGAACGCGCATATCGCCGGTAAAACGAATCCGAGGTGGTTTTTCAGATTCTGTTTGTTCGTTTACAATTTGATTGTGTTGTTCTTGTGTTGTTTCTGTGGCAGTCTTTTCCTTTATCTTATCATCAGCTTGGTTATTGTTTTGGGTACTTTCGGCTTGTAAGCGTTGCTCGAGGCGTTTAACTTGTGCGGTTAACTCCCTGAGTTGGGCTTGCAAATGTTGAAGTTCAGTGGCGGTATCGGTTTCGGCGAAAGTCGATCCACTGCCTAAGAAAAGCAAAATAATGGCCGGACACAGGTACTTAATCATGGGTAATCCGAGTTTTGTGTAAAGAATGTGAAAATTTAACAGATTTGTACTTGGTTTGTCATAATTATCGACTACCATTAGTAGATAAAGTTTTAAAAAAATTATGACTGTTTCATTAAAACGCTCAGGACTGAACCAAGAAAAGTGGCTTTTCTTGGTTATTATTTTGCTTTGTTTAGTTTTGTTGTTTGCTGGGTATTGGTTGGGGTTTTGGACTTGGTTAATTGCGTTAACTTTATTGGTAGTATATGTTATTTGGTGGCTAGGGCGACTGATTCGACTCTACCGCTGGTTTAAACAAGATGATATGCGATTAGTGCCACCCAAGGTATTTGGTTTGTTGATTTTACCGGTTCAACGGTTGGTCAAAGAAAGACAGCAAGCGCAACGTATTCAGAGCAACAATAAAGAATTGATTCAACAATTCAGAACTATGGTTGAGGCATTACCTTACGCCACAGTATTGCTCAATAAGTCACTGGTTATCAAATACCTGAACGAGCGCGCCGAGCAGATGTTTGGTTTGTCACAATTAGATATGGGTAAGTCATTGCAGCAAGTGTTTGGTGATTCTGAAGTTATGTGTTTATTTGATGATAAATTATTTACCCCGGAAAAAGCCGCTAAAGACGGTTTGAAAATGCCACAGCCCACAGCACCCGAGCGCCTTATTAAAACCCGTCTGATTGATGCCAATCGCTATCGGTATTTATTATTGGCACATGATGTCAGTGCCATGGAGGCTTTGCAGAAATCACGTAAAAACTTTATGGCCAATGCCTCCCATGAGCTAAGAACACCGCTGACCGTTATTACAGGTTATTTAGAGTTTCTGCAAAATCATAATACGGATTCGTCACAGTCAAACCGGGCTATTCAACAAGCTTACGAACAGAGCCAGCGAATGGCACAGATTATTGCAGATATGCTTACTCTTTCACGTATAGAACATGATACGGTGATGGCAAATGATGAAGAAGTGATTGCTATGCCGCGGCTGCTTAATCGCTTATTTAATGATGTTAAACACAGTGCCGACGCACAACAGCACATTTTTGCCGCGCAAATTGATTCAAGCCTACATTTAAAAGGTAATTCCTCTGAACTAACCAGTGTCTGTTTAAACTTGTTACACAATGCGGTCTTACATACGCCGGTCGGTAGCTATATTCAGCTCCATTGGTTTGAGGATAATGGATATGCTCAGTTACAGGTAAAAGATAATGGTAAAGGTATTGCTGCTGAGCATGTGCCGCATTTAACAGAGCGTTTTTATCGCATAACTGAATCGCCAAGACAGCAACAGGGCAGTACCGGATTAGGTTTAGCGATTGTTAAGCATATTGGCCTTAAACATGGGGCAACATTTCATATTAACAGTGAGTTAGGTAAAGGCAGTATTTTTCGAATGGTCTTTCCGGCTAATCGAGTCCACAGAAAAACCAAGAAAGCGAAAGCTTAGCTTTATTTGCCGTGAGCTTAATAACTTTGTTAAAATAATAGATTTAGCGCGCTAGTTTTTTTAGGAGAGTAACATGCTAAATAGTTTAATCACCGGTGCTAATCGTGGTATTGGTCTGGAGTTGTGCAAACAATTAAAAGCCCAAGGACATCATGTGATAGCCGTTTGTCGGCAACCTTCTGCGGCTTTAGTAGAGTCAGGTGTTGAAATTATTTCTGATATAGATGTGACCAATAATGATGATTTAAATCGAATGCTAACCGCTATTGATGGTCGAGAAATAGATTGGCTAATTAATAATGCCGGTATTTTGGCGCGCAATGAATTGGGTCGACTTGATTTTGAGTCTATTGAACAACAGTTTGTGGTTAATGCCATGGGGCCACTCAGGGTTACCGAAAAAATACTACCGGTTTTGGCTGACCAAGCAAAAGTAGCTATAGTAACTAGTCGTATGGGTTCCATTGGTGATAATGATTCAGGAAGCAGCTATGGCTATCGGATGAGCAAAGCGGCGGCGAATATGGCAGCTAAAAGTCTGGCGGTGGATTTAAAAGAACAGGGTGTTGCGGTTGCTGCTTTGCATCCGGGTTACGTAAAAACTGATATGACATCTCATCAAGGACATGTGGACGCTAAACATGCCGCAGCCGGTTTAATTGCTCGTATGAATGAGCTGAATTTAACCAACAGTGGTTGTTTTTGGCATGCAGAAGGCGAGCAGTTACCATGGTAATACTAAATATACCGGGATTGTTCTTATGAAAATGATTACTGCCATTATTAAACCATTTAAACTGGATGATGTTCGCGACGCCCTTGAAGATGCCGGTATTCGTGGTATTACGGTTACTGAAGTTAAAGGTTTTGGTCGCCAAAAAGGCCATACTGAACTGTATCGAGGTGCGGAATATGTTATAGATTTTTTACCTAAGTTGAAAATTGAAATAGCGGCACCTGATGATCAGGTTGAAACCATTGTAGAGACATTATTACAGACTGCTGGTAACAATAAAGTTGGTGACGGTAAAATTTTTATACATGATTTAGAGCAAGTGATTCGTATACGAACTGGCGAAACTGGTGAGGATGCAATTTGATAATTCGTATGAATCTATAGGCAGTTATCATTGCGCTGTTTCAGTCTAAGCCAATAAGTAGAACGGAATGGTTATTTGATAATGACATTGAAAAATAAGATTATAACCTAGCAATTAAGTGGCCTATTCGCTACAATTATTAGATGAGCAGGCGCATAATTTGTCATTTACAGTTCTTTAGAGCGTTCTTATTATTGGGCTTTATAACGGCTTGCACACCTGTTTCAACCTATACCGTTAAAACAACTTCAGAGTCTCACAACTTGTTCAATGATGCCTTGATGGGTGAACCTGTTTCAGTTCCAGAGCTCAAACAATTGTTTGTCTTAAGTGACAACCAAAAGACAGAGTTTTTAACCGCACTTCATCATCCGGATTCTCGTGAAGAATTAGTTATTGAGAGTATTTACCGGT
>Ga0079224_100002314_pt1 | contig 23029 bp, 23 predicted proteins | sample Stecom2015_FD_80414 | JGI IMG/M metagenome (GOLD analysis project Ga0079224, IMG submission 80414) | Agricultural soil microbial communities from Utah to study Nitrogen management - Steer compost 2015 | ecosystem: Environmental > Terrestrial > Soil > Agricultural land | place: USA: Utah... | reverse complement strand
GTCCTCGACGGGATAAACCGCCAGCTCCCAATTGTCCTTGCCCAGCTCGATCAGCCGCTGGCTGAGCCGCACGATGTCCTGGAAGTGCACATTCACGTCTACCATCCCGTGGCACATCAATAGATGCCCTTGCAGCCCGTCGGCGAAATAAATGGGCGACGAACGTTTATAGGCGATCGGGTCGTGGACCGGTTCGTTCAGTATATTGGATGTGTAGCCGTGATTATAGTGAGCCCAGTCGGTGACCGATCGCAAGGCCGCGCCGGCGGCAAAGGTTCCGGGCTCGTTAAACATCGCCATCAGCGTGATAAAGCCGCCGTAAGACCCGCCATAAATCCCTATATTTCTTGGATTGACACCATACTTTTCCACCAGCATCCTCGCGCCGTCCACTTGGTCGGTCAAGTCCTTGCCACCCATGTGGCGATAGATGCCCGTCCGGTGGTCGCGACCGTACCCCGAACTGGCCGTGAAATCGATATCCAGTACGGTGTAGCCCATATCGGCCAACAGATTGTGAAACATATACTCCCGAAAGTACTGGCTCCACCAATAGTGGACGTTCTGCAGATACCCCGCCCCGTGCACGAAAATAACGGCTGGACGCGAATCTTTGGGCCTTGTGGGGGTATATAGGCGCGCATAAACTTCGTCGCCATGGCGATTGGTAAAAGAAATCACTTCGGGCTGGCGCCAGTCGTAGGCCTGAAATTCCTCCGATTGGGAAAACGTCACCCGCCGGGCTTCCGCACCCCGCCGATTCTCCTGGATGTAAAGCTCCCAGGGTTGGTTGGAGGTAGAATATCGAATAGCGAGCCACTTCTCATCGGGCGATAAGCTCACTTCATGGCCGCCCGTACCGCTCGTAAGCGGTTGGGGCTGCCCTCCCTTCACCGAAAGGCGGTAAAAATGACGAATGCCGGGATGGTCGATGTTGGCAATAAAATAAAAGGACTTCTTGTCTTTGGACAACTGCAGGTTGCTGACCTCGTATTGGCCGGACGTCAGCTGGTTAGTCGCTCCGGTACGGATATCCACCGTATAGACATGGGAATACCCAGTCGCTTCGCTTTGAAAGAACACCGTATGGTCGTCAATCCAGCCCAATGCCCCCCCGCCCCAAGATCCGCCGATACCGGGTCCGGCAATCCACGCTTCATCGCGCTGCCGGTTGATCAGCGACAGCCGCCCGTCAGCCGGATTGAGGCGCATAATCCATCGGTCTTTATTGTCGGCAGCCGTCACTACAACAAAGGCCTCCGTGCCGCTATCGTTCCAATAGGGCATGCCGGCGAACACTTGACGATCCGCATTCTTTTCCAAAAGCCTTGCCTTTTCTTCCGGATAATCATCCCAGAATTCCGGCAAATCCTTGATGCCCGGCAGGTCGCCGGTGAGGATGGCCACCACCGTATCGCGCACCCGATCATACAGGTACGTTTGCGCGGGGGCCAACGGATTACCCACCTTCGTGCGCGCGGGGATATCTTCCGTGTAGCCCGATTGGGTGACGTAATTGGGCACGATCGTGTTTTGATTGCCTTGTCCACGTTTCGTGACCCGGTAGGAGACGTATCGCTCATCCGGCGATATTTCCAACCCGACTAACGCTTCGTCATCGGATATGTGGATTTCCTTGGCTACGGGAGCCTCCTGCTGGGATTCGTTGCGCGCCTTGCGTAGGGAGTCGGCCTCCCGCTTCTCCCGTAACACCTCAAAAAGCGCCAGCTGGTCTTCCTCCAGCCAAGTATTCTGCTCCGAGCGCCTATCCTGTCCACTCCGGGGGTTGCCGGTCGTGATGTTGGTCAGTTGCTCCAGCCGCCCATCCGCTAAGGTGACGGCAAAAAGGTTATTGCCCTGCCGAAAAATCACTTTCGTCCCATCGTGGCCGAACACCGGATTCGATTCCGGAAGGAGGGTACGAGTAAGCCTGGACTCCTGTCGCGACTTCCTGTCGAACACGTAAATATCTCCCTCCTTGATATAAACCAGCTTACCGCCAGAACGGTCGGCATAGGCCGAGCGGACGCGCTGCCGGACCGCTGTCTCTTCCACGCGCCGTGGCGTCAGTTCTTTTGGGGAAACGGTGTACAAGGCACTCAGCGGTTCGACCTCCGGATTCCAGTCGAAATACACTTGGCCGTCTAATTGGTCCCAAAAAACGTTCTCAGGTGAAACGCCCATCCATGTGGGATCTCGCATGATTTTTTCGACCGAGAGTGCTGAGTTTTGCGCGTCGGCGACTACGGAGATAAAAAGCAGGGCCGTGGCGAGGAGCTTGGAGTAAATAATTTTCATGGTGCGGAAATATATTCTACGTGCATCAAAAGTAAGAAGATTTCATCAGGCCAGGCGGGAATGGCTGCCGTCGAATAGAGGATTGATTGAAGTGGAAAGCGGGATTTCCAGCGAGATGTTATCTGACCCTTCTACGATTCTGGCCCAGTATGTTTGGGTATAAGCTGGAATAATTTCATACTTTTGGGAGACTAAGACGGTAACACATGATGAGTGAGAAGCTAAAAGTAGGCATTTCAATAGGTGATATTAACGGGATAGGAATGGAGGTGGTTATCAAGGCCCTATCGAATCCTAGCATTTTCCAATATTTTACTCCCATCGTTTACGGAAACACGAAAGTTGCTTCGTTTCACCGCAAAACAATGGGCGTCAGCGACTTTAGCTTTAACGTCATCAACAGTGCGGACCGTGCGCACGACAAGCGCCCCAACATGATCAATTGCTGGCAGGAAGAAGCCAAGATCGAGCTCGGCCAACAAACCGAAGAGGGGGGAAAATACGCCTTTTTGTCGCTGCAGCGTGCAACCGACGACCTGCTTGCGGGGCATATTGACGTGCTGGTAACGGCGCCGATCAATAAAAACAATATCCAGCAGGAAGGCTTCGATTTTCCCGGCCATACCGAATACCTGCAGTCGCGCTGTGAGGCATCGGACGCGCTGATGTTCATGATCAGTGACGAACTTAGGATCGGCGTCGTCACCGGGCACATCCCGGTCAAAGAGATTGCCCAGCAGGTGACCGAAGAGAAAATCCTTCAAAAACTACGCGTGATGAATAGCACGCTCAAGCAGGATTTCTGGATCCAAAAGCCCAAGATTGCCGTATTGGGCCTTAATCCTCATGCCGGCGACAACGGCCTTATCGGTTCGGAAGACGAGTCGATCATCATCCCTGCCATCGAAAAAGCGAAAGAGGAGGGCATTTTCTGCTTTGGTCCCTACGCCGCTGACGGGATCTTTGCCGATACGGCGTATACCAAGTTCGATGCCATCCTCGCGATGTACCACGACCAGGGCTTGATTCCCTTCAAGCATATCGCCGCGCGGGGCGGAGTCAATTTTACCGCCGGCCTGCCCGTGGTACGGACATCGCCCGACCACGGCACAGGATATGACATCGCCGGAAAAAACCTAGCCTCAGAAACCTCCTTTTTAGAGGCCATCTTTGCAGCATTGCACATTTACAAACGGCGTAACGAACAGCGGGACCTAACGAAAAACCAGCTTCCGCTCAGAAGATTATCGCGCGACCGCGACTAAAGGCATCACACCCCGTCCTTAGCCCTTCGGCCGTGGCCTCGCGGCCGCATGCCCGGTATTTCGTGCCAAATCCGTACTTTTGCCAAACGAAAGAAACGCTGCCACTTGATACGTGCCATGATTGATTTGACCCAACATCCTGTGCTGAAAACGATAAGCTCCCTGGCCGAGCAGCAGCAAACACCTTGCTACGTCGTCGGCGGATATGTCCGGGATAGGATCATGGAGCGCGACTTTAACAACGACATTGACATTGTAGTGGTCGGTAGCGGCATCGAGTTTGCCCGGGCGGTAGGTCAGGCGTTGGGTACCCAGGTGACCGTTTACAAAAATTTCGGAACGGCGATGCTACTTCACGAGGGGCTCAACATCGAGTTTGTCGGCGCGCGACGCGAATCCTACCGGGCTGAATCGCGCAAACCCATCGTGGAGGACGGAACACTGGAGGACGACCAAAACCGACGGGATTTCACTATCAATGCGCTGGCCATTTCCCTCAACGCCGCAGACTTCGGGTCCTTAGTGGATCCCTTTGGCGGGCTGGACGACATCCGCTTGCGCACAATTCGAACCCCGTTGGACCCCAATGTGACTTTCTCGGACGACCCCCTGCGCATGATGCGGGCCATTCGGTTTGCCTCGCAACTGCACTTTCGAATTGACGGGCAGGCAATCCAGGCGATCGCAGCGAACAAACACCGCATCAAAATCATCTCTAAGGAGCGGATCATCGACGAGCTGAACAAGATTGTCCTCTCCGAAAAACCGTCCGTCGGTTTTAAACTGCTGTTCGACACGGAGCTGCTCCAGTTGATTTTTCCGGAAATGGCAGCGTTGCACGGTGTGGAGGTAGTGCAGGGCAAGGCTCATAAAGACAATTTCTACCACACACTGGAGGTACTCGACAATGTCGCGTCACTGGGCGGGGATCTGTGGCTTCGATGGGCGGCCATCATGCACGACATTGCTAAGCCGGCGACCAAACGTTTCGATAAGAAGCACGGCTGGACATTCCACGGCCACGAAGACAAGGGTGCGCGCATGGTCCCCCGAATTTTTGCGGCACTGAAGCTGCCCCTCAATGACCGAATGAAGTACGTGCAGAAGCTCGTCGCACTCCACCTGCGCCCAATTGTGTTAGCCAAGGATATCGTTACCGACTCGGCCGTCCGGCGATTGCTATTCGAAGCGGGCGATGACATCGACGACCTGATGACCCTGTGCCATGCAGACGTCACTACCAAAAACGATTACAAGAAAAAAAAATACCGCGAGAACTTTGAGCTGGTCAAACAAAAACTCAAAGACGTGGAAGACCGGGACCGCATCCGCAATTGGCAACCGCCCATATCGGGTGAAGATATCATGCAGGCATTCGGGTTGTCGCCAGGGCGCGAAATCGGAGTCATAAAAAATGCCATCCGGGAGGCGATATTGGAGGGAGAGATCCCCAACGATCGGCAGGAGGCATACACCTACATGTTGGCCGTAGGCACAAAGCTCGGTCTCCGCCAGACGGTGGAAAACAATAGTTGCCCGAATCCCCTTGATTAAGCAGGGACAATTAGTTATCTATGCAGTGAAATTGGCCGGGATACCCTTGCCACCCGTTTCATAACACTGCTGACGAAAAGAACATAGTCATGGCTATTTATAGATTTCGGATTTCATTTGAGGACTACGACGACATCACCCGTGATATTGACGTATTGTCCAAACAGACATTCTTGGACTTGCACAGGGCGCTTCATGCCTCCACGGGGTACAACCCGGAGGTGTCCTCCTCATTCTATGTCAGCAATGACCACTGGAAGAAAGGCGAGGAAATCGCCTACCTGCCTGACGCGCGCAAAGTGGAGCGGGGGGTGGTGCTAATGGAGGATGCCCGCCTAAGCCGATTTATTGATGACCCTCACCAGAAATTCTACTATACCTACAATTTTGATCGGCCGTTCGACATGCACGTGCAGCTGATCAAAATTCTCAAGGAGGAGGAAGGAAAGATTTACCCAGCTTTGTTCAAAAGCGTCGGGCAAGCGCCCAAACCGCTGGGGGCTGCCGTCATCCCGACAGAAGATACCGACAAAAAGGACGGGGATGATTATGATTTCCTCAACGAAACCGAGTATGGCATTGACGAGGCCGAAGACTTCGGCTTGCTTGACGACGACACTGAAGGTAACGGATCCGACGAAACGGACGATCCAGCGGGCTACGAGGACGAATACTAGGTATTAGTCTGCTGCTTTTTATGTCGCATGCCTGGCCCAGAATCTGCAAAGACACTTATCGTTATTGTCGGCCCCACCGCCGTCGGTAAAACCGCCATGGCCATCGCCGTCGCCAAAGCGCTCGATACGGTGGTTGTGTCAGCGGATTCCCGACAATTCTATCGCGAAATGTCGATAGGCACCGCAAAACCCTCAGTAGCCGAACTCGCTGCCGTACCACACTATTTTGTCGATACGCTCAGCATCCATGACGATTATTCGGCGGGCGACTACGAACAAGACGCCCTCAGCCTACTAGGGACGCTTTTTGCGCAACGAGACCAAGTCGTCTTGGTGGGCGGCTCGGGACTGTTTGTGGAGGCCGTATGCGTGGGTCTGGACCAGTTGCCCAAACCTCGGCCAGGCATACGCGATCGGCTAAACGCCTGGCACGAGGAATTAGGCCTGGAGCCGCTACAGGAGCGGCTTCGGGAGGTAGACCCGGCCTACTACGCTGAGGTTGACATACACAACAGCCAGCGCGTCATCCGGGCGTTGGAGGTCTACGAGAGCACGGGCAAGCCCTTCTCGTCGTTCCGTCGGGGTGCCTCCGCCAGCAGACCCTTCCGGACGGTTTTTATCGGACTGAATACCGAGCGGTCGGTCGTGTACGATCGTATCAATGTACGCGTGGACCAAATGATGGAAAACGGCCTGCTCGACGAAGCCAAAGCCCTGTATCCCTTTCGGCACCGTCCTCCATTGCTGACGGTGGGCTATACCGAATTGTTCGACTATTTTGATGGAAAAACCTCGTTGGAAACCGCCGTCGACCGCATCAAGCAAAACACGCGGCGCTTTGCCAAGCGGCAACTAACTTGGTTCAGGCGTCGAGAAAATACCAAATGGTTCGAGCCCGACGACACCGGGGCCATCCTGGCATACATTAGCGAGCAACGACACGACCCGGCGGGCTAAAAGGCCCCGTATATCGTTCGTAATTCCGAACACCTTGCCAGCGCCTGACGCTGTACACGAGTGGCGGCGCGATGAACAAACACCAACAGCAGCACGGCGAGCGCGTAGACCATTCCTCCGATATAATCGCGCTCAAGAAAACGGCTAAGGTGTACCCACAGCTGGAGGATAAAAGTAGGTATGAGTATAAAAACCGTGGTCGAATACTGGCGCTGGAGCGATTTCTTCAGGCCGTCTTCCATCGCTGAAAATCCGAATAAGCCAAACTCACGGTGTGTTTCGGTCAGTGCGGTATCAAAATCCAACGTCGGGTTTGCCTCCATCTTTTCTTCTATCCGGCTCGCCACGTGATCAAACAGCTCCAGTTGGAGATCAACTTGGGTAAATCCTCACTTGCCAATAAAGGCCTTGATGGCTTCGAGCTGTTGACGGTTTAGTGTCATACGGTCAGTTTATAGCTATGCTTTTCATCATTTGCCGGTAGTCCTTACGCGCAACGCGAATAAAGGCCAATGCGTAGATAATCGCTAAGGCGATCAAAACCGAACAGCCGGGAACGCCAAGCGCACGAATAATCCCGTCTGCCAGCCGGCTGCCCGGCAGTGGGAGCGCAAAGGTCTCTTTAACGGCTGTTTCGAGGAAAACTCCGGCAAAGACCCCTATATAGACCGGACGGGACAGGCTAAACATCAGTTGGTTGGTCAACGATCTTTTTCGTCTTGAGCACGGAAGTATCCTTGCCCTGATCCCCACCCCAACAAAAACAGGAGCGGCACCACCGACACAACAAACGCTCCCAAGGCCAAGTGATGGGGTGTCATATCCGACAAGGTCGCCACCCCGTAAGCGAGCACCCCAAGGCCGACAAAAACAAACACCTTCGAAGAGCCAAAATACGGGCGCAACGCTGTGCGTAGCGCTCCCTGAAGCTTGCTTTTTAATAGTGCCTTGCGCTCCGCAGTGATACGGGCCAAGCCGTCTTTGCCACCTAAATCCTGACCAATTGTTTCTTGGAACAGTGTGGAAATGCTGCGCATGTCGCCTTGTCGGCGCTGGCATTCTGCAGCAGACACAACGTGGTCGTAGACTTCGTCGTAGATTTCGGCATACCGAATGCCATATCCGTCCAGCCTCTTGGCAATCCACCGGTATTCGTAGGGATGGAGCTTCTTCATGATACGTGGGTTTTAAGGTTCAGCACTTGCTGCAGCTTCTCGATAAATACGGCCGCTTCGCTGACTTTTTCCCTGGCTTCGGCCTGTCCGTCTTTCGACAGGGAATAATACTTGCGCACCCGTCCTTCTACCTGTTCCGTGCTTGTCTCCAGCAAGCCCTCGGCCTGTAGCTTGTGCAGCGCGGGGTACAGAGCTCCCTCGGTGAGCTTGAATTCCCCATTGCTCAGTTCCTTCACCTTTTGGGTGATTTCGTAACCGTACATCCGATCATTATCCTCAAGCAGGCTCAGAATTATAGTCTGCAGAGTGCCTCTTAATAGCTTTCCTGAACTCATGGCACAAATATATAGTTTTGTTAGGTATATCGAATAGTTAGGCGTGATCTTTTTTGCAAGGGGACTAGGGAACCTGTCGAGTGAACGGCACGAAACGTACTTTGGAGACCTCCTTTCTACTGATTGTACCCTCCGTTTTTTCGATTAATATCAGGTCTTGTATAGCGGTCTGCTTACCTACCGGGATGATCATTTTCCCGCCTTCCTTCAGCTGATCCAGTAGGGGCTGGGGAACTTCCTCAGGCGCCGCGGTAACGATTATGGCATCGAAAGGCGCCTTATCAGGCAGTCCCGCATAGCCGTCGCCCAGGATGACCTGCACATTGGCATACCCTAGTCCGGCCATCAGTTGCGCGGTGCGTTCCGCCAGAGCGCTTACGATTTCTATAGTGTACACGGAGTCGACGATTTCTGCCAGCACCGCCGCTTGGTAGCCAGAGCCTGCCCCAATCTCCAATACCCGTTGTCCGGGTTTAGGTGCGAGCAGTTCGGTCATCAAGGCGACCATATAGGGCTGGGAGATGGTCTGTCCGTGCCCAATGGGTAGCGGCGTGTCTTCATAGGCACGACGGCGCTGCGCTTCGGGCACAAAACGGTGGCGTTCCACTTTTCGCATGGCCTGGAGGGTATATCCATCTACAATGCCCCGCCCGGCAAGTTGTGTATCTACCATGCGTTGCCGCAATATGCCATAATCCTGTTGTCCCATGATTTCTCTCCCAGTTAATACGATAATAATGACTACTACAACCGCCCGCATACGATTATCTTTTTTAGTTTTGAACTTTGGTGTCAGGGCCGCATCGTTACCCGTCTAATCATCTTGAACGGATCTAAAAACCGGTCGATGGGACGCTCATGATACCGCCCGGGCAATCGTCGCCACGCTGACGCGGACTCCTTCGCACGCGAGCAATGCCTGCGCACAGGCTTCGATGGTTGCCCCCGTCGTCAAGACGTCGTCCACGAGCAATACGTGCCGATGCGCCAAGGCTCCGGGCTCGTTTACCTGGAAGGTATCCTGCATATTTTGGTAGCGCTCGTACCGCGATTTATGGGTTTGGCTCTCGCCCGCCGTTTTTCGGGCGAGCGCATTGGGCAGCATCGGCTTGCCTAGGCTTTGGGCCAGGCCTTCCGCGAAGTATGCGCTTTGGTTATACCCGCGCTCGCGCAGCTTTTTGGGGTGGAGCGGTACGGGCACCACGAGATCGACCGATGCAAAGCCGGTGGCGTACCGCAGCAGTTCGCCATAGCGCAAGCCCATCAGCACACCGATCCGCGGCGTGTTTCGATACTTGAAATGGTGCATGATTCGCTGTACGCGCGAGGCCTCCCGAAAAAACAAAAACGAGGCAGCTGCATCTACCTTGACCCTTCCCCACAATTGCCGAGCCGTATCGTTATCCGCTTGCAAGTGAAAATCGGTGTATGGCATGTGATACCAACAGTCCGTGCACACTAAGTCCTCGTTGCTCCCCAGCGGCTGGTCACATCCCGTGCAGGTATTAGGGAAAAACAGGTGGGAAAGCCCACGCATATAGTCTGCCAACGTCATGATCATGAATTGGTAGGCCTGGCGAAAGCGATACGGCGTTATGCCCCTTGTTTTACGGCTAGTTGGCCACACGCCGCATCGATATCCTTGCCTCGGCTGCGCCTTATATTGGTTATGATCCCCTCATTGCGGAGGAACGCCGCAAATCGGTCTATTTTATCTTCGGCCGCATTTAAAAAGTCGGCAAAAGCGATCGGATTGTACTCAATAATGTTCACCTTGCATGGCAAGTGCTTGCAAAACGCGGCGAGCTCACGCGCGTCTTCCAACCCGTCGTTCACCCCGTGGAACACGATATATTCGTAAGTGACCGGATTTTTGGTTTTCGCAAAAAAGTACTTGAGGGCCTCGGCTAAGGATGCCAGGGAGTTCTGCTCATTGATCGGCATGATCTCGTTTCGCTTAGCGTCATTGGCCGCATGCAGGGAGAGGGCCAAGTTAAACTTGACTTGATCGTCACCCAGTTTTTTAATCATTTTGGCAATCCCCGCTGTCGACACGGTAATGCGCTTGGAAGCCATATTGAGGCCGTCGGGCGCGGTGATGCGCTCAATCGAACGCAGGACCTGCGCATAGTTAAGCAAGGGCTCTCCCATGCCCATATATACGATATTAGTCAAAGGCTTACCGTAGCGCTCCTCAGCCTGCCGCGCGATGAGCACGACTTGGTCGTAAATTTCGTCAGCGTTCAGGTTGCGTTTGCGATCCATGTAGCCCGTAGCGCAGAATTTGCACGTCAGGCTACAGCCTACTTGCGAACTGACACAAGCCGTCATGCGGTCTTCTGACGGGATGAGCACTCCTTCTATGATATGCCCGTCATGTAGTTGGAAGGTGTTTTTGATGGTCCCGTCCGCACTATGCTGCGTCTGGTGGAGCCGCACGGCATTGATTACAAAAAGTTCCTCGAGCTGTTCCCGCAGTGTCTTGCTCAGGTTGCTCATGGCTGCAAAATCCGTGCATGACTTTTCCCAAAGCCACTCGTACACCTGTTTGGCACGGAACGACTTCTCCCCCAGAGCGGCCATGCGTGCCTGCAGGTCCGTCAGGCTCAAGCTGCGAATATCTATCTTCTTCGTTCCCATGCGTGTGCCTACAAAGATACGGCTTTTTATTATAGACATAATTTTTACCCTTGTTTAAACATAAAATTTTTAACACCTTTGCCTTGTTAGTGCATAATCAACCTGACAAAAAGGCCTGCCGAAAACCTTGTGTGCGCTTCAGCAACTCTCGTTTTGGCCAGCCTATGCTTAATTATGGTGCTCGCCATCTGATGGCACTAGCGAAGAAACGATTATTTAGTTTTACTGAAGCAGTGTTTTCATGACCATGAATAGGTTTTTTTCCGCGGATTACGTGCTTCCCGCAGTGGGTGCGCCGATCAAGAACGGGGTTGTCAAAGTAGGGGAAGACGGTGAAATCCTAGGGGTCTTCGCGCCGGAGGAAATCGAAATCGAGGGCGAGATCAACGTGAGGCAGGGTATTCTCGTGCCGGGCTTCGTCAACACGCATTGCCACCTCGAACTCTCTCACCTAAAAGGACAAATTCGCCGGCATACGGGCTTGGTAGCCTTTATCGAACAGGTCATGGACGGGCGGTCTTCCGACGAGGTCACCATACAGGCCGCGATGCAAGAAGCCGACCAGGCGATGTTTGCCAACGGCATAGTGGCAGTGGGCGACCATGCCAACACCGGTGCCAGCGCTTCCGTGAAAGCCAAAAGCCACATCCACTACCACACCTTCGTGGAGGTGATGGGTTTTGATGCCACGCAGGCAGCCGACCGCCTAGAAGCGGCACGTGCCGTGGCCGACGAATTTGCGGATACACCCGCATCCCTAACGCCCCATTCTCCATATTCCGTGTCCAAGACGCTGCTCAACCTGTACCGCGAAGCCATGCAGGATAAGGAAAACGCCGTGGTGAGCATCCACAACCAGGAAAGCAACGAAGAGAATAAACTATTTCGGTATAAAACGGGGGCATTTGTGGACTTTTACAAGCAGCGGGGCATCGACATAACGGAATTCAAAGCCCAGTCCAGAAACTCCCTGCAAACCACCATTCCGCACTTGCCCAGAACCAACCCGATCATTCTCGTACACAACACATTTACGTCCTCGCGCGACATCTTCTATCTTGAGCGCATGGGCAAGCGTGTAACGTGGTGCTTGTGCCCCCGAGCAAACCAATACATCGAAGGGATTCTGCCAAAGGTGAGGAACTTCATGCAAGGCGAATTCCCGATTGCCCTAGGCACCGATAGCCTCGCTTCAAACGACGGGCTGTGTATCCTGTCTGAACTCAAGGCGTTGCACGAAGCATTCGATGAGCTCGACCTGCGGAAAACGGTGAAATGGGCAACCATCAACGGCGCGAGGGCATTGGGTATCGATGACCGATATGGCTCCCTCGAAAAAGGGAAACGGCCGGGATTGAACCTGCTGACGGATGTCAAAGGCTTCGACTTAACGAGTAAGACGCGGGTGGAGCGGCTGGTGTAGCCCAGATCGCAACAGGCTATGCCTGACGCTCGGCCAGCATACGGAATACCCGATCGTAAATCAACTTAAACCAAGCCGTGAATTTTTCGGGGTCCTTACCAACCTCCTCAGCAATCTCTTGGTGTGACAACCACCGGTAATCCTGGACCTCTTCGGGATTCATGCGGGGCTGCGCACTGCTGCGACCGATGAATACGTGGTCTACTTCATGTTCGGTAAGTCCGTTGTCAAACGGTGCCTCGTAGTGGAACCGAAACGCAAATTCAAGAGGTGCCGCCATGCCCATTTCCTGCTCCAAGCGACGATGCGCCGCGTCGAGCGGTTTTTCGCCTGGAGCGGGATGACTACAGCAGGTATTCGTCCATAGGCCGGGCGTATGGTACTTGGATTCCGCCCGCTGCTGGAGCAGCAACCTATCCTCGCGGTCAAAAATAAATACGCTGATGGCGCGGTGCAGTGTACCGCGCTGGTGGGCTTTAAGCTTGCCCATCGTCCCCAGTTCGTTGTCGTCGCGATCGACAAGAACTACTTGTTCCTCGTTCATAATCAGGCTTTATACTGTTTTAACATGCTTCTCGTCGTAGTTGTCGATATCGATAATATATCGATTACTCATCAAGAAGTCAAACAAAGGCTTTGCTTCAGCGGATACGGGCATGTTCTTGGTCGTTACGATCTGCTTGGACTTTTTGTCCAAGTAGGGGTAGGCATATAGGCGTACATTCTTGCTGAACATGCCACTGATATAGGCAAGCAATTCGTTGGTATAGTGCTCCTTATTATAATTGTCGGAATTGAAAATGTGTCGCAGGTTTGACAGGTTGGTAGCTATGCCCACGTTTTGGGGCTTGAACTGTGTGATGTATTCCGCCAGATAATTGTTGCGGCGGAAGTTGGAGACGATCACGTTATTTCCGGTACTGCACAGATACTCGGCGCGCTTGGCGAAATAATCCAAGTCCTCGGCCGAGAACGCCTGCTCATCCGAGAGCACGTTACTCATCAACACCTCGATCATTACTACCAGGTTGTTATCCGTCACGCCGGGAATCTGCTTAAACTGGTCCACCGCCAAGTTAAACAGGTCAAAGTTGGGGTTGGATTTTTGGCGGTACTTCGTGCGCAGGATCATGATGTTCTTCTTATACAAAAAATCCTTGGCTTGGTACGCCTCTCCGTTCGGGCTAAAAATGGCCGCCTTGGAATACCCTTTGGCAATAAGGTATAGATTAATCAAGCGCTCGTTGACCCCCGGAAATGCCGGACCGTGTAATTTGATTAAGTCGATCTCGACCGATCCGGGCGACAAGTTATCCACGAGCGACTCGATTATGGTTTGCACGTCGCGGTAATAGCTGGTGGCAAACACCAAGTTAACCCCTACCACTCCCAGCACCTTCTGCTGCACTAAAGTGTCGGTGTCGAGTAACTTAATGTGAAAAATGATGTCGCTCGGAGGCGCACCGGCTTCATGCTGGAAGCGAATGCCGACCCATCCGTGGGGATCGTTAGTCTTGCTGAAGTTTAGGGCGGTAACGGTATTGGCGAACGCAAAAAACCGCTTCCCGCTGTATTTTTCACCCGTTAGCCGCTCCGTAAGCAACGCGTATTCGTGCTGGAGCATGCCGCGTAGGCGCGACTCGCTGACATAACGACCCGAGGTTTCCGGCCCATAGATCGCATCGCTAAACGCCATGTCGTAGGCCGACATCGTTTTGGCGATGGTGCCGGAGGCCGCACCCGCGTTAAAGAAATTTCGGGCGACTTCCTGTCCCGCGCCGATTTCGGCAAACGTCCCGTAAATCTGTTCGTTGAGGTTTAGGGTGAGTGCTTTTCGTTTCGTCTCAAATATTTCGCGGGCCATACTGCAAAGGTAAGAAATAAGCGCCAAGTGGGCACATCCGGATCAGCGGACACTAAGGTGTGCCCTAGCGGAAATGCCCGAGCCGATGAAGCCCGTAAAATAAGGCTGCCGTATGCAGCGCCTGTCCAAACTTGTTGGCCAATACCCACTGCTTTACCTCCTCGGCGCTGGCTAGGATCACGTCAATTTCCTCCTGGCCGTCCAGATCCTGTTCCTGCACTTTTCGCCCGCCCATCATGAGAAAGGTAGTCGTTTGGTTGTCGCTAGTAGCGGGGTTGGGGTATAGGTTGACTAATTCGGTCACCGAATCAAACGCATAGCCCGTCTCCTCGAGCATTTCGCGCCGCGCCGCCGTGATGGCATCCTCCCCGGGATCGATAACGCCCCCCGGAATCTCCAGCACAAAATCGCTGATGCCGTGCCGATACTGCCTAACAAGAATGAACTCGCCCGCGTCGGTGACCGCCACCATGTTCACCCAATTGGGATACTCCAATACGTAGTATTCGGGCACGATATGCCCATTTGGCATTTCGCACACGTCTTTTCGCAACACCGCCCACGGCGCGCGTACGAGATATTCCGATGAAAGGACCTTCCAGTGCGACATCCTACTAGTGTCAGACAATTTCGGCCATAATCCGCTCGACTTTAGCATCAAGTTCAGCGTCTACGCGTGCAAAGTCGTTGGCGCGATCCAATGGTTGCTTCACGCTGCAGTAAAACTTGATCTTGGGTTCGGTGCCTGACGGCCGGGCCGAGATAATGTCGCCTTGGACAGTGATGAACTGCAATACGTCGGATTTCGGCAAGGCAATGGTCTCGCGTTCGCCCGTATTGGGGTCAAAGGAAACTCCCTCTTGGTAATCCTTGATGCGAGCTACCGCAATGCCACCCAGCGTTTTGGGCGGATTGGCCCGCAGACCGGCCATCATCGCCTTGATTTCCTCGGCACCGGCCTTTCCTTTTCTGGTCAGCGATATCAGTTTTTCTTTGTAATATCCGTATTCCAAGTACAGCTCCAGCAACACGTCGAAAAGTGTCTTTCCTTGCCCTTTGTAATAGGCCGCGGCTTCGGCAATGAACGTACAGGACACCACCGCATCCTTGTCGCGGACCAGCTCGCCCACCAAGTAGCCGTAGCTTTCCTCGCCGCCCACGACGTATCGGCCCTTGCCTTGATTATTGGTCATCATTTCCCCAATATATTTGAAGCCGGTCAGTACGTCGTGGCAAGGAATGCCATAGCGGGCCGCAATATCGGCAATCAGTTGGGTAGTGACGATAGTTTTAACCGCATAATCGTGCTCCCGAAACTTGCCGAGCTCCGCATACGACGACAATACGTAGTATACGAGCAGGCTGCCAATTTGGTTGCCATTTAGCAGCTGGTAGTCGCCGTCGGCGTTTTTGATGGCCAGGCCGACGCGGTCCGCATCCGGATCGGTTGCCATGACGATATCGGCGCGTCTTTGCCGCCCTTCTTCCATGGCGATGGTCATGGCCTCATGCTCTTCGGGGTTAGGGTACACAACCGTAGGGAAATTTCCGTCCGGCTGCGCCTGCGATTTGACGACGTTAACCTGCGTGAAGCCCCAGCGCTCGAGTGCCTGGGGCACCATAGTGATGCCCGTGCCATGAATCGATGAGTACACGATATTCAAGTCGTGCTGCGCCCGTACGGCATCAGGCCGGATAGAAAGGGTCGCTATAGCCGACAAATAGGCCTCGTCCAGCTCAGCGCCCACGTGTTTGATATTATCAGCCTCCGGCTCAAACCTAACCTGGTCGAGCGATTCAATCGCATTGACCTCGTTAATCACGTTCTTGTCGTGTGGCGATACCAGCTGGCCGCCATCGTTCCAGTATGCTTTATAGCCACTGTACTCCTTCGGGTTGTGCGAAGCCGTCAGCATCACGCCGCTGTGGCATCCCAGGTGTCGGACCGCAAAAGAGAGCTGGGGCGTAGGGCGAAGCTCGTCGAAGAGATACACCGTGAAGCCGTTGCCCGAAAACACCGACGCCACAACCCGGGCGAACTCCGGTGAATTATTCCGGCTGTCATACGATATCGCAACCTTTATTTTCTCGTTCGGATAGACCTTTTTCAAATAGTTGCTGAGCCCCTGCGTAGCGCGGCCGATGGTATATTTGTTCATGCGATTGGTGCCTGCGCCCATGATGCCGCGCAGCCCCCCCGTCCCGAATTCCAAATCCTTGTAAAAGGCGTCCGTCAGTTCGGTTGCCTGTCCTCGATCGACCATCGCCTGTACTTGTTCGCGGGTTTCTTGGTCATAAGGAGCCTTCAACCAAGCCGAAGCGCGCTGCCATATGGCAGGATCTAATTCCGTTATTGCCATGCTATCTCGAGTTTATGAATTTGACACTACCCAAAAGTATTAATTTGGTTGCACTTTTGAGGGTTGGAAACCGAAATAAACCTATTTTTGTAGCTTTGATTGCGTTAAGGTGCGGAATGACTGCGCGGGCACATGCATCTTGCGACCACGTGACTAAAATTGCTTTTCTATGCGTTCGACCATCATCCCCTTTTTATTGACCTCCGTCCTGATGCTATCTTTTACAGCGCGGACCGAATGGGCCGAAGAGCCCGCCTGGCTGACGGAGATAGGCCAGAAAGTCCCCACTTTTAGATTCCAAACCAAGAGCGGACCGGCGCAGTCTATCGAGGATTACAGGGGCAAAGTCGTCCTGCTCAATTTTTTTGCTACCTGGTGCCCGCCTTGCCGGCAAGAATTGCCCCGGGTGCAGGCGGAACTTTGGGATACCCACGGCGACAATCCGGAATTCGAGATACTGGTCTTGGCGCGCGAAGAGGGCTGGGACAAGCTGGACCCATTTATTGAAAAAACCGGTTATACGTTTCCCATCGTGCCCGATCTCGACCGCACGGTGTTCGCTAAGTTCGCCCTGCAGTCCATTCCCCGCAACGTGATTATCGACCGTGAGGGCAAGATTATTTACCAGTCTATCGGCTATTCCGCCGCCGAATTTGACAACATGGTCGCGTTGATCGAGCGCGAACTAGCGGGGGAGTAGCTTGTTGGTGGCAATATCAGGAAACAGGGTGGATGTGGGTAAACGCTGCTCCTACGCGTTGGCCTTTGTGGTAGCGACCAGGCTCCAAGGAAGCCGCTTTGAGCCGAACTCCTTTGACAAGGACTATGACTTCTTCATAGAATCCACGGAATAGGACCGATTCCACTTCGGCAGGTAGACCCGAGTCGTCCGAAAGGACAATCCATTCGGGATGGATGGCCAGCGAGCGAGCCGCAGCCAGACCTAATGCATGTGCTTCGGCCGCGGATATGATATTGCTTCGGGCCAGCAATCGGGCCGTGTAAGCGTTCGGCGGCCGATTGTACAGATCGGCAGGAGCGCCATTGGCCACCAATTTACCTTCCTGCAAAACCAAGAGCTGGTCAGCCATGGCCATAACCTCGTCGGGGTCATGTGATACCATCACCACCGTGAGCCCCGTGGAATCCACAATGCGCCGAATATCCTGTTGCAGCTGCTCGCGAAAGGACGCGTCCACTTGATTAAAAGGCTCGTCCAACAGCAAAAGGGCCGTACCGTCCACGAGCGCGCGCGCAATGGCCACGCGTTGCTTTTCGCCCCCACTCAAGTCAAACACACGGTGCTGGGCCCGATGGCTAATTCGCAAGGCGTCCAGCATTTCCTGGGTTTTTTGGACCTTCGCCTCGACGTCCACGTTTGAAAGTCGGGAGGCCACGTTGTCCCACGCCTTAGCATAGGTGTTTAGCTCGTCAAAATTTTGGGAAACCAACCGCATGGCCGGGTGTCCCGGAATGAGGCGCTCGCCGGGGCCAGGCACCCGGGCTCCTGCATAGCGCGCTTCGCCTTTGGTGGGTTCCAAAAGCCCGTAAATCAACTTGAGTAGCGTGCTTTTGCCACTGCCACTCTCGCCGATAATGGCCGCAATCTGGCCCTTTTCGACGCCGAAACTCACATCGCGTAGCACGAAGGCCGGCTCCTTGCCCCTGAAGGAAAAAAAAAGATTTTCCGTGTACAAGAACGGCACGTTCTTTTTTACTTCTTCCTCCGGAAGGCCTGCCTCACAGACCGATTTGTGTTCGTTTGACGCCATTAAAAAAACCTCCAGCTAGTGCCGGAGGCTCGAAATTACGAATTATTTGCAGGAACGTCCGCTAAAATCCCAACATCACGCCAAACACGAACGACTGCAGTCCATCCTGGTTGGGGCTGTTTTCAAAGACGTCGTTGAAGTAATATTTAGCATAGATGCCCAACGGTCCTGCGCCGACGCGCGCGAAAGCTCCGTAGCGGAAAGAAGAGAAATTATAGTCATCCCTGAATTTTTGCCGGCCAAATTCGTCGCTTTTCAACCGCTGCGTACCTTTCAGCAGGACCCCCGCCTCCGGACCGAAGGCAAACCTGACGCGACCAACGCCACCGTGGTGGCCACTGCGAAATTCGAACGTCAGCGGCAGGCGAAGGTAGGTCGATGTCAAACGATTTTTTCTGTAGTCGGCAGTGGATAGGTCCCAAGATAGGGGAGTCGTATTTTCGTGAAACCGGATGTTTTTTTTCAGCCGTATGTACGTCCAGTCAAACCCACCCGAAAGGAATATCCGGAAGTGGTCGCTAAACCGATAGCCCGCCTGCACGACGTCAAAGCCGAAGTTGTAGGTTTTGCCTGAACGGTAAGCCAAATCCTCATTGGGCGCCGAAAGATGGAAGCTGCCATCGTCCACCAGCCTCACCCAGCCCAAGTCGATGCGGTTAAAGGTCAACCCGAAAATGGGTCGCGCCGACGTACGTTTCTTTACTTCGTCTGCCACGCGCTTTCCGTCTGCCAGCGTATAATCGGAATCCGTACGTTCAATCTGAATGGTATTGCTGTCCGAGCCGGGCATGATGATTCGTACTTTCCGCCGTTCGCCTGTCTTAACGTCTTCCACGATGATGGTATCGGGGTCCATCTCCTTCACCGTACCGGCCCCCGCCGATACCGTAGTTTGGCTTGCTAGGAGCGTAAAGGCTCCGGTCAGCAAGATGGCCGTTAGCCCTACTTTTTTTATCATTTCCATGTGTATGTTAGTTAAGCTAGTGTTTACAAAATATGCGACGTTACTCGCCAGTACGGCGGGTCTTCGCGCGCCCCAAGTTAACAGCCATTTTAATCAGCCCCTCGTCATCATTCGAAAAGACAATGAACTTTTCCTCGCGGGGATCTATCGATCCTACCACCATATTGAGCAGGCTACTCACTCCAAAGTTCTTTTCGTCGGAGCGTTGTTCGGCCCCTTTCAAGTCCAGCTCCTCGGGGACGAAAACCGCGTCCACGGCGCTCGCATAGGCTTTCTCGGACAAGGGCTCAACGAGGTAGGGCGCGCCCGCCACCGTTGCCACCAACGGCTGCTCTACCACTGTAGGCTTTACCGCAACCTGCTGCACTTCGGAGACATTTGCGGGGGCTTTCTCCGCGATGGGCTCGCTTGACGCGGATGCCTGGCCTGGCTTGCTGCGCGTATGTCGGCTAACTTTGGTGCGCAGGTGCTCCGCCAGTCTGCTACCCGTCCGTACCGCGCGATCGCCCACTTCGGCCCGCGACCTTGCCCCCGCGACCTTCGTTGCCATATTTGCCGAGGGTTCGTTAGCTTCGTTCGATGCGGCGATGCCCGGCTCGCCTCTCAGGTACATCACCTCTGCGGGCCGGTATTGCCACCAAGCAAACGCGCCCAACAACAATATCGCCGCGGCGGCGCTCCACCACATTGTGTATTGCCGTTTTGGCTTGCGCGGCACGGCCACGGCATCGCCTTGATTGTCGTCCCCTGCGTCTAGGCGCACCGCGATTTTATCCCACAACCCCGCTGAGGGCTCGGGTTGATAATTTTCGAATTTCTCCCGCATCTCGCGGTCAAACTCTTGGTCGTGCATCGTCATACTTTCCCTCCTTCTACCTGTAATATCTTGTCTTGCAACCACCTTCTGGCCCGCGACAACTGTGATTTGGACGCTCCTTCGCTAATGCCTAGCATCCCTGCAATTTCCTTATGCGAATACCCTTCGATCGCGTACAGGTTAAACACGATACGATAACCATCGGGCAATGCGCGCACCAAGCGCAACAGGTCTTCGTGCTCGAGGTGCTGCAGTTCGTAAGCGTGAACGGCGTCATGCCCTTCCTGCCAGCTTTCCGTCTCCAAACGCTTGTTTTGGCGATATGTGGATATGGCCGTATTAACGATAATCCTTCTGATCCACCCTTCGATGGAGCCGTCACCGCGAAAATCCGGAAGAGCCGCGAATACCTTCACGAAACCGGCCTGAAGCATGTCCTCGGCTTCAAACGTACTCTGGGCATAACGCATGCATACCCCCAGCATCTTGCTGGCAAAGTAGCGGTACAGCTGCTCTTGTGCGCGCCGATCGCCCCGCCTACATCCTTCGAATATCTGCTCTAGCGTAGCTGTTTGCTCCAATGTTTGCGAATTGTGTTTTTACTATGAAGATGCTAAAAAACCCGAAAAGGTTGCTTCGGAAAACAAAAAAACCTACAAGACAGACGCGCCGAGCCTGAATTGGTCTTGAAATACAGCCGGTTGTTAGGATACGGAAATGACGCGTACACCGTCTTCCGCCACGGATATATGCACGCGCGCCGCATCCTCGGGCAAGATGCCGTCGATTTTCTCAGGCCATTCCACAAAACAGTAATGGCCCGAATAAAAATACTCTTCGTAGCCCATATCGTACGCTTCCTGTTCGGATTTTAAGCGATAAAAGTCAAAATGGTACACCGGTCCGTAATCGGAGGCGTATTCGTTTACGATCGAAAACGTCGGGCTGGATGTGCTTTCGCTCACACCGAGCTCGCTGCAAATGGCCTTAATGAGCGTCGTCTTTCCGGCGCCCATCTCGGCAAAAAAAAGAAATACGCGCTTGGCGGCTCCCAATGCTAAGATTTGACGGGCCGCCACAGGGAGGCCATCTACGTTTCCGACATGGATATCCATGCCGCAAAGATACGCTTTCGCCTACTTTGTCGTGTAGGATGCGATCGGAATCACCATTTCTTCGAGCGAAATCCCGCCATGCTGGAACGTCTCGTTAAAATAATTGACAAAATGGTTGTAGTTGTTGGGATAGACAAAATAGGTGGCTTCCTTGGCAAAAATGAAGCTGGAGCTGACGTGCAGCTTGGGCAACATGGCGTCGTGCGGGTTCTTGATGTGGAACACGTCCTTTTCGATGTAATTGAGGTTTTTCCCTTGCTTGTAGCGCAAGTTCGTATTCGTATTGCGATCCCCGATTACCTTGCTGGCATTCTTTACCCGTATGGTGCCGTGATCCGTGGTGATGATGACGCGCACTTGTTTTTGCGCCAGCCACTTGAGCGCCTCCAGGAGCGGCGAATGTTCGAACCATGACAGCGTCAGCGACCGGTAGGCCGCCTCGTCGTTGGCAAGCTCGCGGATCATGGCCATGTCCGTACGGGCATGCGAGAGCATGTCGACAAAGTTGTACACCAGTACGTTCAAGTCGTTTGCCATCAAATTGCTCAGGCTTTCCGTAATGTCGCGCCCTTGCTCAAGCGTCAATATCTTGTGGTAGGAGTGCTTGATATCCTTGCGGTACATGCGCTTGATCTGGTCGGCAAGGAACTTGTCTTCATGCAGGTTTTTTCCGCCCTCGTCTTCGTCGTTCTGCCATAGGCTGGGAAAACGCCTTTCCATTTCCAGGGGCATCATCCCACTAAAAATCGCGTTACGGGCGTACTGCGTAGCAGTCGGCAGGATCGAATAATAGCTACTTTCCTCTTCCAGCCTAAAGTAATTGGTAATTACCTCGTTGATGACCCGCCACTGGTCGTATCGCAAGTTATCAATGAGAAAGAAAAAAGTGGGTTGCCCTTGTTGCAGCTGGGGGAACACCTTGCGTTGAAAAAGCTGGTGCGATAACGTAGGCGCATCGTCGCCGCCGTTGATCCAGCCTAGGTAGTTCTTCTCCACAAACTTCGAGAACTGCATGTTGGCCTCTGCTTTTTGCATGGTCAGGATCTCGTGCATGCCGCCGTCTTCCAGCTTCTCGAGCGATAGCTCCCAATAAATCAGCTTTTTATAGGTTTCGGCCCATTGCTCGTGATCTAGGTTGTCGTTCAGGATCATTCCCAAGTTGCGGAAATCCTGCTGGTAGGCCATCGAGGTCTTCTCGCTGACCAGGCGCTTGTTTTCCGTCAGCTTCTTAATCGTAAGGAGAATCTGCTTGGGATTTACCGGCTTGATCAGGTAGTCGTCAATCTTAAACCCGATCGCGTCTTCCATCAGGTGCTCTTCCTCGTTTTTGGTAACCAGCACCATAGGCACGGAAGGGTTGATGTTCTTGAGCTGGCTGAGGGTTTCAAGCCCCGTCAATCCGGGCATGTTCTCGTCCAGAAATACCAGGTCGAAATATCCTTTTTTGAATTCATCTACGGCATCGTTGCCGTTGGTGACGGTTTTCACCTCATATCCTCGTTCATTGAGCAGCATGATGTGTGGCCTCAACAGGTCGATTTCATCGTCCGCCCAAAGTATATTAGCATCTCGCATAGTTTTTGTTCTAGTGGCCTGCTCGTACGTAGGGGTGGTGGCGTGCAGTCCGTTGCAGGCGTGGGACCGCCGCAATCGGCACTTCCGAGGCCGATTGATCAAGACGAACATAGGCAAAAGTTAGCTTTTAGGGCAATTTTTAACATAAATTAACAGGGGACAATGCTATCTTTGCACTATTCAAAAAATACGGCTTTCCCTCGGTCGCCGTTGGGACATTAGATTGAACAAGAAAAAG